>VFQP010000263.1_pt1 | contig 125068 bp, 220 predicted proteins | sample 3512351 | NCBI WGS metagenome assembly VFQP01 (sample SAMN10412372, study PRJNA504923) | tailings metagenome | isolation source: Relicate 1 Philex TSF1 revegetated site | place: Philippines: Tuba, Benguet | collected 2017-08-29
GGGGGGGGGGGGGGGGGGGGGGGGGGGGGGGGAGGGTGATGTGCATGATGTGTTTGTGTGGAGTAGAGCAAAAGAAGTGTATATCTCTAGAAAAATAAACACCATAATGTGTATATCTCTACCAAATAAACACCACAATGACAAAGAATTCTGTACCCCAACGGAACACTGGAAATCCTGTCCTCCCCGATCATTCCTGTCCTCCCCAATCATTCCTGTCCTCCCCGATCATCATCAGGTGAAGCTCACTGTGCAGGCAGGGGGCAAGCAACGCAGCGCAATTGCACCCATGCTGCAGGTGTTGAGGGAGCGCATGACAGGCAAGGCCAGCATCACTGATGTGTTGGGAAAGGAGGTGCTGGGGGAGGAGGATGGGGAGCCCATGAGGAGGGCCCCACAAACATCGCTGCTGCTGGAGCCACTGTGATGAGAGTATGTGGTGAGTGCATGCCCTCATGTGATGAGAGTGCATTTACGTACGTGATGAGGGATTAGTGTGGGAGCGATACTGTGAGGGATTATGTGGGTGAGGAATATTGTGGTGAGCGATACTGTGAGGGATTGCATTACAATTGACGACGCTAGAGATGACTACCATAGGAAAGCAAAATTGATTACAACTGTTGCCATTTTCTTTCTTGTACGCTCCATTTGCAAGCAACATGCTTTGTAAGCAAAATGCGGAGCAACCACCAAGCACTGTCTTAATGGGCGAGCAGCAGCGGCTTGGAGCAATGATGTGCAACTGTGTGGGTGCGAAATAATCAACCATGAACCACCGCATTCATGAGGAAAAACACCGACATGTTTCAAGTACACGTATGTGAAGTACACCTCCAGCACATGGAAGAACCCCACACCAAAATCCCCATACCATAGTTGGCAACAGACCCTAGGAAGAATGCTTGCAGCTTGGTCTTGCTGTGTGGCGCCAGGGCAACCGCATTTACATCCAGCTCCACAGCTCGCTTGCAGAGGATGTGGCCTGTGTGTGAGAGAGTGTTGCATGCATAGAATGTGAATACAACCACGTCTGGCATGGTGTATGCACCATCCTGCACCGAATACATGTTGATCATGCAGCAGCACATTGACAGACCCTCCATGTGTCACCATACCGATGCTGTCGGTGTCCGTTTCGCTCTTGACTATGTGGATGATGGGCGCTGGTATGTTTGTTGGGAGCAGGGGCAGGCATCGTTGTCGTATGAATGCCTCTGCATGGGCAATAATTTTTTCCTCGTTGGATGTTTCCTCCTGAATTGCAAAATCCACTGCAGGTGCACCTATAGGCATGCAGGTGCATGATCATAGCTAGGCATGCAGTTGGATGATCATCAAAGGTCAACCCAAGTCAATCGGTTTCGTATTTCGACTATGATCGTGTGTCTGTGTGCATATGCACACCATACACATACCATACATCACAGGAGCATGAATACGGGGCACGACATGCAAAAAATGGACCTCATCGCCATCTCGTAGGAAATTCTCCGTGACCCACTTGACGGCTTTCTGAGCATCATCTGTGTCATCCACGCCAATCAGTATTTTGCGCATATTGATAGGTGTATGTTTACAACGGAATATTGTGTTATGAAGCTGCAGCAGAGTGGGAAATTTTCAACTTGATCTTTTTCGATGGGCGACGAGACACACCTGGCTCTTGTGGGGGTGGTGCTTGCTGTGGTGGTGGCAGTGCAGGAGTCGGCCCTGCCTGTGCTGCTGCTGTTGCTCCTGCAGGCTCTGTGACCATGGGTTCTGCTGGCACATGCTGCTGTGCTGCTGTGAGGGTGAGCTGCTGCACATGCTGCACCACACTTGGAAATGGAAACTGGGTGTGTGGGAAGGAAAGTGGGTGTGTAGGATACAACACACAATGGTGGGCATGGGATGTGCACCAATGCATCATATACCAACATGCACCATATACCACCTCACAAAACACACCACCTCACACCACACACCACCTCACACCACACATACCTGTGCCAGTGTGGATGCCAACACCCTATCCACCTTGCCCACCATCTCCCTTGTAACCACCACCCCTTGTGTCCCTGCTGCCCCACCCCCACCGACAGCGCCACCAGCCACACGACCTGGTGCAACAACTTGCTGCTGTTGTTGCTGTTGTTGTTGGTGGTGGTGGTGTTGGGCACGTGCCTGGAGGTGTCGTGTGGCTTGCTCTGTTGGTGTCTTGAGCATTTGCCTGCCTGTGAAAATTAAGGGGGGAGTAGGGATGTGAAAATGAAGGGCGGAAGAGGGATGTGAAAATGAAGGGGGGAAGAGGGATGTGAAGATGAAGGGGGGAAGAGGGATGTGAAGATGAAGGGGGGTGATGGTGTGAAATACAAGGGGGGGAGGAGCATTGTGTGTACATATACACAAAAACAAGAATCAAAAAGCAAATGGTTGAGTGGTAATGTTGATCAGGCACCTTGCACGATACCCTACACTGTATTGTATACCCCACACACATCACAGGTCCCCCCACACCACCATCAGTGTCCCTCCACACCACTCCCACTCATAATGTACCTACCATGTGTCAAGGGGTCGAGGTCTAGTTGCATCTTGCCAAATGCAGCCTTTATGTGAAACAGACATCGTTTCTGTGCGATAACAATAAGAAGAAAACATGTAGGAAAGAAATTAGGTAAGAAAGAAATAAGGAAAGAAAAAATAAGAAAGAAAGAAAAAAGGTGAGTAAGAAATTTAGTAAGAAGAAATAGGTGCGTGTGGGGTGTGGGGAAAGAGGGTGTGTGGTGGGACAAGCATGTACATGTGTGCATGATCAACAAGTATGGGAATGGGAATGCAAGAAAACATTGTCAATGACCATGGTTGGTGGGTGTTGATGGTGTGCAACACCACACATGCACCAAAACTCTCTCAAGTGCAACTCTCTCAAGTGCAACACCCTCTCAACATACCATACGAGATTGCAGTACAGCATGTAAAGTGGGTGCTTGGTATATTGTGCCGTCAAGTACATAATACACTGCATGTGGTGTTGCTGCAGTGAAACTTGTGCGCATCTGTGAAGGATTGTACACACGGTGTGGATGATTGTACACACGGTGTGAAGGATTGTACACATGGTGATATGGTGATGATAATGATGATGAAGAAGAAGGAGAAATGCATGCTTGCATTGTACTTGCATTGCTTTGTATTGTATTTGCTGTATGTCACCACAGGTGTACAGCCATGTGAACATACCGATGATGCATGTGTTGCACATTTACAGACAACACACCTGTTTGACAATGACATACAAGTGGGGCTCCTGGAAGTCCTGCAGGGCATACTCCATACCAGGTGCGAGCGTACTGTAGCGAAGGTAGAAAACACACATCGATGATATACAACAACCAATCCAACACATGCATGCACCCCCCTCCACCCACACGGTGCCCCACCACACAGCGGCAACCCCTTGTATTTTTAACAGCCACCTGCACATGCAGCTCCATACGTACAATATGCGGTGGGGCTCGATTCCCTGCTCCTTGGCCTTTTCATTGTTGCAGGTGCGTTCATAGAATGGAGACAATGCAAAGTAGTCGAGGATGGTGGTGCGGGTCAGCGGGTAACTTGCAAGCCAGAGATCGTGACGCCAACAGGTGTGGCTGAGGTCCTCAGGCCGCTCCACTGCCGCCATCCTGATGATACGTGGCTATGAAAACGCCATATTGTGATTGTGATTGTGATTTGATCAGGAGGTGCCAACAGCAGGGACGCTATAATGACTAGGCTATAATGCCGTGTTTGTTGTGCTGTAATATACTAATATTGTTTTGACAGGAAAACATCCAGTGCGATGAAAACCAGCTAAAAACATCCCAGAACAATACACTCACCACCACCACCACTAACAAATGTGGCATACCTCAAGTGCATCTAGAATGATTGCCCAGCTCCCCAATGTACTACAATACCCATGCACCTCCTCTATGGTGCACTTTGCACGCATCCCATCATGCCCTCTACTGAGCCTTCGTGGCTTTTGCAGCCCCACCACACCTCGTGTGCACCGTTACTCAACAACGACACATGCAGCACCATCTAAAACACGCATTGCAACGCCTTGGCTGGCAGGTGTGGACAAGGACCATCACGATGACGTGCTCCGAGTGATGGAGCAGGCAGAGCGTGCTGTGGATGACTGGCGAATCATTGTCACTGACTTTTACCCACCTCCTGTGGTCTTTGCCATACAGCAAATTGTGAGGCAAGTGGCCGACGCTGCTGTGGTGCCCTGGGGGGGCTATGCACAGGCCGAACGCTGCAGGTATACAATATAATGTGTGAGGGGATGCTTGTGTGTTTGGAGATGCTGGTGTGTTTGAAGATGCTCATTCTAGCCTCAACACAACCCCCTTTTCTCATCCTCCCCCTTCTACACAGATTGATCCTAGGTCGTGAAGAGCTTATCGCCGATGCCCAACAAAACCCCGCTGCACATGGCCAAGTCGCCATCATCACCATCAGGGGCAATTTCCTCTTCGACCCAGCAACCCACAGAGATTTTCTAGGCGCCTCCCTCAACACAGGCATCCAGCGCAGTCAAGTGGGGGACATCATCACCCAGGGCGAGACTGGTGCACAGATGTTGGTGGCGGATCACATGGTGGGACATTTCGAAACATCCCTCACCCATGTGAAAAAGGTCCCCGTGGTGGTGCAGAGTGCACCGTTGAGTGAATTGAGGGTACGGGAGCCCAAGGTGGAGGAGTTGAGGTCGGTGGAGGCCAGTCTGAGGCTGGATGCCATTGCGAGTGCTGGGTTTCGAACGTCGCGCAGTAAGGTCTCGGATTGGATTTCCAAGGGGGATGTGCGGTATGTATGGTTTTTGTCTCCCAAGAAAGGGGAGGGGGTTGTGCGGTATGTGTGTGAGGTTTGTGTACGTGGTTTGTTTCCTTTTTATTGCCGAGGAGCGGGGGGAATTTGATGTTGAGATGGGTTGAAAGGGGGTCTTGAAAGGGGGCAGTATGAGGGGTTGCTGCGTGCATATCATCAATCATAGCGGACATCAATTATGGTGAACAATTTGCTGTCGGCATATGCACAGGCTTAACTGGAAAACCACTACCAAAGGGAGTGTCACGGTGGCTGCGGGGGACTTGATTTCTGTCAGTGGCAAGGGGCGTGTCACTGTATTGGCTGTTGATACAACTGCCAAGGGGAAATATGTAGTGCAATTGCAGCGATTTGTGTAATATTAAGAGAGAGGTGCTAAGATGGCGCACCCGAGTGTGATGGACATTCTCCTTTTTTATTGTCTTCGTTTACCTTATTCTACTCAACACGTATTGCAATATATTGCAATCACTATTGCAATCATTAAACAACAAGCAAAACACGAGGTACACTGGTTTGTTTGCCAGCCAGAGATCGGCCAGTTTCCCATTTGCGGATACATACACACGTTTGAGCACCCACCAGTTTGATGCAGCACCAACTGCCATAACAACAAACAACCTCACGCGTCTACCCGTACAATACAGCCAAAAAAGTCACCCACTGACATCACCGACTGATTTGTGGGGCGCCATCAGCAGATGCCTGCGTCACACCAGGAACCAAGCAATGCCACATGGGCCCAGGGCACTGCCAGTGCTGCAGGTGCACCATGCACATTTTCCCTGCTCCCTTGTGCACCCAGTGACAGCAGTCCAAGGTGGGTGATTGGGACCACCAATTGGCTCCCATTTGCAGCCACACCGCTCTTGTCCAAAGACAGTCAGCAGTGCACCGCACCTGCTTCATGGCTGATACCTCCCGCACGCAAGCATCTATGGTATGTGTTTGCGCTCTCATATGATCCATATGATAATGGACACACATCAAATATATAGTAGTGTATATAGTGGTATATGGATGATATAGTACGATACATGATGTGCTGGTGGTGATGGTACACATGAGTGGTGCATAATACACACAGTGTCATGATAATCATGCATGATACCACAGGTTTGCAGCATGCACGCCCTACACGTCATTGAAGCATATGCGACACACGCGCACTCAGTTGATTGCTGATGCGCTACACATCATGGACACCAATGCTGGTGGTGCTAGTGGTAGGAGTGGTAATAGTGGTAGTAGTGGTGGTGGTGGTAGTGGTGGTGGTGGTGGTTTTCCTCGAAGTGATGATGGTGAGAGGGGTGACAACACCACCACCACCACACCTCCAGACGATACCACCCCATTCGCACCTACAACACCATCGACATCATCAACAACAACACGTGCATCATCAACAACAGCAGCAGCAGCAGCAACAACAACAACAGCAGCAGCAGCATATGATGTACAGCATGCTCGACGTATCCTGAGTGACATCGCTGCCAACATGCACAGTGGGTGGTGGGGTTTGAGGTTGTTTGCGTATGCATTAAGTTGGCTTTACAGGTATGTTTGTATGTATGTGTGGGTCATATGTGTGTCTTATCATCATTGCTGTTATAAACTGTGTTGACCAGTGCATCTACTTACAATCACTGCAGGTTGTTGTTCAATATGGAGGTGTATGTAGATTGGGCAGGGTTGAAGAAGTTGCTTGACATGCAGCATGATCATCAATTTGTCTTTGTACCTACACACAAGGTATGAGGTACTGCTGTGTACCATATATGCACATAATCACATATGCACATATGCACATAATCAACTATTCACACACACACACAATCCCCACTCATATGCAATCACCCACCTGCCCCCTCCCCCCCCTTTCATAGAGTCATGTTGACTATTTGACCATGAGTTATGTGTTGTTCGCTTCTGGGGTTGACTGCCCCCACATAGCAGCAGGGGACAACCTCAACCTACCCATTGTGGGGTCCCTCCTTGCGCATGGAGGGGCCTTTTTTATTCGCAGGTCCACCAAGGGGCCTGATGCGTGGTTGTACAAGCAATTGCTTGGTGGTATGTGATGGGAGGACTGGGGGACGGGATGGGGTGCATAGATGTACAAACACATATGCATATACAAATACATATGCATGTACAAATACACACACCCACACACACATAGACCCCCCCACCCCCCCCACCCACCCCCACAGCCTATGTTGATGCACTATTACGTAATGGTCATGCACTTGAATTTTTCATAGAGGGGGGCCGCAGTCGTGATGGTGCTATACAACGACCCCGCTTGGGATTGTTATCAATGGTGGTCAACAGTCAACTTGCTGGTCAATGCCCCAAGGTACACCATGTGGGAGTGTGGGTGTGAGAGTGGGTGTTTACATGGGTGTTTGCCTGGGTGTTTGTGGAAGGACGGAGGGGGTGTCGCAGAAACAAACATTATACACCCATACACATTATACACCCATACACATTATACACCCATACACATTATACACCCATACACATAGCACGTGTATCCCCCCCACACACACACCTCCCACACACACGTAGGCGCTCACCATCGTCCCCACCACCATCAGCTATGACACCCCCCTTGAGGAGGCATCCATGCTGAGGGAAGTTGCAGGGCAACCTAAACAAAAGGAACAACTGGGTGCGTTGCTTCGCACTGCCATGCGCCTGTTGTGGGCGCTGGGGACAGGGTCCCGCCATCAGGGTACAGGGTCCCGCCATCATGGTGGGGTGGTGGGGCCCAGTGGGAGAGGGGGTCGGTGTGGGTGTGTGGTGATATCATTTGGGGAGCCTATAAATGTGCGACGGTTCCTCAAGGTATGCCTGTGATTGTGGTGTTGGTGGTGGTAGTGTGCTTGTTGGTTGTGATGGTGGTATGTTTGTTGATGGTTGATTGGGAGTGGTTGCACCTAGTGGTTGTGCTTTGTGGATGTCTGTGTATTGACTGTGGGTGGGTGGATGTGTGTGTATTGACAGTGCACGTTGTAAGGAAAAGAGTGAGGAATGACAGGGGATGTATTGGTATGCATGCAGCACATACTCCTCAAACACGCATCTCAAAACCACACACACACACACACACATACACATATACAAACACACACACAGGAGCGAGCAATGCGCAAGCGTCTCTTCAACAAACGCCGCAGTGGTACTACCAATAACAACAATAACAACAAGTCAAACAATAGTAGTAATGGGAGCAATGCGAATTCACCAGTCAACGGAAAAGTGGAAAGCGTTGACCCTATGAAGATGACACGCCAGCTGCAGTATGCATTCCCAGAGGTGTGCTATGATGAATAGGAATTTGAATGTGTATGATACGATGATCTTGTTTTTGTTCCTTCTCTCTCCCTCCCTTTCTCTCTCTCTCTCTCACACACACACTCACTCATCTGCTGCCTCTTGTGTTTTTGCACACTCTCCCTCATCTTATCCCCCCCCCATACATATTGACAGGCAAGTGATACGAGGCGTCAGGCAGTGGAGGTATTAGGTGACCTGGTACACACCCGCCTACGCAACGCCAACACCCTCCCCTCATCCACCCTGTTGGTTGCTGCCCTCCACCTTGCTTCCATACAAGCCAGTACACAAGCCAATACACAAACAGCAACAATAAGAACAAGAACAGAGTGTGTGCATGATGGTGTCAGTCAACACGATGGTCAAACATTGACACACAATGGCGGCAATGAAATCAGCAGCATGCATGCGTGTGGGAAGAATAACAAAAACAAATACCAACAGAAAAAAAGCATCAACAGCAAACACATCAAGGATAGCGCAACCCAGTACATTAATGGTGTGCATGGTTCTGCTGCTGGCCTTGACACAAACAACACCCAGCACACGCGTGACAACACCCAGCACACGCGTGACACCACAACCAAGCAGCACACCCACGACTTGTATAGCCCAGGTGTATGGGTATCCCGTATGTCTGTCATGCAAGCACTTCAGTGGCTTGAGGGGGAATTGACATGGAAGGGGGTGCGGTTTATGTCCATTCTACACGCACAAGAACCACAACGGGTATGTGTAGATGTGTGTTTGTGTACACATGTGTTTGTAGGGAGAGGGTGCATGATTGTGTGTGTGTAGGGAAAGTGTACATGAATGTGTGTGTGTGTGTATGTACAGAAAGTGTGCATGAATGTGTGTGTGAATAGCCAGTGCACATATGCCACTCCTCAACTACCATATTTCTAGTCAACTACTATACCTACCATACTTCTAGTCAAAACACCACTGAAAACACCACTCTTTGCACTGCTAAAGAAAACACCACCTTGCTCCACAGAACACCACCGTCAAAACACCCCCCCCTACAAATACACAGGTCTTCACATCCATGGCAGCACTCATGCACAACTGCATACACACTGACACCCAGCTGCTGCATGCCACCACCTCCACCCCCACCAATACATCACATGCCCAATCTACCCCACCCACCCGGCTGCAGTTGTTGGGGGGTGGCATGGCACAGCTGGCACAGGCATATCGGATCAACCAATTGCTGCCTGTGTTTGGGTGTGAGGCTGTGGTGTTGGCTGCTATGCTGAGCGTTGCTCGAAGGTGTGTGTTGTATGGGTGTGTGTGTATGGTGTTGGGTGCGTACTTGGTGCGATGTATGGGGTGTGTATGGTGGGGTGTACATGGTTGTTCTGGTGTCACACACAGGCAACATGGTCAAGCAAATACTCACATGGTCAAGTGCATGGTCAATGGAGTCAATGGTGGCGTTGACCATCATAGTGGTATGACCTGTGTGTGCATGCTGTTTGTGATAGTACACACCGTACCCCCACACACCTCCCCCACACAGACGACAGCAGCGATCCCCCCACCCCCACCCCCACCCCCTGGTGGACAGTCCCCCCCACCCCCACCATGGCAGAGGAATGGGTGGAGGAAGGTACCATAGCAGATGCGGCACTGCACCTGCGGAAGGTTCTAGCAGGCATGATGGACCAAGCAGTGGGACCTGATGGGCTTACGAGTGTGGGTGATGTGACAGGGGTGCTGGATAGGCTCGTGACTGAGGGGGTGTTGGTAGGACAGGTGTGGGTGGTGGTGGTGGTGTGGGATGTGTGTGTGGCAGCTGCTTGTGTTGTATATTGTCAGTGAGCACAAGTTACACAAGTTATAAACAAGTTGTGCCACTCAATGACGCTCCCTTTGTTTATTCACCTCACAATTCATCTTGGCACGTCTGCCACATACACTATACACCAACACACACCAACACTCACACCACCAGTACACACCGACACCTTCCACACCCACACACAGTACCTGTCCCCTGACCTCCGTCGGTTCAAGCTCCCTGTCAACAACACCACCCCAGCCACATTTGCCGCCTCCCTGCTCGCACCCACCCTCGTGACCCATGCATGCACCGCATACGTCACGCTGTGCATGCTGTGCCCCGCTGCCCACCCCACATCATCCCACCCCACATCTTCGTCCATGGTCAACATGGTCAACACGGAGGGTTTGACCGACACTGCGAGTGTGTCAGCCAAGGCGTTGGTGCAGCAGACACAGGGTGTGCTGACTCAGACGCACAGCATGCCACAGCATGGCGTGGCGGTTGTGATGCAGGCAGCGGCACATGGAGATGATGTGTCGTCCATGCACCATGGTCAACATGATGATGGTCAACAGACTGCATGTGGGCAGGTTGCATCATGGATGCTCCCCACACACCCCATACCAAGCCTCATGGTGGTTCAATCAGCAGTCACATCCCTACAAGACCTGGGATATTTAACAACAACAGCAGCAGCAGCAGTACCCAGTAGTAGTGGTGGTGCTGGTACAGCACATGACAAGGGTGCACATGGCAAGACAGTGACACATGGCAACAATCCCACCACACCCATGCCCAGTCGTCCTCACAAATCCCCAAGAGGTGGTGCAGGTGGTCGTGGTGAGGGACCATCATCCCCACCGGCAGGGCTCTCACCACAGCATTCCAAGTTTAATGTGAGTGTGCAGTCAAGCACCAACCTCTTGGCCATGGCAGTTCCTACACAGGGGACACATGACAACAACAACAATAACAGTAGCAGTGGTGGTAGTAGTCCCCAGCAGCACCCCCCTGGCAACGCACCCCCCTTGAGGAACAACAAGGGTTCCCACCAACTTCATGGCAGTCAACATGATGGTCAACGTGATGGTGGAACATCATCCACACCGGCAATAGGGGGCCTGTCGGTGCCCGCTGCTACAATGTTGTCACCAGGGAGTATGTTGCTGTCTAACTGGGGTGTGATGGAGCGTCATGTGGAGTTGCTGCTGGGGAGCGTGTGGTGGGGGGGATGATTGAGGTTGGTGCTGGTGGTGCAGAAGAGGCGGCAGTGATGATGTCAGTGAATGGTATTGTATTTTGTGTACGCGAGAGAGTGTATGTCTTTCAAAAGATGGAATGGATGATGTGGCTGTCATTGTATGTGTTGTTACTTTATTGTTCTCTGCAAAATGGCGTTTGACCACGAAACGTTGACCATCGTTGACCGTTGTGTTACATCAACCATGCAGCAACAATGAATAAACAAACACAATTGTCACTTGATTAAGCGCAATACACCCACACATCACCCTCTCTCAAGCATCACCGTCACTTGTGGATGCAGGGGAAGGTGCAGGAGAAAATGCTTCCGAGGTGCCCACACTCCCACCCTCTCGTCGAGGGGGTCTGTCTCCACGCACACCGCCCCCCCCTCGTCGATCACCACCCCTATTGTTGTTGTTTCTTCGGTCCCCACGCTCCCCACGCTCTCCCCGGTCCCCCCTTCCACGGCGGTCCCCCCGGTCCCCCCTGCGTCCATTTTCCCGCCCCGGGGGGGTCCCAGGGGCCCCTGGTTCCTCCCCCGACTCTGCAGCAACCACTGCCAACAGGTCGATACCCTGCGTGATGTGTGGGGTGTGTGCAGGTGTGATGTGTGGGGTGCGATGTGTGGGGTGCGATTTGTGGGGTTTGATGTGTGGGGATATATGAGGGAGTGGGGAATGCTTGTGTGCGTACGCATATGCAGTGAGGAGTGAGGAGATGAATACACACAGCAGCAAACAACATACAGCAGCAAAACACCAAAACACTCAACCCCCCCCCCCCCTCATACCTGTGCAGCAGCATCGTCCACCAATACAGCCTTCCTACTCAATCGTATATTACCATTACCCATCACCTCAATAATCTTCACATCCATCACGTCACCCTCCTTCCATGCATCTTCCACCACCGCGGTTCGACGTACATCCAGTTCACTCACATGTACCATGCCGCTGCGGGTGACACCAAAGCGCACAATACAACCAAATGCAAGGACTTGATCTACCACTGCATTGCTGTGTGTTGGGTGTGTGATGGGTGTGTTTTGGGTGTGTTGGTGTGTTGAGAGGGACATAGGGAGTGTTGGTGTGTTGAGAGGACAAGGGGGATGTGCAAGAGTAATACATCATGTGTAAGATGGTGGTGTTTTTGTCAAGCGGTGTTTTTGGTGCAAGCAGGGATTGGTTCTATAAACATGTGCTGTTGCTACATACACATATCCACCCCACCCCATACACACACACAAATCCCCCCACCCCACCCCCCAAAAAACACATACCGTATCACACTCCCCACCTCAGGCTCCACAGCAATTTCCAGCACCATCTGTTTGGCAATATCCAGTTGCTCAACATCAGTCCCTACCAATTCTACACTCCCATCATCTTCACATGATATTTCCACCCCTGTCTTTTCCCGGATGCCCTTGATCACCCTTCCACCGGGACCAATAACAGCACCAATCTGTGTGTATAGTGGTGGTGTGTTGTTGATGTTGATGATGGTGGTGATGGTGGTGATGGTGGTGGTGGTAGTGGTATGCTGCTGCTGCTGATGATGATGAGAACACATACATACACATAAAATACACCCACACCCACACACATAAACACACACACACATACACACGTACACACACACACACATACACACGTACACCGTACAACCCCCCCCAAAACACACACACACACACCTTGCTGGGATCAATCATCACCGTCACAATACGCGGCACATACGGCGACAGCGCCCTCTTTGCCGGGGGATTCGCCTTGCCCATCTCCCCCAAAATATGACATCGAGCCACTTTGGCCCTTTCCAATGCCACTCGCATGATCTCCAGTGTGATCCCCTCTACTTTAATATCCATTTGGAATGCAGTGACAGCATCAGCGCTCCCTGCCACCTTGAAGTCCATGTCACCCAGAGCGTCCTCACTGCCTAGGATGTCTGTAAGCACTGCAAAGTTTCCATTGGGTTCGAGGATGAGACCCATGGCTACACCAGCAATGGTGTGTTTGAGGGGGACACCTGGGGGTGTGTGGGGGGGGGATGGGTGTGTTGGGTTGTGCATGTTTGAGTACCAAATGACCATTGAAAACAACCGCATACCATACCACACACCATGCACACCACCACCAAGAACATCACCACAAAAACACCACCACCACACCAAAAACACCACCACCATATACATCACCACCTACCACCATCCAACAGTGCCAGAGTACCACCACACACACTCGCCATGCTGCTGCTGCCGTTTGACTCTGTGACAGTGCTCTCCACTCGCATACTGTAGGGAAATGCTGCTGGGTCAGGGAGCGCTGGTAGGAGGGCCCGTTCAGCAAGATTTCCTGGGTGTGAAATGAAAGGGGGGATGTGGGTGGGTGGGGTGTATGGACACCTACAGCATGCACATATAAACCAACATATAGATGTATGTGCATACATATGTATGCGCACCACATAGACACACACATGTACAAATATACATTGCATTTTTATACATACACACACAAAACACCCCCCCAAAAAAAACATACAAGCACAAGAAACACCCACAAAACCACCCACACACCATGCCCAACTTCTCGGCGCCCCTGTACCCCCCCCACACGTCCACATTCACCCACACTACTCGGTGGAAAGCTATATGACAACACAAACCGCTGCAACTGGTCATCTTCAGTCAGACTATCAATGCGCTGTGCATCAGCAGCGCTTCCTGTTGTTGTTGTTGTTGTGGTGGTGGTACGTATGTGTGTGTTTGTGTGGGGTATAGAGGAGGTGTGTGCGTGTGTGTGTATTGTCGTATGTGCCCATGTATACACATCATGTTTATGTACATACATCATGTTTATGCACAAAAGTACGTACAAACCCAACATCACACATTCTCTTTTCAACCCAACCACCATTCCCACACTCCCACACCACGTACCAAGTGTGCTCACAGCAACCACCTGCGTCTCACCCCTTGTGAACAATGCACTCCCATGTGTACGAGGCAGCAACCCACATCGACTGCTGATTGGTCGCACTTGATCCACACTGCGCCCATCAGCCCTATACCCATCATCCAACACCAACCGGCGCATGACATTGCTCTCAAGCTTCTTCCATGCAAGCGCAAACTCCACCGAGGAAGGAGGGGGGCCCCCTGCTGCCGCAGGGGCCCCTGTTCCTTCCTCATCACTGCTTGCAGTATCCAACCCAGATCCCCCACCATCAGCAATCATCCCATTCCCCACAGCATCGTCTTCCACCATGCCGAGCGCCACTTGTGTTTCCCTCTGGAGTTGACCAATGAGGGCCCCCCGGGCCTGCTTGTCAAGGTTGCTTGTGTATGCATCCCGGATGGCATTGGACAGCCGATCATGGAGGGTTTGGTAGAGTGCATCTGGGGGTGACACGAGGTCGGTGCGTTTGGGTTTACCCACAGCCGCCGCCCATGCTGTCATTTGGTGGCATGCGTCTGTGATTGCACGTTGACCAACGTTGACCGCCTGGGTTGAGGGTGGTGATGGGGAAACATCATGATTTGTATGTCATGTATTATGATGTGTATTGTACATGTATTATACATGTATTATGCATGTATTTGCACATATACATATTGTATGTATTCCATCCTTCCCCACCCACACAACCCCGCTCTCCCCACCCACCCACCCCCACAACCACCAATCCAACAAAACCACATACAACCCCACCCCCAAACACACATACCTCAAGCATTTGCTCCTCACTCAAAAACTCACAAAACCCCTCTATCATCAACACTGCATCCGCCGTCCCCGCCAACATCAAATCCAACGTTGACACCCCCATTTGGTCAACAGTAGGGTTGACCACAAATCCTGCTTCATGACCCTCAGTGCTTTCTGGTATGTACCCCACCCGTACACCAGCGACTGCCTTGGTGAAGGGTATGTCAGATAACAGGAGTGCTGCGCCTGCTGCAGTGATGGCCAGGGGTTCTGGTGGGTGTATGCTGTCATAGGAGAGCACCCATGAGAGGAGCTGTGGGTAGGGGGTGAGGGGTGAGGGTGGGGTGAGGGATGAGGGTGGGTGAGGTTGTGTGGCGTGGGGGTGGGTGTGAAGGTGGACATATTCATTACACAATACACACCTCCAATACACACCTAAACAATACACACACCTCCAATACACACCTCCAATGTACCCCTCCACTACCACACATACACACACAATACAACACATACACACACAATACAACACACAGACACACACAATACAACACACACACACAATACAATACGCAAGTACCTGTGTCTCTGTGCTCCACCCCTTGGTAAACATTGGTCTCAGAGGTCGGTCAATGAGACGACTAACCAACACCTCACCCATACCCTGCCTGGGATTGCGTTTGTTATACCCACCACTGTGTGGGTGTGGTGTGTGGTGGTGGTGGTGGGGGGGGGGGCGGCGTGTTGTGCTGTGTGTATACTGTTATGCAGTGTACTATATATATCCTATGCAGATAAACATACATGCTCTTCTGCCCACATGCACATTGAGGTATACCATGTACACACCATATACCCTCGAACAAGCACACAGCACAGCACCCTTGAGGTGTGACAGGTGAGGTACCTTGTGCGCCCTGCTGCTGAAAACCGCTCTGTATAATTGACTTGAAATGGAACAAAGGAACCATCACCGGAAGGTTCCGATCCACAACATGCAGTTGTCAGTAGTATCTGTGGGTATAGTGGCATGGGAGAAGCGGTGTGTGTAGGGAAGAGGGTATGTGTGCTGCAACACACCCACAACCGACCCCCCCCTGAACAAACAGACACTCACCGTTTCACCCTGTGTTGCCATGATTGCACCATTTGCTTGTCTTGCAATCTCACCAGTCTCCAGCACAACCTGCGTGTTGTGTGCAAACAAATGTTGCACATCACAACAACTCATTGACCATTCACACACCATCAAGATGGTGACCCCCGGCACACAGTACCACACAGTACCCAAATATTTACCTCATGCCCACCAATCTGCATGACCAGGCGCTCCGCCGCAGGCCCAGGATATGGTGGTGGTGGTGTGGTGGGGGGGAGCGCCACATCAGTCCCTGCCGCCTGCACCACCATGGTGCGTGGCAGAGGAGCACGACATGGTGACCCAGGGCATGTTGTCGTGTTGCCAGGTATACTGCGTAACATGCGGGATTGCATATATCGTTGCTGGGGGCCTCGCAGGGTTGCCGACGCTGGCTGCCGAGCATCGACATTGCTGCACCATATTAACGACACTCTGTGCATCGTTTGCATTTTGAATGTGGTATATGTGGATTGTTGGTTGTGTGTTTATGGTTGTTTATGAGCATTTGAGAGTGTTTTGTTTTTTTGGGAGGGACACAGGAGTTTTGACCAGCATTTTGCACATGTCATATGGCACCATTTTATCGTAATGGACACTGTGCCAGCTGATGTGCTTGCTGTGCATGTGCTGACGCTGCTGCATGTCAAGGATGTCTTGAAATTGGCGCTCACTACGAAAGATGGAGAACATCCACTCGTTTCTGCAGCACTCCAGGTGCTTCTATTTGTGTGTGTTTTGCCATTCAAGACATCATATAATAATCATCAATATCACCCACATATCAACAGGTGCTTTCATCACTACGGTATTGTACCATCAGCCAAAGGCAGTCCATCACATCATGCACCTGCCTCCCCCCAGCCACTGCATGGGCACTCGCCCGTTACTGTCCCCAACTACGCCACATACGCATAGATTGTAGCACCTATGCATGCATGTCGTTTGTCTACGAGGCACTCCAACAACTCCCATCTCTCCGACGCCTTGCCCTCCAGCATGCACAGCAGCCCCTGCACCTCCCTTGCATTCTTGCTGCATGCCCACACCTTGAAACATTAGAGATTATGAGCTCTGCACTGGACCTGAAGCAGCACCAGCACCAGCAGGAGCAGTATCAGCACCAGCAGTATCAAGAGGTCGTGTTCCCTGTCCATGTGCGCACCATCACGTTGTTCTGGTGTCGGTTTTATAATTGCAACACACATGACCTGGTACGGGTGTGTGTCTGCGATGGTTGACCCTGTTGTTACTGTTTTGTTGTTGTTGTTGCATTCACTCTCAGACTGCTTTGCCCACATTCTATGCCTCACACACAGTTGTCATTATTTGACGCAAGAGACATACAGCACCTTGATGTCATTGGTGTGGGGATTACTGATGACATATGCTGTGGTATGCTGCTGTGATTTTTCTTTCTGCTGTGCTTTGTTCATGAGCGTGTTGTGTGATATAATGTGTGTCTTGCACTATATGTGTGTATGTGTTGTGCAATATAATGTGTGTGTGTTGTGCAATGTAATGTGTGCCTGTCCCCTTCTTATTGCATGCAAGCATCATCCTATCCCCCCCCCCCCCACACACACACACCACCAACACACACAAATACACACAAACACACACACACACACACACAAATACACACAAACACACACACACACAAATACACACAAACACAGTGCTCCCATCAGTGGAGTATATAGACATAAGTAACACCAGCATCACCAATCGAGGATTGTTGTGGCTGGCAGAGGTGTGTATAGCGAGTGTGTGTGTCGTGTGCCATAGGAAACACATGTCACCTGTGTATATGTATCACACATGTGTATGTTTGGTAGTACACACATGTCACCATGTGCATCTACTCTTCCCCTCTCCCCACCCACACCAATACACCCCATCACCACCCCACACACACCATTCCCCCCTCACCTACAACCACACCACCACACCACCACACCACACAAAACAGCACTCTCCTCTGCTGCGTACACTGGTGGTGTCCCCTCAGGGGGCCTCTACCACATGGGAGTGTGGGGCCTGGACCCCTGGGGGCCTGCAGGCATTTCGTGATAGGAGGCCTGGTGTGGTGGTGAAGGAACAGGGGGTACTGCTGATGTGTCATGATGGGTTGTGTAGTTGATGTGTGTATTTGACGTGTGTCATGATGGGTTGTGAATTATATCATGTGTGTATTTGATGTGTGTCATGATGGGTTGTGTATTTGATGGGTACGCTTGGTGCGACGTGATGTCGCACAGTTTGTGTGATGGTTGAACTGATTGCAAGAGTGGCATTGCCATGCACACAATTGTTGTATGTAACACTACATGGTGGTGACAATATACAATAGCAAAAAAACATTCCATGTGCTTAAAAGGTCCCCCTGCACCACAACATCATCATCATCACTACACTCAGTCAATAATCATGGCCACTGCCTTGCTGCTGCTCTTCTTCTTCTGCACGCCACTGCTCGTCTTGATACCCAACCCCCCTTTACTTGCAGCAGCAGCAAATGAGGTGGCACGACGCATCCTGCCGGCATGGGCAACCACCAAACGTGGGATGTCCTCCACATCCATCTTGTTTGCTTGCTCGGCCTTGAGCAACTCCATAACCTGCTTTTTGGATTCACTGTCTTTGATTTTGATGCCCTGTGTATGTGCGGTGTGTGTTGTGAACGTGATGGTCAACACATGCGAAGGGTTGGCTAACACCACACCCTACACACACCCGAACGACGGTGTTTTTGCGCAGTCGGATGGTTTTCCGCTTTCCTGGCTTGGGTTGTGCCATGTTTTTGGCACTAGCCTTTGCAGCTGCCTTTTCTAGCTTGCCCTGTCGCTCTTTTTCACCTGGGGTAGTGTGCCATTGATGGATTGTGTGAGGCGTCACCTTGACTGTGCTTTAACATCCTTTTCGTGGTTTGTGTTTGTTGCGTACGTTCTTTATCGTACTGTAGTTGTGTTTGTCTGCGCTTTTTAGAGTTCTTCTTCGACATGCTGGGTATGCCAACCAAACAATGTCTTGCAGATGCCGTCACAAACTTGCAGCCGCAAAAGAATGTTGGTTTGCTGCGTTGGTTTGTGTGTTTCTTGTGATGGTGTTCACAACCATATATGGAAACTTGTGAAAATTGCCAGCAAAAACAGAAAGAAGAAACTGACACACAAGCCATCGCGCACAATTCCCGCCATCACAACCCCACCACATCAATCTCTCACTCTTGTCGACGGCGTTCACGGCGTGCACGCTCCCTCTGTGCCTTTTCCTCACGCTGCATCAGCAAGATGACCACACGCACAAGAATGGCCACAAAGTCTCCAAACAGCTGGAGTGCATGCTTCACTTCATCAAGGTCACCCATGGACGCACGCTCAATGATCATCTGTGTGGTGACAATTGTGTAGGTATACTTGTGTGGTAATACTTGTGAGACACACGTACGCTTGTGAAACCATCGTGATCATACATCATGTTTGTGTCATACCATAAACAATCACACACACAATCACACACACACCATTGAGTTGTTGTGAAAACTATCATCATCAACACCCCTCACCACACACAACCCACCACAGCGTACCTGCGTATCGACAAGCACATAGCCCAAAAACACACCCAGCCCTACTAGCAGCTCTGCACCAAAGCCATAACCAGATCCACGGGCAAACAGCGACATGCCCAGCCGCCACCAAAACAACACAGACAATGCAGACGACAATATGCCTGCGAGGTAGAGGAAGGATCGACGCTGTGCAATTGCTGCAGACAGGGAAAAGCAAGCAAAGACCAGTGTGGTGGCTACGAGTGACATGGGTACAATCCTGTGGTTGTGATAAGGGAAATGGTTGTGATAAGGGAAATGGTTGTGATAAGGGAAATGGTTGTGATAAGGGAAATGGTTGGTGGGTGTAAGTAGAGGTGTGGTTGTGTGTGTGAGAATGTAGTAACAGATGTGTGTGCACACATAAGAGAGTGTGCATATAGAGTGTATGTGTGTGTCATTGTGTCAACCATATACTGTCATGTACACAGGGGGTACACATGGGGCGCAATATATTGCCATCCAAAACCCCACACACCCCAACACACATCAACAACCCATCAACACTTACGCAGCGTTGATCTGTCCCGCAAGAGTGACTAGGGGTGCCAGCGTCATGCCTTGTGCAAATGCGGCACCAGCAAACACACGCTGACGGTTGACTTTATTGGATGCAAGGGTGGGCATGGTGAACAGCCACATGGACAGGCCGAGGTATGCCAGGGAGGGAAAGAGGATGCCGAGGGGCATCCATTGTCCAACAACGGTACCAACGCAGCATATTAGGACGCCAATAGCCAGTGTGGCATAAACGCGTACGAGGTGCTTTTGCAACGTGGGGGTCCTGTGTGTGGGTTTTGGGGGTGTGGACATTGGGGAAATGGCACCTTCCGGTACAGTGCAGGTGGATCATGCAAAGAACAAGACAGATAACGCAGCAAAGGCACGTACAAGTCAGAGTGTTTCAACAATGTATTGATGCTGGGGATTTGGGCAAAACCCCCGTTGAGAAACTGCTGGAGCACATTACTAGACATGATTGTAAACTGGTGTGGGGACGTGCTGCCTGTCGTGTATGTTGAGTATTGCTGTACGTTGCTACAAGATTGCTGATGTCGTTAACAATATGCTGCTGTATTTTTGCGAGTTTTTGCAAATGCCACATCAGAAGCTGCAACCCAAAAGCTCGCAATGCGCATTTGAATATGAATGAATCCAGTGCATAGTCTCCATTGAAACGAGCCCCACAAACAGATTCTGTGTGCGTCTTTACACAAAGCATCCCGACATCATCGTGATTGTTTGACCTCCATCTTGACTCCCCTTGACTCCACGCACACCCAGCCATATGCAGGACAGTCCAGCTTCAGGGCCAGCACGATTTGCAGTGCACAGCCTACGTAGCAGTTTTGGCCACCAACCAGTCAGCACGCGTTATGATTCCCCATCGATGTCGTTTGGCTCATCAGTGCGTGCTACATACCAGCGTGTGTATGTGTCGCCAGAGCAAGACAAGGCCCTCTGCAGGGCAGCCGGGGGCAACAACTCTCAGGGACCTGGTGGATACAAGCTCCCGGTATGTTGTTGGTTTTTTGTGGTGGCTGTTGAACACATGCGTTGACCATCTTTCTGTGTTTCTCCATCATCATCGGTGGTTTCCATGGAATTTCACTACAACTTGGTTCTCTCTGCATGTGGCGACATCCAACACATATCCCACCCACATCCTGTCCACATTGTATAGTCTCTCCACATTGTATATTCTCTCTACATTGTACGTCCTATACACAGGATGGTCTGGGTCGGCAACCCATTTCCACACGTGCCAGTGCCCCCACTGCACGCTTTGGTTCAGCAGAGCGTGTCACAGTCAAGCCCAGCAAGGTACCGGGTCCAGGTTCCTACAAGGTGGTGACCTCTGCATTAGGTATGTGTGTGTTGTGTGCCTTGTATGTTGTGTGCCTTGTGTATATGTGTGTGCGTGATGTTGCCCTGTGTATATTGATGTGTGTGTGTGTGTATGTATAATGATGTATGTGTGTGTTCAATGTTTGCAAGAATACATATGTACCTTCACAATTTGACACATGCACAGTTGCATACACCCTCACACACACCAGCACACCCTCACGTACACCCTCACACCCTCACACACACAATCACCCCCTCCGAAACACAGATGAGCAGATCGTGTCCCTGAGGAAAAACGTACCCCGTATAGGATTTGGTACAAGTGATCGTGACGATGCACTCAAGGTGTTTATCAGCGCTGAGCATGAAAAGGGGTGCTATGGGAGGGAGTCACCGGGGCCCTGTGCATACAAGCCTGTGGGGGGGCCCGCCTTGCAGGTGTGGGGGTGGGGGGGGGGGGGGCTTTTTTTTTTTTTTCTTTGTATTTGTGTACGTGTATTTGTGTGTGTATGTTTGTGTATATGTGTGTGTATGTGTATGTGGTTACTGTGTTGTCTGCATGCCTACTATCATCAAGTTCTTTGATTTGCTGATGTGTGTTGCTGCCATGTCTGTGTACCAGTGTACCCCCCACCCCCACCCCCACCCCCCCCCACACAAACAAACAAACCCCCACACACCTCAGGTCCTAAGTGACAAGCACAGCACACCAGCATGGCGTATGGGCACAGGTCAACGAGCCTCTGCACGTGAACAACGACGTGCTGCTGAAATCCCCGGTGCAGGTGCCTACAACCCGCGAACTCAAGACACACTGGGACGTCAATTGCTGTCCACTCGACGTTCCTCTGCAACCGTTCGGTTTGGCACATCCACTCGGGACCAGGCTGCTCGTGTTGCTATATCAAAGGAACATGACAAGGGGGGGGCTGGGAGGGATAGCCCGGGGCCGGGGACTGCGGGGCAAAACAAGGGTGTGGGCGCACAGGTGAGTACTGTTGTTTGTGTGTGTGTGTGTGCCTTTGTATGTGTGTGTGTCTTGTGTGTTTTCGTATGTGTGTTGGGGGTTGAGGTGATAATAGATAGGTAGATAGATAGATAGATAGATAGATAGATAGATACATAGATAGATAGATAGATAGATAGATAGATAGATAGATGGTGATGATGTGTAATGACTGTGTGTGTGTGTGTCACTGACTGCCATTGCACACTGCCTGACATTGTGTGTGATTACATGCAATACACATACTTACACACACACACTACTAGTCAATCCTCCCTTGACAGGTTTTGTCCACCAAGAAAAACCTGCCCAGTTGGCGCTTTTCAACAAGCAAGCGTGACCACACACGCAATCACGACACACCTGGACCAGGGGAGTACTGGGCATGAGTGTGTTTGAGGGGAAAGGGGATACCAACAACACCAAACCAGGGGAGTACTGGGCATGCGTGTGTTTTGCGGGGGGGGAGGGGAATACAAGCAACACCTCGAGACGCTGTACATTGGCTGGGGCGCTCTGTATACGTACAATAAACACACACCATATGTATTGTGTGTGCACACCGTGTACACCATGTATACAATAAACACACATCATGTACACCGTGTACACAACATAAACACCCCATATTCAACCTGCGTAGATCATGTGTAAAGAACATTGGGTAATAGAGTATGGTGTTTTTGTGCATGGACGATACCACGCCGGGTTGCTGCCAAACCATGCATTTGTGTGCATACAGTGTGCATACATTTGTTACAGCAACACACTCGCTCCCACAGAAAACAAAACACCCACCCAAACACGACCATATCCACTGCTGCTCTTCCAAATCTCGCGCTCTCCCCTTGTTCGTATCACCGTCTCCCCTTGCCCTTTTTAATCTTGGCCGGCAACTGGGGCCCCCCCGCCCCCTTGGCCGCCACCCGAGCGGCCCCCGCAGCCGAAGAAATATCCAACGACTCATCCACCTTGCCAGCACCCTGGCTCCCCTTGACCACATCCTTGCCCCTATTTCGACTTGTACGTTTTTTCTTATAATCACTTCGTTGCCACTTGGGGAGCCATCGTTCCGGGTCGGGAAGGGGCCCCGGGTTTTCTGGGTCGAAATTTTTCGGCAGGCGCTTTTTGCGGCGCCCCCCCCGGCGTCGGCGGGCCCGCGATTTGGTGCCCCCGACGGCTGCGTCGGCTCCGTCGTTGTCGGGAAGGGGCCCACGTGGGGGGAGGATACCACTGGTGCCTGCATACCGTGTGATGCTCGCTGTATTTGTAGGGGGGGGAGGGACAACAGGGGTGAGAGGGGAGATATATCATGCGCATCATGATCATTAGCAATGCACACCATCCTCCTCCTCATCACACAACACCCTCACCACAAAACACACTCCACCCCCTCACATCACACACCAAGTGCTTCCGTCTCAAGCGCCCCCCCATCCAGTGACACACGCAGCACCGGAAGGTTCTTCTGCAGCTGCTCCACTGCATCAGGCTGCCTCAATGCCAACACAGACGCCAGCCGCGACAACACCCTCAGCCCACCGGCCGTGGTGCCAGTGTGTGCGTGTAATTCTGTGTAGAGCTGCAGGGCAGCATCCACGTTGCCTGTTTTCAGTTTTAATGTTGCTAGTTGCTGTAGCAGCCACTGCAATGCTGCTGTACTGTGGGTATTGTGGGTATCGTTGACTAGGGTGAGGGTGTGTTTTGTAGGTGGGGAGGATGATGGTGGGGAGTTGAGACAACACACGGTATATGATACAAAAGTGTGATGTTGTTCACCACCCACTACATCACCCCCCCCACACACACCAACACCAACATCACCAACACCAACACAAAACCATACCGTGCATCCCCCCCCCTCTGCTGTTGCCAGTATCCCAACGCCTCCTGCAGCACCTCCTCCGCCCCCTCCGCGTCCCCCACATGCACCAGCAACCCCACAATGCTCGCCACCAGTGCCGGCCGGTGCCGCAGGGGCCCCTTGTTGAGGTCCTGCAGCACAGAGAGGGCCCCCTTGAGGTTGCCTGAGGATGCAGCGACTTGGGCCCGCAGGAGGGCAGCCGGGATGTGGTAGTCGGGGGAATTGGTGGTGAGTTTGGAGAGCACAGCATCGGCATCGGTGGCCTGTGTCATGAGGGGGTGTGGGTGATGTGTGGGTGATGAGGGTGGGGGTGTTGTGGAGTGTGCTGTGTTGTGAGGGTAATGACGGTGCAGGGTGTTGTTGTGGGGATGTCTGTATGTGTCCATACAGCCCTCTACATGCCACCAATGTGCATTGCCACATATTGCCACAATGTGTATATTACCCTATACAAACACACACATGTTCTCAATACCCCTCCAAATGTCCCCCCCACCCCTCCACCCACCCCTTACCTCACCCCCCACCCCCAACACACCCACAACACACCCACCTTGTTATCCAGTGCATACAACCCACCCTGGAGCAACAACAGGGATGGTGTATCACCCCCATGAGCCTGAAGAAGCTGATGCATAACCTGCCGGGCTGCATCGGATCGACCACCGAGGGCTAGGAGTATGGCATAGTTTGACCGTAGTCTTTGTTTTTGTTGACTGCCCATTCGACGGTCAAGTTCAGGGCGCAGCTTGAGCCTATCAGCCTATGTATGTGTTTTTTTTTTTTTGTTTGTGGGGGTGGGGGTGGGGGTGGGGTGGGGTGTTATGTAGTGGTGTGTGGCTGTTTGTGTGCATGTGTGAGTATGTTGGGTACACGTTGTTGTGCACACACATACATCATCATCATCATCATCATCATCACGCAACACCACCCATCATCATCACCACGCACCTTGTCCATCAACCCCTCCAATTTCTTCAATGCATCAGCCAACATCTTCTTGTTACTTTGTACTGCAAGCCGCTGTGCTGTGCTGTTGTTGCGAACCAGAGCAATGATGACATCATCTGTGACTGTTTTGCTACTGGACAGGTCGTTGTACATCTCCTGTGCCTTGGTCACATCACCCAACCTGATGAGGGGGGATGATGATAAGGGGGGTTGGGGGTGATGATGGTGGCAGTGGTGGTGGGTGGGGTATAGGGTGGTTGGTGTGGAAATATGAAGACCAGAGGAGTGCTGCTGGTATGAACAAGAAGTTGTACACACACAAGCACACTGCCATATAGACATGCAAACACTGTCATACACACGTATACACACACTCTCCCTCGTACACACATATACACACACACTGTCATACACACACACACTTCATACACACTCTCTCTCTCACACACACACACTCTCATACACACACATACCCACCCACACCCCTCATACACCACAACAATATACCGTGCATATGTGTATGCCAATTGTGTAGTGAGTGGTGCCAGCTCAGCCTCTACCTCCTCCTCTGTACACCCCTCCTCGAATAACAACTCTTGCCCTATGTGTGTGTGTGTCGTGTGTGACAGTGTTTGTGTGAGTGTGTGTGTGTATACAAGTGATGGTGTACGTGGGTGTCAAGTTGGACAAGATACTGATCAATGTGAATCCAACACATCACAATGTGCAACAACAACATAAACACCTCACACCACACTCCCACTCAACCCCCCCCCACCCTTCATACCACACACACACACACACACACACAATACACGACAAAAATCCTCATACCAAGTCGTTGTGCTAGAAGTATCTGCTCCTCAGCCTGCCTCACTTCCCCCATATCCAATGCACAACAGGCCCCATTAAACACCGTCTCAAAACGAGGGCCCCCCCATCCCTTATCACCCACCACCGCCAACCCCTTTTTCGGTTGCCCAGCAAGTAATGCTGCTGCAACGGTGTTGGCTGCCAGCTCCCCTGCGTCTGCCTGCCCCGCTGTGTGGAGGGAGGTATACACAGCCAGCGCCTCGTCACCTCGACCCATGCGGTAGAGCAGCTGTGCATAGAGCTGCTGTGCTGCCTCTGTGTTTTCAGCGTCTGTGGTGAGTGGTTGTATGGTGGAGAGGGCTTCGTCGTGGCGGCCGAGGCGATACAAACTGTATGCCTGTGTGTGATGGGGGGGGTGATGGGGGGGATGATGGGGAGATGGACACACGTGCCCAACAGTGCAGTGAGTAGATGTGCGATGCGTGCAGTACAGTGTGATACTGTGGTGTACATGTTCCATGCATTTCAACAAGCCAACGGCCCGCATACCCGCTCGAATACAAGTTGTTTCTCAAGCTGTTGGTGTTTCTTCATGAACACGAGCGCTTCGGCAAATTGTCCTAGCTCCACCAGCAGCACCGCATTGACTGCGAGTGCATCTGCATCCGCTGGACGCTTTTTCAAGACTGTAGGCGTGTGTCGAGTGGTGTATATGAATGTACCTGTTGACTGCTGATTGACCAGCAATGATGTCACATGCAGGTGTGTGCACCACCACACATACTGTCTGTGCAAAACTTGAGTGCCTTTTTGTATTGGTAATTGCTAATGCATGCATCTAGCTTTTCAAACAAGCCCTGCAGCTCAGGATCTCCTGGTGGATCTGATGCCATGGCTGCTGTGCTGCGTGTGAAACTGCTTGTGTTGTGAAAATGGTTTTTGTGAAATTGGTTTGTATTGAGAATGGTTTGTGTTTTAATCAGCGTGTGTTATTCGAACGAGCAGGCTGTGATTGCAAACCATGCAAAAACAAACACCAAATATTTGACCCAACAACAACAAAAGCTAGTGACGTATCGCTTGCAGAACAACGACGAAGCCTGAGAAGCGCGCAGGCAACAGCGACACCTGACTAGGCGTGTTTCAATTACATTGTAATACAAGATGAGCCTTTCCCTACTGTGGGCTGGTTCATCAGATGCTGACGTTACCACGCAACTGCCAGACAGCTTTTCCGACCAAGTCAAGGAGGTTGCAGCGAAAATCATGCAGCTGTGTGACGCCGAGACTATGGTGCAACATCAGCGCGCTGTGGACAACCTCAGCAACGTGTGTGTTTGGGCGTGTGTGAGAGAGGGAGACTCAGGGTGTAGGAGCTACACCCACACAACCAACCCCCCACCAACACAGGATGTTGTTCTCAGCACATCGTTGTTTACGTTTTCCGGCAACGACAGTGTCCGGGTTGGCCTGTACCGTACCAAATTCTTTGCAAGCCTCGAAGCCACACCAATCCTCGCAGAAGTCAACACAAGTGACACCAAGCAGTTGACCATATTGTACCTCATGGAGGTGGGCATCTTGCCCAAGCGCACATGGATCAACCCCATTGGCTTTGTGCTGCCACGCCGTGTATCGTACACATACATTGTCAAGGTACACTGTTGTGGTGCATGTGGTGTTGTCAATGTACAATATACATGTATACATATATACATGTGTACATGCAATGTACATGTATACATGTACAGTATACAGTGCACCTTGACAACAAATGGTCACGCATGGTTGTTTTTAGTTGTTGATGTTTTCAGTACAAACACCCAACCGTCACCCCTCTTTCCACAATATATATATACATACAATATAATAATTCACACAATGTATATTATCTATACAGTACACAACATACATACACACACAACATACATATCCACACACAATATATATAATAATACTTTTATCATAATAACACCATACTATCCCAGGCTACTGTGGGCAGCCGCAAGCGTGTGAGTGACATCACAGCCATTGACGCACGCATCCTCAACCACAAGCAAGCACCTGATTGGTTAAGAGCACTCAATGGGTATGCATGGGCAGGTTCGGCATTGGTGCTGGAGCCCCTGTGGAGCCGCTGTGTGCATTGGTTGGGGGATGATACCTATGTGAAACATGGCAAGACTGGATGAGATATCTGTGTCAGACAGGGCAAGGCTGGATGTATAAAACCTATGTGAAACATGGAAAGGCTGAATGAAGCCTATGTAAAACAGGGGAAAACCTTAATGAACAACCATGTGCTCTGATGGGTGTTGTGATGGGTGCATGTACATTGTATATGCAACCCAAAAAAACGTTGTTTTGGAATGATTTCCTGACGTGTTGATGCTTCTGTTGTGTAACCATGGTGTGCATGGATATTGCCACATCGTCTTGCACAAATGATCATCATATGTGTTTATCATCGTTACCATTACAACCACCCCACCCTGTACTCTCCGAAACACGCACACACTCACAGTCACACTCCCCCCTCTTCTGTTTCCCTCCCTCCCCCATCACCCTCTCCCCCTCTTTCTATCAAGCACCGCCAGCTGCTCCCCCACCACAGGGGCCACTGAACTCCGCCACGTGTCATCCCACCGCAGCGCCATGCTCCCCTCCACCACATGGCGCATGCTCACAAGCTGCTTGCTGGGGTTGGTTGGGAACCCATCAAGCAGTGAGAGGAGCTGTTGGGCTAATTGTTCTGAGTCGGTGAATAGTAAGCCATTCTTCCCAGGTGCGACGAGTTCCTCTATGCAGGAATAGCCCAGGGCACACACTGGCAGGCCACACCCAAACATGTCAACCACCTGTGTGAGTGTGTGCGTGTGAATGTGTAAGTGAGTGTGTGAGTGAGTGTGGTATTCAGGAGTGGGCGGTGGATATTGGGGACGAGGTGGTGGGGTGCAATTGTGTGGGTGTGAACCAGTGGAAACACACGCCACACATGCTATTTCCCCCCTATATGCGAGTCATCACACACATACACCTCCTCCACCCACTCACCCACATACCAAAAATTCCCACCCACACACATACAAAGAAAACACCCACACCCACACACCTTCATCGGTAGATCCAACCCACTGGATGATGTATGCAACGATATCCCCACATCCGCAGACCCCAACAACACAGGATAGTCCTCTGCGCTGAGCCACGCTGTGCGAAATGCAACCCATCGCAAATCCATAGCGTGCACAGCACGCGTGTAATGCTCCTTGAGAGGGCCACTACCTGTAACGACTATGAGTAGGTGGGGGTGTCTACCATGCACTGCTTGCTCATCATAGGCACGAGCAGCATCTAGAAGGATCCGGAAGTCTTCATCGGGGGTCCAGCTGGTGGAGCTCACCAACAGGGCCCCTCTATTACTGCGCAGGTGGACGTCACTATGGTTGGTATGGTGCTCGGTGAGCAGGGTGGTGGTGTGGTGTGGTTGGGTACGATCTGTGTGGTGTTGGGTAGAAGTTGGTTGGGGTTTATGGGTTGGCTGTATTACTCCTGTTGGGAGGAACCAACTCCCCAACAAGGCATGCTTTGCAACACAACAGAACAGAACAGTGTTCCCTGCCCCAATGGGTGGGGCACACCCCAAGCAGACCACCTCAACACCCTCAACACATACCAATACTCTCATACTCCTCTGCAACCCAGTCATGTAAATGCATTGGTTTGTGCAAGACATCATGCATGCGAGTGAGAAGCGCATGTGTTTCTGCAACAGTGGATGGTCGAAATCGAGTGGGGGGCCTGGGGGGTGTGATGGGGGTAGAGGTGCATGGGATGTCATGATGACGTGGAGGAAAAGTGAGTTGATCAATGTGAGTTGATGTTGTTGAATGTGCCAATAGTGTAAAACTGCCTTGTGAATATCTCACAGCAAGGAGGACAACAACACCAGCAACAATAACAACAATAACAACAACAAGAATAACACCGTCACTGCACCTGTCATAAAACACAGTGGCCTCTATCCCCCAATTGTGCTGCAAATCTGTTTGCATTGCTTTTGTCACACAAAGATGTGCATGTGCTTGCCGACCCCATGATCGCTCAAAACGCCGTGCGAGCAACACCAAGGGATGCCTGCGCCCCATCTGCAATGCCATGAGGGTGTAGCCAAAATTGTGCCAGTCGATGATGAGGCGAGCACGTCGCAGCCATGCTACAATGGTGCATACAGCAAGAATGGGGATGGCAGGGGGCACCTGTGTTGTGGGTTTGCATGTTGTGTAGTGTGTGGTACGTGTACATGTGGTGCACATAGCATCTACCTGCAGCAGAATGATGTCTGGGGATGGAAAGCGCAGCAGCATGCACAGCATCATGGTCAGAAGCTGCCACATTGCTTTGAGCACCATACGCACTGCACGTGGCATGCGGTTGATCAGTGCAGGACTGTGGGTGGTTGTATGAGGTGATGTGTGCATCGGTTGTGTGATGGACGGACACGATCACATACGTGTCTGGCAGGTAATGAATGGTGAGATTTTGGTTTTGTGTAATGTCCTCTGCTGCATCAGTTCCACGAAATGCCACCACATCCACAAGCAAGCCCGACTGTGGTGGTCAACGCGGATGTGATCATCTTGTACAATCTTGTATAAACACAAACTCCACATCTCACCCACACCTGCTGACACAAGGATTTTGCATGGTTTTGCATGCGGGGACTGCGACCAAAGTCGCCCAACACAACAACCCATGCTCTTTTGGTGTGTGCGTTTGTGTGAGCCATGTTGCTCCCCTGATGCCTATGTTGTTAGCATCCTGTCTGCAGATCTGGACATGATGGCTGTGCACAGTCAATTGTGTCTCACTCGGGTGAAGCTTTTAAAACACCGACACCAATTTCAGCACATTTTCAGCACAAACCATGTTGTTTTGCGTGTGATACATATCAAGCAGTGCGCCTGTTCAAGTATCAATCACTCCCGCCCAAAAGAAATCAAACAAAGGACGCTCATCTTGTGGTGGTGAGATCATCAAATCTTGTGGTGTTGAAACTGGACAGGGACCCTTTCGTCTCTGCCCAAATTCAGCACATCCGATCTAGTCACCATTCACTTCAACCCTATCAGCAATCTTTTGCTGCGTTTTACCTTGCAGCCCAGCAATCCAACATCCCGGGTGCGTAGACGAATGCAGCGACGACCATCTGGCAGTGGGGATGCACCCCCACGCTTGCAGAAAATGAAGTATGGTGGTGGTTTATGTGCTGGTGGGTTTGATGGGGTGTGTATGTGCTGGTCCCCACGACGGTCGTTCCATCGTCTCCACAGGGAGCCATCACAAGGCATCGGGCTGATTGCCGTTGCCGTGGCTGGTGTTGCTGCCCTCTGGTGGTGGCGCAAGATTGCCACTGACGATGTTGAGGTACTTTGCCTGTGATGGTTTATGGCATAGCACAATGTTGGCATCCACGCCGTTGTGTCTGATCACCATCATCAGGATGCAACAACATCCACCAAGCCCGCCAATCGACCCACACCCACCAAGGCCACCTCTGGCAATGCGAAAAAGGACAGGTCCCGCAAGAAGGAACAACGTGCAGCACGCAACCAAAAACGCCAACAGTATGTCATCCTCTGCATGCACTGTTGTTGTCCATGCACTGTTGTTGCACATGCTCTTCATACATGCGAGTGATCCATGTGATTCTACATGCTTGCGTGTACACACAACCACGCAACCTGTACACAACCACACAATTACACAATTACACAGGCAGCAGCAGCGTAGTAATGCACCAGAGCCTGAGGCAGTGGTAAAGGATGAACGTAGTGGCATTGATGGCTCCATGCTCTACCTCAACCACACCGAGTTTACTGGCAAGTCAAAAAGCAAGAAGCGATAAGTCAAAGAGTAAAAAGCTATGTGTGTGCAGCACACAACACGCTCTCACAATGATGATGCTATGTGGATAATGCTCTGTGGAGCATGTGCCCGAGCAAAAGCGCCTCTTTTCCTCCTGTACTTTTTTTCTCTTTTGTGTTCACCAAACAGGAGCGCGTACAAGAGAGAAGACAACTTTGACACTTTTGAGGGAGAAGACAACTTTGACGCGCGTGAGAGAGAGAAGACAAATGACCCTTTTCCTCATCAGTTTGTGTATGGTTTCCTCGAGCTTCTTCTGCTCATGTATAAAAAACACAATGCGATGCATGCAAGAGCATCTGGTCCAATCACAACATCGAAACCAGAAAACCAACAACAAAAAAGGCACCACTCCTCATTGCTGCACAGCATCCCTCGATTTTCACCTCCTCTTCCACCAATGCTGCCCCCCCCCCCTTTTTTCCCCCACCAATACTGCCGCCTCCCCTCTTTTTCTCAACTACCGATACTGCTGCCCCCCCCCCCCCAGTCGTTGCTCCATTTCCTCTCTTGTAGCTGGAAACATTTCTACATACCGAGCACCAACCATTTGTTTATTTTTCTGATAGCCTATTGCTGCATCCTCGGGGTTGGCAAACTCCACATAGGCCTGCCCATTGGGGCGACCATCTGGCAAGCATACCAAACGAACACTGTGTGCATTGGGGGATGGTGTTGTGAGCACTGGGAGGTGGTATGAATACCATTGGGAGGTGTTGTGTGTTGTGAGCATTTGGCAGGTGTTGTGTGTTGTGTGCATTGGGAGGTGGTGTGTGTTGTGTGCAAGGCAGGGTATTGAGTGCATTGCAACACTCTCCCCATTCCTTTGTACCAACCCCACACACAGCATGTCCATGGTTCACCCACATCATGCTGTAAGAAAAAAGGGGTTCCACCACAAACAACCACATTACCACCCCCCCACCCCCACCCCCCACCCCCACCCGGCACACACATACTGTTGAATCTCGACCATACGAGACAGTGCAAGATTATTGTCATTGAAAAACGTCACAATATCATGCGAGGTGGCTGAAAACGGCAACCCACGTAGCTTCAATATAGCATCCGGGAACGACTCGGCTGTTTTTGCCTGGCTTGCTGTGCTGGCGGGTGCAGTGCCATCGTACCCCTCTGCCACTTGTGTTGCAATGGCTTTGTAATAGTCCTTTCTCCCACATCGAAACACTTCTACATAGCGCTTGCCCAGGTAGGTTTTGTCCCTGTGAAGGGCTCCACCCATCTGTGTTTTGGGGGTGTGGGTTGTGTGTGTAAACGTGTGTTTGTGTTTGTGTGTGTGCATGCATGTGATCAAATTAGCGTTGTTCTTTGCGTGTTGTTCATTGTGTGTACTCTGTACGTGTAACCTGTACGAAACAGAGTATGATACAACTCTGCATCCCAGTACAAAACACACCAATTGGTACAATACAATACACACAATACATACCTGGTGTGGTGTGGGGAGCAACACAAACGCCTCACCAGAGGGACGCCCAGCCTTGCGAACAAACAAAATGTCCACCGTGTCTGTCCCCTGTATGAGGTGATGAGACACAAAAGAGTGTGTAGAACAATCCATAGTCTTGCACACACACATGTGCGTGAAGACAACACGACATGGTGTGTGCATACATCCCTGTGCCCCCCATGCCCCTGCTCCATGTATGTACCCCACCCTCATAATACCCCCCTCCCTTGTATTGCTCCCATGCCCCCCCTCCCTTCCCCACCCCACACATGCGACACACTGTGTAATATACACACAAATGGGACACCCACCCCTACCAAAAACATTCGAATCTCATCCTCGGTGACCTCAAACGGCAGACCCCTCAGCTTGACGCAAGGAAAAATACGTTCATACCCCATCATCCCAGGTGCTGCCCCCCCCATATGACCCATATACCCTTGTTGTGCGGCAGGTGCATGCGCCCCATATGCAGCCTGAACACCTGGTTGTGCGGCATATTGTGCAGCGTACTGCTGCTGTGCTGGGGTTGCCTGCTGCTGTGGTGCGTATGGTTGAGATGCAGCAGCAGCAGGAGCAGCAGCAGGGGGTGGTTGTCCATAGTTGTATTGCTGTTGATTGTATGCTGGTGGTGGTTGCTGTGGGTAGGGTGGCTGTGCATATGCTGGTTGCTGTTGGGCATATCCTGGTTGCTGTGGCGGTGGATATGCTGCCGTGGGTGCAGCAGCATATCCGTAATCTTCCATTCTGCGTTTCTTGCTTGGATCCATGATGTGTTTTGATGCCGTAGATCGCAAGAGGCGAGGCTGTTGTTATGCCCTTTGTATTTTCAGTAGCCTCTCAAACTGTTGTTACTATTGTTGCAATGGTTGTGAGAGAACAACACGGTGAAAACCACCACTGAAAAAACCACCACTACTCTGTGGGCAAAAAAGGCAACAACGCCCCCACGCCTCCATCCTCCACACATCCATCCCACTTGCGGACCACATCCACCACATCTTTCATCTCAATGCCCTGCGCTGCCCAGTAGATCACCTCGAGCAACAAACGCTGCTGCTCCTTTGCAAGCGTCCTCGGTTGGCGTGCCAGGTCGCGCAGGGTGTCGTGCAGATGGACACACAACGCAGTGTTGCTCCTCAGCACAGGCTGTGCATCCTGCAGCACCAGTGCCAGCCCAGCAAGTGCATACTTGCGAATGCCCTGTGCATCCTGCTTGCAGCCATGCACCAGACCCTCCACCAGGCACAGCATTGCGTCACCCGTGGGCAGGAATGCAGCACGACATGCCTGCTCGCCAGGATGGGCACCGAGCACATCGTACAAGATCATAGCGGCAAAACTCGACAGCCTGCCCTCATCTGCGCGTGTATCTTGTAAAACATGCAGCAGCAATGGCAACCACCGCTCGGAGTGTTGGGCAACACAAAGTCGCAGGCACCTTGCAGCCTCCAGCACATGACGGTCTATCGGTGGTGTGTTGGGTGGTTTGAGGGTGTTGGGTGGTTTGAGGGTGTTGGGGGCGTTGGGTATGGTGCACACAAGGGTTTTTGTGCGACCCACCATCAACAGCCCACCTGTGTGTGTGTGAGTGAAAAGTGGTGTTCTTGTGGTCTTTTTCAACGTACACACCTGAATACATCTGAATACATACAACCACGTACAACCACCCACCACGCGCACAAATGCACACATAGAAAACATACTGAGCAATCGCAGAGCATATCGTGCTGCCTGTGAATCCCTCCCCCCTATCACATGTGCCATAGCCGGTAACAAGCCAGGTTCTGCACACATGTTTTCATACGACACACTCAATGGTCTACTACGATGCACCACCGAGGGGCTATTCTTTCCCAGTGGTGGTGTTTTGCCTGATACGGCACCCACAGCACCACCCACAGCAGCAGCATCACAAGCACTGCTCTGGTCACAATGCTTCCTCAACACTGTAGCAACATTTGTCAACAGCTGTATACACACAATTTGCCCCCTGACAGACGTGGATTTGCTCCCCATAGCCTTGATCACTGCTGCTATAAACCGTTGGGGCATGTGGGGCACCACGCAGGTGGTGATGGCATCATCGGTCAGATCCTTGGTCAAGATGGGACATGTGGTGTGGACTTTATCTAGCCGTCCCTCTGCCATGATGCCTTCTAGTACATTCCATACTGCTGCTTGTGTGCCGTGCTGTTCCAGGAGAGTCATGTCAAATGTTGCAGCGGTGGTGGTTGGGTGCCCCACCCCACCAGGTCGGGGGATGGGTGGGCGGGCGGCACTTGTGGAGCCAGGTGTGTGTGCTGATCCTGGTGTTGTCTGTGGTGTACGGGTAGGGGTTGGTAAAGGGTGTGTGGCTACCAGAGCAAGTGGTTGTACTGTCAGTGCCCAAGAAAATAATACATGTTGTGCTTCTTATTTTTTTCTTTCATGTTTTATTTTCTTCATCCACGCACGCACACCTTGTTGAAAAAACGTTCTAGGGTGGCAACAGGGTGGGGTGTCTCACAAGGTGGGCCCCCTTCTCCTTTGGGGGCCCCGGGGTGGGGTGTCTCATTCATGCCACTGGGATGCGCAGGTGTGGAAGACGCTGGGAACATGCTTGGGAACATGCCTGAACATGGTGGTGGGGGTATGTTTTTGTTGTTTGTCATGTGCAGATCACACGCATCCTAGTACAGCACACATGGGTGTCATGTTCAACGGATACACTGCATGAATGCGTATGATTGTGTGTTTTTCTGCTACATACTTGACCTACAGCAATGGATACTACACACGCAACCAAGAAAAACCACCACCAACAAGATCATGTCCTAAAACAATGTGATCAACACAATCCTCCCCACATAACCCACCATCGCCAGGTGTCCCTCCAGGTGCTCCCTCTGGTGCTTGTCCCCCTGCTGCTGCTGCCCCCTGTGTGTTGAGTGGCACAAGTACCCACCCAACACCAGACACATACTGAGCATTTTCCTTGATGGCTGTTGTGAGCCACTTTTTTGTGACTTTAGCTGATGGGTGTGCCTCTAGGAATGCATCCACCACCTGCATGTGTATCATGTCATGTGTATGCATGATGTGTGTGTTTACATGATATTTGTACCGCACCATGTGTGCGTATACACACGATAATTGTACCTTCGCATGTGTGACCACAGGCATATACCCCCCCCCACACACACACCTTGCCAACCCCACGCAGCTGCAGTGCCCCATGCTGCTGCAGAAATTCCCTCACCTCCAGCAGCCGCTGTGTAGGGTTGTCCACCCCCCGCACACCAGGGGTCCCCCCTCCCCCCACCACACCCTTGGCCGCCGAACGAAGGGCCGTTGCGGGTGGTGGTGCAGGGGCCCCCAAGGGGGCCTGCAGCACACCCACCCCATCCACCAGGAGCACCATGGACAAGGCATCAAGGAGCCCCACCTGCCCCCCCATCCACCCATGGGGGATGTTGGGGGTGTCCCCTGGCAATTGGGGCCCTGTGTACCCCATGGTGCTGATGTATAAAGGTCGTGTGCTGCGCCATGATTGGTCGAGGAGGGACTGCAGCTGCTGTCGCTGGAGGGTGTGGTCGTCGTGGAGCTGTGGCGCACAGCGGCGGGATGTGCCGCCTTGTGCGTTTTCATCATCTGTGTGGGATGGTGAGATTATTGTCATGTCTGTCCATTATAATATGTGTTGGAGCATATGTGCAACAGTGTATATCGACGACAACAATGTCACACACACACACAAAAACACCTCATCATCAGACCCATTATCCCATTCTATACCACTCATTTCCACTATATCTTCATCAGGCTGCACCCCTTCATTTTCTGACAAGTACCCATCCTCCACCACAAAGCTGTCCTCCTCCTCCTCACCATCAGGACCCTCATCACGCTCATCATCATCCTGCGTTGTGTTTGTGTGACCATTATCAAAGAAAACACCATGCATGGATGGGTGGATGGTGGTATGCACGGGTGTTTGCCATGTGTGCATGAGACAACCACCACACCACCACTTTGCACACAAGCCAACCACAACACCCTTCCACACTCATTAAAACCAACATCCTCCCTCACATTCCCCCCACACCCTCCAAAACTACCCAACCTACCTCGATGTTTTCCCCCTCAGGCTCTTCACACCAGTCCTCATCACTCTCCACCTCATACTCCACCTCAGGCTCCCTACGACCAAAGGCACGTGGCCCACACACAGTGCGAGGTGTGCTGTGACTACCATAATAGGCAGGGCGGGGCCGATCCGTGAACCACAACAACTTGCGGCGCCAGGTGGTGAATTCGCTGGGGTACTCGTGGAAATCACGCTCACCATAGATTGCAGTGAGGGCCTTGCAGAGGGCGTGGTGTGCTTGCTGGGGGTCCGGGTGACGGGCCCATGTAGGGGGCATGCCTATTGTAGAGGGGGGGGGAAAGGGAATGCAAGATGTGTTGGGTGGGTGTCTTGTGCATGATGGGGTGCATCATACTGCTGTGAGTAGTGTGCGCGTGGTTTTCCCACAACACACATTGGTACCAGCACAAAACACACCAGCATTCTCAAACAACCCACCCCATGCACAACACCTACCGAGCACACGTTTGGGCCGTGGGGCACGCTTCCATGCAGCCATCACCTGCCCCCTCAGCGTCTCCACTGCAGGGGCCGCCTTGCGCACTGTTGCCAACACTGCATCCATTGCTGTTGTCCTTGACTCTAGTGGCACAAACACAAACCGCTCTGGGGGTGGGTGTTTTGCCAACCAGCCCCCCTCCCCATGTGTGGCTGCTGCTGCTGAGCCAGAACCATGCATGCAAGTGCTCCTGCTGGCTGATTGTGTGGGTGTGTCGGTCTTGCGGGGAACCAAAAAGCTCTGTGTGAGTGTTTTTGAGGGTGGGTGGTGGTCTATTGTATGTTTTGTGGTGGTGGTGTGCATGGTGGTGGAACATGACTGTACAACAAACATGGTTAAGTACGTGCGAGGATGGTTTGTATGTCTCTTTCAACCACCATCCTTATCAGCAGCATCATCATCATTGTGTATCCCTGCACCACTTCTCACACAATACAACCAATACTCCCCAAGCAATACACCTACCCACCTGCATCAAGTTGCGTGACTTGTGCAGCTGCTTGCTATCCTGAAATCCCAGTGCCTGCAGCTTCTTCCCCTCTGCTTTCACACGTTTTGCTTCTTCTGCTTTGTGTTTAGCTTCTTCAGCTTTGAGACGCTTTTCTTCTTTTTTACGAGCATCTTCTGCTTCTTTTTCTGCCCTGTTTGTGGTGGAGATGAGAGTACACAATAATGATTTGTGTGTGTGTGTGCATGTAGGACACACATGATGCATTGTGTATGATTGCATCATGTGTGCATACGACAAATGCATGGCAACACATGTATTACAACTGCATGGCATATATACACACACAAGCATCATGCAACCCCAACATTGTGTGCCCAATCTCTCACACATACGCCCAAGTACCCCAACACGTACTTGCGCTTGGTACGTTCAGCAGTTTTGACATCCACTGACGCATACCCCTCCAACGACCCTATGATGGGTGTCAGTGCATTGAGGGGGACAGGTGCAGCTGCTTTGGGCAGGGGTGTACTCGCCTCCGCCTGAGAAATGTGAAAAGAGAGGGGAGGAGGGTAATAAGAAACCCATGCGAAATTGCAGCACACATACAAAAGTAGTGTGCACAAAACAGCCATGCATGTGACATGTATGACAAACGCATCAGTTCACCCAACACATCATAATGATCATCATCATCGCAACAACAATAAGAATAATAATAGTCAACTGACCATGATGACATCCTCTTGCACTGGCACCACAGCAACCAAGGATGTGGGTGTTTTATGCAGTTTCTGCAACGCCTTGGTCAGCTTTTGCTGTGCCTTGACTGTTGTGGCAGGGTCCTTTAAACACTGCATAACAGAAGCCAATGCTGTCAAGCGTGCATGTGCCTGCTGCCAGCGCTTTTTGGCGTCCTTGCCCAACTGCTGCAGGTGTTTGGGGAGTGTGCGGTTGTCACGGAGCTCCCACACCCACAACAGGTCGGGGGTGGTGTCCTCAAACTCGTTGACCGACGCTGCAGTTGCTGTGCGTGTTTAAAAAAACAAAAGGCATTGTGAATATGTAGTATATGCATAGTAGTTGTGCCATGATTGCATGTGTGTTTAACATATTGTATACAAACGAGGAGAGCCCATGCATGCATGACTGTTTATAAATGGAAAAATATGTGCACACACCTGATTTGACACCAAATGGTTTACGAGCTGCCAGTGCAATGACTTGGTTTCTGAGGTCCTCTTCAGTCACTGCAGTTGTGTCATGCAGGGCATGCAGGGCTGTGGTCAAAGCAGACAGAGGCAGGCAGGAACCACAAATGTGCGCCGACAACTGTGTGGGTGTGTGGGTTACGTGAGAGGTGTAGACAACATCTTGGCACATCACATGTGCCAAACAATACACCCAAGACTTACGATGTGCTTGTCAAGCATGCTGTATGGTTGTTGAGGTGCCTGCAAGGGTACGAGGGAGCCCGTGCCCAGCAGGGCATGCAGGTGTGCCTGCTCCTGCAGTAAGTCGGCAAGCGCTGGCATTGCTGGTGGGTCTGCAGGGTTGGGTGGGAGCAAGGTGTCATCCAGCTTTCGCTTTTTGGATGGCACAGCCTCGGCGTGATCTGCTGCAATGCCCCCAGCCTGTGATGTGAAATGGTAGATCACCAGGTGGTATGCAAACTGCATACACACTGTGCAAAGCGGGGGTTTGCACATCGCACGAAAGGTTGATCACCCCGTGTACATGCTCACCTGCTGTACGCCATCAGCCCCGCCGATGGCTTTTATAAGGCCAGGCGTTGATTGCTCTGCAATTGGCGCGCCCTGGTCGTTGGCTTTGTCTTGTTTGAACACAATCCTTGGTGCTGCGTTTTCTTTACCAAGCTGCACGGATGTGCTTGTGGAGGGGCTAGCTTGATCCTGCATGTGCTGCTGCTGATCCTGGTGATGTGATGCAGAGAACAAGGGCTTTTCTATGTCCACGCTCAAAGCATCGTCTTGCATCGTACAGAATAGATTTTCAACTATTATTGGTATTGGTGTTCAAGTGCATCACGATATTCAACAACAGATCAGTGCAACACAAAATGGGTATACTACATGAAGCCAAAATTGATGTGACTACATATAAAAAACGCCGTGTGTCACAGATATACCAAACACCACCATCAAGTAGTTGAATTGACAACAACCACCTCTTGGCTGTCTGCAACCGCTGATGTACTGCTCGCCTCCTTGCTGACAGTCACCTCCTCTGTCTGCAACGTGGTGGTGCCGTTGACCGAAACAGTGGTGATGTCATCTTTGGCAGCACACCGCGCAGCTGCAATGGCATGCTCCTTGTCCTGCTTGATCCACCTTGATACAATCATCGAATCCACCACAATCTGGGCCATATGTGATATAACACAAGGTATGACTGCCAATCCCACTTGGCCACCCAATACACCTGACAATTTTTCTAAAATGCTAATCGCCACAGGCAGCGTTTTCTGGGATGCACACAATACCACTGCTCGTCGAATATGCCGTGCTGTGTATGCGGTGATGGTGATGATGATGGGTGTATTCATGTGTGTGCTGATCATGTGTGTGTTTATCGTAATGTGTGTTCATCATGTGTGTGCTTTCTGTTGTACACAATTGAATGCATGTTGAGATACGTCTGTTGAGATACACCTGTACACCCCCCCACATCCTACCTTCATATCCGTCACCACCAAGCTTGATCACACGCACCATCATGCTGTTGAATGCAAACATGACTGCATGAATGGCAACACTGCATATCAACAGGCTTGCTATAGATGCAGGGGGGAGTGTATTGCCTTGCAGCACTGGGGTGGGTGGGGGTGGGGGTGCAATTGGATCAAATGAAGGGGGGTTGGGGGCCAACGAAACACAGTGCAGACATCCTTGGTTTTTTCAACCAATCCAAAAACGCATTGAGGTACCTGCAACAGATACTTGTGTCCATGGTGTGCTACACAGCAGTGTGCCATTTGCAAGCTGCAAACCCTTTTTGTTACGATCTACCCACCCGGCCAACCCTGTACCGTGCAAGGGGTGTACACATGACAAGTGTATGTGTTTTGGGTGTTTGTGTTTTGGGCGTTCTGCTATTGTCATGCAGCCAATATACCTCACTGTGTACACACACACATACATACACACTCACAAATAAACAAACACATACATACACACTCACAAATAAACAAACACAAACACACCTGGAATGGTGGCTCGACAGGCAGCCCCCACCATCAGTGGCACAAGAATACACTGCACCAAAGACGTCAACAGCTGGACAGGGGATATGGAAAGATTACTCGTAGCTGCACCAATCACTGCTAAAAGGACAAATGGCATGGTGAACACACCAATGAGGTTGCTCCCCACAGTGAGGAGCAGTGCAAGGGCTGTGTTGCCCTCACATTGCTGTGGAAGAGGGTGGGTTGGAATGAGAGGGGAGGGAATGAATGGGGTTGGAATGAAAGGGAATGAAATGAGAGGTAAGGACAAAAGAGGGAAAGGCAGTGAAAAAGTACAAAACATACCCAAAAAAAAAACACCTCACATGTACATTCAACCCCACATCAACATACCGCAGTCAAACTAACCCCCGATGAGAGTGTAGTGGGCATGCAGCAAAACAGAGCAAGGCCAAATGAAAGAGCAGAAGGCTGCAAGGGCAAGCGCAACGCAATGAGACCAACAAGAAATGGGGTGAGCAACAGGATGGAAGTCAATCCATAGAGAACAGCACCCCATGCAGAGAGGGCACGTTTTGTTTCATCATGTTTGAGGTTGAGCCCTGAAATGAAAAAGATACCTGTCGTGGCTATCCGCAAGACGCCATACTTGGCTGCATGTGCGCCAGGGTGTGGTGCAAAGGTGCTGTGGTGGTGGTGCGAGATTGTGATTGGTCGTGATCAACGCTGATGGTGCAATCATTCTGTACATACCCAACAAGTATAGCCACAATCAGTCCAATAGGTACAAATTGGTTGAGTAGAAAGGTTTTTACTGCCATACGGTCTACAACAAGGGGCGGGGATGATCTTATCGAAGCACAAGTGATGATAGTCATCCTTTTCCGACTCGACACTCCATAGTTGGTGTTGCAACATCGGATACGACGCAAACTAGGTTGTATGGGACAGCAGCGAGGGGCACCCAGGCGATTGCACGTTGTTACTTGGGCTACTTGTTGCTTGGGCTCGTGCTGCGCCTGAATGGGCACACCAGGGCGTGTGCGATAACATTGCAGTTGCGTAGAAACCAACATTTGGTGTGAGCGGGGTTTGAGGTGGGAAAGATGTGTGTCGATGGAATTTGCTTCCCACTAGCCAAACGCTTGCCGCTTGAGTGCTTTATATATTCTTGCTGCAGTACCCAAACAGCAGTCTAAGTGCAGCAGAATATGTGCGCGTTTATAACTCGTGATGTTTTTGCATTGGCCAACTGTTTCCCTGAGCGGGGCGCACACCCCATGTTACAGCTCAGGTGGCAAGCCTACCTGCTCTGCACAACCATTCAGTTCACTCACATGCAAGCTTGCTGTCAAAACTCGACAAGCAAATCGCAAACGCCTGAAAGGGGGTCAGCGGGTACTGATAGTCCATAGTGAACTTGTCCTTTGACACCTAGAGGTGTACACGTGTTGTTGTGGTCAAGGCACATATACTCCTTGGTGCAACATATACAGCACACAAACACCATACAAACACACATACACACATACCTTGCCAAACTGTAGGTATACTCGTTCGGCAAGGTCGTCTGTTACGAGTTGAAAGTTTTTCACACTTGCTTGGGTGACACGTCCGTGAAAATTGAGACAAAATGCATTGAGCTGTGTGATGTGTAGGGGTATGCATGTGCTTTCTTCCTATTGTCGTACACACACAGTGTTCCATACACACACACTGGTCCATACACACACTTGTCCTTACACACCCTGCTGCTCACAAAACAACAGCTCCTACCATATCACCTCCCCCACCCCCCCACCCCAATACAACCACCCACCCACCACACCTTGTCATTCCACCGTGGTGGGTTGTTGACAAATCGCACCACCCGTTCATCCCGCTGTTTGGCTGCTTCTATAAGCCAGTTCCCACCTGGACAGGGGGCCCCGGGGGCCCCTGCTGCGGCATTGGGTCGGGGGAGCACCACTGCCATGCTGCGGGGCCCTTTGGAACCCAGTACATTGCGTTCATATTGTACAGCAGCCAGTTCTTGTCGTGCACGTGCATCTCCTGGGTGAGGCGGGGGTTTTGTTTTCGTTTTGTGTATGTTTGTAGAGTGTGACACACAGCCACACAACCATACAACACATACCATGTGTCTTACTGGGGTTGACTCCATCATCATAGACACTGAACTCGGTTCCTACAAGGTTTGACCTCAATTTGCCCAAGTAGGTGGGGCCATCCCTCAGGGGCTCCTCCTGTAGGGGATGTGTGTGGATGTGGATGTGTGTGTATGGGATGTGTGTATGGGATGTGCGTATGTGGCTGCCTGTTGCTGTGCATGACTATATGTGTATGAAACCCAACCCATACCACAAAACCACACCATGTGCGCACACCAACACCCTTCCCCCTCTCCCTTCCACCCAACACCTCCACCCCTTTCCCTCACCTGGTTGGTTGAGATGACATAATTACTCGACTTGCTACCCTTTCGTCGTTGTGCTGAGAGCAAAAACCGATGTCCCTCTTCCAAGTGTAATGTGTAGCGGGGATGGCGCTTACCCCCAGCGCTGATGTCACGCAGTATATAGCATTGCACCACTGCTGATGCTGGACCGGGTGTGTGGGCAAATGTCCTGTGTGTATGAAGAGGGGTGGTAGAGACGGAGGGTGTGTGGAGAGGGTTGTGGGGAGGAGGTTGTGTGGAGGAGATTGTTGTCGGGGGGAGATGAAAAGAGAGGGGTGAAGCAATACAAAAGGTGGAATACATACGTGTACAAAACCTACCACAATACAAAATATGTACACAACCCTATTGATACACACACACTCTCTTTCTCTCTCTCTCTCACACACACACGCATACACACTAACAAAACCACACACCGTAGGTTGCGAATGTCAAACTTGCAGTGTGGCTGTGGGCCCCTTGCTGTTGGGGAAAGTGGAGGGGAGGTTGTGGTAGAAGGCCCCCCCCGATCTTGGGGGTCTCGGGAACTCCTTGCTGCCAGACTTGTTGATGCTTGCTCTGTTGGTGAACAAGAGGGTGTATGGGAATGGTGTTGTTGACAACAATAGCAGGGGACATCTTTATGTTGACAACAACAGGGGGGGGCATGTGTGTATACATTGTGCGGCACCCCAATAAGAAACCATACGTATAAAATATGCTGCATCTATGCATGCACTGCATGCACTACACAAGTGCATCACCACCACACCCCCACATGCCATACATACCACCACTTGAGGATACATCACCAGGTGTGGCGGCAGTGCTTGTTCTCTCTGTCTGATGTTTTTGCTGTTCACCTGTATGTTTTTGCTGTTCACTTGTCATCCTAGGTGATTTCACACTTGCTGCTGTTGCTATACCTGGCATCCTAGGTGATTTCACACTTGCTATTGTTGCTGTTGTTGCTATCGTTGCTGTTGCTGTTGCTGTTGTTGCCGTTGCAATTGCAGATTGTTGTGGTGAGGATGTGTTGTATGATATTTGTGTGGTACGCGTGTCATGGGTGTTTGCATGGGTGCTTGTTGTTGTTGATGGTGTTTGTGGGCGGGCCTGTGCATGTGCATGTATATGTACAACATGCACATTTGTGCTCACATGATGCACTGACCACCACCACCACTGCCACCACCATATCATGTACACACAACACCACCACAAAACCAGCCCTACACACCATGGGTGTGTTCACACTTGAAGTCACACTTGTGGTTGCAAACACGGGCAGGGCAAGGCTAATAGGTCCCTTCAACCCACCACCGCCTCCTCCCCCCCCTGATACACTGTGGGGTGAGCCACTATTTGTGGCTGTGACTGGCCGGGAGGTGGTGGGGCGGGTGAGCAGCAGACTGGTTTTAAAAGCAACTGTCGAGGGGGTGTGGGACGTGCCAGCTAGGATGGGTGAGGAGTGTGCTTGGTGGTGGTGGGCATGATGCAGAGGGTGTGTCATGCATGTATGTAGTTGTTGCAGCACAAGCAACATACCTGGTGCTGCTGCTTGTGCTGCTTGTGCGGGTGACCTGTGTGCGAAACATGCACGTGGTGATATATGTGTGATGCAACATGTGTCTCGACTGCCTACACCACGTACTGGGCTGTCTCACCATAGAGCATGTTGCTAAACATGTTGACTGTGTGAGATGTATGCATCGTGATGAGGGCCAACTGCGACAGGATTGTGTACAAACACACGTTTACCACCTGTATTGGGAGATGATGCAAATGTTCTGGCTGAAACTGGCCGCACTGGCATACTCGGCCTGCTACTAGACGGGGCGTTGACCTGCCCATCATCGTGATTGTCCCTGCGTGTAATGACGATGTGGGACGTGTTTCAATACGAGCACTGCAACGTCCACGTGTATGGGAACACGCACTCATCAAAGTTGGATGGTCGCAGAAACATTGTCAAAGGCCTGCAATCACCAACAATTGCTGTACTTGCAAGTAGGTGTTATTAATGAATGAACATACACCATCAAAATCTATATGAACAACAACAATTATTTGAACAACAACAACAACATCAAGACGATTCATCTCCACTATCAAGAAGTGCACCACCGCGTTTGATTATCTTCGCTGCCCGGGGCAGTGGTTCATCATCCATATCACTTAATTCCTCATCCTCATCATCATCCAGTCGACGCTTTGTCACCCGCCATGCCTCTCCCGTCTTGGCTGCTGTCAGACGGCGCTCTGCTGCTGCCTGTGGGTGCGTGGGGGGGGTGACATGTGGGCAGGATGGACACCATGTTTGACCTTGTTATATACGCATTCTCATTTCTGTTGCTTTTGTGCAGTCAACACACACACATGCAACAAAGGTGAGGGTATCACATGCCATGCACGTTCAACCAACACATGCACGTTCAACCAACACATGCACGTTCAACCAACACATGCACCAACCAACACATGCACTAATCCCCCCTTTCCACACATATACCCCCCCCCCCTTTCCAAGCATACAACACCCACTCAGCCACTTGCAACCCCCCCACCCCCCACACACACCTCTTGTCCCAGGTCCAACCCTCGTCGATCCCTCCCTGCTGCTGCCTGGGTAAAGTCTTCATCATCATCATCACTCTGATCTAGGTATTGTTCATTAAACTCGGGTATTGGTGCTGCACCACGACGACCACTGTACAGAGGAGGTACGTGTTGTGTGTATTCGTGTGTATGTGTTTTGTGTGTACAATACATATGCATGGTAACAAGAACACATGGTATCAAAAACACATGGTAACAAGAACACATGATGTTTGAAAGCATGGGTGGCCTTACTGTCAGCAACACAACTGCATACCTTGATGGTCGGCTGTACTTGTGTCGTTGCTGTTTCTGCTTACGTTTAAGCTGCTCCCTGTGTGTGTTGTAATATGATGCATGGTGATGATGATGCATTTTGTTGCTATGCGTGGTGTTGACGATGCATGATGATGACATGTGTGATGACACCTGGCACCCCAACTACCACCCCACCCCACCTACTACCTATACAACCAAAAACACACCTGCTCTTTTGTATCTCAGCCATCCTCTCCTCTTCCTCCTTTGCAGTCGACTTGTTCATTGCCTCTGATGTACGCACCTTGACCTGTTTAGCAGATGTCTGTGCCATCATGAGCTGGATGGCCTTGTGAAGCTTGCCATTGAGGGATGCTGGATGGAGCTGCAATCGGGATGTGAGGGGGGCTTGGGGCTGTGTGATATCCAATGGGGTGTGTGATATTCAATAGGTGGTGATATTGGCTGAAAAGAATGTTTAAAAGGCTGCTGGAGGGGTATTTGAGTGTTCAAATGTGCATATGATCCTACATGGCCACACACCCATCCGTGTGTAGTATTATCCAAACACACAAAGCATCCGCACACACACAACCCATTCACCTACACAACCCAACCACCACCACACCTGCATCAGTCCGTTGACGCGCACATACAAGTAGCGACGAGCAGCATGATCCTGCACCTCGGCCACTGAAAGCACCTCATCACCAATGTGCAGCGTTGTCGACCCATCCTCCCATCGCACAAAGCGTGCGTTGCTCTGTGGTACACGTTGTCCAGTCACTGGGTCTTTGGTCCAGCGCCATCGCACCGTGTTGAGGTGGTGCAAGTTGAGACGCTGATTGCCAAACTCATCCTGCACCAAATCTGTGCCAGCCTCGTGGGTTGTGGGATCGAATGGCTGTGTCTTGATGTTGATCATGTTGGAGAGCTTGACTGTTCTGATGGTGGAGGGGTCTGGGGGTGGCACAATGTACGTGCTCCGTCGTTCCTTGGGTGCGGATTTCCGATTGCGTCTGGCAGCGGTGCCGGGGACGTCTTGCTCCTCGTCCTCGTCTTCTTCGTCTCCAAATAATCCATCATATTCTTCACGACGTTCTGGTGTTTGTTGTTGTTCTTCTTGGTTGTCTTGTTGTTGGGGTTGCTCCTCTGCATCGGATCCAGATCCAAACAGGCTGTCTTCTTTGTCACTCATGTTCTTGTATTGTGCGTTGGACGGGGTGTGGTGCAGCTGTGTTTTATGAATACACGCATGAATGTGTTTTTTTGTAGAGCAGTACTGTTCAGCAGCAACAGCAGTTTTCACCAACGTACATACTGTTTGGTGGCGTACCACAGATCAATTCAACATTGCATGTACAACGATTGCATATTGGTGTTGACACAATAGCACAGCAGGCAGCATCGCATTTCTCTCACAGCATCTGTACTGCCAAGAAATAAACTCTAGCTCCTTTCACGCTATACCAATCTGCACAACAACGCAGTAGCTGCAGCCCATAAGCAGCTCATGCTTTGTCTGCCTATACCCCCCACAGCATCACAGCATCAGTAGGTCAATCCCATGTACTCTGACAGCTACGACCGACCACGATCAACAGGGCGTGGATTTGGTGGTGGTGGCAGTGGTTTTGGCAGAGGACGCGGCTACCAGGAGGACCGCAACTACAACCGCAACTACAACAGCGGGTTTGATGAGCGGGGTGGCAGGGGTGGTGGGCGTGGGCGAGGTGGATATGAAAGCGGAGAGGGCTACAACGACTATGGGGGGGGGAGGGGGGGGGGGCGCGGGGGGGGGCGTGGGCGTGGCTACTGGGGGAATCGAGGTGTGTTGACAATGTGTATAAACCATACTGTGCATAAACCATACAGTGTATGCTTTGTCCATGTTGCGCACCATCATCACACCGATAACACACACCCAATCGTTCCCACCTGACCACACACCACACTCCCTCATCATCCACACTCTTTCATCATCCACACTCCCTCATCATCCACACTCCCTCATCATCCACACTCCCTCATCATGACCAGGCCGGGGGCGAGGAAGGGGCGGAAGAAGCTTCAGGGACCTTCCAGACGATGTGGAATTTGTAGCAGTACTCAAGGGACACAAGGCACTAGTCACAGCCCTTGCATTGGATTTCACCACACAGCAGTTGTATACGGGGGCACAGGATCGACATGTGAGGGTGACGGATTGCAATGGAGGGGAGGTGTGTGTGGCTGTGTTTGGGTGTGTTTGTGGGGGGGGTCAGGGTGTTGTGTAGCAGTGGTGGGTGATGTGGGGGGTTGTTGGTATGTGTGGTCGCACTACACACCACAACATGCGACACACATACGCATTACACACACCTCAACATGCACCCCCTTGTCCCCCCCCCCAGTGTGTGAGTGCTGTTGATGTAGGGGGACAAGTAGACTCCCTGCTGTTGGAGAGTGGGTATTTGTTTGTTGGTCTGCATGATAACAATAATCAAGGGTTGATTAAAGTGTGGAATACAAGCACTGGACAGGAATTTGTATTAGAAGGACATCAGGTGTGTGTGTGGGTGTGTGTGTGTGTGTGTGTGTGTGTGTGTGTGTAAATGATTGTAGTATGAATATTGTGCATGTGCATTTGTGTGTGTATCCAATGTCCACCCTGTACCCCACACATCCCCCCAACACCCCCCCCAACACCCCCCCCAAAAACACCACCCCCACCCCCACCCACCCACCCACACCCGCACAGGGAGCAGTACTCTCCCTTGCCGCAGCCAATGGTGCCCTGTTTAGCGGAGGACATGACAAGACACTACGTGTATGGGTAATGGAACCTACCACAGGTGCTTTTGCATGTCAGGCTGTGCTGACTGCAGCACAGGGGGGGCACAAGGCTCCTGTGCAGTCACTGGCTTCAGTGGGTGGGTTTTTGTTTTCAGCTGATTGGCAGGGGACACTCAAGGTGGGGATGTTTTTGTGTGGGTTGTTGTTGAAAACCCTCGGATGCAGTATCGTGGTATATTGTGGTTGTTTTTGTGTTGTGTTGATTGATTTTTTTCGTGTAGAGTATGTTGTGTGTGAAAAGTATGTTGTGTATGTGAATACTTTGCATGCTCTTCTGTTGCCCTCTTTTTTGGCTGTGCTCTGTATACACATCATCACACAACATCATCTCCCTGATAAATGTGTTGTCCTGCACTTGGCCCCCCTTGATCATCTCCCCCATTATCATGCACAGGTGTGGGATATGAGTTCAGGTCAATGCACACAGACTATACTCAGCGCACATCAGGGAATCATCATGGCTATGCTGCAGTGGGAGGTATGATGCTTGTCATGATGATGTATATAGTGGTGTGTATGTGTATAGTGGTGTGTATGTGTATGTGTATGTGTACGATGATGTGTATGGGTATGTGTACGATGATGTGTATGTGTATGATTATGTGTCTGTGTGTGTATGTGTATGATGACCCCCCCCCCCCACACACACACACTGCCCAATACATACACATACACCACCACCACCACGGACAAACCTCAGGGTACCCTCATGACAGCTGGGTTGGATGGGTTGGTACGTGTATGGCAACCACTGGAGACACCTGTCCCTGGTGCTGTGCTGGAATCTGCCCCGGTGTATTCCCACCCACCTGATGAGGAAGATGCATCGGGACGTCCACGGGTAGGTGGGGGGGGGGAGTGGTGAATAGAAGAGATATAATGTGCAGGGGGGGGGGGTTGTATTGTTGTTGTTGTTGATATTGTATGAAGGGGAGAGAATGTGGGTGTCCTGTATGAAGAGTGTGTATGTTGTGGTTTGGAAAGCCCTCACAGGGGTCTACCGCACCTGCCAATCACCACCAACCCGCCAAAAACACCCCACAGCGAGCAGAGACGTCGGGTGTGTTGGCAATGTGTGGCACAACAGATGGGCAAGGACGACCAGTGCTGATCACAGCACATCAAGAAAACTGCCTCAAGTTGTGGGAGCTGCCGAGCTTTACTGACAGAGGCACCATCAACGAGCAAAAAGAAGTGAGGGCTGTGGGGTTTGCGCCAGGAGGGATGATTATTGCTGGGTCAAAATTTGGGGACGTACGTATTTGGCGATGGAAGCCGAGTGTGTAGTTGGGGTGGTGTTTTTTTGAGAGCGGTTTTAGTTTTTTGCTAGTTTACCATGCGCTGCTAATAATTTGCAAGAATAAAGGTCATTGCATCATGCATGAATGATGTTGAGCAGCAGCAGGATTTCGTGGCAGCGCTCTACACCTACAGGCAGGGTCCGGCATGGCAGGATGCCACACACCCAGCCTGTTTTCGCACCACGTAGCACTCCACGCACCTCAAACGAGTCACCGCACGATACTGAGCACAAAGATCCTGAGGACAACCAAGAGCAGTCGATCAAGCAAGGATACGAAGAGATTGACCAAGATGCCATTTTAGATGATCAGCGCGAACAACTTGCCAATCTGACCAACGAGGAAACTCAGGAGACACTGGCATATCGTGCATTCCAACAAGCAGGGCAGCGAGAGAGCAATGAGGCTGCATCACCTTTATTTGAGAGCGACAAGAAACAGGAGGAGGAGAAGCACAAACGTGAATGACGCACAGTGTTTCTTTTGTTGCACATAAGTACAGCCAATCAATGTGTAACACACCACTACGCAACACGCTGTTGCCAAAAACACATCAAACAAAATCCGCGCCCATCGTCTCAAATCGCTCCCCTTGTCTTTCACGCTGCTGCTGCTTTTGATCCCCCCTTTCCTCGTCCCAACAACTCCCTTATCTGCTCCCCAGTCAGTGTTTCCTTGTCAAGCAACTCCTTGGCCAGCATGTGGAGCTCCTTTTCGTGTGCTTTGAGTATGTTTTTGGCATTGGTGTAGGCCTCTGCCAGCAGTGAGTTGACCTGGGTGTGTTGGTTGAAGGGGGGGTACTTGTGGGTGACATTTGTGTGGGTGCTTGTGGTTTGTGTGTGATAATGAGGGGAGGATATTGTGCAGGGTGGTGGCAGTACAGCATGAAAACAACTGGTCAACATCATGGTCAAGTACCTCTTTCTCAACCTCTGCGCGTGTTTCTGGAGACAACACACTGTTGTAGGGTATAGACAACTGTCCCACACGTGAACTCATACCATACCTGTGTGTGCAGTGTTAACAACATATGTGTGTACGTCATGATGTAGGTGTATGTCAATCACGACACACACAGGGTTGCACATACATATGCACACAACATATACGTACAACATGCACAGATACAAACATTTCCATCCCCACCCCGCCCCTTCTTTCCACACACCACACATCCTCCCCACCCCACACCCCCATCCCCACACCCCCACACCCAACCCCCCACACCCACACCCCCCACTACATACTTGGTCACCATGGCACGTGCAAGCTTGGTCGCCTGTTCAAGATCATTACTGGCCCCTGTACTCACTTCCTCCACACCCTCTATCAACTCCTCTGCAGCTTTTCCACCCATGAGTACATTCAGGCGTGCCAACAGTTGTTTCTTAGTGAGGGAAACTTGATCCTCATCAGGCAATTGAGTGACCATGCCTAGTGCCATGCCTGTTGTAGGGGGGGGTGAGGGGGCGAGGGGGTGAGGGTGAGGGGGTGTGTGAGAGAGGGAGGATGGGTGCGTGCGAGAATCAATGCATGTGTCCAGTCTTGTATACGCTTCTTACACTCTCACACAATACCCACACAATACCCCTCCATTACCCACCCACACACCACCCACACACCACCCACACACCTCGTGGTATAATTGTAGCCTTGTGCACAGGATCAGCACCAGGTGTCAGCAACGCAACAATAGCATGTCCCCCTTCATGATACGCAGTATTACGACGTGTCTTCTCAGACAACACCGCCCCCTTGCGTTCTGCACCCATGATGATGCGCTCCCGTGCGTATTCAAGGGCGTTCATGTCGACTGTGGATTGACCATCTTGTGCTGCTTTGAGGGCGGCGAGGTTGACAAGGTTGGCGAGGTCTGCACCACTGAAACCAGGAGTACCACGTGCAATAATCTGCATGTGGTTATACGGGGGGGGGTGTTTTTTGTGTGATTTTTTGTGTATTTTTGAGTGAGTTTTTTGTGTGTGTTTTGGTTTGTGTGTAGGTGTGTAGGAGGGAGAGCATGGGGAATGGGGTGGAATGTATTTTGTGCGCACTCAAGGAAGAATAAGGACAACAATGACGAGTCCACATGTACCTACAACCATACACATGGTCACACCACACACAAACACTCCAAACACTCCCCCACCCCTCTCATACCGACAAGTCAACATTCTTTGACCGTGGAATATTCTTAAAGTGCACCTCCAAAATCTGCTGCCTCCCCTTGACATCCGGGTTGGGCACCACCACATGTCTGTCAAACCGCCCCGGCCGCACCAGAGCCTTGTCCAATGACTGGGGAAAGTTGGTGGCTGCTACAACAATGACACCTTCACTTGGTTTGAATCCATCCAGCTCTACTAGGAGCTGGTTGAGTGTCATTTTCATATACTGCTGATCCTATATGGGGGTGGGGGACAGGTGGGAGGGTGTTGGGGTGTTTTGGGTTGTGTGAGAGGTGGGTATGTTGTGGGCACAGTATCGGGGTGTGTGCAGGTGACACACAAGCAATACATACACAAAACACACCACCAACACCACCAAACACACCACCACCATGACAGTAACAAGCACCCCCCACCTTGGGATTGCGGCTGCTCCCTATAGCATCAATCTCATCAATAAACACAATGCAGGGTGCTGTTTTCTTCGCAGCAGCAAACAGGTCACGTACACGTCGAGCACCCACACCTACAAACATTTCCTCAAATTCTGAGCCACTGCAGTAAAAGAAGGGAACACCCGCTTCACCTGTGTTTGTTATTGAATGAGTGGGTGTGATTGTGTGAGTGTAATGTCTTCATGTGTGTGTGTGTGTGTGTACATGTGTATGGTGTTTGTCATACGTATATGACAAGAAGTACATGGATACCCATATACTTCTTGCTTGCTACATGCTGTGGCTACATCCTTCCTCCTCCACATCCCCCCCCACCCCCCCCACCCACCGGCAATAGCGCGTGCAAGCATCGTCTTGCCCGTCCCCGGGGGCCCCACCAGCAGGACCCCCTTGGGAAGCTTCCCCCCCAGCGCAGTAAACCTCGAGGGGTTGCGCAAAAACTCCACAATCTCCTCCAACTCGGCTTTAGCTTCGTCCACACCCTTGACATCTGCAAATTTCGTCTTGGTTTCTATTTGTGGACGCAAATCCGGGTTGTTGAGGACGCCCCGGGCAAGCCCTCGTTCCTCAAACAACACATTGATGCCGGAGATGATGAAAAACGCCCCTGCAAGCCATCGCACAGTGCGCCAAAACTGCGTGCGGAAAGAGGGCTCGACCTGCTGAAAATACATGGGGAATTTCTCCGTCGCCCCGGGCACCATGCCTGCAGCGGCAAGGGGGGCCGCGGGGGGGGCCGCCGCGGCGCTTTCGAATGCGGCTGCGGATGCAAAGGTGGGGGCTGCAGAGGGGACCTGTACTCGGGGTGCTGCATAGGATTGACCACCTGCTGTTGTTGCACCACGCTGTATACAAGATGGGGGTGGTATTGCAATATGTAGTGCAACCTATCGACGACACACCAACATCCAAAGAACCCTAAACCAACCTGCAGTGTGCGCAAGAGTTGGGTTCCATCCAAGCGGTCTACCTTGACCAGTGCTTTGACATACTCGCTCAATGTGGCGTCTGTGACTGTAAGCTGCCCAGACTCGAATGAGCGGATCACAGCCTCAGGGTCGCCACGACGATTGAGATCCCTCAAATACCGTGCCTGTGTGTATACATATAGTAGTACAGAATTAAACACACGATCATACCCACACATTGCCCAAAACACACCTGCCCCTGAGGATCAGCAGGTATGTCACTGCCAAAGCCACCAAAAAACCCTCGTCGTGGCTGTCCCCCACGTCTTGGAACCACAGAACGGTGTGTGTGCTGCTCTAATGCTCTCAGCCATGGCTGTGGTGGCAAGGTACGTGTGGCATGTGCAACAACGAAGAAGCATTATCAATGTTTTGCACAAATATCTTACCCGCAAGAGGGTTCCCTTGCCCCTCACGCCAGCCATGGATGTTGTTGCTGTGGTTGCAGCTGCTGGATGGTGCTGTTTGAAGACGACACGAGCTGTTGTTCAGGCAAAGCTTCTGGATGGTTGATGGCGTTAGTGTTGTTTGTTTGTGCCCTCACAGTGTAGTCTCAAAGCTATACCATCACAACGTGTGCAACTTGTTTCACTGTATAACTATCAAGCAGTTGAAATCAGCAGCAAAAACAACACAAAAACCTGCCACTCGCACGCACACTTTTCGTGCACGCAACAGGGTGTCCACAACACATGAAAACCACCACAACATTGCGCAGCAACACCTTGCAACACTCCTCACGCCAACAACCCAGGACCACCAGGGCTCTGTGGCACGGGTGTCAGCAGCTGATACTCATTCTCCACATGCGTCTCCACATCCCTCAAAAATGCACCAAACGCAACCGCCTCGAGCACCGCCCGACGCTGCGTCCCCACCGTCATGGTCAAGCTGTCCACACTGCCAGCTGCCACAGCACTTTGAATGCGCTGCATCACCTCATCCATACTCCCAGCATCCTCCCCCACTGCACGTTGCATCTGTGCCTGCAGCTCCTTGATGTCCCCAAACAGGGCATTGACCTGATGCTCAATCACGGAAGCACCTTCCAGACTCACCACCCGTGCTGTTTCCAACAGTGTCTGCTGATCAAACTGCTCCACATAGGAACGCAGGCGGTTGCGGCGTTTGGGGCCACTGGGATCTGTTGGGAGGGCGGGGGAGGATGTTGTTGGGATGGCATGCTAACATTATGTGTATCAAAACATGCCATGACAACAACACAAGCATACTTGTTCAACCCACAACAACAACAACCTACCTGTCCCCACCCCTCCAATATCCCCCTCACTCGCACTCCCCCTCTTGAACAAGGGATCTGCTGGTTTGGCACCATCCGGATCGTCCGACTCATCCATCGAGTCCGCCTGTGCCAGCAACCTATTCAACCTGTTCACTGCATCTTCTGGAAGCTCTGCCAGGGTGCCCATTGCCTTTTCCAGCTGAAACCGCTTGTCCACTCGACGCAAAAAGTACCCAAACATGAGGGAGGCGGCATACACTTGTGCGCCCTGGAGTTTTGACATTTTGATCATGGTGTTGCTGAATGCCATAGAGGCTGGGCCCAGGACACTGAGGACGTGTTCTTTGACTAGTTCCACTGCGTCCCGGCTGTGCACACCGTCCATGAGAACCTGCGTGTGGGGGGGTGGGGTGGGGGGGTGGATGCTATATGGTACATGCTATGCTTTCCTGTTGTTTCTTGCTGCACAATAACAACAACACATGTAGACAAAAAACACATGCACACAAAAAACACATGTACACAAAAAAAACACGACACATACACCAAAAACACACACACCTTCAAGTTGGATGGTGTTTCTGTGTGTACATAGTCATCAATGCGGGGAAGCATGTCGACACCAAGGGATGCAAATTTTTCCAGTATAGAAACATACATCAAATCTTCTACCATTGCACGTTCTTCTGCTGCCTTGAGCTGCTCCATACGCCTGTGTACATGGGGTGGGTAATTTGTGTATGTGCGGGGTATATATACATCGATATGGGGTATGGGTTCCATTGGGGGATCACATACACACACAACAACAACACACCTATAGAGCACCAGATCCGCGCCCTCACTGGGTGGCTGAGGCTCTTCCACACGCGACTGTGACTGCTGCGACTTTTCACGAGCGTCTGCGAGGCGGTGAAACTGATCCTCGATGGCTGGTCGCAGCAAATGGGGGGCTTCCTTGAAGTAGTAAGCAAGCATCTCCCCTACTGCTGATTTGGGTTTTGCAGGAACCTGTAAGTGCGAGTCACGGCATGTTGTGTTTCGAGAAGCAGTGTACGTGCCAGCATGACCTAGCGAGCACATACAATTGCAAGCAGTTTGTCAGGGTTGTTGGCAGTGTCTTCTGAATCGCTCGTTGCGCGCACACGCGTTGTATGCCTCCGTTGTTTCAGTGCAATTGGATGGGAGATGGGTTTGTGGACGTGGTGACGTGTGGAGGGCGCTGCAGCACTCTGCACACGGGCTGCAGATGGCTTCAGTGTCGTCAGGTCTGCAACAATCATGATGCTGGCGGGTGGTCAAGATGCTGGGTTGATGGATGAAGAGGAAAGTGTGAGATGCCGTATGTGGTGCTTGTTTGGTCTTGAATGAAATACTTGAGTGGTGCGCTGGGGTTTCTATCAATGAGTGCACACGAGTGGTGAACACGAGTAGTGAACTCGGGTGAAACAAATAAACAACTCGAACTCTAAAACACCTCAGCTTGCTCAGTTTTCCACAGAGGAAGACAACAGCAACAATTCCAAGGAGTGTCATCAAGGCATGCACTTGACGAGCTGTGCTTAACAGATCCTCTCTTGCGCAACACAATTTTCCCGCTCACACTTTCGTGGGGGTGTCAAACATATCTGAGCAGGCTGCCTCTTGTGAAACACAACCACGTGAAAACACGTGTCGTCCTGTCTACGTGTCTACACAACAAAGCCATGGTCACTGCATCTGGTGATGAACGTCAGCAGGTGCAGCTCCTGCACTTTGGCTTCAACCAGGATGCAGGGTGTTTTGCATGTGGCACCAGCAATGGATTTCGTGTGTACAACTGTGAACCCTTTCGAGAGACGGTAATATCATGAGCATGTGATCGCAGCCCGTCCCATGATATTGTATGTGCATCCCACACACAACAACCCACCACACAGTCCCGCCGTGAGTTTAGCAAGGGTGGTGTGGGTAATGTGGAGATGCTGTTTCGATGCAACATATGGGGCATCGTGGGTGGTGGCACGTCCCCACGCTATCCCCCAACCAAGCTCATGATCTGGGATGACCATCAGGGGCGTTGCATTGGTGAGCTCAGCTTTCGCAGTCAGGTGTGTTTGGGCGTGTGTCTTTCTTCGAGTGTGTGATTGCCCTGTTGGTTGCGCTGTGTGCAGTACATGTGTGAGACTTCAGGCACACCTGTGTATGACATCATCATCATGTACGGCATCACGATGCACCCTCACACCACAGGTCCGTGCAGTTCGCCTCAGACGTGACCGCATTGTCATTGCGCTGGAGCACAAGGTGTTGATTTACAATTTTGCCGACCTGCATCTGTTGCAGTCTATAGAGACGCTTCCCAACCCCCTGGGTTTGCTGGCACTGTCATCCGCACCAGAACAGAATGTACTTGCCACCCCGGGCCTTCACCATGGGCAGGTGCGTGTTTGTGTCGATATGATGTGTGTCGAGATGATGATGTGTGTTGGCATGATGTGTGCTTGTGTATGTGGTGTACATAACATATGGTGTTATTTGTGTAGTGTTTGCAGGCAAGTAGCCCACATTGCAACACACAACTACCCACCATGCACACATTATACAAGTAGAGAAGTGGGGAGCAACCCCCCTCTCATTTCCTCTTAATTTCCGCATGATAGAAACCATTCTTTCCCTACAACGCACAGGTCCGTGTGGAGCTGCATGATGTTCGGCGTACGCGTTTCATTCAAGCACACTCATCTGCGTTGGCATGCATTGCGCTGAGTGGTGCGGGGCGGTTGCTGGCGACTGCGAGTGAAAAGGGGACCCTGGTTCGTGTGTGGTCAACAGCGGATGGATCAAAATTGCAGGTATGCAATGTGGGATGTATGATATATGATGTGTATGTTGCTGCTGTTGTTGTTACTACTATTGATCGATCACCTATTATTTCTATTGATGCTTGCTCATCTGCCAAGCGCACCACCATCCCCTCCCCACACCCCACAACACCCCAGGAGCTGCGGCGTGGTGCAGATCCTGCATGCATTTACAGTTTGGCATTTTCCAAAGAAACTGCACCCAACTTTCTAGCAGTTTCTAGTGATAAGAAGACAGTGCATGTGTTTTCATTGGTGGGTGGTGAGCATCACCAGCGGCACCAGCAGGCAGGAGGTGGGGAGGAGGATGCAGGGGGAGGGGTTGGGCACAAGGCGAGCCCCGGCGGCGGTGGTGGATGGCGAGCATACTTGGGGGTATGTGGTGTTTGTGAGGCAACCACGTCTGTCTCCCAACCCTTAACCCATCAATCCATTTCACACACAGTCGGTGTTGCCAGGGTCACTCTTTGCATCAGAGCGCTCCTTTGCACAGTTTCGATTGCCTGATGAGGAAGGCAAGACAGCCATTGGTATGTATGGCATGCACACGACGACACATACCCATACACGTCCAACCCATACACCCCCCCCCCAAGGTTTTGGGCAGCAACCCAACACGCTGCTGGTCATCGGTGGCAGTGGTACATTTTATGTGGCAAGCTTTGATGTGGAGCGCGGTGGTGCTTGTGAGGAGCGCCATTCGTGCCGTTTTCTCGAGCTGCACAGTGACCTGTAGTGCTACACACACATCATCGTGTACAAACACACCACCACCTTTTTCTGTTGTACAACACCTTGTAGTATTACATATGCAATAGTAGACAAAAATATGCAACGGGGTTTGTAACAGAGCAGCAGCTGTGAGTTGAGCAAAGCTACTGCTCAATCACAATCATGTCCCAAGCTCGCCTGAGAGAGGCCCTCAGCGCGGGAGGCCCAGCAACAGGAGCAAAGGACAAGGGCCCACCAGTTGCAGATGGAGTGCTGTCAGTGACACCAGACACACCCGAGGCACAAGAATGGAAGAACAGACAGTCACCCATCGATATAGTGTGCGCCTCATCGCCGTATTTGGACGAACCTGACGATGGTAGGTCATTGGGAGTGGTTGCACTGCTGCAGAGCATGTTGGTGGAGCATGGGCCAGCTCACAAGACAGCACGCGCCATCGCACAAGGATCTGCATCACAACAGTTGTTTGCAGCCAAGCAGCTTGTGGGAGTAGCAAGTGTTTGTATTGCACATGTATTGCACATGTATAGTATGCAGCAACAGAGCATGTTGGCATCCTCACGCACAGGTGCTGGACCATCGTCGCCAGGCGACTTGTATGGCAAGTTTACATGGCGTATTGAAAAGTTTTCAGAGATCAGCAAACGTGAACTGCGTAGCACCGTGTTTGAGGTTGGCAATTACAAATGGTATGGCGGGTGGGGGTGGGTACAAACGGTATTATGGATTGTACATCCTCACATCAACCACCACCACACAGGTACATTCTGGTCTACCCACAAGGCTGTGACGTATGCAATCACTTGTCACTGTTTCTCTGTGTAGCAGACTATGACAAACTGCTTCCCGGTACGTGGGATACCATGTGCTTGGTGTGTGTGTGTCTGTTTGGGGTGTGTGCAGCAGGGGTGTGCACAGCAACCATGCACAGCATACAGATGATGAATATATTAACCAACAGCAGCATACATTTTTACTTCATTGTGCACTTCAATAAACAGGGTGGAGTCACTTTGCTCAGTTTACCATTGCTGTGGTCAACAAGGATCCTAAAAAGTCAAAGTACTCTGGTATGTATGCATGCTGTGGTTTGTACATATCCTGCGTGTGTGTGTTTGACATGTTTGTAGAATGGGATGTACACATAGTGTGTACATGAGTGTGTATGTATGAACAGTCATGTACATTACAAAGCACATGGGCATGGTGTATGAGTGCCCCAATGAAGTACAAGACACCATGCATAGCATTACACACAGCATTTGCACACAGCATTTGCACACAGTATTTGCACCCACAGTACCCTCACATTCCCTCTTCAAATTCCCCTCACATCACACTCACAGACACCTTGCATCGATTTTGTAAAAAGGAACACGACTGGGGATGGAAAAAGTTTATGGAGCTGTCAAAGATATTAGAGGGGTTTACGGTACAGGATACACTGGTTATCAAGGCACAAGTGCAAGTCATACGGTACGTGGAGGGTGTATGTGCAGGGTGTATGTGGAGGGTGTATGTGCAGGGTGTATGTGGAGGGTGTATGTGGTGAGCGTGCGTATCGACATGGGAGTGCACATGTGGATGGCTGGGACAGAACAAGATGGCTGCTGGGGCAGTGCATGGGAGTGTACACGACCTGTACACCACACTTGATCACACCCCACTGATCACACCCAACTACCCTCCAAAACCACACGTTTACTATCTATACCATCTATACTATCTATACTATCTTGTCTCTATCTCTACTATATCTACAGGGATCGTCCAGGACGCCCCTTTCGATGCCTGGATGCACAGTATCGACGAGAACTCGTCCGTGTCTACCTCACCAACGTGGAAGGCATCTGTCGCCGCTTTTTGGATGAGCGCAGGGAGAAGCTGGGTCGTCTGGCTGGTGGGGAGAAGAGTAGCTTTGGCAAGTACTGGGAGGGGTTGTCGGAACAGCAGCAACAGGCACTTGTCACTGAACGTGCAGACGTGTTGCTCAAGGTGCGTGTTGTGTTGTTTTGGAGGGAGTGGTTGTATTTTTTTGGGGAGGGGGTGGACATGTTTTGGTTGCGGGGGATGGACATGTTTTGTTGGGGGTTGGTGGGAAGGGCAGCTGCAGCTGTATGTGTGTGCATGGTTGCCAATGAACCATGTTACACAAAACATTACATCCATGAAAACATATGCATATACTCCACACCCACATCACCACCATGGTCAACACCACCACCAACAACAACATAAACCCCCCAACACACACAGGGGTTGGTCAAGCAATTTTTCAATGAAAAGGAGGTGACCAGCACCCTTGTCATGGATGCCCTTCTGTGTGGATGCAAGCAACTTGAAGCAGCTAGCAGGGGCATTGACTGCACACCTGCCTCCACCCTTACAGGGGAGGGGAGTGGTGCCACTGGTACGTTGTCACCCAGTGGTGGTGGTGGTGGTGGTGGTGCGGGTCCTATGGTGGTGATTGATGCAGAGCGCAGCACGTTTGCAATCAATGGGAATTTGGTGTCGGTGCTGCAGCGTGCGGTTGCGGATGTACTGCCACCATCAGGGTACGTTTGGGGGTGGAGAGGGGGGGGAGCTGATGAGATGTGTGTGTGTGGGGGGGGGGGGGTAAAGGGTGTATGTACTGTGTGTATCATGCACATTTGAATACATGATGTACGTTATGTCATCATGACCACCACCACCATAACCACCACCACCACTGCACAGTCGTGATGACAAGGAACCCCTAGCAGCCCGTAGTGGTCACGAAGGTGATGAGTACAGCAAAACCAGTGTAGACCGTGATGAATGCCGACTCGCAGACCTGGGGAGGAGGGCAGTGGAGTGCTATGCATTGGCACACATAGTGGGCACTCGAGTGGAAGCTGCCTTTGTGGAAGCAGAGTGTGTCAAAATGCAGGATGCCCTGATTCGGGAGGAGGAGGAGTTGGAACGGGAAGAGGTGTGTGTGTTGGGGTGGGTGTGGGATGGGGGTGAAGGTGTACGGTGGTGTGGGTGGATGGGGTATGATGTGTTGGATAACAACCCTCCGTGATACACAATACGCATTCGACACAAGCATTGTGCAAGAAAACACATGCAAACAAAACACAAAAACTCTTTACATAAAAAAAAACAGGAGAAACGGGCCAAGGAACGTGCAGAGGCAGACAAGGAAAAGAAATTGAGGAAAAAAGCACGTCAAAAAGCCAAAAAGGAGGCAGAACGCATGAAAAAAGAACAAGAGGAGGCTGAAAAGGCACGTGTGGAAGCAGCCAAGCGAGAAGAAGCAGAACGCCGAGCACGTGAGGCTGCCGATCGACGACGTGCTGCCAGTGAAGAAGAAACTAGCAAACCCCATTCCATCCCCTCCTCTGGGGTCCCCTCTGCCGTCCTGCCATCCAACTCCACTCAAAACAACCAACCACACCCGAGCACCAAAGGGGGTCTCGGGGGTCCCACCGCCCCACCAAAAACACACCGTCATACAAAAAGCACAGACACCACCTCAGACATGTCCCCGCAAGCAGGGGCCAGCTCGTACGACACGGGGCCCCTGTTGTCCAGCAGCCACCGTCGTCTCGAGTCAGAAACCAGCGGCTTGCCTACCTCGAGTGAAGAAGACGATGGTGCATCCACATCCACAGACGGTGAACTAGAGGCCCTGCAGGAACATGCAGCAGTGCTTCGTGCCAGACTCGCGGATGCACAAACCACTGTGGCGACACGTGACGCGCAACTGCGGGAAAAAGATGGTGTGATTGAGCGGCAGCGGGTGTTGCTGCAGCGAGCAGAGGAAGTTGCCGAGAAGCAGGCGACACAGCTGGCGCAGTTGCGGGCACGTGTGGCGGTGCTAGAAGCAGATCTCGAGGCTGCAGTGGCTCGGGGAACCACTGGGAATGGTACAACAGATACGAGTAGTGGTGGTGGTAGTGGTGTGGATGGTGCCAGTGGTGGTGGTGGTGCATCAAGGCCACACAGTCGTGGTGATCATGGTCAGCAGCATGAGAAACCTGGTTCGAGGGCAGGGGGAGAGGAGGAGGAGGGGGGGCGGTATCGTGCAGGGCGTGTGGGGAATGGGGGGTCTGTGGGTGGGGGTGGGGGGTATCGGGGGAGTGGGCGGGGGGGTGGGAAAGACATGGGGGGACGACCCATTGTGGCACAGGTATGGTGTGAGTGGGTGTAATGACATAGGATGTGTTTACTACCAACATGTTTTTTGATACCATCGCATGTCTCTTGTTTCAAAACCACCATCATCACATCATCACTACACACAGGCACAAGTACCTGCGATTGCCCGGGTGGACACAAGCACACACAAGGGCGCCATACCACCACACCGGGGCTCCCTTGACAATACAAGCAAACAGGGACCCGCACAACCACCAGCACCACCACCCCCGCAACCCCCACAAGCTTCGGGGGCATACATGGGGCAGCAGGACACGGTGCTGTCCTACAGAAACGCTGCTGTGGCTGCAGCTGCACCTGGTGGGCAGGGGTCCATGGGGGGGGGGAACCCCCCCCCACCGATGGGGGCCCGCCCGGGGCCAGTGCAGCCACCGCCGCCGCCGCCGCCTGTTGCCAATGGCAAGCATGCGTATGTGGGGGCAGGTGGAGGGCAGTATGGACCACCTGGATATGGAGCACCAGCACATGCTGCCACCACACCAACCACAACCAAGGTTGGTGGGAGGGGATCAAGTGTCGATGCATGATTGGATGGATTCGGATGATTTGGTGCACATATGTATGCTTATTACACACTTGTATATCACACACACAGATACGGCCAGAGGGGTTGTTGGAGAGCCCTGGGTTGGATGATTTTGCACACCTTGGGTTGATCACCGACCTGCTGGAGTAAATGATGATAAACTTTGTGTTTTCCACAAAGGTGGTACACATGCGCTGGTAAAAATATCCATGGTAAATTTTGGTTCCTCTTTACTGATATCAGATACATCAAAGAAATATCGATGAAAGGCAACAGCAACACGGTGCTTCGGCATGCAAAGGTTGTGCTCGTCCCCTACAAGCATGCACACGTACCCCTGTACCACAAATGGATGGTGCGCGCATAGTGCAAAATGCAGATGTGATTTGACAGCGTATAAGGCCGCTATTTAAGCGCAAAACCCCCCAAACGATCGAACACACAGCAAGATGAGGAGCTTTTGCATGCCACTGCATCTGAACCACTCACCCTTGAGGAGGAATACGAGATGCAGCAAACATGGTGGAGTGATGAACAAAGTATGAAGGTGTGGCAACCCTGGCATTTGTTGTGAGAGCACCATCACGCCCCATCAACCTCTATCAACCACAGAATGCACGTTTATCTTGTTGGACCCCACCATGCCAGACACACCAGGCACAGGCAACCATAGAGGAGGTGCGGTGCATGGGAAAGACAGTAGTATCTGTGTGCGCAGCATCAAGTGCGGCAATGTCACTGTGCTGCATCACATAGTTTCTTATTCCACAGGCATGTGTGGAGATGTCAACTTGTTCCTAGGGATGGATGAAGATGATCTACCAGTGGCAGAAGTATCGGTGTGTGCATCTGGTGTCCACCTGTGTGAATGTGTGTGTACATTATTACACCATAAGCCCATCAAGAGAAATGTGCCACACACTCTTCCCATATGTCCTTTATGCATCAGATTATGGTAGCAGAACGTGCAAGCCGACGCAAGGGCATTGCTGCAGCTGCATTGCGTGTGATGCTTGCTTATGCACTTGTACACCTGGTATGCCGGTGCAATTATCTGATCATAGGCCCAGCAGGGTGCTTACAAGCGCAACACACGTATACAATACACCATGTTCTCGCCACATTTTCCCCAAACGCAACACACGTACAATACAACAGGGGTACACACGGTATGAGGCCAAGATAGGGTACACAAACAGTGCGTCACTCAAGTTGTTTGCTGATGCTGGGTTTGTGGAAAAGCGGCGTGTGGATGCATTTCAGGAGGTGACTATGGCACTCGAGGTGGATGCTGGGTACAGTGAGGTGCTCAAGGGGCTGTTGAGCAAACAGGTGCAGATAGAGCAGTACGATGACGGGTGACGCGGTTTTTTTTTACAATGCCCTCCATGATTTTTATGGTATTCCTTCGTATTCACTTATCACAAAATTGATCACCAATATCACAGCACTATCACCCAGCATTGTTATCGGTGAAAACCTGTTCCCCCTGCTTGATGTCGCAGCAATCAGCCGTGATGCAATCGTTGAACGCCCCTCTAACACGTCCATTTATGGTCTCTAGACATGTAACGACATTGCACATAGTTTCACGTGGTGCCACGAAACCATATTTGCGTAAGAAAGCAACCCTAGCACCACCATGCCCCGCCCTCGCTGCACCCCAAGGTATGTCTGTCCCCCAAGTACCCCCCCCCACACACAACAGCCCCCCACAACTGCACGCACTCCTACCACATGCAGGTGACGATGTAGCAGCTGAGGAGGATACCGGTAATTCTGCATCAAGCATCATTGAGGATGGTCAAGAGGATGAGCAAGAGGATGAGCTAGCCAAGAGTGATGCCTACTCTGAAGAGATGAAGTCAAAAATGGGTGGCAGCTTGGAGTATCGTCATGAGCTTGGTATCAACTTTCACCAAATATTGCCAGATCTGTACGTCGGCTCGTGCATGCAGACAGATGCCGACGTGCAACGGTATGTGTGTGTGTGTGTGTGTGTGTGTGTGTGTGTGTGTGTGTGTGTGTGTGTGTGTAGATGACATAGGTCACAAGCACACTCCACCATGTCAACAATCCCCCCCCAAACACAGCATCCACAAAGAGCTTGGGATTGGTACCATCATATGTTTACAAAAAGACAGCGACATGGCATATTTCAACCTCGACATCCATCCCATCCAAGCAGCATGCAAACAACTCGGCATTGCCCATGTGCGATTTGAAATTCGCGACTTTGACCCATTTGACCTTCGAAAGCGCCTTCCTGATGCAGTGCGTGTCTGCTGTGAAGCTGCGGGATCTGGTCGGGGGCCATTGTACATCCATTGTACAGCGGGGTTGGGGAGGGCCCCTGCTGTCGCCATGGCATGGATGCACTGGTGCAAGGGCTACCCACTACAAGATGCAGTGACATTACTCACCTCCATTCGTGCGTGTAATCCAAAAGTATACGCCATCCGTCAAGCCACGGTGGATGTGTTGTATCCAGAGCCATCTGTACCGGTGGACATTGTGTTGAGCGGCAATGCTGTGGCTGTGAATCTCCAGGGTGTGAATGATTTGAATGATGATGCCGAGGAGGACGGCACCACAGTTGCACCACACGCAAGAGATGTCCAGGTTGTTGCAAGAGATGTCAAGGTTGCAGGATTGGATGTTGGGTGGGGCCAGTTTCTCCCTATGCAGGGCCCTGATGCCAATGGCAACTACCACCTCCGTCGCCGCCTCGCCCCGGGCCGCTATCCCTTTAAATTTGTCATCAATGATGATATATGGTGCTGTGATGAGAGCTTGGCTACATTTCTTGATGGTGACAACGTCAACAATGTGGTGGATGTGGAGGCGCAGGGGGCCCCCAATCCCGAGCGGGATGCTGCGAGGGCCCGGATATTGTCTGATGAGGGGTTGCTGACGGAGAATGAGGCCAAGGCAATGGCTGCTGCTGTGTGTGCTGGTCGTCCGTGGTATCAGCGGTTGTTTGGGTGGCTGAGGAGAGTTTGGTGAAAGAGAGTGTTTGTGGGGGGTGGGGTTGTCATGTGTTGGCAATGAAATGTTGCTCGAATGTTTTAGTTTTAATGAAATATATAGAACACAGAATGATAAATAGACACTTTTGGCAATACATACTTTTTGCAAAAATTTCCAAAATGCACAGCACTGCAAGCTCGAGCACAAACACATCAAACAGCCCCGATATCGTCATCACTCCCCTCCTCATCTTCAGGTTTCACAAACACTGCATTCACAAACACCCGCTTCATGTCCTGTCCCTTTTTCCTGTTGCGCACCACCACACAGGCATACTTGCACTCCTCAGTGGCAAACCCAGCAGCAGTGGCACGTGCCTCAAGATCAGCTGTTGAGAAGAAATAAGCGAGGGTACCATCTGCACGCATATACCTGGGTGGGATGATGAGAAATGGGTGGTGTGCATGGGTGGTGTGATACATGGGTGGTGTGATGCATGGGTGTGAGTGCTGGTGATGACAGGTACAGTCACAAGAAAGCACACACAAACAACATGATATAAGCATGCACACATAAACAATATGATACAAGCATGCACACACAACAATATGACACAAACATGCACCCCATCACCAACATCCACCCATCCCCTATATCACGTACAAGCATGGCCCCCTCTGTGCATCCGCAGTGAAGCGCAGCATAGGCATGTCATACAGACCATAATCACGAACCAACAGACGACCACCAGGTCGGAGGGCGTTGTAACAGCGCACCAGCATAGCGTGCATATCGTGTGGGAGGAGCGCTGAGAGTGTGAATACAAGGAGGGCCACGTCAGCATGCACATTGGCCAACAGCACATCACCTGCTGCTGCTGCTGGTGGTGGTGTTTCTTGTGCACCACCTTGTTGTGCCACTGCTGCTGATGTTGTTGTTGTTGCTGCTGGTGATGATGATGACAATGATGATGCATGCGCCCCGTTTGCTGCCTGTACACCACCACCATCCTCCCCGCACCCCACACCACTCGGTACCCCCCCCGTCGCACCATCCATTGCAAACCCATGCACACGATGCCCAGCACCAATATCATGTGCTGCATTGAGCAATAGCTGTACTGCAGTGGGACTCACATCACATGCAGTCACATGGCATGTGGGGTTGGCTTTTAAAACAGGAAGGAGGCTGGAGCCGTACCCACACCCTATCTCTAGTACATGCACATTGGGCTGTTGCATGGGAATGGGTTTTGGTTGCGGAATAAAAAGAATAGATAGGGGATGTGCATGAGATGGACCCCACACACCGTGAGCAGCTGTGGAAACGCAAGGGTAATGTACCGGCGCTGCTTGAAAAAGCGTGCTGTGTCATGTTGTGCGTGAAATGTCTCCCATGCATTGTATTCCACAGGGCGCTGTGCTGAAACTGCTTCATCATTGCTCCTAGTGTGGAGCTCCCACTGGGCGGTGGTGGCTGCGACATGAGCCTCAGCTGCAGCAGCATGGGCATCAAATTCAAAGTCTGCATTGTAATATTCATTGGCAGTTATTGTTGTGCCACCATTTGCACGACATACAGGTGCTTTGGGGCATGCTGTTGGAGCATGGTGTTGATGCTGCACGTGACCATTCAGCCAAGTACAACCCAGTGTGATGCCACCAACACGCATGTGTGCGTTGTGCGGATAGGTTTTTGTATTAATGCTGTGATCCAAGGGATTCATTGGGGCTGTGTTTATGTTGCAATCGTGCTTTGCCTTTCATCTTTGGCTTTTCATTTGTACCAAGCATACCAAGTTAGCACATTTTCTAATACAACAAGCGGCAAGCTCAGTTGTGGATAACTTGAATTCCGTGATCTTACACTTGCACATATAGTGTGATGCATCTCGTCCCATCAGCATGATGCAAAACCGCCCACCAGAACCCCCTGATCAGCAGCAACCTACGTGCAATAACGAGAATGTGGCACCACAAGAAGACTGTGACGCCACTGTTGGTGGGGAGGATGACAACCTTGCCACATGGCTCGCGTCACTGCAGCTTGATCAATACTTGCCCACCTTTACAGCAGCTGCACTAGACCTTGACGTCATCCAGTATGTATTGCTGACCATGTCCCAGGCGATGTCGAACACGCAGGGATCACAGTGCACACTCCCTCATCACGCGTGTGTCTTGCACAACATCAACAACAGGTGGCTGGATGAAGACAACCTGCGAGAGATGGGTGTTGCGTTGGGTGATCGCAAGCGCCTTGTGAAGGCCATCCGTGACCTCGGCAACAACAACCACCAAGGTGATGCAGAAGATGGTGATGAAGAGGATGGTGATGAAGAGGATGGTGATGAAGAGGATGGTGTGGGGATTGCACCTCAACCACACTTCAACCACACTTCAACCACACCATGCACCTCAACACGCACCTCAACAGACACCCCAGTAGCCCACAATAGCCCTTTCCCAAGCCCCCAAGCAAGTGCACCCAAGCGGTTGCGACAGATGACACTGACATTTGTACAGAGCCCCACAGTAGGCCAACAACAACTGGGTCTTCAACAACCACCACCACAAAACCCACCATCACAACACCCACAACCACAACACCCACCCACTACTACTGCACAACGACCTCTATGGCCCCTGTTTACACCTGGTGCTAACAAATCCACCTCCACGCCCGCCCCTCAGCAACCGCTGTCAGCACTGGCATCCCTCCCCGCCCCTGGGGCCGCTGCTCGGCGTGCTGTACTGCTTGCTTCGTCCGACACAGTGCGCGGCAAAGGCATTGGTGCACAGGGGCCCTTTGCACCCAACAAGGGGCCCTTTGCGCCGAATGCGCGCACCGGTGGTGGTCGTGGGGGAGGTCGACACAGTGCACGGCAGCCCAACACAGAGGGGGCCCCCCGGGCCCGTCCTCGCCTGACGCATGCGCAGTTGCCCCCCTGGCAAGCGGTGCTGCATACCCCCCGCATGGTGGTGGATCGTTTTGGAATTGATTACGAGTATTGTGGTGCACAGCATTGGGTGTTGACTCATTTTCATGCTGATCACTACAAGGGGCTCACCAAGCAGTTTCATGGTGGTATGTTTGTTGTTATATGGGGGTGTTTGTGTTGTATGTGTTGGTGTGTATATATGTATTTGGTGAACACTGTGTATGTAATACATCATGTAGTATTACACCATGACATAATGCCCTGCATGTTCTGATGACACCCCTCTCATTACACCCCTGTTATTGTACCCCTCTCATGCCAGCCCCTCTCATGCCAGCCCCACACCATCCCTCTCTTCTCCTCACTGCTCCGCACTCTCCCCTAGGTCGTATATACTGCACCACCATCACTGCCAAGCTTGTCCAACTGAAGCTACGAGTGCCCTCCACCTTTCTTCATCCACTCCCAATGGACACACCGACAGATATAGAGGGGGTGCAGGTGACACTGGTGGATGCGAATCACTGCCCAGGGGCTGCCATGGTTGTGTTTGAGCCACGGAACAGACTCCCCATTGTACGCATAATGTGATTGGTGTTGTGTGCTGCATATGCATGTATACACACAACATGTACAAAACATATGCACACATGCCCAGCATACACCGTTCATCTCATGTGTACGAGTGCATAGGTCATGGCATTGCGTGCATGAGCCCCCCATGTACCACTCCCTCCAAGCAACCCCCACCACCCCACACGACACCAGGTACACACGGGGGATTGTCGATGTCACACCGACATGCAACGCAACCAACACCTGCTGCGTGTACGTGGTGCATGTGACCTTGTCCTCGACACCACCTACTGTGACCCCCGCTACACCTTTCCCACACAACAATCTGTCATGGAGTATTGTCTGCATGCTGTGCGTGCTGAGCTCTTCAATGGGCCACGCACACTGGTGGTGTTTGGGACGTACACCATTGGCAAGGAGCGGCTGTTTCTGCATGTGGCAGAGGCACTGCAGAAGAAGGTGTGTATATTGAGTACAATAAGAAAGTGTATACACTGTGGTGCATTGGGGGGTGTTGTGTGTCACCCAATGATGGTGAAAGGGTGTGTGTGTATTTGTGTTGGTACACCAGGGTCTGAGTGATGGTACACAAGGGGTTGTTGTTGTTGTATGGGGTGGTGTATGTGGTATGATGATGATGGTGGTGGGGTGTTGCAATGATGTGTGGGGCAATCCCTCACCATGCCTTGCTCCAACCATGTACATCTTCCCACCACCATCCCCCCCAATCATCTTCCTCTTGCACCCCCCCCCTCTTCTCCACCACACACACACACACACACACAGGTCTATGTCAACAAGGCAAAATACGACATACTTCAGTGTTGTGAACTGCCCCCTTCACTCGCAAACCTCCTCACCACCGACCCTACCATGACCAATCTGCATGCCCTCCCTCTCTTTATGGTCAACCACACGAAGCTCAAGTCCCTTGCAAAGCAGTATCCACAGTATGATGTTGTAGTGGGGTTTCAGCCAACAGGCTGGTCGTTTGGACCACCCCGGGCTGGACGAGGTGGGAGGGGTGGCGGTGGGGGGGGTGCGCAGGAGGAAGAGGGGGGGAGACCAGCAACACGCAGTCAACGTGGAAAGATTATTTTGTATCAGGTGAGATTTTGTGTGTTTTGTGTGTGTGTATGTGAGGGGTGTTCTGGAGGATGGGATCTGGTGTTTTTGCAGACCATGTTGTGTCTATCTTCCCCCCTCACCGTCATGTATCTACCCCTCCCCCCCCATCCATCACCACAAACACACACCATTAACAGGTTGCCTACTCCGAACACTCATCCTACAATGAACTGCGTGAATTTGTGCGCTGGCTTCAACCCCGAAACATCATACCAAGCGTGAACAACGACCGAGGACAACGAGAGCGTGCTATGCTTGCAATGCTGCGCTGAGATGTGCACAGCGTGTATGTGTGAGAGGGAGTGAGATGTGCACAGCGTGTGTGTGTGAGAGGGAGGGTGTGCATTTGCAGTCTGCATACTTGAGAGTTGAAATGTAGTGTTTATTAACTTGTCTACATCCTTTGCATTCGCATGTGTGTGTTTGTATACAATATGTGTGTACAAGGTATGTCATGTGTATATTTTCAAAATGTGACCAATGACACACTCATGATGACTATAATGACATGACACGGATTATTGACATCATTCCTATTACACTGTTTCCTCATTATTGTAATCATTGCAACAATAAAAACACTTTGGTTTCCCAATTCATGTACAACCAATCCATACTGTACATACAAAACACACCACCATAACCAGCCACCTCACTCCTGCTTGATCCCACCCCCACCATGACCACTTCCATTACCAGCACCATTGCCACGCCCCATCACACGACCACACACCCCCACCGCCGTCTTCCACATGCCCTGTATCTGCCCCATCCTACACATGTGCTCCACCTTGACATACACCGCCGTTCCCAACGCCCCACCCGCCCCCGTCATCAACACCACCCCCACCACCCACCCACCACCCGCCTCCCACCCCACCCTTGCCACCGCCATGCCCTGCACCAAGACCAGTACAAACGCCACCATGCTCAATTTGTCAAACATGGTCAACAGCCATGTGCATGCATGTAGTAGGTTTGCCACATCATCACCCTCAGTAGTGACTATACGTTGAAATGCATCTGCCGCAGTGAAAATCATTTTAGCATAGGCTGCGTTGGAGATGACGTCCATTGCCAGGGGGAGGCCACTGGTGAGCTTGTGTGAGAGCAGGGATGCAAGTACTGTGTGTTTGGGGGGGGGGAAAGTGTGTGTGGGTTATAATACACACAAACATGACAAACAACATACAACACCACCACCACATACCAAAGAGCAAGGTGGCAAATGCTTCTAGAAAGAAAAACACCCCTGCAATACGCATGGCACCCACTAGGGAAAGACATATTTGATTATCAAATGAGGTAAATTCAAATTCATGCTGCTGCGATGCCGCCTGTGTAGGTGTTTGTGTGTGTGTGTAGGTGCGTGTAGGTGTTTGTAGGTGCATGTAGGTGTGTGTAGGAGAGTGTGGGTGTGTGTAGGTGTCTAGGTGTGTAGGTGTGCGTGAGAGAGAGCGTGTTGGGTGTGTTGTACGTGGTTTGATTGGGTTTGGTGGAGAGAGCAGGGTGTGTGTGTATTGTTGCCATGCAGCGTATGGATAATAACATGGATAATAACAAACAACACATATGCATTCACACTGCACAACACACACAGCACAGCACACACAGCACAACACACACAGCACAACAACACAAAAACACACACCAAAACCACACCTTGTACTCTGTGGGTAATGCGGAAGGTATGAGGAAGCTCCCACTCACACGCAACGCCAGGCTGTCCACCCATGACACTGCCGCTTGCTGTGCTGCATGCCTGCGACTACCTGGGGGACGTTTTGTTATCTGTGGTGCACTCTCTTGTGGTGCTGCTATTGACTGTGGTGTTTCATCTCCTCCGTGTGTTGTTGTTTCATCTCCTCCGTGTGTTGTTGTTTCATCTTCTGCGCGTGCTGTTGTTTTATCTCCTGCGTGTGTTGTTGTTTTTTCTTCTTTTTCTCCTGCGTGTGTTGTGCTCCCAGTTGCCCCTGCTGTAGCACCATCAGCTGTCCCTGCTGCTTCATCTGCTGTTGCTGTTGTTGTTGGTGGTGGTGTGCCACATGTGGGTATATCCCCCCCCCCCCCAACACCACCATCACTGTGACCACCACCCCCACTAGACTTGACCTTGCGATCCCATATATCCGCAGCCCCCAACAATACATTTGCATGATACTTGCTGTACACGTATACCAAACAGCCACTTCGCAGTACAGCAGCGGCCCCCAGGAGCCCGTAAATGAGGTACTGGTGTGAAATGAGAGGGGGGCTGGGTTGTGGGAGTTGCATATAGAGGGGGGATTGGGTCGTGGGGACGTGTTGTGGGTTGAGGGATGCACAGTACAGGGTTGGGGTGTGGAGATGATGGTCACATTGAAATACACACAAATAGCATACACCTCATACACCTTACACAGGGCATATATAGGACACAGGACACACACACACAGGACATCAATAGGTGGTACACCATGGATAGGTGGTACACCATGGATAGGTGGCACACCTGCTACCTTTATGTGTGGGTAGACCAGGGTGGCCTCTATACATTGTATAATGCTAACTGCTGCACAGAAAAATGCAAGCTGCAGGAAGAAATTAGTCAACTGCACCAGCGCCTGAGGGTAGACATGATGTGTGTGTGATTGTGTGATTGTGAGTGATTGTGAGTGTCGTGTTATACAGGCAGCTGCATGATGACAAGGTGGTGTGGGTGTTGTACAGGCCACTGCACGATGAAGCAATCGTTTTTGTAGTCACCTGTGTCACCCGCAACACATCCACACATAGTCACCTGCATGAGGTGGGGAATGTGGTTGGACACCCCCCCCATTGACTGCAAGCATGCAGCTACTCGCAGGAGCAGGAATGCCAGGCTGCTGTCATGAAGCACAGATGCCACCTGACCGAATGGCACCCCGACACGTGTGATGCGCTCACAGTACAGGCCAAGCACAAGCAAGCCCTGTATTGCATCTGTTGCAGCCAAGACGGCATGAATTTTGCCACAGCAAGCAACAGTGCGTTGTAATTTGTGTAGAGTGGCGAGTTGGCTGGGTGTAAATTGATGAATGCCCACAGCAGCATCAACCGATTGTTGCAGTTTTGCGGTGGCCATAATGGTGGATGGTGCATGTGCAAGTGACATGCGATATTGGCGAAAACAGCTGAACATTCATTAATTATATATACATCAATCAACCCATCATGTCGTTGGGACCATTTCACAACCTCAACGCCCCTTGATATGTCCCAAGCGGAATCATTGCATTCAGATGACGATAATGACCAAGCACAACCACCCTCCCTCGAAGAGGAGCAGTATGACCCCGATGCAGATGATGCAGACGAAAAGTGGGTAGCCAAAAAACGCCATGGTCGACCATCAGACGCCATTTTGAGTTGTCCAGCATGTTTTACAACAGTCACCATTGATTGCCAGCAGCATGCTGTATACAGCAACCAGTTTCGCTCGGTGTTTGTGATGAACTGCCATGTGGACACCACCACCACTGTGCCTGTGGGTGGTGGCAGCAGGAACAGCAGCCATGGCAAGCGAAGGAGAGGTGGGGAGGTGCAGCAACAGGAGGAGCCAGTGGAGTTGATGCATCCAGTGTCATGTGACGTGTGTGGGACAGAGTTGGGGATGCGTGATGATGAGGACGTGTATCACTTTCTGCACTGCCTTGCCTCCAACGCATGATGAGAAGAGGGGGTCATGGGAGGGTTTGTGATGCAGTTGTTTCAGGAGAGGTATTGCTGTGTTCATTTCGCTGTATTTCATTTGTTATTTTTCATGATGACTCATATGGTGTGTGTAACAATTTACATATGATTATTCATTGTTTCCCATTCACGTTATTTCTTACAAATACAATTTCCTGTAGTAAGGAACCATCACACCATTGTGTGTGCTGGTGAGACACACTACATATGCACCCTACACAACACACACACACACACACACACATGAAACACACACGACCCCTATCAATGTGTGTTGGATGCTGCATACACAAATTGACTGAAATCCAACGTGATACGACCTGCACGCTGTGGATCAAAGGCGGTAAACGTAGACGTACAGCTCTGCAGAAACACCGACATACCCAGAAACTCTGTTAAGCTCAAGGTATTGGTGTTGTCAGGGTCAAAGTGGGTAAAGACACACTCAAAGGCCTGTGGATCAAGACGAAATCCCGCTTGTGCTACGGCACTGAGGACTTCGTTTTTGTCAAGGGAACCCGAGCGGTCACGGTCGTAGTAGCAGAAGGCATTTTGTGTGTTGACTATGAAATGATGGAGCTTTTGGAAATCCTAAGATAGGTTGGTGGGTTGGTGTGGTTTTGGTGTGTGGTTTTGGACGGTGATGTGCTGCTGCTGCTGTTGTTGTTGTTGTTGTGTATTTCATCTGTCAGCATCACACACTGGTCATTATCACACTGCTATTGATAATTCCACCTGCTGTAATCACACACACACCTGGAAGTTGATCATCCTTCGTCGTGAGCGGTCGTGCAAGCGAATCATTGTTGCTGCGAGCTGCTGGGAGACGTTGATGTTGGCCATCTGCAATGCATGCTGTGAAGTATGGGTGGGGTGGTGGTGGGGTGTTGGTGGGGTGTAGAAGCAAGGGGGGGCGTCCATGGAGCCACAAGTACAACACTGCCATCCATAGGCTGTCCTACACAACCCCAACACACAACGTACCTGGAGCTCCAGTGCATCTATAAAGCCACTTCGGTCCCTATCCACTTGCTGGAAAAACTGTGGGATGTCGTAGACGGGGGTGATGTGGAGGTGATGTGGGATGGAGATTTTTGGTGAACCTTGCGTGCTTCACCACGTGAGTCCAAACAGATAGGAAACATCAGAGATTCATCGATCGACATAGCACCAACCTGCCAGAGATCTGGGCTGGCCATGTCAATGTTTCTCCAACGTTTCTCCAAGGAGAAATGTGTTACAAATATATGTCGCTGCAAATACGGATGTTGCTATATCAGTCACAGAAGTACTCGTTTGGTGTTGATTATTACTGGTTTGTTTGTAGAAGAATGGAGGGCTTGCTCAGCTTCCGCCAGAGACGCCTCCTGCCCCACGTATGTGTGTGTGTGTATACAATACCGTATTCCCCCAACCAACCAGAATGTAGGGCACAGCGCACCTGTACATGAAAGCCCATGGTACGCAGTGCACCTGCTACACCCTGCAATACCTCATCCCGGTCCCTCCCCGGCATTGCATCCTTGAGGCGTACCAAAAAATCACCATGGGAACGACCCTGCATGTGTTTGTGTGAATATATGTATGTGTGTCTGTGTGTTATGTGTGTGTACATGGGTATGGGCATGTGCAAGAGCATGGTGCAAGATCAAAGCACACCTGTCTGTACTCTGGGCTGCGTGGAGGTGGTTTCAGCAGTGACATTCGCTGTGGATCATAATCCCATAAAAATGATGTGTGATGCAACCAACGGCCACCAGTGATTGCTTGTGCATTGCCCCCAAACTTGTGTTTTCCCAGCACATAATCTGCAGTGCACGTGGGGGGTGTTGGGTTATTCAAGATATACAACTGTGTAGAGAGCACTGAACAAACATTCCACACACTGGCCTCACATGCTGATTGGAACAACAACAATTACAACAATAATAACAACAGCTATATCAACAACGGCTATTTGCATAGCCCATGTACATACAACGACACCACACACTCTGCATACCATTATCCCTCAATGCAAACTCCCCAAGCGATGGCAATGCATTGTTATTACCACCGTTGTCATTACCACCACCACCAAATACATGTGCATACAGCCCCGCAGTCCATGCCATGATGGGTCGGGGGAATGCGTCCACGTGAGGGATGGTGCGTTGGGCAAATATGAGCGTTGCAAAGAGGGTGTTGTGATCAACCACCACCGTGCCACCACCGGTAAAGCGCTTGAGCACCTCAATGCTGGCTGTGCTGGCTGCGGGGACATTGACCCATTCCTCTGGTTTTCTGTGGGGGTTGTGATTGAGGGTAATGATTGGTGCACGGCAGATGGGAGCATCACAACATGTGATCGTCTCTCCCCACGCTCACCCAGACACGCCCAGGACTATGGATGGGTGTGCACAGCCATTGTTGAGTATGCACCAGTTGGCTGTGTGGTTTCTCAACAGTGCCTCTTCTATAATCAATTGCTTGTAGATTGGGTAGCGATGCAGTGAGAGCAGCCGTACAATGGGGGCATTCATGAACACGGAGCATTCAGGTGCTATGTGTTGCTGTGAGGAAGTTGGTTTGTGTGGCCACATAAAAAGCAGATGTAAAAAACCCACAAGCCTTTGGATTGTGATGGATGCCAAAACCCACAAGCTGCAGCCCTGCCACAACCTAAGCATCGACATAGTACAATACACGCTGTTATTCAGCGCGCAGTCAGTCCACCAACAATCCACAGAAGCATATAAAAGGGCTCCGATGAGACTTGCCATCGCACTCACCGTCATCACAATATTCCCCTGGGTAGTGAGCCTCATCAAGATCGTCTTTCAGCACAGCGACACTCTCAACAAGCTCACAGAGTATCGAAGAGACTGGGTTGCCCGTTGAAGCCCATCGGCAGATGAGGGGATCGACGACATCACCTTCCGCTTCCTTGTACAATACGTTTGTATACAGAACATTTGTGTACATCTTGTTTACAATTCATCAATGTGATCAAATCAATATCATGGTGTAAATCCAATGGCCTCCCAACACCCCTCATCATCATCTTCCCCCGCCCCAGCCGCCTCTCCCTCTCCCCCGCCCCCTTCCTCCACCTCCCCCACGCCCTCCCCCACGCCCTCCCCCACGCCCTCCCCCCCTTCCACCACCACCACGTCCTCCCCCCCGACCCTGTGGCACAAATGTGAGCTCCCTGCTTCCACTCACCCGTGACGTCCCAACCACTCCCTTGCTCGCAACTTCTGCAGCACGTTCCCCCAATGGTATTACACGTGCACCAGCCAATGATTTGCTTTGTAAAAATGCATCTGTTGCCTCTGCATCCTTGGCGACGAACATGCGAGGGCCACGCGCAGGTGTGGTCGGGTGGGACACACGTGCCTGGGGGGTGTGCGTGGTGGTGTACACAGGGGTGCGTTGGATGCAGTGTCGTTGGATGCCCTGTGCAGTACAATCGTACTGCTGTGCATTCAAAACCACCCACACCTTTTTCGAGTGTCGCACATCATCATCCTCACTCCCCTGTTCATCTTCACTTCCATCATCATCATCATCATCATCCACTGCCTCAAAATGCTCCTCCAACAGCCGCTTATCACGTGTCTTGCCTGTATATATGCAACATACATCGTGTATATGAATATCCCCCGGACCCCATCCCCGACAACACACATGTCCCCAAATCCCCACATTATGCACACATCCCCACCATACCAGCATTGGGATGCAGTAATCTGTACTCCTCACTTTCTTCATTCACAACAAAATCTGGATCCTCAAACATTGCCTTGAACCTATCATCATTCAACAAATCAGCTGGACCTGATTTGACATGTTGCACATCCTCATCATCACTCTCCACACCACCACGCCCACCACCGGGTGTGCCTGCTGTGCCTTGCTGGGTGGCCTTTTCTTGTTCTGAAAGAAGACGAGCAGCCACGTTGGCGTTGACCTGCATGGGGGTGTTGACCGAATGTGTTGACCGAATGTGTTGACCGAATGTGTTGACCATGAGAAAAAACTCCAAACACCCCCAGAAAAGAAGAACAACACAATGCACACAACATATACACACACACAAACAACTACACACACACACACCTTGGGAAGCTTTTTCACCACGCTGATCCTCGACCCACGCTGTTCCTCCAGCTTTTGTTGTATACGCTGCTGCCTATACTGTTCATACGAGAATGGTTGCGCCAGAGAATGTGCCTTTCTATACAAACGCTGGTCCATGAAAAATCCATGCATGTATGCCCGTAACAATGGAGTGCCCACCAAGTGGGTGCAGCCTAGCTTTGTGAGTTCGGCACGAGTCACAAACCTGTGCGGGTGTGTGCGTATTGGGGTGGTGTGTGTGTATTGGGGTTGTGTGTGTGTGTGTATCGGGGTTGATGTGAAGAATGTGGGTGTGCATGAGGGGGGAAAGGAACGAGGTGGGATGTGTAGCATGCCATAAAATGCACCCCATAACATTGCAACAAACACACACACATATACACACACAAAAAAATCACTTCACCTGCCCATACGTTTCACCACCATTAACCTCACTCCTCCCCCCCCTCACCCCCTCACCCCCCCTCATACCTATAATCATCGTACACCACTGGTGTTGCATTCTCCTCCAACTCCTCAGTCAACCCTTCAAGGAAACTCGCCCACCGAGGTGCAGGACCGAGTGAAGGCACAAAAAACGAGTGCACCTTGGGTGTATCGCATGGTAGGCATATCAAACCGGTACCAGGCCATATGCAGAGGTCGTTGATGTCACCTTCAGGGGGTTGGATGGAGGTGTGGGTGTCGCCTGTGGCTTCATCCCAGATCTGTAGGGGGGGGTGGGGGATGAGTGTGGGGTGTGAGTATGCACATGTGTAGGGTGTCATGTTAGCGGTGGTGGTGGTGGTGGTGTGTGACATCATTAACATTCACCCACACACCCACACACCCACACATTTGTACGTACACACCCCTGATGTGTTCCACCATGATGCATCACACCCACCCACACATATTTATACATACCCGCACTATATGCTTATCAGTAGAAACCACACGCCGCTCTGCATTCTGCGAAACAGCATTGGTGTGAAATTTAATGTCGAGTATAGGTGCAGAATACATGTGGTCCTTGATCACACGGGGGCGTGATGCTCGTAGATCGAACAGGGCAACAAGGCCATTGGTGGTACCTACAGCAATGTTGAGACCTGTTTGTGTGGGCAAATGGTGGTGGAGGGGTGTATGGTGGTGGGGAAATATGGTGGTGGGGTGTGTGGATGGGTCAGTACCCCATCATCAGACACGTACGTATCAGATACGTACACACCCTTGTTCATCAAGGCACTCATTACACACATTCATACACACACTTGTATAAACACAAACACACATACCCCTGTCATCAAAGCGCAAGGCAGACAGCCCCTCCCCTTGAGCACCTGCTGCTGCTGCTGCATCAAAACACCCAACAGCCCTGGGTACCCTCAGGTCAAAGCATTCAAGAACACCATTCTCACCTACGGGTGTGGGGCGGATGCGTAGTGTGGGTAATGTGGGTATGTATAGAGTGTATAGAGTGTTTTTGAGTAAGAAACATGATTCTGAGTAATCAACAAAACCAATTACAGCATGAAGAGCACATGTACATCAGCAATGCGTATCTCCAACCCCCAAAACCTCCGCCACACCCACTCCAACACCCATTCCAACCTCCACACTCCAACAACACCCACACCACCCACTCCAGCAACACACCTGCAATACCCACCAAACCATGAGTAGGCGCAACACCCACTGCATTCACCCCTGTCGCTGATGTATGCAGGGGCTCGTTAAACCGTCCTTCACTCAGATCCACACGATACAAGTCTGAGCCACTACAACCCACCAGGAGCTCTGCTGTGTGGGGGGCATATGACAAGTCCCTTCCAAATTTGGGAACCCGCAACTGTGTGTTGGATGTGTGTTGGGTGTATGTTGGGTGTGACGGTGGTGATATTTGCATGTATGTGTTGCTTGCATGGGTGTGGTGTTTTGCGTGTGTGCAGTAATTGCATGTACATGTGTTGTTGTGATGTAAACATTCGTGTGAACACATATGCAGTCATTCCACCATCATCCCCCACCTGACCCATTGCACCATCACCCCCCACACACCTTGTAATAGCTACCAAAGCGTGCATGAAAGCACAGCGTGCGGTCACAACACAAAAACACAGCCTTGCTGTAATCATCACTCAGTAAATGAAAGTCTACTATTTCTGCATCAAGGTGACGTTCAAATTTGAGTGCCAGTTGACTCACTTGATAACATTTGACCTGTGAAGAGTTGAAGGATGGGAGTTGGGGGTGTGCATTGGGGGTGTGGGTGTAGTGTATGTGTAGTGTGCATCGATGTGTGTAATTGTTCCTACTATCTGCATGGATGTGTATAGTATGTGTGTAGCGTGCAACGGTGGCTGTGTACATGTGTGCCCCACCCCTCCCCAAACGCACACACCTGTGGCGGGTGGATGCCGCTCACAAAAACATATTCCCCATCGGGTGTGATTTTCATGCGCTGTGCTGCTGTGGGAAAGTGCAAATCCTGTAATAGCTCCAGGCGACGGCGGTAGTCGTCATCCTTTTTCAGGCTACGCTTTTTCTTCTCAGTGAGCCATTGCGGGAGCGTCTTGCCACTGGAGATGCAATACACCTGGAGCATGTGATATGGTTTATTATGACGTGCTCGTGCATACTGACAATGATAACAACAGTGTATGCTTTTTCGATAACATTTGAGGCCTTGTTTCGTGCAGCAGCCCAATCATCCATCGCCCCCCAACCAACCTTGACTCCATCTGTCGCGCTGACTTTGAGCACCATGCTGCACCACTAGTAAATCATCTACAAAAGCACTGTATTTAACTTTTTTGGCAAAGAAACATGCACGCACACAGTTAGCACCTTGCGCGTGCGGTAGCCACCATCAACGACAACTTTGTGTGTTGCTCTGTACGTCTATCGTTGCTCAATAATACGTGGTATTGCTCAATGCTTGTTTCTATAACAAATCGTATCACAAATTGCAACAAATACTTGGCAACAGTTTTATTGTTCACCTGGTTGGTCCTCTGGCTGGCAGGGCGACATGATGTCACAGTAGAACGCACGCAACCGCGCTGTATGCTGATCCAGCAGCTGCTTGGCATGCCACGCCCGCTCAGGAGTGGGAAACGCCAGCACCCAGTGCCCATCCACCAGCTGTCGCCCAAGGTTGATCCACACATTGCCCATGTGACTCGTCTGTGGGTGTGGTGGTGTGGGTATGTGGGTGTTGGTGGGAATGCATACCATCTGGTGTGTGCTACAACTCCCACTCATTCCCAAGTTCCCCCATCCCCCTAAAACACTCCCTACACACCCTACCTTGATCACTTTCAGCAATCCCCGCACATGTGGGCGCACGTGCACATGCAACCACCGACCATGTTGTTGATCAATGCTTGCCTCTGCTCCTAATAGTGGTGCTACAGACAACACCAACCCTGTTTTGTGTGGTGGTGGGGTGTGTGAGGGTGGATGCATGTGTGGGTATCTGTGTCTGTATGTGTATTGCATGATCTGTGTTGCAGCACCACCACACACAAACATATATTTCCCTTTTCTTTCACAACCTCTCTCTCTCCTCACACTCCCCCACACTCTCCTCACACTCCCCCCCACTCTCCTCACACCCACCCAACCAACCACACCCACACCTACCTGGCCCAGAATACGCCACCCCACTCCCCTGTGACGCCAATGGTCGCCCAGGGTCTGCCACCACCACCACCGGTGCTGCCGCAGCAATCTCCGCAGCTGTTGGTGGTGGGCCCGACAGCCCCTCCATCTCATCAGCATCATGCACTGCCCCCCGCCCTGGCTGCTGAGGTAATCCCTTTATATCAAACAGTACATGGCGCTCTTGCCCACGAGCAAATGCAACGGTGCATGACAGGCGGGAATAGAGCTCCACCTGGGCCCCCTCTCGTAGCTCTAGTGGCTTGGGTATGTTTTCAGGTGTGGTTTGGGGTATGGTTTGTACAACAGGTGCATTTGCTGTCATGGGGTTGGTAAGTGGTGTGGTGGTGTGTGCATGGGTGGTGGGGTTTATGCTGCTGGCGCTGCTGGCGGTGGTGCGTGTGGTGGTGGCGGCAGTGCCCGGGGTGGCTGCGGGGTCAAAGGGTGACGGGGTGAGTTCTGGAAACACAGGGGGGATGCTCCCCTCTGTGAGCAGCGTGTGTAGTTGTGTCAGACACACAAAGCGTTGCACTGCATGGAGGATGAGGCGGGCGGCCTGGGCAGAGGGCCCTCCTGAGGAGGTGTCCAGGGTGGGGAGGAGGTCTTGGACGCCTGGGAGACGACCCTTGGTGCTGCTGATCAACCTGTGTGAGGGTGGGTGGGTGTGGGTGTGGGTGTGAGGGTGGGTGTGTGTGTGTAAATAGCATGTGGATGTGTATACATAGCATGTGGATGTGCGGGGGTGTCGAAACAACATGTGGATGTTTGGGTGTTTGATTGGGTTTGAGATAATGCATGGTGTTTACAATGCAGTATATATATGTATACTCTCCCATACACACACACACACACTCAGACAACCAACAACACCCATTACAATACCATCCCCACCGCACCCCAAAACACCACAACACACCTGACAACTTGCTTCCACTGCACAGCCTGTGTCCATGCCTGCACCGCCCCAGTGGTTGTGGGAGCCCTTGCCTGTACCAGCTTTCCACGACACTGCTGCCACTCAAGGTGTACCAGTGTGAGCATTGCATCTGCCCACATACCAGCCAGCTCCTCCTGCAGGTCCCTCCATGACGCCGAGAGGGCCCCCCTGATGAGGGCGGCATGGTTGGGGCGGAGGGGGGGGGGACCTGGGGGGGGGGGGGGTTATATCTGTGAATAATGCGTGTGTAGGTGCAAGCAAGAACACACCAAATGTACACACCCACAATGCACCCCATATACTACCCATACACACCCCCTATACATCCTCTACACACCCTCTACACCCACCCCACACACCTGACAATGTGGTTTTCAGAGGGGCCACCAATTGCCCCAGAACCCATGCTGCTGTGTGGAGGGCCCCTGTAGCAAGGCCCCTGGCAGACAGAAGCGTACACAGTGTATCAAGGAAAAACCAAGGGCTGTAGTGCCCCTCTTCTAATGGCCACGGTCGTGGTGGTGGTGGAATGAGGTCCCTTGATCTGTGTTTGTGTGGAGGGGGGTGGAGTGTACTTCAGGTACATGTTTGTGTGTGGAAGGGGGGGGGAGGTATTTCAAGTGTACTTGAGCTATATGTGTGTGTACGTGAGCTATATGTGTGTGTAATTGTGTGATTGTGTGTGTACGTGAGCTATATGTGTGTGTGATTGTGTGTGTAATTGTGTGATTGTGTGTGTACGTGAGCTATATGTGTGTGTGATTGTGTGTGTAATTGTGTGATTGTGTGTGTACGTGAGCTATATGTGTGTGTGATTGTGTGTGTAATTGTGTGATTGTGTGTGTACGTGAGCTATATGTGTGTGTGATTGTGTGTGTAATTGTGTGATTGTGTGTGTACGTGAGCTATATGTGTGTGTGATTGTGTGTGTAATTGTGTGATTGTGTGTGTACGTGAGCTATATGTGTGTGTAATTGTGTGATTGTGTGTGTGTATTGTTTACTACCTTGACGGTGACATCGTCAGCAAAACACCACCACCACATCAACAACACACACACACCTTCGTCTCGATGGTGCTGTTGACAACAACCGCTCACCCAAGCCCACATCACCACTCGTTGATGCTTGTTTGTGAGACCCCACACGCCCCTCTGCTACACCATTTGCAGCACCACCAGCACTACCACCATCATCATTATCATGCAACGTGCAGGCCTCAACACCTACTGCTGCTGCTGTGGTTGTGGTAATCGTTGTGTTTTCTATGGTTGCTATTGCTGTGGTAGTGGTATTCTCTGTGGTGTTCTCTGTGGTATTCTCTGTGGCTATTGCTGCAGTGTCACCAGCACCACCTGTCACTGACACCACTTGTTGTTGTTGTTGTTGTTGTTGTTGTGAATGGGGTGGTGGTGGTGGTGTATGTGGAGCAGTTAATGCTTCAAGCAGTTGACGATTCTTTCTTCGTCTATGGGGGAGCAACCCTGTGTGTGTTTGCAGGAACACTGCGTGTGTATGCCCTGTGTTTGTATGCTCTTGTATATGTATTTGTATATGTTTTTGTTTTTGTTGTGTGTGTTTTGATTATGTAGCATGTGTTGTAGCTTCATATTATTGTCATGCTGCATCTTCCCTCCCATGCACCATCTTTTCTTTCTCCTCCTCCCAGTGCTTGTTGGGCATCATGCACCGCCGTACCCAAGCACACCATCACTCCTCCTTTACCTCACCCTCACCACACACACACCCCACAACAATACCACACACATACCGACAGCATCAAGCACCTCAGGGTCTGCTGATCTGCTCAACAACATTGCCCCCAACACACGCAATGCTGCAGCAGCAATCTCAAGGTCGACATCATAAAAGCATGCATAGTAGGCTTTCCTGTAGCGTTCTGGTGTGTGTTGGAGGACACGGGCATACATGTCGGGGAGGGCGAGGTGGACTTGCCAACCATGCTCACCAGCCTGTGTTTGTTTGTTTGTTTATTTGTGTGTGTTTGGGTTTGTGTGACAAATGTATGTGAGGGCACTATGCATGTGACTATCCATGTGTGTACGCAAAGACACACACACAGACAACCATCACCCACACCCAAAGAAACAACTGCACCCACCCACCATACACCACCCACCCACCATACACCACCCACCTACCCGTGGTGATACTGGTGGTGAATGTGCCGCATGCGCAGGCCCCCCCGGTGCCTCCCCGTCCTCCCCTCTCATTTCCCCCTCTGCACGTCCAATCTCAGTCCAAAAACGGCTTGATGCCCACCGAGTGGTATCTAGGCTTCCTGCTACTATAACCAGCAGCAGTACATTGACAAATAGGGTGTTGTGTACCACGAGGAAAAAGCGTTCCAATACGTACAAGGCACACACTTTACTAACACGACCTGTGAGGGGTGGTGGGGGTGTGGATAGGGGTGGTGGTACGGGGGAGTGGCGTGCAGGAGTGCATTGTGTTTGCGAGTCAAGTGTGTGTGTGTGTACATGTGTGAGGTACAAATGTCTACAAAGCAAAAATGGGTTCACAAGGGTGCACACACATCATGTGCAACATACAACATATAGATGCTGTCACCATCCACAACACACACACCCACCCACCCCCCCACACACACACCAGGTGGCAGGTGCTGCTCCTGCCATGATGCCCTATCTTGTCGTGTTGGGGGATGGCTAAGATGATACAGTGTACCTGTAGTGCCTCCTCCTCCTCCTGTTTCTCTTGTACCTCCTCCTCCTCCCCCCAGTGTTGCCGTTCCTGTCCCACCTGTTCCTGTCCCACCCATTGATTCTGTCCCACCTGTTGTTCCTGTCCCACCTGTTGTTCCTGTCAGACCCATGGAAGAAGAAGAAGAGCCGACTTTCAATAGCAGGGCTTCATCTGCTGCATCCAGTGTGGTAGGTTGTAGCAGGGGCCACAGGATGATGGGGGCAACAAAATTCTCCCACAGGCTTTCAAGGAGGAGGCTGGAGAGGGTGGTGGTGCCTGTGTCAGGGTGTGTGGGTGAGGGTGTGGGTTGTGTATGAGTGAGATGTGTGTATCCATGCACATGATGTGTACTACACCATGTAGTATGTGCTATGCACCATGTCATGTACATACTCATGTCATACACTTTACATGTACACGCATTCCCCATCCCTCTTGCTGTGGGTTCCTCCACACAAACACACACACCCCATCATCACTTACCAGTACACAGAATGTCATTAGAGTATGACAGCAGGTCCTCTACCTCAGCCAACGCTGCCTCCACTTTAGCTACCAGGAAACCTGTGCCCTGCTGTAAACTGTCTCTCATGTTGTCCAGTGCCTGTAGGTGGAGCATATATGGGTGGAGCATGATGATGGTCAACGCACATGGCAACTCATGCTGCACTTGTCCAACCCCACATCCACACACTCGTGCAACACACTCATGCACAACAACAACAGCAGCCTGATGCACAAAAACACCCCCACCACCCACCCCATTCACCACCCCCTACCCATCACCACACCTCACACTGCTCTGCCAAATAAATAGCCAACTCTGTGAAATAATTGCTGGCTGGCTTGCTCACCACATAATGCTGCACTGCTTGATCCTGTATGCTGTATATGCTGAGCGTCAGCGTGCGCACCGCCGCCCGCACCATGCCATCTTTATGGTTGATGAGCTTGACCGCCTCCGTGTAGAGTGGAAACGTAGAAAACTCCCCCTCCTCTCTGAAGAAAAACTGCACTGTTTCCGGTGTGAGTTTCAGTGCAATGGTCTTGAGGAGATTGATGTAATAGCCCAACACCTCATCGTCTTCGAAATCAAAGCGCAGCTGCACAATCTCGTTGATGTGATTGTTGCTAAACATGTAGTACAATGCCGTGTCGCTGCGTATGTTTTGGATCAAGATGCTCAGTGTCTGCAACACCTGCTTGGCCACATTGCCGCGCCGGTTGGCCTTAGCGCCCAGTATGGCTGAAAAATGAGCAATGACATTGTGCTCGAGAAAGTAATCGAAAAAGCGGGGGTCGTTTTGGTCACCCCATATCATGAGCTCTGCCACGCTGCGCAGGGTTTCCACCACCAGTTCCCTGTTGGAATCAGTCACCACTGCGTTGCGGTTGAGGACGTCGTGCAGGTGGCGCAGCTCCTCGAGGGAAAAGCGCTCACGGGTGGGGGTGGGGGCAAACAGATTGCTCCAAAACTTGGATTTTCGTTCTGAAGCCATCTCTTTGTGTTGCGATGTTGTTGTGTGGGTGGATGCTGGTTATGTGGTGCTGGCATGAAACGTGGGTGGGGGCAGTTGCATGTTGGCCGGGGATGATGCACGTTGAGATGATGTACGATCGTGATATCCTTATGCGTTGTGTATGTTTGTTTTGTTTGATGAATTGATGAATTTGGAATTTGTTCAAGGAGAGTGTGCCACTGCTGCGTGTGAAAGAGTGTGGCCCTCAGTGTAATGCATGTTTTTGCTGAAACCAATTCGTTGCCCAGCTGACCTGCCCCTCACACCCCCCCCCTCGAGGACCCCATCATCATCAAAACAGGTAAAAGCAGGTTGCATTGCACAAGATTTGCATCGGTGGGCGCAGCGGGTATCAAGAACCCACCACGTGCCGAGCGAAAAAGGAGCCTCTAGGAAAAACAAGGTGGGTTGTGATGATACCCTAATCGCAATCAACGCATCAAAACACTGCAGCACCAAATGGGGGCGTTCATGCACACACACATAGGGATGAGATGGGGCGCAAAATTCCATAGGATTTGCTTTGCCATCGTAGAGGGTGGTGGCGGCGCATGGCAGCAGCAACACAAGCAAATCACAACAAACAAAAAACACGTGCAAAACAAATGTTGAAATATGACGTATATCAAGCATCCTCTCTTTAATTTCCTTGTTGAAGGAAATGTGTTGGGACGTATTATGATCCACCCTCTCGTTTCTTCATACGCTCTGCATTGCACTGCAACGTTGCACTCTCATCATACACACACACACACACACACACACACACACACACACACACACACACACACACACATGTATTCTCCAGACCATACATGCACACCATCACATGTACCATGTACCATGAACCATCACATGCCCCCCCCTACACTAGGCCTTGAGAGGCGCTGTGCCATTGGCTACAGGTTGGGACGCTGCCAGGCCATTGGCCGACACCCCTTCCCCACCCACACGACGCCCCGCTGTCTCCGGGAAGCCCACCTTGCGTGCCGAGGGGGCCCCTCCATTGGCAGGGTGCCCATCCATGCTGCGTCGGCGCCCCCCATTGTCCATGGAGGACGCTCCGTGAAAGTGGGCATTGCGGGATTGTGCATGCTTGCCAGTGGGTGCCGATCCATGTGTGTGGTGGTTGTTTCGGTAGTGGTTGTTGTAGTGGTGATAGTGGTGTTGTTGCTTGGGGTGTTCTCGCTTGAAGTCTTCCAAGCAGCTAAATTTGCCGGTCAGCAACTCCTTCAACTGGGTGATGGTGTTGGTGCAGGTGAGAGTGGTGGGTGGTGGGTGGTTTGAGGGTGCTATCACGGGAATATATTACCAAGGGACTGTGGTATTATTACGGAAATACGTTATTATCAAGGAATATGGAACAAAGGGTATATGTGTGTTTCCGAGGGTACACACACACACACACACACACACACACACTGTATGTCATTCCCTCCTCCCATCCCCACGACACGTACCTCGTCATTGATGTCAACGTTGGCCTCCTTGGGCAGACCCTTGAAATGATGAAATGCCCAAAACTTTTCCAACCCATACAAAGAGCCGCGATGGTAATCAAGCAGCGTTATTTCCTCAAACTCACGGTAGAGTGGGGTGCGGAATTTGGTTTCCAAGCCATAGCTGTGTGTATGGGGTGGGGGTGTATTGGGTGGGGGTGTGGCATTGATTGATCATTGTGGTGTATGGTACGTGTTGTATGCTGTATTCCACATGAAACGGTGTGTGCAAAAACACCCTCATCTGTTGCACATCATACACCCCCCCACACATCACCCACCATCACCAGTTCATCTCACCTGTAAAAGCGAAACAGGCACTCTACACCATAATGATGCCCCTCCTCTGCATCTTCCAGGGCAAGTGCCTTGAACTCCTCATACATGCTGTTATTAAATTGATCACGGAGGAAAAAGCTCCAAAAGCGAAACAACATGTTGGCTTTCTCAGAACGACCATGACCTGAAGATGATGGTGGTGGTGGTGTGGTGTGTGGTGCGGCTATGACATACCGGTTGTTATGAGTGCAATCATGTACGTGTGCGTAGATAATGGCGCATGCGCAGACAGTTGTGTGTGCACTACACAATTGGTACATAAAAATACGTGTATACACACAGCGCAATGTCACAACAAAATGTCCCCAACACACAACATACCATGCTCTTGTCGCTCATCCAATGCCCGCTGCCTAAACACACTATAGGGCTGCTGTTTGTACCCATCACCCTCCAGCACAGCATGACCTGGGTGCTGAAAGGAGGGCAATGGCAAGCTGCCCACCACTGCCCGCCCAGGTGCTGCTGGGGTGGATGTTGTGGCTGTGGTGCTGCCAGTGGTGTGCTCATCGGTGCCCAACAGCCACCCGACACCGTTGTTGAGCACATCAATGCCATTCCTGTAGGTGTTGGTTGTATTGTTGTATGTAGGTGTGTATATGGGACATGGGGGACTTGTGATGGCAGTATATGACATGAGCAACATGTGTGCATGGCCTGAGGCACAACATGAACACCAGAAATGTCCACACCACATACCGTCCACGTCCCGACCCTCGCGGCAAGCTGCCAGGGAAGAAATGTGCCTGCTTCCCCCCCAATTGCCCCAGTGGCACCCGCATGCCTGACTTGGGTAGTGATGACCCACCCCTAGACACCCCCCCACCCTCGCTCTTGTTATTTCCACCACTACTATCACCATGCAGCTGCTGCTGTAGGTGCACCAGCCCCTCATTGATCACCTCTGCCTTGTCTGTCATCAAGCTCCGCCCATCATGGGAGCCTATTGCGTGCACCATGCCACGCCCACCGTGATGTCGGGAGGATTGGGTCACGACAAGCAGTCGTGCCACATCTGCGTCGCTGATGTCTGCTTCTATGGAGGACATGGTGTCTGCTGGGTTGGTAGAAGGTTCATGATGCTGCTCATCCTCGTCCATGGCAAACACATCTTCTTCAGCAGGTGCGGTTGGTCGTGGTGCGGGTCTGGTGTGGGGGGGGGCGGTGGCGGCAGCTGCGGGGGTGGCTGGTGGGTCGTGGGCGGTGGGGTCACGTTCTGCTTCTGGCAACACCCACTGCATGGGGTTGGTCTGTAGGTGTGGGTGTGTGGGTGTGCATGTGTTTGTATTTGGGAGATATGTGTATGGATGTGCATGCAACCCCCCCCAAAATATACCTTGGTGCGCAGGAGGGTGTTGGGAACTGCACCCTTGAGCTCCACCACCGCACTGTTGGCAACTGCATCATACACCGCTTGCAAATCATTCGTCAATGACCGCACGCGATTAAACGCCGCAATGACGCGTAATGGAATCCACCCCTCCTCATTCATCTTGGACCGCAAAAACACGTCTTTGCATAAATTCTGTACGGAAAAGTAATATTCAATTTGCCGGCAGATGGCGTCTGCCAGCGTCATGGGTTCTGCAGAATATGCTGCCATCAATGGGGGACCATATATGACTGGCTGATAATAGCCAAATGCTGCGGGGGGTGCAGCGTATGCATACTGACCACGAGGCATGGCACCCCCGTTGAATGCACCAGGTGGCATGCCGTACATGGCTGCCATATGCTGCTGCATGCCGCCACGGGGGCCACGCCCGCTGCGACTCCCGCGACCACCACCACTGCCGCTGCCACCACGTGCACCGCCCTGGCCGCTGCGACCGCTGCGTGCCGGCTGCTGTTCGTGGGTTGTTGCAGGGGTGTCGCCCTGACGACCCGCACCGGGGCTGCCATCGCGTGCAGCGGGGGGTGCGGCATCTTCTGCGTGGGTGGGGTGGACCGACGCCGACCCCTTGTCGCTGTGTGGTGGGCGTTCCCCTCGTTCCCTGCGTTCCCGTGGTGGTCGGGAGGAGCGTCCACGTGCACCGTCTTTGCCACGGGGGCGCTCAGGCTCGGGGGCTGGTGCGGGTGGTGGTACTGCGGGTGCTGCGTTGCGCTTTTTCTTTGGTACCACCTCCTTGGCGTCGCCCAGTGTTGGCCATGCTGGCTCCTTGAGTGGCGCAGCATCCACCACAGTCGGTGGCGTAGGCTGTGAGAGAGTTGTGGGGGTGAGTGACTTGTGGTGGTGGTGGTGGTGTCCGTGCCAACGTACGCCATACACACGTACCACTTTCCACGCTGGCTTGGCAGGTTTCTTATTCTGTCCCTCCTGCCCATCATCCTGCTTGTGCTCAACCTGTGTGCACATGTTTGTAAAGGATGCATACACCGCTGCTATATGCACAATCACCCCATCATCATCCATACCGTTGTCCCCTCAGCCTTGCTGTCGGCCTTGCTGTCGGTGCTCTCCTCCACCTGTTCCTCAACCTTGTGTTCCTCAACCTCCTCCTTCTTCCCACCACCACCCTTGCCACCCTTCCCACCACCCTTCCCACCACCGCCCTTGGTCACACCATCCTCGCGTTTGCGAGGCAGCTTTACAGCAACATCTGCGCGTTCTTCTGATGCAGTGCTACCCTTGATGAGATCTGCAAATGTCTTGGTGGCCGGCGCGGGCGAGGCTGCCTGTGTATCGATGCCTGCTGTCTGCTTTTGCTGTGGGGGCGTTTTCGGTGCGGACTTGACCACCGCTGCCCAAGGCGTTTTAGGTGCGGATACTGCAGGTCTCGGGGCGGGTGCCTGTGACATTGGGCGTGTTGTGCGGCTGGTGTTGTTCGTGTTGAAAGATGCTGAGCCTACACGCTTCTTATATGGGGCAACAACAGGTAAAATGCAATCACCTTGGTGCTCTCTGCGGTTTGTTTGTTGTCTGTTGTTGCGTTGTCTGCTGTTTGATCGCTGTTGTTGGTACGCATCGTTGCCAACACCAATGACAGCGTTGGTGTGCGTTGTGTGAGGCTGGGAAACTGATGTTGGCGTAGGTGCTGTGTTACTGCTGAATCAAATGTGACGTCAACGGCTTTGTTTGAGGCTGACAAGGTGGATGGTAATGCAGCAGCAATTTACTTGGGCTATGTATTGCTTGTGGTGGTATTGTGGGGTGTTGTGATATGGCGTGCTGCTAATGTCTATTATGAGGTGTTGTTGGGTGGTGTTTTATTTGGTGCTGGGAAATGCAGAAATCTTTGTGTGTTTTCTTTTCCCACAGCTGCTGTAATTCTCCACAAATCACATTTTCCACAACCAGTAAAGGTGCTTGGCTGTGTGTGTGTTGGAAACACACAAGTCAGCAATAGCCAAACAGCGCCAAACAGCTCATCATCGAACAGCTGCAAACACACAACTACAATGAGTGGCAGGCGAGATCGTGATGGCAGAGTATCTGTGCTTGTTCGAAACCTGCCTCACAACGTCAGGTATGCTATGATTGGTGCTGTGCAGCAAGAACCCCGAGGATTTGCCAACGTTTCTGCCAATCTTTGATAGGGCTGAGGATATCCGCAGCAAATTTGAGCGCTACGGTGATGTTAGGGACGTGTACTTGCCGAAGGACTATTTTACCGGGTGAGAGCTGGGGAGAGTGAGGTTGTTGTTGACGGCTGATCGGCTGATGTGAGAAGCAACACACTGAGAGCACAAGATTTTGAAGCTCTTGTACAAGACATTCATCCATCTATTCTATCAGGCGTCCGCGGGGATTTGGATTTGTGGAATTCCTGGATGCTCGTGACGCTGATGAGGCTGTGCGCCACCTAGATGGTCGATCATTTGGGGGGCGTGAGATCAGCGTGTGCCTCTCCCAGGAAAAGCGCAAGACACCCCGAGAAATGGCTCAGCGTGAAGACAGTATGTGTGCCTGGGGACGGGGGGAGAAATTGGCTCACCACACACACACACACGTTCCCCCCACACAGCACATCGACCATCGCGTCGTCGCTCTCGTTCACGCTCGAGGAACAGGCGACGTTACTCGCGTTCACGCTCAAGGGATAGGCGACGACACTCTCGCTCCCGATCAAGGGACAGGCACAGGGACCGCAGTGATAGCAGGGACCGCCGACGACGTCGTGATCGCAGCGATTCCCGCAGCCCACGCCGTTCAGAACGTAGTGCATCTCGCAGCCGTAGTGCATCACCACAGCGCAGTCGTAGTGCATCGCCACGCCGCAGTGGCTCACCAGACGAAACACGTAGCGCCTCCCCTAAACGTGGGGGCAGTCGGAGCCGCAGTGCCTCCCCTGCCCAGCGATCTCCATCCCCTGCAGGCGAGGGTGGCCGTTCTCCCGTTGCCGCTGAGTAGCAGGAGACTTGGTGTGCAACAGGGAAGCGGAGGTTTTGCTTTTGTTTCAAATGCATAGGATGAGTTGAGCCAGTACTCCAATCATGTTACACAACCAAGGGGGGCTTTTGTAAGAAACAACCACACAGCAAGTATGACTATTCCATAAGGAGGAGACTGGTATCTTCCCATCATGCCCTCCGCTGCCCGCTCATCCATGGCATAACTGCCTTGTGGCTACAGAGATTTTCAACACATACCGGCCAAATCTTCGTGTTGGTAGTACCTCCCAGCCTTTTCGCACCATCAAAACGGCCTTAAAACGTGAATTTTAATGCCTTAACACGTCAGCAAAATAAGGGTGCTGCATGGCTTCTGCTGCCGTCAGACGCTCCTGATGGTCGTACCTCAGCAGCCGATCCAAGAGATCCAAAGCTTGCACACCACACAAGTGCTGGTTCTCGTGGCTAATAAACTTGGTCCATGGCTTGCGAGAGTGACGGCCCACCATTGCTTCCAGCTGGGGGTCGAGCATGAGGCCATACTTGGCCAGGTAGGTGTAGAGCTCATCTGTGCCCAGTACCTTGGCAATCTTGACCAGCTGATCATAGTTGTCATGGCCGTAGAAAAAGGGCTCTTTGCGGAAAATCATACCTGTTTATTGGTTGAAATATATGGAGTGAGTGCATACGGTTGCACTGTACCATTCGTGCAATCCATTGCATACCTGCAAACATGCACCCCAGGCTCCACATGTCCAGTGAGTAGTCGTAATCCTGCAAGTCCACCAGCAACTCTGGCCCCTTGAAGTACCGTGATGCAACACGCACATTGTACTCCTTGTGAGGGTGGTAAAACTCTGCCAGGCCCCAGTCGATGAGCCGCAGTTTGCGCTGCTGGTGGTCGATCATGACATTGTGAGGTTTGACATCTCGATGCATGATGCCCTTGGAGTGGCAAAAGTCTAGTGCCTGGGTGGGGTTGTGGTGGTGCATGTGGTATACACATGGTGTTGTAGGTGTACGACGATCATCATCCCACATTCATACCTTGAGCAGCTCGTAGATGTAGTAGCGTATGTCATAATCGCTGAGTGTGGCATACAAGACCTTGAAATCCGTGTTGTCTACATATTCAAACACCAAGGAAGGGGTTTTGGACTGTGGGTCACGCACCACGTCAAGCAGCTGAATGACGTTTGGGCCCCCATGCAGGTTTTGCAAAATCTTAATCTCCCGCTTGATCTGAAGGGGGGGGTTTGATGGTGATGAGCGCAATAATGGTGACAGCCCACAGGTGTTTCACCACAAACCCACACCTTTTTCTTCTTTACAGGCTTGAGAATTTTGACAATGCATCGCTGGTCGTTGAGCACATTGACCCCCTCGAACACTTCAGAATACTTGCCACGCCCCACCTTGCGCACCACCTCATAGTTGTCTTGGGACCTGTTGTTATGTCCACAGTTTATGTTCTCCATGGTGTATGTCCTCCAAGGCATCAATCGATCATCAATATCCAGATCCACATAAAAACACATCCCCCCCCACATACCCCCATTGCAGCTGAAAGTTTTCGTAATCCCAGTAGTCGGCAGGCTGCTCATCATTGGCGTTGGGATACACCCGGGCTACACTTTGCTGCCCATCCTTACTTCGTACTGCTTTCCCGATAGCGTGTGACATCACTAGCCTTGGTGCAACCTTTCCACGTGCTTTGCCAAAAAACCTACCAGGCGCAAGGGTGGTACCTAGGCTTGTACTGACAGGAGGAGCATACCCCAATCCAATCAGCCCAGGTGCCTTGTGCAGGAGGCAGCAGGCAGCTCGCCTGTAAAACCCTATTGTGCAAGTGTTGTTTTGCTAGGATGATTGTGATCAAGGCGTATTTTACGTATGGTTGCATCTGTTGGTGAAACACATACAAAAAAAACTTGGGCAAGCCGGCGTCAAAACATAAAATCTCCAACCAAAATCTCAACTCTGATGAAGAAAACTGCCACCTCCGACAAGGTCTCTATAGTAGTACACATTGTACAAGTACATCAGGGAGTTGTACATTAATCACTATCCACAGATGATGATGTGGAGGCCATGAGCAGCCCACCAACCTTGCCATCCCCTCTCTGCCGCTGCTTGCGTCTCAAGTCGCGCCACTTGCGTGCTGCATTGGCCACGCTGGCGGCTGTACGCCGTCGCACATCATCACTGGGACGGGGTGCTCCATCGTCCTCATCCTCATCCCCAGATGTCCCTGCAGCATAGGTTTGTGCAGTTGCTGCTGGTTGCCACATCTTGCTAAACCAGCTTGCATTGTCTGTGTTTGTTGCCGGGGAGGAGGAGCCGTTGTGATTGGCTGTTTGCACGCGGCTTCGTGCTGCTGCACGCCGCTTTTCCCATGTGTTGCTTGCTTCCTGTGTATGGGAGGGCGGTGGTGTGTGTTTGGGTAGTTTGTTCCTGCACTATACACACCAAAACGCAACATACCAAAAACACGTTGACAGCAGACCCCCCCCCATTCATGAGCAACCACGCTGACACACGTTCCATCTTGCGCATTTCATTTTCCAACAGTGTGAGCTGTGGAGCAGTTACCCAGTGGATGCAATTGACAGGGCATGTGTCAATTGCCTCTTGCAGCTTCTCATCTGCATCCACACCCTGGGAGGAGGGGATGGGGGTTGGGGAATGCATGTTGGATGCATGCACCACAGACACCCACCACCCACCCACCCATCATCACCGCGCATGCACACCTGTGCCATGACACGTGCCCGGCCAAATTCTTCTTCAATTGCAAATGTTTTTGAAGCAACACAGGAGCAATTACGGCAACCAATGCACGTGTACTCGTCCACAAACACCTGTGTCGTTTTGTACCAATGTATATGCGAGCGAGGGGTTGTGTGTTTTTCCCACACACAACTTGCTCTGTTGCAGTAGTAGAACAGTTGCAGTATGACACGATGATAATTATACACACCTTGTCGGCTTCGTAAGAAGAGTCTGCAAAGGGATTGACACCAGTTGCAGCAATGCCAGCAATCTCATCATATGCAGCACGGCGCTCTGGGTCTGACAGGGTTTCATACACGTCATTTAGAAACACGGCAAACTCTGTTGTGTCTTCATCGTCGTTGCTGACATCTGGGTGTACCTCACGCATGACCTGTGCGTGTGTGCGCGTGTCTTGGCTGAATGCTCTTGTGCTATACCTATTGTGCGTGTATGCGTGGTGGTAGAATGTCTTTGCAGTACCGCGCACTGCCCTGTTACACCTACCGAGTAGTAGGCGCGCTTGATTTCTGTGGGGCTGGCCAAGGGTGATACGCCAAGAACAGTGTAAAAGTCATCAGCCTGCGGGAAGATGCGTCTCTGTGTTTGTGTCCACAGCACAACGCATTCCATCTGTGGTGCACTGAGAGGTGAGCACGACGCACCTCTTCTGTTTCTTCTACAAAAGCTGCAAATGCGACGTGTGAGCAAGATCGGTGTTGTCCACGTTGTATATGGAGCTGTGGTCTGCATGTCACACTCAGACTGCGATGGTGTGTCAGTGCCGTGTGCACGTGGTGCTGCCTACTGCCGAGGTGACTGGTGACAATGGACATGATCAGGATAACCTCTCACACAGGTGTGTACACAAAAGTATGGTTCAAGTCTTTTCCACACACAGCAAGGTTGGTTTGAGTATATTGGTTACAAAAACAAATCATCATCAACGTCGTTTGTAAATGCAGGGTTTGAGCGAGGGCCACAGCACATCCTCCCCCGCCTCCTTCTTGACCTTGCGCAAATGCAGCTGCACAAACATCGTATTGCTGGTATCCTGAAACGCCAGCGCAAACCCACACTGATGGATGGAGTGGATTGTTGAGGTTGGTACACACATGTGTTGAGGTTGGTACACGAATGGGATGGATGTGCGACCACCACACAAACCCCACGCCCACCCCCCCCTACCCAACCACACATACTTGCTTCAGTGCCCGCAACAATGGTGTTGTGTCATCGCGCCCCTGCTTGTCAGCAAATCGGCTGCGCACTTCTGCAATCCACAGCCACCCACCAGGTTTGAGAACACGAAACGCCTCTTCTAAGAAGCTTCCATAGTCTGTTCCCATCAATGCCAAGCAAAACACCGCCACATCCACACTGTCATTGGCTGTCATGTGAGGTGGGGTGTTACGTGACCATGAAGGGGTGTTGAGTGATCATCAAGATGAAACATGATGTGAGAAAAAAACAAAACACCACCCCGAACAACCCACTACCCAGCATAACCCACTACCCAGCATAACCCACTACCCAGCATAACCCACTACCCAAAAAACCTCAGAAAACCCACACACACAACATACCCAGTGGAACATGCGCCATGTTGCATGCCACGACTCGTTCATTGGCCGCTACCAAGTCAAAACTGTGTACATGCTGTGCTACACTCGCAGCAAGCTTGGCATCCCCACACCCAAAATCAGCCACATGCCAGGATGCTGGCTTGCCCTTGAGCCATGCAATTGCGACATCCACAGGTTGCTGTGGCCAGCTGCGTGTTTGTTCCCGGAAGCCCTGGGGTAGGGTGGGGCGTGGTGGGGTGGGGTGTGATGGGGTGGGTGTATTGATGGTGTGTGATGATGTACAAACAGGATACATATAGTACAAACAGGATACATATAGTACAAACAGGACATGCACGCTATGCACGCTATGCATGCTATGCATGCCATGCCCACCCTCACCAGCCCACACATACCTCATGATACTCTGTAAACAAGTGTTGCTCCCCCTGCACAAGGCGCCAGGCATCATCACCAGTGGTTGTGTATAATTGTTCATTCAACCACCGAAATCTGCTGCCAGATAATCGCTGCTGCATTTTTGCCAACACACCTCCTTGTTTCTTTTGTTGTTTCTTTTGTTTCTGAGTGTGCTGCTGTATCGATGCAGGTGGTGTTTGTGTTGTTGTGGTGGTGGTTGCTGCAGGTGGTGGGCTGCTGTGCTGTGCGATGTTGGGGTGTGTGCTGGTTTTGACACCCTGCTTGTTCTTTTTGGTTTTTTTGTTGAGTATCGTTTTCTCTTCATCAGTATCCTTATCTATCCAAACTGTCCCATCATTGCTGGTCTTCACCTCCTCTTTGCTTTCCCTTTTCTCCTTTTTTTTCTTCTTGGCTGTTGCTTGAGCCTCTGCATTGTTGTTGTTGTTTTCCTTCTTCTTCTTCCTCTTCTTATTGTTGTTGTTGTCATCCACTGCAAGGCCACCATCTGCTTTTTTATGATCAATAGGTGCAGGGACACCCTTGCTGCTCGGACCATCATCATCAACCACGTCCTGAGGTTGTTGCTGCGTGCCGGTTGTCTTGTGCTTCTTCTTCTTCGCTGCTGGCACACCCGTCTCGTTGCCCACACTCGGCGCTGCCCGCTGCCTCTTGTTGCTGTTGGTTTTCTCAATAGTCTTAGCAGCTGGTGCCACTACACGTTGCTTCTTGTTGCCTGTATTGTTGCACATCACCATAATTACATCACATGTTTGACCATCAAACACACCCTCCCTTGCGCCACAAACCTGATTTTCGCTTTGTTGGCAATACCACCACCGTATTCAAGATCTTGTCAAGCTTGGCTTGCTGCTTTTTGAACGCTTTACGGCTGCCTTGCTGTTGCTCCTGCGAAACGTTTTCATCACCGGCTGGATACTCGGCGCCCCACGGTGGCACGTCGAACAGCTGCATTGTGTATACTGCAATGATTACGTTGACAACAAAAATGAATGATAAATCACAGTAATGATCAAATTAAATTGCCTTTTTTTTCACTTCAGTGGCCACTATGTCTTGCCTCGCTCTTGCACTTCCCTCAGCAGGCCCTCGAGGCTCACAGGCACCCAGGAGCTGCCTCGCTGTGCCATCAAGCTGCTATTGGCATTGTCCATCACAATACTTATGGGTCCAAACCCATACACTTGCAAGCCCAGGTGACTGCGACCAACCTGGAACGTGTGGGGAGGCAGCGTGTGTTTTCCGCTCCCTGTTTATCAACACCCCACCACAACTACGCACCTTGGGTACCAGCGTCACATTATTATCAATAGCAAACTGCTCTACCAATGCACGCATCGACGTATCCACTGTTGCTGCAGCAAGGGGGCGGCTGGGGGGGCCCTGCCGGGCCCCCTCTGCCCGCACCGCAGCAGGTGCCGCCGGCAACGGCGGCAGTGGCTGGCCTGCCATACACCGTGCCAGTGCATCTTGTCCCAATGCCAGTTGTGCTCGTATGTGTTTGGTATCAGCAAGGTCTCCAGGGAAGGCTGCTCTCCACCCAGACATCCACCTGGTCACCTCATCAAAGTCGGGGCTGTGGGAGAGCCAGTGGCGCAGCACAGCGTGCCATTGTGGGAAGAAATGCGCATCTAATAACGCAGTCTGTGTGGGTGTTGGTGTAATGTTCTGCATGTAGTGTTTGCTGGTGGTCAATAGATGGTGGGGTGTTTTGTGTGTATGCATCAGGAATACACAACAGAGTACACTCATACATCACACATGCGATACGTTACACATGCAATACATCACACGTGCAGTACATCACACGTGCACATCCCCCTACATGAGTCACCCACGCACCCATCCCCCACCCACACATCCCCCTACCATGAGTCGCACAGGCATGATGTCTGCCCATGCCATCACCCACTCCCATGGGCTCATGTCTTGCGCTGCTGGGTTGATTACGAGTTGTTGTAATGCAAGCACAAGACGTGGAATGATGCTCCTGGATAACAACATATCCCAATCCTTGGGATCGAATACCTGTGTGTATGTGTGGGGGGGGAGAGGTGTGGAAGGGGGGGAAGAGGTGTGTGAAGGGGTTGTTGAGGGGAGGTTGGACAGAAAAATATCACAATCAGAAACACAACACAGTCAAACAACATCACGGTCAAACACCACCAGCAGCAGCACCACCATGGATACCATAGACACACCATACCCGATGCCATGGCTCTAAAATAGCATGCGCAGACCCATCCCACGGCTGCCACTGCTCCAATGCTGCTGTGAACTTGTGTCGTATGGGGACCCACAGTTCCGCCATGTGTGACTGGAGGTAGGGCAACCATGGGTGGAGCCACACATGCAGGGCAATGGTGTCTTGTGTGGGGTTCCAGTCAGCCACTGCAGTTGCTAGGCGTGGGAGGATGAGGTGGTGGAGGATGTAGGTGCGACTGGTGTCTGGGAGGATGTCAAACCATGCCTGAGGGGTAGCGTGTGTGTGTGTGTGTGTGTGTGTGTGTGTGTGTGTGTGTGTGCGTGTGTGCACGCAAAGGGTGGTGCACACTGTGTACACTGAGAAAACACATTGCATATACACAGCATACACTGAAAACACCGTGCACCAAGAAAGAAGATGGTGCCCCACCCACCAATCAGGGCCCCCCTTCATTACTCACCTCAACAAAGGCCTCCATGGCAGCAGGGTCCCGGGGGTCCCACCTATTCACCACTGCTGTCCTCAATGGCGGCAACACCACCAACCCCACCAGCTGCACATAGGGGTCCCCCTCTTGCGAGAGGGGCCCCTGCCGCCCGCTCCCACCCTGGAGCAGCCGCCGCCATTTTTGAAATAGGGGGGCCCCTTGGGTGGGGTGCTCCAGGGGGTCCCAGGAAGTCATCATGGTGATGATGTGGGGGAGTATGCATGCGAGGGCAATGGTGGGGAGGTTGTAGAGTGTGTATTCTTCTGTATAGTTGGATTTCAGTTGGGAAAAGATGATTTCCAACTCCTGCAGGTGAGTGTGTTGGTGAGTGTTCTTGGGGGGGCTGATTATACACGGGCGATACATGTTGTGTCGATACTACATACATGCAGTCGTTCGATTTCAATCACACATCTTCAGTTGTACATGCACCCTCACACCCCCATACACCCTCACACACCCTCACACACCCTCACACACCCGCATACCTCAAGTGGCAGCTGTGCATCGATACATCGGGACACATCGTCAAGCAGTATTTGTGCATGCTGATACGCATCACTCTCCTGCTGTAACCGCTGCTCCAGGGTGTGTTGTTCTCGCTCCAAGAGGGACAGGGTGTCCTTTTCTTGACGTATCCTACCATCCAGCCGCTGTGTAGTGGGTGTGTGGGGTGTGGAGTGGGTGTGTGGAGTGTGTAGTGGTGTGTGTTTGATGCACACATGCATGGGTGTATGCATTTGTGTCTTGTTCCCATATTGTGCACTTGTACAATGCCACGCACACCACTCCTGCCATGCATCCCCATGCACTCCCCAAGCATCCCACCTCCCCAATCACCCCTCCCCTTCCTCATACTATCATTATGCATAAATACCTGTATGTCAGCCTCACTCAAATCAACCAATAACCTCAAATTATGCTGCAGCTCAGGCATAGGCACTGTACTCCCCCCATCCTGCTCTTCCTGCACCTCCAAGTGTTCCATATTACTCACCACACGTGCCTGGGGCCCCCGCATGTCAATAATGGTCGCCTGGGGGGGGGCCGAGGGGCCCCCCTCACCCCCCTGTTGTCCTTGCAAGAGGGCTTCCGCGGTGAGGTAGACGCGTTGCTGTCTCTGTACGGCTTTCTTCTTACGCCACATGCCGCTGCCACCTGTTGGTGGGCGCTTGGAGGATGCATCCCCTGTGTTGTATGGTGTACATGTGTATGGTGTACATGTGTATGGTGTACGTGTGCATGGTGTACACATGGTATTTACAAACAACAAAAGGATGTATACAAACAAGGACAGGTTGTGAGTGAGTCCCCACCTGTCTCCCCTTGTTTTTCTGTCCCAGGTTTGACCAACTTGTGCTCTGTAAAGTCCCCAAACCCCAACCCCATATTTTTCGGCCGCTGTTTATTATCCACAGGTCGTGCAATGCCCTGTTTTCCCTTGCCCAACCCCTGCCCAGGTACATAACCCATCTTGGCCATCATTTTTGAGGCAATACCACGCGTGTGTTTTTCAAAGGTGCCAATGTCAGCAGCCACACCAGTGGTGGTGGCTTTTTTCATGTTGCGTGCTTGTTGGGCGGCCTGATCGCCCTGTGCTTTTCGGGCTTGTGCTGCTTGCTTGACACTGTTTTGTGTGTGTGTGAGTGTGTATGTGAGTGTGTATGTGTGTGTTACTGTGTGTGTGTGTGTGTGTGTGTGTGTGTGTGTGTGTGTGTGTGTTTTTCTTGACAGTCTTCACAATGCACATCTTCTTTGTTGCATATTCATAATGCAAATGTCCATGAAACAACATACCGTTGACCAAATGCAGCTGGTACATTGAGCTGCAATTCCTCATCCTCCTCCTCCTCTTCTTCCTGTTTGCCTTGCTGTCCAGCAGATGTAAACCCCAACCCCATGCCACCACTGCCACCAAACCCAAGCCCTGCAGCCCCACTACCACCCAGCCCCACACGGGGCTCCTCTGGCTCGCTGGGCTGTGCAACCCCCTTGCTCACAAACGCTACGGGTTTGGTAAGGTCTGCTTGCTCCCGGGAGCGCCGGCCACGGCGACCACCTTCTTCATCGCTCGAGTTTTCTGCAAACACGCCATATATACGATCTTCTGCAGTCTGCTGGCGTTTCTGGCGTTTGTTCTTGTAGTAAAACTCACCATCAATCCATTCCCCTCCCTCAAAGTCATTGTCCACATCAAAACGTTCGTTGTGCTGCTCCTCGTCGTCCATAGCTGCGCGTACACCCGCGGTATTCTCTTGAAACAATCAGCAAAGAGGTACTTGGGTGGCTAGATAGATTCATCGATCATGACACAAGTTTTGTGTTGCTGTCGTGTTGTTATTGGCTTGTGAAATCAATTGCACGCTACTCACAGCAATCAGAGATTATTTTTGGACTACCTTTTGGCGACTTGAGGTGTGAAAAAGCAAATTCAACGTCTCCCCACAACAGTGCCCCCAAAACACACATGATGGCAGCCTCCTACTCTCCGCCAGCACATCTTCTACAAGTCTTGAGGGCATCTCCCGTGGCCTGTCAACAAAACTGCTGCACCTCTCCTGTTGGAATCACTCACTCCTCCCACCATGCGTCTCCACCCACTGGAACGATAGCGTAGTAGTTGAGGCGAGGGTGTGAGGTGAAGTAGTGCACCTTGATGTGACGCATATTGATAGAACTGGCAATGGCTGGTATGCGATACAATCGCTGCACATAATCCTGTGTTGTGTGACCAAGTCCCATGTTTGTACACCAATTATGTCCACAGGGGTGTGTTGCATGGGCGACGTATATCCCCATACACACAGCCCCTCAGCGCACCCCACCCATTACCCCCAAACCCCCACACCCCACACCCCACACCTTGAGTCGAGGATACTCGTGGATAAACTTCTTGTTTGTCTTGAAATACACCACGTACACTTCATCAAAGCGGATCAATGTCATAAACAGTCGAACGTCTGCCTCTGTGAGTTGATTTCCTGCAATGTACTCTTGTGTTTTCAGTATCTCCTCACATCGGTCCAAGCTGCTGAACAACTCCCTAGTGGTGGTGGTGGTGGTGGTGGGGTGATGGAGGTGGGGTGATGGGAGTAGATGTGTGGGTGGGTGGGTGGGTGGGTGCTTTTGCTGTGCACACATGTGTGTTGTTGATGTTGTTGTTGAACAATGTGTCAGTGTAGTAGATGTGAGAGCACATACTCAAAGTGTGTTTTTTGTACCAAGCAAACATACACCCATCATACGTACACACACACATACTTGAATGCTGTTTCATATGCCTCTTGACTTGTAGCAAACCCACAGCGATACACCCCATTGTTGATTGTCTGTGTGTGTGTATTGTCCATCATGTGAATGATGGCCAATGATACAAGGTGATCATAATCATTCATCACGCTACACACAGCAATGTGAATCCCATGTACGTACTGAACACACCACTCATTGACACACAGCAACTAATCACACATAGCAATCAATACATACCGGGTACACCCACTCATTGACAGCATCAATAGCAGGACGCAATGCCTCGGGGTACAAGTCCAATTCCGGATTGCCAGCCAAGTCATTAAAACCCTCATTGAGCATGCGCACAATGTCAGCAGACTCGTTGTTCACAATCGTGCCACTTTGCGTATCCCACAACACGGGGACGCTATACTTGCCAGTTGTATCATTTGCCTTTTCATACAGGTCCCGAATGAAATGTGCATGATTGTACTTGTCCGGGGTGCAGCTCTCATTTGAAAAGGATCCATAGCCCGTGGAGCTTTTCAGAGGAGGGCCCTCTGGATCCACCAGTGCCCAGCCAGTGTGCTCATCTGTGTGTGTGTGTTTTTGATGTGTGAGTGCTTGTGCATTGTACAGCACATGATTGTATTACACCCTCGCCCTACCTCCGGGCACATCTGGCCTGGTACGCTGCCAAGTGGGATGGACGACCACGACGTCAATGACTGTGTGTGGAGGATACAGTGATATGTACAGCGGCCAGCATTACCCATACAACACGCACACATACCCTCTCGCAAGCCTTTTAGCTGTAGCACAGCCAAGCACCGATTGGCCCAAGGGCAGGCATAGGAGATGTAGAGCACATACCGATTGGCTGTGAGTCAGGTGACATGGTTGTGATGGTGTTGCAACAACGTACATCCCACATGCCATAGTGATGTGTATGTAATCTTCCATACCCTGTGGAGGAAACTCCCCTCCTGCTTGGATTACGTTTCTGAATCCAGCTTCCGTGCGTTTAAACTCGCCCTTTTCACTCACTTCTGCCAGTGCAGTGCGTACGTTGGCAGATGCTGATGCCATGACTGGTCTGAATATGCGTTTGATTGGCCGAAGATGGGTTGGTCTTGACCTCAACAGCGACGTACGCACACTAGCAGACAGAAGAGATGCTGTTGTAACGATATGCATTTTGTTAAAAAAAACACCACAATCCTGGATATATAAACAGGGTTGACGTCATTCACGATGTCATCTCTGCTAACACATTCCACCTACCCCCGGCTCTCCACCAGTGTCTCTAGCACCTCCTCAGAATGTGCAGTCATACTAGCCACAAGCAAGTCCCCGGACGTTTTGCCATCCACCTCTCGTTTCTCAGCAGTTGTTTTTTGGTTGAGCGTGGTCTTTACTGCTTCTATTGTATCAACCTTGGTGGTGTCTTCCTGGTGTGTTTCTAGGAAATGCTCCACCTCCAGTGCAGCCATGCACCCTGAGTAGGCAAATCATAAGTATTAGCAAAAATAATGCCACACACATGGAAAGCACGGCAACCCACCAAGCATGCATTCACTGTTTCACATTCAACATGCATTTACTCTTTCACATTCAGACCTGTGCCTGCTGCCGTGATGGCTTGCCTGTACTTCTTATCCTGCACATCACCACACGCAAAAACACCAGGGATGCTTGTTTCCGTGGTACCGGGCTTGGTGATGATGTACCCATCCTCATCCAACTCGAGCTGCCCATCCAAAAATGCAGTTGCAGGTGCATGCCCAATGGCGAAGAACAAGCCATTGACTTCCAATTCCCTGATGTCGTCGGTTTTTGTTGATTTGATGGTGAGCGACCCCAACGTGCCCTTGTCATTGCCCTTGGCCTGTGTGTGTGGAAGGGGAGTGTGATGGCGAGACATGGTTGGAATTGGATAGCACCCACATACCCCCGCCCCACCTCAACCCTACCTCAACAGGCACGTAGCTCCATACAAATTCAATCTTTGGGTTGGCCAATGCCCGAGCTTGCATAATCTTGCTCGCACGCAGCTCATCCCTTCGGTGGATCAAATACACCTTGGATGCAAACTTGGTCAAAAACATGGCCTCCTCCATTGCACTGTCGCCACCACCGACCACAGCCACGGGCTTGTTGCGAAAAAGGGGTGATGCGCCATCACACACCGCACATGCCGAGATGCCCTTGTTCCAAAACCCGTCATCCCCAGAGCCAGGGAAATCGAGTCGCTTGGCAACAGCACCAGTTGCAATCACCACTGTTTGGGCTTCGACTTGCTTTTCATCGGTTGTCACAAGAAAGGGGCGACGTGAGAAATCAACCTTGGTCACTGTCTCACTCAAGATGTTAGTGCCGAATCGCTGGCTTTGCTGACGCATCCGGTCCATCAGCTCACCGCCCATCAAGCCCTCGGGGAAGCCAGGGAAATTTTCCACGTCGGTGGTGGTGGTCAGTTGACCCCCAGCGGCAATGCCATTGGCCAACCAGCCCTCAAGCATGATAGGGGCAAGCTCTGCACGCGCAGCATAGATAGCTGCAGTGTGTCCAGCGGGACCCGAGCCAATAATGCATATTTTGGTGGACAGTTTTTGCAGTGTTTTGGCCATGATGATTTTGATGGGGTTGATGTTTGTTGGTTTGTGAAAAGGGTGGTTGTGTTTTGTGTGTTGAGGGGAGAGCTGCTGTGTACGATGCGGCTACGAGCGAGCTGATCGCAGTGAGAAAGACTAGATTCAAGTAGATGCAAGTAGATGCAATTATGCAATCACCACCCAAACGTTATAGATAAACGGCTTTTTCAGCTAGTGATGACTGCAAGGGGTTACAGTTATGGAATAAATATGGAAAATGCATGGGTAAAAACTGGAAAGAAGTTGGTACTCTCAGTTCGCCTTTCTTCGTTGGGCCACATCATAGTTGTACACGCGTGCCATGCTCACCTGTTGGAGCAATGTTTATATTGATGGTATGCATATCTCATGGGGCACGTATCTCATCGTGTGTGTTGCACGCCACGCACCCCACCCCTGTGCACACCACCACCCCTGGGGCCACACACACCTGGGTTGTGGTGACACAGTCCTTGATCACGTCCATATCACTTTTGTTGGTATCCAGGTTGCGTTTGCAGTTTTCCACATTGGTTTCCTGTGGTGGTGTTATGGTATAATGGTATGACGATGTTGTTGTATGATGGTGTGGTTGTCTGCAATGATATCATCAACCACAAACACGTACCAGCAACTCCACAGCCTCATCAAGGCCATACTCGAGCATGACGTTGGCACCAAGCCACAGGTTGACAGTCTCTACAGGCTTGATACGTGCCTTGGCATACACGTTGTCTGCCAACTGGTAGTCGACCACCACCTGTGGTATCAGTGTGTGTGATGCGTGCTCAAGGGTGTATGTAACACGTGATCATTGCACACCCACCCAAACATACATCATGGCCCTCTGCGTGCTTGTCCATCACCATGCGTACGGCCGACAACGCCTTTTCTATCTCAGGCAACTTGCTGAGCAATCGTACACGCTTGTGGAGCAACTGCTGTTCATACAGCTTGTACATTTGCAAATCTTCGTTGAGTTGTCCCATGGCTTCGTCCACAGTTCGACCTGTGTGTGATGATCGAGTGGTTGATCAAGGTGCCATCCCCAGCTGTCTGTGTGGTTGCTGGGCACGCATCCACCATCCACGTACCGTTGAGAAACTTGGGAACATCATCAATAAAGACTGCCTCTCGAAACTGCACTGTATTGGCTGCTGTGGACGATGTTGATGCTGCCATGTCTATGTTATGTTCACTGTACCACCAACACAAAAACGATGATGTACATTTACAGGGTAAAACAACTGGTGCTGCTCATCAATGATTGATACAGGTGTGAGAAAAATGGAAAAGCAAAACACACACAACAACTCTCTCAAGGCGATCGGGAGCTTGGCCGACCGCGCTTGCGTGCGGGTGGCGATGCACTGCTCGCACCACCACTCCCCCTCCCTCCTCCCCTCCCTCCACCACGCCCACCTCGACCCCGTCCACTGCCAGCAGGTCGACCAGGCCGACGCCCCGTTGTTTTGACCCCACCTCGCCCCCCTCCCCCATTGGCAGCCCTGGACACAGCCTCCTTGGGCGAAGGACGCCGCCCTCGGCGCCCTTTATTCCCCCCCTCTACCGCAGCCGTGTCTGCCGTGGTGTCTGCTGCTGCGGTGGATGGTGGACCACTCCCGCTTGGCGCATCCCCCGGTGGCTTGGATGTCTTTGATGCAGGTCCCCGCTTGCTGTTTTTGTTTTTCAAATTTTTCTGCAAGTTGCCCGCTGTATACTGTGCATACCAATCCTTTTCCTCCTGTTCACGCTGCCTGTGACGCAGCTCATACGCCTCATCAGAGGTGTCCTCCTCACTGCTGCTCTCATGTGCCAACGACTTGAGCACCTCTGACGGCAGCTGGTTGCGCTTGGCAAGGGCACTCAGGGCTGCAGTGCGCTGCTTGAGCTCCCCGTCTGACAGTGTGCGAAACCCGGGTGTGGCAATGGGTGCCACTTGTGCTTTTTCCACAAACTTGGGTGCCAGGAGTTTCAGCGGGGCCACCATTTCGTGCATGCCGTATTCCAAACGCCGACGCTTGTTGCTGTAGCTATCGGATGCACCGAGCGCACGGCCTTGCCAGCCGCCGCGACCCCGACCACTGCCCTGTCTTGGCATGCCCCTCCCACCTCGACCACCCCGCCCCCCACGCTGTTGTTAGTGGGGTTGACATATGTAGACATTGTACTGCGGCAATACAACATGCAAACTACCAACACCCCACAACCACATACCCTGCGATCGTCGCCAGCGTGATGTTGTGCAGTGGCATGCAGATGCTTGCGCACTGCTGCAATCTGCCGCTCCACCAGCTCCAGTGCAGCATACACACGAGCAGGCACACAGGCATCTGGTTCGTTTGAAATTGGGTAGACCTCCTTGGGCACGTGGGATCGCAAGCGCAAGTGTGCTGCAACAAAGGGCACAACATGTGGTGTTGCCAATCCCGACAGCTTGTGTCGTGTGACACGATGACTGGCAGAGCCTCGCTGCTTTTGAACCAGCGCACGTGTCGTGGGTGGGGACGGCCCCTCTGATGGGCTTGCTGCACCATCCACCTGCGCAATGGCTTTGTCTTGCTGCGGGGTGTTGTCGTCGTCGTCCCCATCATCAACTCCATCGTCATCATCCTGCGTCATCCCCGCTCGGCATGCCGCTGCAGCGTCGTGCAATCCCCGCAAGCGCAACTCCAGCCATCGACAACGGCGCTCCACATCACGATGTGCACCCTTCCATGCAGGGTTTCTCTTACTCACCACACCACTACCCCCTGCAGTAAACGGGCCATCATCAGCATGCATCAACGTCGCCCCCGTGCGTGGCGGCAACGTCACCACATTGTGCGCTGCTTCCTCATCCCCCTCCTCCATGTCGGTGTCGGAAAACGAAGAATATCCCGCGCCATCCTCGCTGCTGGCATACCCAAACACGAGCTCCTCTGTGTTGAGCGACATGCCACCACCCTGCGTGTTGTCCCCCGCTCCCGAGTGAAATATGCCGCTGGTCGTGAGCTGCGGATGAAACGCCACTGCTGGCTGCTGTGCAAATGGCATGTCGTCTGCCATGGGTGAGGAGGGGGCAAGGGACAGCCCATTGGTGAGCAAATCGTGCTGCTCATCGATTGCAGCCTGTGCGGGGCCATCGGGGTGCACCATGTTGAGGGCGCGGCGCGCGACGAGCTCGTTGTCGCTGAGCACTTTTTTGCCCTGACGCAGGAGCTGCAGGGCTGCTCGGTGTACGCGCGACCGCTTTTGGTTGTACATCAGTGCGTTGCTGCAGATGAGCACAAAGTCCTCGACAAAGCTGCGCCATGTGCGGTATGCTCGCTGATCCAGCTTTTCATGCATCACGCGTAGGCACATCGGCTGCTTGATAATCTGGTAGTGTGTCAGTGTGTGGAGTGTTGTGCCACAATCATCATGCCTCAGATCCCCCCTCTACAAGACACACCTGAAAATAGCCAGGGGCTTGTTCTTCTGTCACTGGCTCTATGAAACATTTTTCTGTGTCAAGACGTGCAATCTTGTGCAGCACGGTGTGCAACAGCTCTAGATTGTCGTCGATTTGTTCAGCAGAAGGCTTGGCCGTGGACACCCCCGACAACAATGCACTATCTATTGCTCCCATATGTGTTGGCACGGCTGATGGCTGTGTGCGTATGGCCTTGATGGACGTACTGGCATTGATTCCGTGGTGGTGCGTGGGTCCTGCCTCCTTTCGTTCCAAGCCAAAATCACCGTGGTGGAATGGTGTGTCTGCAGACGTCTTGACTTCAACTGCAACGGAAGAGCCGTTGGGCGGGGGGAGCATGGAATGAGAAATCGGTGACATACAGCACTGGTTGGGGGCACTTTTAGGTATCGTAGCTGGCAAATGCACCCACAGAGGATTGGAAGAGTGCCAAGGTGGTGGGGGGAAGTGGTGCTAAAGTGTGGTGCTGTTGGTGGAGATGCTGCTGTGCTACGTGAGTTTTGGGTGTGTTTGGTGTTGTTTTTGGTGTGTGCATGATGGGTTGTGTAATCATGCCATGGTGGTGGTGATGGGAGTAATGGGAGTGTGAGAGTGCAAGCATATTGTGTGCAGAAACACAAACACAAAAACCAAAACCTCTGTGCTGCTGCGCACCAAATCGTTGCCTTGTTGCCTGCAATCAGCTATACACCACCAGTACCAACACCATACCTAGCATTATAAACAACAACAGATCCACGACTTGACGCCCTTCCTTTTTCAGCAATCATGTCGTCTGCAGACGACCGCAACAAAAGCACTGATTACGTGCCCGATGAGGATTCCACGGAGATGGAGGTATGGCATTACACAGGGGACAGGAACAAGGGGATGCAAAGGATTTTGGTTTTTGATGCTCACACACTACACAGGTGGTCAATGCCACAGCCGACGACGTGGATGATGAGGAAGACGACGTACCTGCAGAGAGCTTTGACACTGATGAGGAAGAGGTTGGATGTGTTTGGATGTGTGGCCGCCGACGTTGTGTGAATGTGTGTGCACACCATGGTTGTACCCATCACACAGGCTATGGAGGAGGAGGAAAAGGCAGCCCTCTCTCGCCGTGAGCGTGATCGCTTGCGTATGCAGGACAAAATCAAGCGTGAAAACCTGGAGAAGCTGCGCAACCAGCAAAACCGTCAGGCCTCAGAGGGCGAGGTACTTGGGTATATGGAGTGTATGCATTTTGAATTACAGCGCACATCATCATCACTGTTGTTGCATCATCATCCTCACCAGGATGATCGTGGCAAAAAGCGCCTTGAGTTTCTCCTGCGTCAGGCAGAGGTGTTTCAGCACTTTGCCCCCGACCTTGCGGAGGCCCGCAAGAAAAAGTATGTGTGTGTTGATGTATGTGTTGTTTGTCATATTGGCGTGGTCGCAAACAACTGGTTGTTTGTGGTGACCATCATCATGATCGTCAATTTCATGTTGCATCATCCTCACCATCATCCCCATCATCGACACAGGGGCAAGGGGCGTCACGGGGGCACGACAGAGGAAAACGAAGACGCCGAGTTGCTGGCTGACGAAACTGCCAATGGTGAGCTTGCAGGGCATCGTTTGCAGGTGCAGCCATCCATCATCACCGGTGGCAAGCTTCGTGAGTATCAGATGCAGGGATTGAACTGGATGATTCACCTGTATGACAATGGTATCAATGGCATCCTGGCTGACGAAATGGTATGATGTGTAGAAGGGGGTGTTGTATGGGGAGGTGTATGGGGGTGCTTCTTTCCTCCTCAATTACCATGACCCCATCATCCCATCATCCCAATCGCAGGGTTTGGGTAAAACACTGCAAACCATCAGCCTGCTTGCGTATCTGAATGAATATCGTGGTATCACTGGCCCACACATGGTTATTGTGCCTAAATCCACATTGCACAACTGGTTGAATGAGTTCAAACGCTGGTGCCCTACCATCCGTGCAGGTGTGTATGTGGGTGGGTGTACTTGAATGCATGTGTGTGTGATTGTGTTTGTGCATATGTGCGGCCAAGAATGCACTGGCAGTATTATGCACTCCCACATCTCAACGCACCACACGCTCCCTCACCCCCTACACGCTCACCCCACACAACACTTGCAGTCAAATTTCATGGCAACCAAGAGGAGCGCAACTGGCAAAAGGACAACCTGATTGCCCCAGGCAAATTTGACGTCATGGTCACCTCGTATGAAATGGTCATCAAGGAAAAAAACCACTTTAAAAAGTTTCACTGGCGATACGTCATCATCGATGAGGCACATCGTATGAAGAATGAAAATTCCATGCTGTCCAAGGTCATTCGCACATTCAAGACCAATTTCCGCATGCTCATCACTGGAACACCACTGCAAAACAACCTGGTATGTTTTTTCATGGGAGAGGGGACGGTGTGTGTGTATGGGTGTTGGTGTTTCGTATGTCATCAACCACGTATGTCATGGTGTTCATGTTCATATATGCACACATATATGCACACATATATTTACACATATATTTACACACATATCCACACACATATACATCCACCTACACCCCCACCCCCCCACACACAGCATGAACTCTGGGCGTTGCTCAATTTCCTCCTCCCCGAGGTGTTTGCCAGTGCGGAACGCTTTGATGAGTGGTTCAAGCTAGGCAGCGACAACAAAGAAGCAGAAGCCGAGGTGGTGCAGCAGCTCCACAAGGTACTGCGCCCATTCCTGCTGCGTCGACTGAAGAGCGATGTGGAAAAGGGCCTGCCCCCTAAAAAAGAAACGATTCTCAAGATCGGCATGTCTGACATGCAGAAGAAATACTACGCGGCCCTCATGCAAAAGGATATTGATGCTGTGACAGAGGGTGCTGATCGGTCCCGACTGCTCAATGTGGTCATGCAGCTTCGTAAATGCTGCAACCATCCCTACTTGTTTCAGGGGGCAGAACCGGGGCCTCCCTATACAACAGGGGAGCATTTGGTGGAGAACTCTGGTATGTTGTGGTTGTGTGTGGGGGGTGGGGGCAGAGTTGTTTTTTTGGGGTGTGGGGGTGGAGTGTGTTTTGTACTTGTGTTGTGATTTGGAGGGGGGTGGGGGTGCGTGGAGTGTGCTTTGTACTTGTGTTGTGATTTGGAGGGGTATCGTGCACACATGCACATGATACATGATACATAATTCATACGCACCCACATTCTCTACCACTGTACACAACACACACACACTGTCAGCACGCACACACCCTACCAACACACACACAGGTAAGATGGTGCTCTTAGACAAGCTGCTTCCTCGTCTGCGTGAGAAGGGAAGTCGAGTGCTTGTCTTTAGTCAGATGACGCGCATGTTGGATATTCTAGAAGATTACTGCTTGTTCCGAGGGCACCAGTACTGCCGAATTGATGGTGTGTTTTTTGTGTGGGAATGCGTGTGGGAGTGAGTGGGGGTGTGGATGTGTGGGAATGCATGTGGATATAAAAGTGTGGGTGTATTGTGACCTGTTTACCTGCATCCGCATTACAACCCCTCCCATACACACACACACACAACCCCCCCCAAACACACACATATGCCACACATCACCCCAATCAACAGGTAACACCAGTGGTGAGGACCGTGAGTCAGCCATTGACGCCTACAACGCCCCCGACAGTGAAAAATTCGTCTTTCTCCTTTCCACACGTGCGGGCGGCTTGGGTATCAACCTGTACACAGCCGACATTGTCATCCTGTATGATTCAGACTGGAACCCCCAAATGGATCTCCAAGCAATGGATCGTGCCCATCGCATTGGCCAGAAAAAGGAAGTCCATGTGTACCGCTTCTGCACAGACAACTCCATCGAAGAAAAAGTCATCGAAAAGGCGTACAAAAAGCTCCGATTGGACGCGTTGGTCATCCAACAGGGACGGTTGACCGAAAACACAAAAACGGTCAACAAGGAGGATTTGCTCAACATGGTGCGCTATGGTGCGGAGAAGATTTTTCAGTCTGAGGCGAGCAATATTACAGCAGAGGACATCGAGGCGCTCATAGCCAAGGGTGAGCAGGCGACAAAGGAGTTGAATGACAAGATGCAGGCGTTTTCAGAGAATGCAATGAAGTTTACTATGGATGGTGGGATCAATGCATATGAATACAAGGTGGTTTTTTTGGGGGGGGGTGTACAACATGGTGTTGTTGGGTGTTGGGTGGGGTGTTGGGTGGGGAGTTTATGAAAAAGGGCATTGATGGTGTATTGAAAAGGACATGGGTGGTGTGGTGTACACCACTGTGTTGTCACGCACTCCCAAACGTACCAACACGCGTTTCATTGTGCATGTCATCATGAGTACATGTGCGCACACACACACACCATACACACTTCACACACACCCCACCCCATACACACCCACACCCCACACCCACACCTCACACTCACACCTCACACAGGATGAGGTCAAGGAGGAGGAGGACACTGGCATTGACCTCAAGACCCTCATGGGGATCAACTGGGTAGATCCACCCAAGAGGGAACGCAAGCGCGCTGCTGTCAACTACAGTGAAACTGAACATCGGGTAAGTGCTTGGGGTGGTGGTGTGGGTAGGTGCCTTGGGGATGGGTGCTTTTTAACACATACACACAAACACACACATACACACAAACACATACACACACATACCCCCCTCCCCCCCCACACACACATACACAAACAAACAAACAGGGCAAGGCACGTGAGGGTGGTGGTCGCAGCCAGGGCCCTCGTCTCCCCAAGATGCCTCAGCTGCATGACTTTCAATTTTACAACACTGCCCGTCTGACCCAGCTGTATGAAAAGGAGGCTGCATATGAGGTACGTTGGTGTGTGAGTGAGTGTGAGTGTGTGGGTGTGAGGGAATGAGTGTGTGAGAGTGTGAGAGAGAGCATTTATGAAACAGTGTGTGAGAGAGAGAGAGGCAATGTCACAAACAATTTGTTGTACACATGTGCCCCTCTTCAACTCTTCAACCCACAAGCACATCATCACCATCACCCATCACCATCATCACCACGATCATTCCATACGCATTCCATACACAGGCAAACAAGCATCAAAAGGAGGTGGCAGCGAAGCAGGCAGGGGCCACAGATGATGCATTGGAAGCTGCACTGGTACCTGCACCTGATGACCCACAGGTAGGAAATTAAAGGGGAAAGGGTGTGTGTGGGGGGGGGGGTTGTATCATGTGTATTTAAGATATGTGTGTATTGAATACTATAAATGGATGTCATCATGATCAGTGGTCGTTGGTGCACGCATGTTGACATGCTATGTACATATCACATGCACCTATGCATGCTACACACACACACACAAGCAAACACACACACACACAGCCCCTCACTGAGGAAGAGGTAGAGGAACGTGAGCAACTCCTCAAAGAGGGCTTTGCCAGCTGGACCAAGCGTGATTTCAGTGCATTTACGCGTGCATGTGAAAAGCATGGACGTACAGCATTGACCGACATTGCCAAGGATGTAGAGGGGAAGACGCTGGAGGAGGTTCGGGAATATGCCAAGGTAGGTGGTGTGTGTGGGATGGGTGTGTGTGGAAAGGTGGTGTGAAAAGGTGGTGTGTGGGGTGTGTGGAGGAGCACGTATGGGGGGGGAGAATGATGGGTGTTTTCTTGTACGTGTCATGGTGGTGTGTGCTGTGGAATGATGGTGCTGGTGGTGTGATTACCTCTTGAACACGAACACCCTTTTGAATACAAACACCCTTTTGAATGCAAACCCACACCCTCACGCGCACAGGTCTTTTGGAAGCGCTTTACAGAGCTACGCAACCACGAAAAAATCATCAACAGCATCGAGGCAGGGGAGCAGAAAATCCAACGGCAACAGGACATTATGAATGCCATTGCAAGCAAGATGGAGCGCTACAAGGACCCCTGGCATGAGTTGAAGATCCAGTATGGGAATACCAAGGGCAAGGCATTTACAGAGGAGGAGGATAGGTTTATGATTTGTGCAATGCACAAGCTTGGATATGGGGCTTGGTATGTGTATGTTTGGTGTGTGTTTTGTGGTGGTGGTGGTTGCATGAGTGATGGGTTGTGTTTGAAGTACAGAATGTGCACAGACATGATAAAACATCATTCCTACTGATCAACCCCACATGCACACACCCCTGTACACATATACACACACATACAAACACATATACACATGTATACACACAAACCACACATGATCAATAGGGATGAGCTCAAGGCTGAGATTAGGGACAGCTGGCGTTTTCGGTTTGACTGGTATATCAAGAGCCGTACACCACAGGAGCTGCAGCGCCGATGCACCACCCTCATCAATGCCATCCAGGTGTGTGTGTGGAGTGTGAGCGTGAGTGGTGTAGAGTGTGGGGATGCATGTATGTGGGGGTTGTTAGCACATGGTGTACGTGTATTTTCGCATATACTGGAACGTATTTTGTTTGTATATCGTGTTGTACATGTATTGTATTGTATGTTTTCGTATACATATATATATATATATATATATATATACATATATACGTGTGTGTGTGTGTGTATTCTCTCTGTGTATATTGTACATACCTATGTCCCACACAAACAGAATGAGCTCAAGGACCAAGACACACGTGAGGACACTGGTGGTGGGAAAAAGGGTAAAAAGGCAGCAGGCAGCAAGGTGACCGACAGCAGTGGTGGTGGTGCTGGTACCGGTACGGGCACTGCTGCTGGTGCCAAGCGCAAGTCCCTGTCGGGGGGGAGCGGAGCAAATGGGGATGCTAAACGCGCGAAAAAGGCCACTGCATGATGACAAGGTGGTGTGTTTGGTATGCGGGCCATCGCATGATGAAGCGATGTTTTTGTAGTTGTATGCAGGCCATTGCATGATGAAAAGTGTTCATGCCACCAGAGGTATCGCTTTGCAAGCTCTTCCGCTGCAGGGTTGCCTGCACAATCCAGTTTTCTTGCTCTGTTTGTGTACCTACCAATGTGCAACAAGTAGAAAATAATCAGGGCGAATAACAACACGTGCAGCATGTTACACGCAGCACAAAAACAAGAAAAACTGCAGAAAAAAAAAGACGTTTAAAAAAAAAGCTTTCATGACGCATCTCCTCCTCGTGCTTTTCGAGCCTCTGCACGTTTCTGTGCACGTTTGAGGTTTTTACGCTGCGCTTTTGTCGTCCCCTCTGGCCACTGCTTCTCCCCTTGGTCCCCTGTGGCACCCCCACCATCCTTCCCAAGACCTTCCCCCTTGTTTTTCACAACGCTGTGTTTCCCGGTCATGATGGTGTTTTTGTTTCGCAAGGACGTGCCGGGCTTGGCATACGACGCACGCCGGGCCTCTTGGGGGGACATCAGGGGCTCCTCCTTGGCAGCCCCCTTGTTTTTCTTCTTTTTCTTTTTCGCTGGGGCCTCTGCTGGAGGGGGTGTTGCTTGGTGCACTGCTGCATGTTCTTGGACAACTGTGTCTTCTTGGGCTGCATCATGTTCTTGGACGTGCTTGCGCTTTTTTGTTTTTCTCTTTGACAATGGGTCTACCTCCATTGAAGCAGCATTCTCATGGTGGTCATCATGGTGATCATCCACAGATGATGTGCCATGATGTGATTGCTTTTTCTTGCCTACAAATTTGCGCAGCATTTTGTAATTGGGTTGGATGAGGTCAGCATCTTCACGATAGGGGGCGAGTTTTTTGAGGCTGACAATCTGTGTGTGTTGGGTGAGGGGGGAGTGATGGTGTAGTGTTGAGGGGGGAGTGATGGTGTGTTGTTGACGGTGTGATGGTGTGGTGTGGGTTGTGTGATGTTGTGTTGTTGATTGTGTGTGTGTGTGTGGTTGTGTTGTATGTGTGTGGAGATGTGCAGGGTTGCGCATGGCAGATACATGCATACTGCATCATCATCACCATCACCCTCAACAACAACAACAACAACACACACACACACACACCTGATTCAGCTGCCTATCCTCCAAACTCAACACATCCTGCACATCCAACCCAAAATTATTCGCTGGCACCTGCTTGTACCGAAACCGCGTATACACCCCACCCACATGGTCTTCATAATCCAGCTTGTAATACTCTTCAAGTAGTTTCTGTACATCTGCACGACTGCGAGCAACATGCTCAGCACCATCTGTATCACCACCACCTGTGCTCTCTGCACTCCCTGCAAGTTGTGCCTCTGCTCGAAGGCGTTTTCGCAGTGATTTGAATGTCAGGGGGCCATCGGGTGGGGCGGTGTCTTTGGGTGTGGTGGTGGTGGTGGGTGGATGGTGTTTTTTGTGCTTTGTGGAGGTGTTGGTTTGATCGTTGTGGTCCTCCTCCTCTTCCAGTAAATCATCATTATCATTATTGTCATCATTGTCGTCGTCTTCCTCCCCTTGTATTTCATCTTTCACCAGTGCAGCCAGTTCCTCCTCATCCTCCTCCACCTGTTTTATGTTTTTTTTGCATTGTGTTTTTGCGTATTGTTGTTTTTGCGTATATGTGTTGTTGTGCGTGTTAATTGTGTTGCGTTTGATATATACATGTAGTGTAGCATATATATAGTGTAGTATATATATAGCATGTATGTAACCCACCACACCCCACCACCCACACCCACACCCACCCACACACCCACCACTCTCACCTACCTCTGCATCATAATACTCCTCCCCAAAAGCCTTTGCCATCAGTGCATCATACTGAACAGGATCAAAGTCACCCTGGAGCAGCTGACCCAGGATGTCATCATCCACTGCCTCACTGGCTGCAGTTGGACGACCTGCTACCTGTGGGGAGTGGGGTGGGGAGTGGGGTGGGGAGTGGGGTGGGGTGGGGAGTGGATAATGGTGTGTGTATGTAGGAGTGGGGAGTGGGGTGGGGAGTGGGGAGAGGGGGGATGGTATGTGAAAAGGCGTGGGTATGTGGGGGAATGAGATTGTGGGTATGTGGGGGCTTGGGTGGGCATGCAGATGATGATAATGATGATGATAATGGTGATGGTGATAATAATAATGATGATGATAATGGTGAAGATGATGATGATGATGTTACATGTAACTACACACCGATATATACCTCTTGTATAGCAGTTAATTTCTCTTCAATTTCTTGTCGTTTCAGGTTTTTGAGGCGTTTGAGCTCCTCCCTCCTCTCAGCCTCCTCTTGCTCCTGTGTGGTGTGTATTTGTGTGCAATGGTGGGTGTGATGTACATGCATTGGTGTGTGATGTACATGCATTGGTGTGTGATGTACATGCATTGGTGTGTATGCATTGGTGTGTGTACATGATGTGTGCGTGGTGTGCATTGGTGTGTATGCACGAGTGTGTGATGAAACTCACCTTGCGTTCTTGTCGTCGTTTGCGTTGCTCAGCACGTCGTGTGTCAGCCTTGCGAACACTCGCAACAGTGCGAGGATGTGTAGCCACGGTTGTACCTCCTGGTTCCTGTGTGGGTGGGTGGGTTGGGGGGGGGGGAGTATGAGTGTGGTGTGGTGTGGGTGGGTTGCTGTGTTTGTGTGTGTGGTATATGTGTGTGTATGACGTATCATGACGTATCAAATGACACGTACATGACACATACCCACACCTGATCATGACACACACATCCAACACACCCTATACACAACACACACACCCAACACACCATGTATCTAAAGTTATACTGATGCTCAAATTCTTCTGCCTGCTGTTCAAACTCCTCATCCTCCTCTAGTGCATCTTCATCACCAAGTATGAGGGTGTTTTTACGCACATCCTCCTCATCCTCCTCCTGCATCCATGCCTTTGGGTGTGGGTGTGGGGGGAGGTGGGCGGGGGTGGGCGGGGTGGGGGTGATGATGGCCATATCCATATTATAGATGAACAATAACAAAGACGGATCATGCACATGATGTATACATTCCACACTTTATACACCCTTCACACCTCCACACCCCCCTGACATACACATACCCCTCACACAAACCCTCACATACACATACCCCTCACACATACACACCCCTCACATACACACCCCTCACATACACACCCCTCACATACACACACCCCACACATACACACCTTGCTTGCTATATACTGCTTGAGAAACCTATCCCTATCATCCTCAGGATCAAACACCTCTTCAAGCAGCTTTTGTGTCACTTTATTATTATCATGTGTGACTTTACTATCATTCTCACCATCAGACGCTGCGTCATCCGTGTTGCGATGTGTTTTCTTTTGAATCAGCAACCCATCGTCATCGTCATCACCTTGCACAGCCTGTGTGTGGTATGGTGTGAGTCAAGATATGTAGTGCACATGTATGTGTGATATGGTGTGGGTTAAGAGTGGGCCAAGTGCAATCACAGCCATGCACCCATGCATGCATGGTAACAACCACCCCCCACAGCAGTCACCTGCACCACACAAACCTGTAAAAAGCTACTACGCAATGCTTCTTGTTCCTTGTCATACACCTGCCTAGGTCTGCTGGGTGCTGCTGCATGCCGACCATGTGATCGCTCATCATCCTCATCACTGGTGGATGCTTCTCCAGCTGCTTCCTTGACCCTCTGTATGTGACAACAACATGTTAATAACAACATGAACACAACAACACATGTATGTGTGATATACATAATGTGTGTGCACGCACATGACCAAGCATGTCATCCCGTACCAACCACATCATCATCATCATCACACCCACACACGTACCTGTTGAAACAACACATCTTTGAGCAGCATGGGCTTCTCCATTTTCTTGTCCCTTTTTGGTTGTGGATCCTCCTCCTCCTCTTCTGCATCATCATCATTGTCATGAGCAAAAAAGTGTTTGGTGGGGTCGTAAATCTCGGGATCCTTGCGTCGCAGTTTTTTCAGTGTTTCCAAGATCTGGGCCTCTGTATCCTCTGCAATATACCCATCATCCTATGTGTGCATGTGTGTGTGTAATACATGTGTACATCTCACACAAACAGGCATCCAAACAACCATGCGCACGTTCAACGCACCCATCAACACCACCCACCTCGTCTTCTGATGTGCTGCTCTCCTCCTGCCCATCCTCGTCATCATCCAATGCACCCCTTGCTTGCAGCCTGGCATACTGCTCTGGATGCTTCTCCTTGAGGCGATGCAGTTCTGCACGCCGTGCATTGTGCTGTTGGATGTTGACCAAGGTGTAAACAAGGTGCACACGTGTCGCAACCACCCTCAACCAGTGCGTATGGGGATGTACACCGCGTACCTCGAAACGTTTTGCATACTCTTCATTGACAGGCAGTGGCGAGCCGTCGTGGTCATCAAATTCTTCGTTGTCGTCAAACAGCTCCTTGGCTTGTTTCTTTCTTGGCATGGTGTTGTGGTTGTTGTTGTGGTTGTGGATTTGGCGCTATGGTGTGCTGTGGGTGGCAATACAATCAGTTTTTGAGGGAAACGAAAACCAGCCTGCAATGCATCCCAAAATGGATCCCGTGTTCACCATCGTGCATAGATCGTTTATACACAAACACGAAACACCATAGTACCTTGTACAGACGAATAAAGCCAAATTTGCATCTGATGAAAAAATGCATCGCACCTGTGTTGCCAACGTTGCCTAGTATCCATCCCACGCATCAGCCATGACAGATACATCTGTTCGAGACGCTTTCGGCTTTACGGTGGGTTCGTGTTGTTGGCAGATGATGATCTGAGAGTTCCTTGTTGGCCATCATCAGCCAGTGTATTGTGTGAATTGTGCAGCACGCTCTAACCCCAATCTCGTCATTGTAAACCCAGGTAAAGAGGGAGCTGCAGGACTTGTATCAGCAGTATGAGCCCATCCTGGCCAACGAGGAGCGGGAACGAAGTGAGCGATGGAACAGCTTTTTGTCCTCCCTGGAAGACAACAGCACCACACCCACTACTACTGCAACAGAAGAATCCCCCAACAGAGGGTAGGTATTGGATTGTATAGGGCACAGATCCCTGATGACGACGACGATGATAGACCATCATGTTGATGATCACTGGCAATGCCACTCAACGTACAGGCCACGATCGCTCACAGCACTGGCAGGCCTGCTGGAGGATTGCCTGGATGCACATGGGAGCAACATGGATCTACAGCGACAATTGCAATCACTGGTGCAGGCAGGCGTACCAACAGTAAGTGCGGGAATGTGAGGATGTGTGCGAACGTATACATCACAAACGTGTACATGCACACATCCGTGCGTATACTTGCACACCCACACACCCACACACAAAATCATGCATACAGGAAATACGTGGCAAGTTGTGGCGCATGTTTTTAAAGACAGATAGCAAACGAGTTCCGGGGTTGTATCAACAGCTCGTGACTGTTGGGAAGGTGTGTTTTCATGTGTTTTGTGTTTTCACACGCACCACACTCACACTTGTGCACGTACACGCTCCCCATGCACAGCAACAAGTAGCAGAAGCACAGCAACTGCGATCCACGACATCCACCACTACCACCAACACGGTCCATACACAACCAAGCACCACCCGTGATACCGCCGACTCCGCCACCACCCCCCAACCCTCACCCACCACCCCACCACTCCCACCCCACCCACCTGTATCCACCTCTTTGACACACACCTCTGTCAGACAAACAAGCAGCAGCCGCAGCCTGCGCACCAGCACCAGCACCAGCAACAAGAGCATTGCGAGTATTACCAGTACACATGGTGGTGGTGGTGGTGGTGGTGGTGGTGGTAATGCACATGGTGGTAATGGTAATGGTTCTTCATTATCAAGTAGAGCATCCTCAGTGGCGCTTGACTGGCATGTGCAAATTGACAAGGACCTCCACAGAACCTTCCCGGGGCACTTGTCAATGGATGAGGCTGGGAGGTGTGCATTGAAAAATATACTGCTGGCGTATTCGGTGTGGTCACCATTGGTGGGGTATTGTCAGGTGTGTTTGGGGTGGGGGGTGGGGGGGGGGATAGTGAGGTGTGTGTGTGTGTTGGTATGAGGGACGAGCGGGTGTTGTGCACATGTTTTTTGCATGCATGAACACAATGAATTGTTCCCTCATGCACACCACACCACACCCACACCCACAACACCCACCACCCACCACCCACAACCATCACCCACACCCCCCACACCCCCCACAGGGTATGAACTTTATAGTGGGTGTGTTGTTGTTGTTTATGGATGAGGAGGATGCATTCTGGTGTTTATCAGCACTGGTAGAGGATAGGTTGCCTGGGTATTTTTCAGTTGCCATGGTTGCACCACAGGTATATACTGGTGTGGGGGGGGGGAGAGGTGGTGTGTGGGGACAGGTGGTGCGTGGGGACAGGTGGTGTGTGGGGACAGGTGGTGTGTGGGGACAGGTGGTGTGTGGGTTGAATTGCATACACGTACACACACACACACACACACACACACACACACACACACACACACACACACACAC
>VFQP010000265.1_pt1 | contig 124819 bp, 113 predicted proteins | sample 3512351 | NCBI WGS metagenome assembly VFQP01 (sample SAMN10412372, study PRJNA504923) | tailings metagenome | isolation source: Relicate 1 Philex TSF1 revegetated site | place: Philippines: Tuba, Benguet | collected 2017-08-29
GCAGCATCACGCTGTGGTCGCGCACGATCTCGCGGCTCATGATGCGGTGCACGTGATGTTGCAGCGTGGTGAACTCGCGCGAAAGCGCCTCCACCTCGTCGAAGGGCATGACGCAGACTTCGGCGTCCTCAAGCGCGATGGCGTCGCAAGAGTGATGGTCGCTGACGATGCCATCCAGGCCGATGATCTCGCCCGCCATTTGAAAGCCGGTGACCTGGTCACGCCCGTCGGCGGTGGTGACGCAGGTCTTGAAGAAACCCGAGCGCACCGCGTATAGCGACGTGAAGCGATCCCCGGCGGAGAACAGTGCGCCGCCGCGCTTGATGCGCTTGCGCGTCGAGATCAGGCGATCGAGCTTGTCCATCTCCTCGTCGTTGAGGCCCATGGGCAGGCACAGTTCACGCAGGTTGCAACTCGAGCAGGCGACCTTGATGCGATGGACGTCCATAAGCGGTAGTTGATTCCCCCGAGCCCCGAGCATACCCCCGGGAGCGTGCCTTTTGGGTGACCGGTTGACGTTGATCAAGGCTTCCCTGCAGCCGCTGGGGCACAGTGGACCTGTAATCCCTGACCTTTGCCCCTCTGTGAGCCACGCCATCTCCTCCGATCTGCTCAAGCGCTATGACGTGCCGGGGCCGCGCTATACCTCCTACCCGACGGCCGATCGTTTCGTCGAGGCCTTTACCGAGCAGGACTACCGCCAGGCGCTGGCACAGCGCGCCGCCGGCTCCATGGCGCTGCCCCTTTCGCTGTACGTGCACATTCCGTTCTGCGAATCGCTTTGCTACTACTGCGCCTGCAACAAAGTCATCACCAAGCACCATTCGCGCGGGGCCGAGTACCTGCGCCACCTCTCGCGCGAGGTGGAGCTGCAGATCGAGGCACTGGGCTCTGGTCACTCGGTTTCCCAGCTGCACCTGGGCGGCGGTACCCCTACCTTCCTGTCGGATGCCGAGCTTGAAGATCTGATGGCCATGCTCGGGCGCCACTTCAATCTGGTGCCCGGAGGGGAGTACTCGATCGAGGTCGACCCCCGAACCGTGAACGCCGATCGTCTGCAGGCGCTGCACCGGTTGGGGTTCAACCGGCTCAGCTTCGGTGTGCAGGACTTTGACCCCGCGGTGCAGAAGGCGGTGCACCGCATCCAGCCAGCAGAACAGGTGTTCGCGCTGGTGGCGGCGGCACGGCAGATCGGCTTCGAATCCGTCAACGTGGACCTGATCTACGGCCTGCCGCTGCAGACGCCCGAGTCGTTCCGGCGCACGCTGGCGCAGCTCACCGAGTTGCGGCCGGACCGCGTGGCCTTGTACGGCTACGCCCACCTGCCCGCGCGCTTCAAGCCGCAGCGGCGCATCGTGACGGCCGAGCTGCCCGGGGCGGCCGAGAAGCTCGCCATGCTCTCGGCCTCGCTCGACACGCTGGGCGAAGCCGGTTACGTCTACGTGGGCATGGACCATTTCGCGCTGCCCGACGACGCGCTGGCCGTGGCCAAGCGCCAGGGCCGGCTTCACCGCAACTTCCAGGGGTACAGCACGCAGCCCGATTGCGACCTGATCGCGCTCGGTGTATCGGCCATCGGTCGCGTGGGCGCCACCTACAGCCAGAACGCCAAGACCCTGGAGGAATACGTGGACCTGCTCGACCAGGGCCGCCTGCCCATCGTGCGCGGCCTGGCGCTCACGCGCGACGACCTGCTGCGCCGCGCGGTGATCATGTCCCTCATGTGCCAGGGCGAGCTGCTGTTCGAGTCCATCGACCAGGGCCACCTCATCGACAGCCGCCGTTACTTTGCGCGCGAGCTCGAGCATCTCGCTGAGTTCGCCGAGCACGGGCTGGTGAGGCTCGATGCCAGCGGCGTACAGGTCACCGACCGCGGCTGGTACCTGGTGCGGGCGATTGCCATGGTGTTTGACAGACACCTGCAGGCGGACCACGATCGGGCCCGCTTCTCCAGAATCCTCTGACCGTGTCTTCATCGCTCGCCTTGACCGCTTTGCTCATGGGGCTCGTGGGCGGGCCGCACTGCGTGGCCATGTGCGGTGCCGCCTGTGCCGGCATCGCGCGCGCTGGCGCGCCACGCAGTGCCCGGGCGCTGTTGGTCTTCCAGGGCAGCCGCATCGCGGGTTACGCGTTCATGGGAGCGCTGGCCGGTGGTTCGGTGCAGGGTCTGGCCTGGCTGGGCGAGCACACGGCGGTGCTGAAACCGGTGTGGACCATGTTCCATGTGGCGGCGCTGCTGCTGGGTGCGGTCTTGCTGTGGCAGGCCCGCCAGCCTGCATGGGTGGACCGGCTGGGGCAGGGCGTGTGGCGCAAGGCGCGCCCGGCGATGGCGGCGCTCGGGCCGCGCGCGCCTTACGTGCTGGGGGTGGGCTGGGCGCTCATGCCCTGCGGCCTGCTGTATTCCGCGCTGCTGGTGGCCGCGCTCAGCGCCAACGCGGCCCAGGGCGCGGGCGTGATGGCCTTGTTCGCGCTCGGCACCTCGGTGTCGCTGCTGGCCGGGCCCTGGCTGCTGCTGCGCCTGGGCGAGTGGCGCTCGGGCGGGTGGGGTATTCGCCTGGCGGGACTTGTGCTGATGCTGGCCTCGGGCTGGGCGCTCTGGATGGGCGTCACCCAACCCACGGGCCTGTGGTGCGCGCCACCGGCGGCCTGAGCGTCAGCCCTTGCGCCGCTCGGGCAGTGTGGCCAGCACCAGCCCCAGCAGCGCGATACCGAAGGCCAGCACCTGCAGCGCGGTGAGCCGCTCGCCCATGAACACCACGCCGATGAGGGCGGCGCTGATGGGCAGCATCACCGTGAACACGCCGGCCTGCGAAGCCGGCACTGTCTTCAGCCCGGTCATCCAGAGCCACACCGTCCACACGCTGGCGGCCAGGCCGTAGAACACCAGCAGCACCCACACGGGCGCTGCGACCGCAGCGAAGTCAAACGACAGCGCAGCCCACAGCCCCATGGGCGTCACCAACGCCAGGCCCACCAAATTGATGATGGCCGAGATGCGCTTGGGGCCCATGCCCTCGGTGAGACGCTTGCCAATGACCACGTACGAGGCCTCGCACACCACCGCAGCGAACACCAGCAGGTTGCCGAGTAGGGCACGTGAGCCGTCCACGCTGGCGGCCGAGCCCTTGTCGAGCGAGAACAGGCCGATGCCCAGTGCTGCGCAGGCGATGCCTGCCGCACTGCGAACGCCGATGCGCTCGCGCAGGAACAGCCAACTCAGCACCGCCACCACCGCAGGTATGGAGGACATCACCACACCCGCGGCCACCGCGGTGGTCATGCTCACCCCGAACAGCATGCAGATCGAGAACAGGAAGTTGCCCAGGAAAGACTCCAGGAACAACAGCACGCGTGTTCGCGGCGTGATGGGCGGCTCATCGGCCGGCTTGCGCAGCCAGCGGCCCATGGCGACGGCGCCAATGCCGAAGCGCAGCCAGGCGAGCAGGAACACCGGAAAAACCGCCACCAACGGCTTGGACAAGGCGACGTAGCTGCCCACAAGCGCCATGCTGAGGCCCAGGCTGCCGTAAGCGGCGGCGCGACGAAGAGAGGTCACAGAAGAAAGGTGATGACGGTGGGGATGTGCATCATGCCGCAGCGCCAGGGTGGGAATTTTGCGATGGGAAATTTCCTTTCTGCATCGTGAAAAGTGGAGTTGTTGCGTTGCCGCAAAATTTCTTGATATGGGAGACGGATTTTCATATAGAGATATCTATGGTCATTGACCATTGATTTACAAAGAAAAAAATTCTTGTCTTATATAAGACACAAGATCGACTATTGGTCTTCTATAAGACTTACAGTGGATCCCAACGGCACCGCACTGACTCTTGCGGCCCCGCCCCCGGTCTCACATCAACCCAAGGAGTGTCTCCATGCCCCAATCCCTCACCGAACAGCTCAGCCGCGCGCAGCAGATCGAAGCCCTCGAAAAAGACTGGGCCACCAACCCGCGCTGGAAAGGCATCAAGCGCGGCTACACCGCGCAAGACGTGGTGCGCCTGCGCGGCAGCATGCAAATCGAGCACACGCTGGCCAAGCGCGGCGCGGAGAAGCTCTGGGAGAAGATCAATGGCGGCGCCAAGAAGGGCTACGTGAACGCGTTCGGCGCCATCACCGCCGGGCAAGCCATGCAGCAGGCCAAGGCCGGCCTGGAAGCCGTGTACCTCTCGGGCTGGCAAGTGGCGGCCGACGGCAACACCAGCGAAACCATGTACCCCGACCAGTCGCTCTACGCGTACGACTCGGTGCCCACCATGGTTCGCCGCATCAACAACACCTTCAAGCGCGCAGACGAAATCCAGTGGGGCCGGGGCATCGAGCCCGGCAGCAAGGAGTTCATCGACTACTTCCTGCCCATCGTGGCCGACGCCGAGGCTGGCTTCGGTGGCGTGCTCAACGCGTTCGAGCTGATGAAGAACATGATCGCCGCGGGGGCGGCCGGCGTGCACTTCGAGGACCAGCTGGCAGCGGTGAAGAAATGCGGCCACATGGGTGGCAAGGTGCTTGTGCCCACGCAGGAAGCCATCGAGAAGCTGATCGCTGCGCGCTTTGCCGCCGACGTGATGGGCGTCTCCACCATCGTGCTGGCCCGCACCGACGCTGAGGCCGCCAACCTGATCACCAGCGACCACGACGCCAACGACAAGCCTTTCCTGACCGGCGAGCGCACGCAAGAGGGCTTCTTCCGTGTGAAGAACGGCCTGGAGCAAGCCATCAGCCGCGGCGTGGCCTATGCGCCCTATGCCGACCTGGTGTGGTGCGAGACCGGCGTGCCCGACATCGGCTTTGCACGCGAGTTCGCGCAAGCCGTGCACGCCGCCTGCCCGGGCAAGCTGCTGAGCTACAACTGCTCGCCGTCGTTCAACTGGAAGAAAAATCTCAACGAAAAGCAGATCGCCTCGTTCCAGGAAGACCTGTCGGCGCTGGGCTACAAGTACCAGTTCATCACGCTGGCCGGCATCCACATCAACTGGTTCCAGACCTTCCAGTTCGCCCACGCCTATGCCCGCGGCGAAGGCATGAAGCATTACACCGAGATGGTGCAGGAGCCCGAGTTCGCGGCGCGCGAGAAGGGCTACACGTTCGTGTCCCACCAGCAGGAAGTCGGCGCGGGTTACTTCGATGACGTGACCACCGTCATCCAGGGTGGCTCCTCCAGCGTGAAGGCGCTGACGGGCTCGACCGAGGAAGAGCAATTCCACTGATCGGCGTTCATCGCCGCGGTGAACACAAGGCCGCCCCCGGGGCGGCCTTTTTCATGCGCCTCAGCGCGTCACTTCGCGTACAAGACGGATGCCCACGAGTGGGTAGCGTGTCTGGACTGTGTTCCAGTTGCGGAAGGCGCAGCGCGTGTAGAGCGGCCAGGTGTGCCAGGAGCCGCCTCGTCGCACCTTGACGTTGCCGTCCGCCGGACCCTGCGGGTCATCGGTGGGTGAGCGCGCGTAGTAATCCTCGCCGTACCAATCCGACACCCATTCCCACACGTTGCCGTGCAGGTCGTGCACACCGAAAGCATTGGACGCGTACGAACCCACAGGCGCGGTGAAGGCATGGCCATCGCGGCCGGGCACGGCGCGGTCGCGCCACTTCGGCCAGTGCGCGGCCGAATCTTCATCAAACGTGTTGCCCACGCGGGTCAGGCCCGCGGGGTCGTCGCCGTGCTGGTAGCGGCCCTGGCCGCCTGCGCGGCACGCGTATTCCCATTCGGCCTCGGTGGGCAGCCGGTAGGTGCGACCTTCCTCTCGTGACAGCCACCGCGCGAGCGCGACGGCATCGTTCCAGGTGACGTTGACCACCGGGTGGTTGTCGCCTTGATCGAAGCCCGGGTTCTGCCACGAGTAGGCTGGCAGGCGGCCTTCGAAGGCATCGCCGCTCGCGGTCGCGGCGGGGTCATGCTCGGGGTTGTGGCCGTAGCCACCGGTGCCGTCGGCGATGGACTCGGGCACATGGCCGGAGCGCTGCAGGAACGCCCGGAACTGCCCGACCGTGACCTCGTGCCGGGCCATCTCGAACGCGCGGGTGATGCGCACGCGGTGCACCGGGGCTTCGTCGCTCAGGCCTTCAAACCGGCTGCGCTCCAGGCCGGGGTAAGCCCGGGCCAGCGCCTCGGTGCTTTCGTCGCTGCCCATCAGAAACTCGCCCGCGGACAGCCGCACGAACGACAGGCCCAGTGTGTCGACGGTTTGCGGCGCCTGCGCACAGGCGGTCGACAGGGCCGCCACGGCCAGGGGTGTCCAGCGCAGGGTCATGGACCGCAGTTTGTGGGAGAATCCAAAGGAAACGCAATCAGCAAGAGCGAGAAAGGCATGTCGGTTATGACACCGCGAACTCAGGAGATCGTCTCCGTGGCCCTCTGAGGCCAGCAGTTCGCGCCTGCCCGAATCCTTCTTCTCCCCCACGAAAGCGCGGCCCCTGCCGCGCTTTTTTGTTTTCCGGACACGCACCATGCCCCAAATCACGCTTCCCGACGGTTCGCAACGCAGCTTCCCGGCGCCGGTCACTGTGGCCGATGTCGCCGCCTCCATCGGCGCCGGTCTGGCCAAAGCGGCGCTCGGCGGCAAAGTCGATGGCAAGCTCGTGGACACGAGCTTCACCATCGACCGCGATGCGTCCTTGTCCATCGTCACCGCCAAGGACGCCGACGGACTGGAGATGATCCGCCACTCCACGGCCCACCTGCTGGCCTACGCGGTGAAAGAGCTGTACCCGGACGCGCAGGTCACCATCGGCCCGGTCATCGAGAACGGCTTCTACTACGACTTCTCCTACAAGCGTCCCTTCACGCCCGAAGACCTGGCCGCCATCGAGAAGCGCATGGGCGAACTCGCCGCCAAGGACGAGCAGGTTGAGCGCCGTGTGCTGCCGCGCGACGAGGCGGTGGCGCATTTCAAGGCCATGGGCGAGCACTACAAGGCCGAAATCATCGCCAGCATCCCGGCCAACGAGGATGTGAGCCTGTACCGCGAGGGTGGCTTTGAGGATTTGTGCCGTGGCCCGCACGTGCCCAGCACCGGCAAGCTCAAGCACTTCAAGCTCATGAAGGTGGCGGGCGCCTACTGGCGCGGTGATCACCGCAACGAGATGCTGCAGCGCGTCTACGGCACCGCCTGGGCCAGCAAGGAAGACCTGCAGCAGTACCTCACGATGCTGGAAGAGGCCGAGAAGCGCGACCACCGCAAGCTCGGTCGCGAGCTCGACCTGTTCCACCTGGATGAGCACAGCCCCGGCACCGTGTTCTGGCACCCCAAGGGCTGGACGCTGTGGCAGGCGGTGGAGCAGTACATGCGCCGCGTCTACCGCGACAACGGCTACCAGGAGGTCAAGGGCCCGCAGATCCTCGACAAGGCGCTGTGGGAGAAGACGGGCCACTGGGACAAGTACCGCGACAACATGTTCACGACCGAGAGCGAGAAGCGCGACTACGCCTTGAAGCCGATGAACTGCCCAGGGCACATCCTCATCTACAAGCAGGGCATCAAGAGCTACCGCGACCTACCACTGCGCTACGGCGAGTTCGGCCAGTGCCACCGCAACGAGCCCACGGGCGGCCTGCACGGCATCATGCGCGTGCGTGCCTTCACACAGGACGATGGCCACATCTTCTGCACCGAGGACATGATCCTCGGTGAGTGCGTGGCCTACACGACCCTGCTGCAGAAGGTCTACGCCGACTTTGGCTTCAGCAACATCATCTACAAGGTGGCCACCCGCCCAGCCGCGCGCATCGGCTCCGACGAAAGCTGGGACAAGGCCGAGCACGCGCTCATGGAGAGCTTGCGCCGTTCGGGCTGCGAGTTCGAGATTGCGCCCGGCGACGGCGCTTTCTACGGCCCCAAGATCGAATACACGCTCAAGGATGCGATTGGCCGGCAGTGGCAGTGCGGCACCATGCAGGTCGATTTCTCCATGCCCGAGCGGCTCGACGCCGAATACGTGGCCGAGGACGGATCGCGCCAGCGACCGGTCATGCTGCACCGCGCCATCGTGGGCAGTCTGGAGCGCTTCATCGGTATCCTGATCGAGCAGCATGCTGGTGCGCTGCCTGCCTGGCTGGCGCCGGTGCAGGTGGCGGTGCTCAACATCACGGATTCCCAGGCCGATTACTGTCGGGAAATCGCGAAATCTCTGCAGAATCAAGGGCTTAGGGTGCTGACTGACCTGCGCAACGAGAAAATCACGTATAAAATACGGGAGCACGCGTTGCAAAAGCTGCCTTTCATTGCCGTTGTGGGCGACAAAGAGAAGGCCGCTGGTGCGGTGGCGGTGCGGGCCCGGGGCAACAAAGACCTCGGGGTCATGCCCCTGGAGGCCTTCTCCGAACTGGTGGCATCTGCGGTTTCATCCAAGGCCTGAGCGCCACCGGCGCTCGCAAGATGTCTCCCCCGCTCTCCCTGCACTCGAAGCGTTGCACCCCGCGGCCGCAAGGCCGTTTTTGATTCCATCAACCGCCCCTTTTTGAGGACGCAACCATCGCTACCAACTTTCGCGACCGCCGCCAGCGTGAAGAACGCGCGCACCGCCTGAACCGGGAAATCATGGCCCCCGAGGTTCGCCTCAACGGCCCCGAGAACGAACCCCTGGGTATCGTCAGCCTGCAGGAAGCCCTGCGCATGGCCGGTGAACTCGATGTCGATCTGGTCGAGATCGCTGCCACCGCCGTACCGCCGGTGTGCCGCCTGATGGACTACGGCAAGTTCAAGTACCAGGAACAGAAGAAGGCGGCCGAAGCGAAAGCCAAGCAGACGGTCATCGAGATCAAGGAAATCAAGTTCCGTCCGGGTACCGACGACGGCGACTACAACATCAAGATGCGCAACATCCGCCGCTTTCTTGATGAGGGCGACAAGTGCAAGATCACCCTGCGCTTTCGCGGTCGCGAGATCACGCACCAGGAACTGGGCCTGGCCCTGCTGGACCGCATCCGCAACGACCTGGGCGACCTGATCGTGGTGGAGCAGTTTCCCAAGCTCGAAGGCCGGCAGATGATCATGATGATCGCGCCGAGCCGCAAGAAGGTGGCTGCGCAGAACAAACCGGCCGAGGCGGCAGCGCCTGCGGCCACCCCTTCGGCGGCCTGAGCTGGCGAAGGAGACCGATTGAACCGGTGGGGTTGGTCCCTCGCTGGTTCGAGGCGATGGCCGCAAGGTGATCGCCGAACGTCAGGGCCGCGAGGCCCGGCGACAGAAGTGGCTCGGGGCCCATCAAGACCGTGATTCGTTTTCACGGGCGCCTCACGAGCACAAATCAAGAAGGAGCATTTCAATGCCCAAGATGAAGACCAAGAGCAGCGCGAAGAAGCGTTTTCGCGTTCGTCCCGGTGGCACCGTCAAGCGCGGTCAAGCCTTCAAGCGTCACATCCTGACCAAGAAGACCACCAAGAACAAGCGCCACCTGCGGGGTGCGGTGAATGTGCATGAGACCAACATGGGTCACATGGCGCAGATGCTGCCTTTCGCCGGGCTGTAAGGCTGGCTTGTAATCACGACGAACAAGGAGAAGCAACATGCCTCGCGTCAAACGTGGTGTCACGGCTCGCGCCCGACACAAGAAAGTCCTGGCCCTGGCCAAAGGTTTCCGCGGCCGTCGCGGCAACGTCTTCCGTATCGCCAAGCAGGCGGTGATGAAGGCGGGCCAATACGCCTACCGCGATCGCCGCACCAAGAAGCGCGTGTTCCGCCAGCTGTGGATCGCGCGTATCAACGCCGGTGCACGCGCCTGCGGCCTGACGTACAGCCAGTTTGCCAACGGTCTGAAGAAGGCCCAGATCGAGATCGACCGCAAGGTCCTCGCCGACCTGGCCGTCAACGATCCCGCGGCCTTCGGCAGCATCGTGGAGCAGGTCAAGGCCAAGCTGGCTTCCGCTTGATCCCCGGCCGGGCGGCTTGTCCGCCCGCGGCCGTTTGAAGGGGTTGAGGCTTGAGGGGTCACCCGCCGGCTTCAACCCTTTTTTCATTGCATCGGACATCCATCGCATGAACGAGTTGGACACCCTGGTCGAGAGCGCGCGCGCCGATTTTTCGCAAGCCGCCACGCCGGCCGACCTGGAGAACGCCAAGGCGCGCTACCTCGGCAAGGCCGGGCGCATCACCGAGCTCATGAAGGGCATGGGCGCGCTGTCGGTTGAGGAGAAGAAAACCCGCGGTGCAGCGATCAACGTCGCCAAACAGGCGATCGAGGCTGCGCTGACCGAGCGCCGCCAGGCGCTGGCCGATGCCGAGTTGCAAGCCCAGCTCAAGGCCGAGGCGCTGGACGTGAGCCTGCCGGGCCGCCAGCGCGGCGTGGGCGGACTGCACCCCGTGAGCCTCACGCTGGAGCGCATCGAAGCGATCTTCGGCTCCATGGGCTTCGAAGTTGCCGACGGGCCCGAGATCGAATCCGACTGGTTCAACTTCACCGCATTGAACACGCCCGAGGACCACCCGGCGCGTTCCATGCACGACACCTTTTACGTAGAAGGCGGTTCGGCCAAGGCGCCCAACCTGCTGCGCACCCACACCAGCCCCATGCAGATCCGCCACGCGGTGCAGCACGTCAAGCGCCACCGCGCGGCGCTCGACGCGGGGCAGGGCATGCCCGAGATCCGCGTGATCGCGCCGGGCCGCACCTACCGCGTCGACAGCGACGCCACGCACTCGCCCATGTTCCACCAGTGCGAAGGCCTGTGGATCGGCGAGAACGTGAGCTTCAAGGACCTCAAGGTCGTCTTCACCGATTTCTGCCGCACCTTCTTCGAGAGCGAAGACCTGGTGCTGCGCTTCCGCCCGAGCTTCTTCCCGTTCACCGAGCCCAGCGCCGAGATCGACATCCAGTTCCAGAGCGGCCCGCTGGCCGGGCGCTGGCTCGAGGTGGCGGGCTCGGGCCAGGTGCACCCGAACGTGGTGCGCAACATGGGCCTCGATCCCGAGCGCTACATCGGCTTTGCCTTCGGCATGGGCCCCGACCGTCTGACCATGCTGCGCTATGGCGTCAACGACCTGCGCCTGTTCTTCGACGGCGACGTGCGTTTCCTCAGCCAGTTCCGTTAAGCCGATCAGCCACACAGCGAACACCATGCAATTCCCCGAATCCTGGCTGCGCGCCTTCTGCAACCCGCCGCTGACCAGCCAGCAACTCGCCGACACGCTCACCATGGCCGGGCTCGAGGTCGAGGAACTTCGCCCGGTCGCGCCGCCGTTTGCCAAGGTGGTGGTGGGCGAGATCAAGGCCGCCGAGCAACACCCCAACGCCGATCGCCTGCGCGTGTGCCAGGTCGATGTGGGGCAGGGCGCCTTGCTCAACATCGTGTGCGGTGCGCCCAACGCGCGTGCGGGCATCAAAGTGCCTTGCGCGCAGGTGGGGGCCGTGCTGCCACCCGGTGACGATGGCAAGCCGTTCGAGATCAAGCTCGGCAAATTGCGCGGCGTCGAGAGCCAGGGTATGTTGTGCTCGGCCCGCGAACTCAAGCTGTCCGAGGACCACGGCGGCCTGCTGGAACTCCCCGCCGACGCCGTGGTGGGCCGTGATATCCGGGAGCAGCTTGCGCTGGACGACATGCTGTTCACGCTCAAGCTCACGCCCAACCTGGCCCACTGCCTGAGCGTGTATGGCATTGCGCGCGAGCTGTCCGCCATCACCGGTGCGCCGCTCAAGGCCCCCTCGTTCCCTGCAGCGCCGGTCGCGCTGAACGACAAGTTGCCCGTGCGCGTGGACGCACCCGACCTCTGTGGCCGCTTCAGCGGCCGCGTGGTGCGCGGTGTGAACACGCAGGCGCAAACGCCCGCCTGGATGGTCGAGCGCCTGGCACGTTGCGGCCAGCGCAGTGTCTCGCCACTGGTGGACATCTCCAATTACGTGATGTTCGAGTTCGGCCGCCCCTCGCACATCTTCGACCTCGACAAGATCCACGGCGGCCTGCAGGTACGCTGGGGCCGCGCCGGTGAGTCGCTCAAGCTGCTCAACGGCAACACCATCACGGTCGATGCCGAGGTCGGCGTGATCGCCGACGAGCAGGCCGTCGAATCGCTCGCGGGCATCATGGGTGGTGACGCCACCGCGGTGTCCGATGACACCAAGAACATCTACATCGAAGCCGCCTTCTGGTGGCCCAAGGCCATCGCCGGCCGCTCGCGCCGCTACAACTTCAGCACCGACGCCGGCCACCGCTTCGAGCGTGGCGTCGATCCATCGACCACAGTCGAACACATCGAACACATCACGCGCCTGGTGCTCGAAATCTGCGGCGGCCAGGCCGGGCCGATTGACGACCTCACGGTCAACCTGCCGCAAGCGAAGCCGGTCACCCTGCGCGTGGCGCGCGCGGCCAAGGTCATCGGCATGCCGGTCACACAGGCGCAGTGTGTCGACGCGCTGCAGCGCCTGGGCCTGGTGGTGCAGGAGGGGCAGGGCACGGTCACCGTCACGCCACCACCGTATCGCTTCGACTTGCAGATCGAGGAAGACCTGATCGAAGAGGTGGTGCGCCTGATCGGCTATGAGCAACTGCCCACCACGCCGCCGCTGGCACCCATCACCGCCAAGATCCGTGCCGAGGCGCGGCGCGGGCCGTTTGCGGTGCGCCGCCAGCTCGCACAGCTGGGCTACCAGGAAACCATCAACTTCAGCTTCGTCGAAGCGCGCTGGGAGCACGAGCTCGCGGGCAACCCCGATCCGATCAAGCTGCTCAACCCGATCGCGAGCCAGATGAGCGTGATGCGCTCATCGCTGGTGGGCAGCCTGGTCGCCGCGCTCAAGTTCAACCTCGATCGCCGTGCGCAGCGTGTGCGCCTGTTCGAGATCGGTCGTGTGTTCCGCAAGGACCCATCGGTTGTCGACAGCGACACCAGCGTGGCCGGCTTTGACCAACCCATGCGCGTGGCCGGGCTGGCCGGTGGGCCGGTGAACACCCTGCAGTGGGGCGAGGCCGACCGGGTGGCCGATTTCTATGACGCCAAAGGCGATGTGGAGGCCCTGCTGGCACCGCGCCGCGCGGAGTTCCGTGCGGCCGAGCACCCGGCGTTGCACCCGGGCCGCTGCGCTGCGGTCTGGCTCGAAGGCCGTTGTATCGGCCACGTCGGCGAGCTGCACCCGCGCTGGCGCCAGGCCTACGACCTGCCCAGTGCGCCGGTGCTGTTCGAACTCGAGCTCGACGCCGTGCTCGCGCGCACCATACCCGCCTTCCAGGCCGTGAGTCGCCACCAGCCGGTCGAGCGCGACCTGGCCATTGTGGTGAACGAGTCGGTCACGCACGACGCCGTCGTGGAGGCGATCCGCTCTGCCGGTGGCGAATGGCTGCGCGACGTCGTGCTGTTCGACGTCTACCGGCCCAAGAAAGGTGCCCCGGCCGGCAGCCTGTCGGCCGACGAGAAGAGCCTGGCGGTTCGCCTCGTGCTCAACCGCGACGACGCTACACTGACCGAAGAACAGATCGAGGCCACGGTGGCAGCGGCACTGGCTGCCCTGCAGCAACGCACGGGCGCGCGCTTGCGCACCTGAGCACCGGCTTCAACGCATCCCAAGGAGATCACGCATGGAACTGGCCGTCGAAAGCCTCGAAACCCCGGCCCTGACCAAAGCGCAACTGGCCGAACTCTTGTTCGACCAGATCGGCCTGAACAAACGCGAGTCGAAGGACATGATCGATGCCTTCTTCGACCTCATCACCGAAAGCCTGGTCAACGGGACCGATGTCAAGATCTCCGGTTTCGGCAATTTCCAGATCCGCACCAAGGCGGCCCGCCCAGGCCGCAACCCGCGCACCGGCGAACCGGTGGCCATCGAGGCCCGTCGCGTGGTCACTTTCCACGCCAGCCCCAAGCTCAAAGAGCAGGTGCAGGCCGCGGTCATCGGCGATTGAGCGCCGTTCGTACCCCGTCTTGGGGATTGGTTACAACATATCTCACGAAAACCCGGGTGCCTCACACCGGCCAGAGGGCACTTAGAGTAAATTCAAGGTTCGGTTTCTACCGCCTTGATTTACATGGAGAATTCTCTCCCCCCCATTCCAGCCAAACGCTACTTCACCATCGGTGAGGTCGGGGAGCTGTGCGGCGTGAAGCCGCATGTGCTGCGCTACTGGGAACAGGAATTCACCCAGCTGCGGCCCATGAAGCGCCGGGGCAACCGGCGTTACTACCAGCACCACGAGGTGCTGATGATCCGGCGCATCCGCGAGTTGCTTTACGAGCAGGGTTTCACCATCAGCGGTGCCCGCAACAAGCTGCAGGAGCTCGCGCAGACCGAGCGCGACAAGCGCCGTCGCGATGATGACGAGGCCATCGACGTGATCGACCTCGACGCAGTGATCCATGACGACGACACCGTGGTGGTGTCCGCCACCGTGACGGCGCCGCCCGTGCAGACCTCACCGATCGGCGAGGTGCGGCGTGAACTGCTCGAGATTCGCGAACTCCTGCGCTTCTGAGCCCGGGAAGCGCCTTCTTTGCCGGCTATAATGCAAGGCTTGTCGGCGTGTAGCGCAGCCTGGTAGCGCACTTGCATGGGGTGCAAGGGGTCGCGAGTTCGAATCCCGCCACGCCGACCATCACACGGAATACCCGCTGTTCGAAAGAGCAGCGGGTTTTTTCTTTTGTGTTGACTGTTTTTCAGGGCACGAGCCACTGCACCTGCGTGCCTTCGATGCGTGCGCGGCGGTGCCCGGCGCGATCGAGCATCAGCCAGTCCATGGCCTGCACGGCGATCTCCACCACCGCCAGATGGTGGTTGGTCGCGGTGGCGGGCGCGTCGCCATCGAGCGCGTGGCCGGGCGGTCGGGCCGAGAGGTAGTCACCTGCTGCTGGCGACGTGCGCACGCGGGCCCAGGCCGCTTCAACGGCTGGCCCGTCTGTCATCACGCGGGCCACTCCTTCTGTGCGCAGTTGCCAGCCCAGGCGGGCGCTCCAGAACAGCAGCGTGGCCCGGGGTTGCGCGCGCAACTCGGCGCATTTGGGGCTGCGGGCGTCGGTGAAGAAGGTCAGCGTGCCGCTGTCGCGCGCGGCCTGACGCAGCACCACGGTGCGGGCCTGCGCATGTCCCAGCGCGTTCACCGTGGCCAGCACCGGGGTGCGCCATTCGTGGTGCTTGTCGAGCGGGGCGCGCTGCAAGGCCTGCCAGACCAGCGTGGGCAGGGTCTCGGCGGTGATGGCGGTCACCGTCATGCGCCCGACTCCAGGCCTCGGCCTTCCCGCAGGCGCTGGCTCTTGCGTGTGCGTTCCATGAAATCGGGTGGTTTGCGCCGCACCCAGGCCACGAAGCGGGCCACCTCGGGGTGTGCCAGCAGGGCGTCAACGGTGGCATAGCGCCGCGCGAGCTCGGTCTCGGTGAACAGGGCATGGATCTGCCGGTGGCAGATGCGGTGCAGGTATTCCGTGTGGCGACCCCCCTCGCTGCGGGGGATCAGGTGATGGGCGTCGCGCTGCGCTGGCGGAATGGGCCGCTGGCAAAGGGGGCAGAGCAGGGGGCCTTGCCCGTCGGGCAGGGCGTCCAGGCGTTCGGCCAGCAGTTGGCGTCGGATGCGGCCAGCCATGTTCAGCACCACGGATTCGACGCAGTCATCGGCCGATGCTAGCGATGCCGCCTTGGTCGGGAACATTGCTCGGATTCTGCCGGCCGGGCTGGACAGTGATGACCGGTCTCTATACTGTATATACGTACAGTAAAGGAGTTGCACATGATCCCGCTGATGGGCAGGAGGACGTCGTGTCCCCGTCGGTTCTGAAACAGGCCACACCGGTCTGGCCTGCCGCTGTGTGGCGGGCCGACCAGCTGGGCAGCCCGGTGGCGCACGCCTGGCCCAGTGGCTTCGATGCGCTCGATGCCGAACTGCCGGGCGGCGGCTGGCCAGGCCATGGCCTGACGGAGTTGCTGGGGCCGGTCGGCGGCGCGTTCGAGTGGCGCCTGCTGGGGCCGTGGTTGCGCCAGCCGTCGGTGGTGGCCCGTCCGGTGGTGCTCGTGGGGCCGCCGCATCCGCCGCATCCACCGGGCTTGCAGCACGCGGGCCTGGCTCCCGGCCGGTTGGTCTGGCTGCGGGCCGACAGCGTGGCTGAGCGCCTCTGGAGCGCCGAGCAAATGCTCAAGGGCCGCACCGGGGCGGTGCTGGTGGCCTGGCTGCCACAGGTGGGCCCGGCGCAGTTGCGCCGTCTGCAGGTGCTGGCCACGGCCTGCGAGACGCCGGCCTTCGTGTGCCGGCCCGAGACGGCGGCGCGCGAACCGTCGGCTGCGCCGTTGCGCTTGCGTGTGGGGGTGGGGCCCGACTGGGTTCTGACGGTCGATGTCTTCAAGCGCAAAGGGCCGCCGCTGGTGCGCCCGCTGCGTCTTGCGTCGGTGCCTGGTGGGCTGGACGCGGTGCTGCCACCGCGGCTCGCACAGCCCGCCCGCGTGCCGGTGTCGATGATGGAGGTTGCCGATGTGGTGGTGCGCCCTGTGCCTGCCGCCGGACACGCCCTGCACTGAGCTGTCGTGGTGGGCGCTGGGCTTCACGCCGCGAGTGACCTGCGTTGACGAAGCGGTGCTCATGGAGCTGGCCGGGAGCGCACGCCTGTTCGGCGGCCGACGCACGCTGCGCGAACGGGTGCAGGTGCAGGCGCTGTCGCACGGTGTGACGCAGGTCGCCTGGGCGTCCAACGGCCTGGCGGCACTCGCGCTGGCACGCGCCGGGCAGATCGACAGCGGCACGCTGACCCTGGCCGATGCGTTGGATGCGTTGCCACTGGGGGTGCTGAGCGCCGCGCGGCCGCACGAGCGCACACTGGCCCAGGCCGGTTGCCGCACGCTCGGCGCCTTGCGCCGGCTGCCGCGGGAGGGGCTGGGCCGCCGTTTCGACCAGGCGCTGCTGCACGCACTCGACCAGCTCTACGGCCTGGCGCCGCAGGCGCACGACTGGGTGCGCCTGCCCGAGGTGTTCGAGGCCCGGCTGGAGCTCATGGCGCGCGTGGACGATGCCGCGGCGCTGGTGTTCGGGGCGCACCGCCTGCTGCAGCAGATGGCGCTGTGGCTGGGCGCTCGGCGCAGTGGTGTGACCGCGTTCACCCTGCGCTGGGCGCACGATGCGATGCGCTCCCGCGAGGTCGGCCCGGTGGACGCGCTCACCGTGCGCACCGCCGAGCCCTCGCGCAACGTGAACCACCTGCTGCGTCTGCTGGCCGAGCACCTGCAACACGTGCGTCTGCAGGCACCGGTGGGCGAGCTCTGGCTGCACGCAACCGACGTGCAACCGCTGCGGGAAACCAGTGCCTCACTGCTGCCTGATGCGGGGCAGGAGGGCGAGGCCCTGTCGCGGGTGATCGAGCGCATCGCTGCGCGCCTCGGGGCCGCGCGTGTGCTGCGCCCGCTGCTGGTGGCCGACCACCGGCCCGAGGCGATGTGTCGATGGCGGGCGGCCGATCGGTGGGCCGATGCGCCGCTGCCGCGCCACAGTGCCCCCATCAGCGACACGCCGCAGCCGGGTTTTCTGCTGCCCGAGCCGCTCAAGCTGGTGGTGCGCGGGCATCGGCCGCTCTACCTGGGTGAGCTGCGCCTGCTGCTCGGGCCGCAACGCATCGAAGGCGGCTGGTGGGATCGCGATGAGGCGCACCAGCGCACGCAGCTGGTGGTGCGCGACTACTGGATCGCCTTCTCCGGGCGGGCCGGTTTGTTGTGGGTATTCCAGACCCGCGCCACCGACGGTGCCGAGCCGGCCTGGTACCTGCACGGCTTTTTCGCCTGAGGTGGCCCATGCCCGACACCCTGCCGGCGTACGCCGAGCTGTGCTGCCTCTCCAACTTCTCCTTCCTGCAGGGCGCCAGCCACCCCGAGGAGCTGGTGGCGCGCGCGCATGCGCTGGGCTACAGCGCGCTGGCCATCACCGACGACTGCACCATGGCCGGCGTGGTGCGGGCGCACGTGGCGGCCAAGGCGCACGGGCTCAAGCTGCTCATCGGCAGCCGCTTCGAAGTCGACGATGCCGAGCACGGCCGCTTCGCCCTGGTGCTGCTGGCCACCACGCGCGAGGCCTATGGCCACCTGTGCGGTTTCATCACCCACCTGCGTCGGCGCTCGCCCAAGGGCACGTACCACCTGGCGCGGCATGAAATCGACGCCGCCGCGCTGCCCGGCTGCCTGGCCATTGCCCTGCCGGCGCGCCACGCGCCGCAAAGCGCGTGCGACGCGATCGCGCGCTGGCTGCTGCAGCACTTCATCGGACGCTGCTGGCTGGGCGTGGTGCAGCGCCGCGCTTTCGACGACGAGCTGCACCTGCACCGCCTGCGTGAGAGCGCTGGCTTGTGCGCCGTGCCGCTGGTGGCCGTGGGCGACGTGCGCATGCACCAGCGTTCGCGCAAGCCACTGCACGACGTGCTCACCGCCACCCGCATTGGCCGTCCGCTCACCGACTGCGGTTTTGCGCTCGGCGAAAGCGCCGAGCAGCGCCTGCGCTCGCGCTTGCTGTTGTCGCAGCGTTTTGCGCCCGGCCTGCTGGCCGAAACGCTGAACGTGGCGGCGCGCTGCCACTTCTCCCTCGACGAGCTGCGCTACCAGTACCCGGCCGAACTCGTGCCTGCCGGTCACACGCCCACGAGCTGGTTGCGCCAACAGGTGTTCGAAGGAGCGGCCCGGCGCTGGCCCGCCGGCGTTCCCGCCGGGCGACTGCCGCAGATCGAACACGAACTCGCGCTGATTGCCGAGCTGCGCTACGAGCACTACTTCCTCACCGTGCACGACATCGTGGCCTTTGCGCGCAGCCGCCACATCCTCTGCCAGGGCCGCGGCTCCGCGGCCAACAGCGTCGTCTGCTACTGCCTGGGCATCACCGAGGTGAACCCCGACGAGATGACCATGCTGTTCGAGCGCTTCATCTCGCGCGAGCGCCGCGAGCCGCCCGACATCGACGTCGACTTCGAGCACCAGCGGCGCGAGGAGGTGGTGCAGTACCTCTACGCCAAATACGGGCGCGACCGCGCCGCGCTCACCGCCACCGTCATCTGCTACCGCCCGCGCAGCGCCCTGCGCGATGTGGGCAAGGCCCTGGGCTTCGCGCCCGACGCGCTGCACGCCCTGGCGCGCGGGGTGCGCTGGTGGAGCGAAGGCGCGATCGAGCGCGAACGCCTGGTGGAGGCCGGCCTCGACCCCGATGCGCTGGCGGTGCGCCAGCTGGCCGAACTCACCGCCGAGCTGATGGGTTTTCCGCGCCACCTGTCGCAGCACACCGGCGGCTTCGTGCTCACCAGCGGGCCGCTGTCTGGCCTGGTGCCGATCCAGAACGCCGCGATGGCCGATCGCACCGTGATCGAGTGGGACAAGGACGACCTCGATGCGCTGGGCCTGCTCAAGGTGGACGTGCTCGCGCTGGGCATGCTCACCGCCATCCGCAAGGCGCTCGACTTGGTGAGTCGCCGGCTCGGGCGTCCCTTCGGCATGCAGGACATCCCCGGTGGCGATGCGGCCACCTACGACATGATCTGCGCCGCCGACACGGTGGGTGTGTTCCAGATCGAAAGCCGTGCGCAGATGAGCATGCTGCCGCGCCTGCGGCCGCGCGTCTTCTATGACCTGGTGATCGAGGTCGCGCTGGTGCGGCCGGGGCCGATCCAGGGTGGCGCGGTGCACCCCTACCTGAACCGCCGCCAGGGCAAGGCGCCGATCGACTACCCGAAGAACCTGGAGAAGGCGCTGGACCGCACACTGGGTGTGCCGGTGTTCCAGGAGCAGTGCATGCAGATCGCCATGATCGCGGCCGGCTTCACGCCCGATGAGGCCGATGGCCTGCGCCGCGCCATGGCCGCGTGGAAGCGCAAAGGTAGCCTGGGGCAGTACGAATCGCGGCTGCTGCAAGGCATGGCCGACCGTGGCTACGACGCGGCGTTCGCGCGTGGTGTGGTCGAGCAGGTCAAGGGCTTCTCCAGCTACGGCTTTCCCGAGAGCCACGCCGCGAGTTTTGCCAAACTGGTCTATGTGAGCAGCTGGCTCAAATGCCACCACCCCGATGCCTTTCTCGTGGCGCTGCTCAACAGCCAGCCCATGGGCTTTTACAACCCGCGCCAGCTGGTGCAGGACGCGCGCCGCCACGGCGTCGAGGTGCGTCCGGTGGATGTGTTGCACAGCGACTGGGAGGCGACGCTGGAGGCGTCGGCGCCCGACGAATTGGAATCTGACCCCAATAAGAAGGACCCCGACAAGAACGCGGTGCGCTTGGGGTTGTGGCTGGTGGATGGGTTGGGGGAGTCGGTGGCGCGGCGCATCGTGCAAGCGCGGGGGCAGGGTGGGTTTGACAGCGTGGCCGATCTGGCGCGGCGGGCGCGGCTGGGGCGGCGCGAGCTGGCCTTGCTGGCGGCGGCCGATGCACTGCAGTCGCTCAGCGGGCACCGGCGCCAGCAGGTGTGGGCATCGGCGGCGTTGCAGGCCGCGCCGGCCTTGCTGCGCGACGCGCCGGTGGACGAGGCACCGCTGGTCTTGCCCGAAGCGCCCGAGGGCGAGGCCGTGGTGTGGGACTACGCGAGCCTGGGGCTCACGTTGCGCAGCCACCCGCTGGCGCTGCTGCGTCCGGCCTTGCAGCGCCGCCGCCTGCTCAGCGCGGCCGAGCTGCGCGCCGCGCCCGACCGCCGCCTGGTGCGCCACGCCGGCATCGTCACCTTGCGCCAGCAACCCGAGACGGCCAGCGGTGTGGTCTTCGTGAGCCTGGAAGACGAAACCGGCGTGGTGCAGGTCATCGTGTGGCGGCGCATTCGGGAGCGCTTTCGCCAGGTGTTGCTGCAGTCACGCCTGCTGGCGGTCTACGGGCACTGGCAGCGCGAAGGCGAGGTGGGCAACCTGATCGCGGGCCACCTCGAGGACCTCACGCCGCTGCTGGGGCGTCTGCACACCAACCACAGCCACGACTTTCATTGAGCTGGCGGCGCTGGCCGCCGCATCAGCACGTCGGTGATGAAGCGCCAATGCACCTCGGACACCGGTGTGATCGAGAGCCGGTTGCCGCGCTTGAGCAGCAGCATGTCGGCCAGTGCGGGCTCGGCGCGCAGTTCCGCGAGCGAAATCAGCCGCGTCTTGCGAAGCGCCTGCACGTCCACCAGTTGCCAGCGCGGTGCGTCGGGTTTCGATGCGGGGTCGAAGTAAGGCGAGGCCGGGTCGAACTGCGTGAGGTCGGCGTACGGCGCCGAGGCCACCCGGGCCAGGCCTGCGATGCCCGGCTCGGGGCAGCTGGAGTGATAGAACAACACGCCGTCGCCGATGCGCATGGTGTCGCGCATGAAGTTGCGCGCCTGGTAATTGCGCACACCGGTCCAGGGCACGGTGGCGCGCGGCGCGGCCAGCGCATCGTCGATGGAGCATTCGTCCGGCTCGGACTTCATCAGCCAGTACTGCGTCATGGTTGAAGCTCCCGGGTCACGCCCGCCGCTCGCCGTGGTGCGCGCAACCACCACAGGCAGACCAGCGCACTGCCCACCAGGGCACCCGAGACCCACAAGGCCCCGGCACCCCAGCGCTCCACCAGCCAGCCGAACACCAGCGGCGAGAACGCCTGGGCCACGCGCGAAGGCGCCACGATCCAGCCCTGGCGCCGGCCATAGCCCACCGGGCCGTAGAAGGCCAGTGGCAGCGTGCCCTTGGCGATGGTGAGCATGCCATTGCCCAGGCCGTGCAGCACCGCGAACACCGGTGCCGCCACGGTGCCCAACGCCATCCACACCAGCACGCCCAAGGGGTGCATCGACGCCGCGAACCGCGCGGCCCACAGCGGATGGAAGCGCCGCAAGCCACCGAACTCGAGCAAACGCCCGGCCACCTGGGCCGGGCCCACCAGCGCCCCGATGGCCAGTGCCCCGGCCAGCGACAGCCCACCGGCCATCAACATGGTGGGCAGGTGCGCCGCCAGCGCGCTGCTGACGAACCAGGTGGCGGCGAACACGTAAGCCAGCACCCAGGCCACGTGCCGTGGCGTGGGCGTGGTGGCCTCGCTGCCCTGCGTTATCAGCGCCTCCGGAGCGGGCAGGGCTTCGGTGCGGGGCAAACTGGCATTCAGCGGCAGGCCCAGCACCACGTGCAGCGCAGCCCAGCCCAGGCAGGCGCCGCGCCAGCCGAACTGCACCTCCATCCAGGCCGACAGCGGCCAGCCCACGGTGCTGGCCAGCCCGGCCAGCAAGGTGATGCCCGTGATGGCGCCGCGCGCCTGCTGGCCCTGCAGCCGCACCAGGGTGGCGAACGCGGCTTCGTACAGACCCGCCCCCATGGCCAGGCCGACCACCATCCATCCCGCGAACAAGGAAACCGGGACCTGAGCCAGCGAGAGAAGGCCCAGGCCGAGCGCGAACAGCCCGCTGGTGCTCATGAGCACCGGGCGACCACCGAGGCGATCGATCGCACGGCCCACGGAGGGGCCGACGACGGCCGAAAGCAGCAGCGCGAGCGAAAAGGCGAACCAGACCATGCCGACTGGCACGCCCGCGTCGGCCGCCATCGGACGCGCCAGGATGGCGGGCAGGTAGTAGCTCGACGCCCACGCCAGGGTCTGGGCGGTTCCCAATCGCAGCACCAACGAGGTGTTGCCTTCCATGCGCGGCGTCAGACGATGTCGATGGTGTGGAAGCCGAAGCACCCGTTGCGCCGGTCGGCAAAGTAGTGCTGCAGCGTCTCGCGAACGGTGCGAAAGGCGATCTCGTCCCAGGGGATTTCGTCTTCACGGAACAGCCGAGCCTCGATCGTCTCGTGCCCCGGGTTGAAGCGTTCACTGAGCAACCGCGCGCGATAGAACAGGTGCACCTGGCCCACACGCGGCACGTTCATCAAGGTGAAGATCTCACCGAGTTCGATCTGGGCGCCGGCCTCTTCGTCGGTTTCGCGCAGCGCACCTTCGGCGGTGGTTTCCCCCAGCTCCATGAAGCCCGCGGGCAAGGTCCATTTGCCCCAGCGCGGCTCGATGTTGCGCTTGCACAGCAGCACTTGCGCGCCGTCGTCGCCCCACACCGGCACCGTGCCCACCACATTGAGCGGGTTGTCGTAGTGCACGGTGCCACATGCCGGGCACACGGCGCGCTCGCGGGTGTCGCCATCGTCGGGCAAGCGCATCTGCACGGCAGTGCCGCAGTTGCGGCAGAACTTGGGCGGCGGTCGCAGCATCGTCGCAGTGTAGTGGCGGTATGCAAAAAAAAGCCGGGGATGTCCCCGGCCTGGTGACGGGCAGAAGGCTTACGCCTTCTTGCCGTGCTTCTCGATGAGCGCCTTGGCGGTTTCGAACAGCTTCTTGCCGTCGTAGCCGCGCTTGTCCATGTCCTGCATCCACTCCACCTCCACCAGTCGGGCCTTGCGCTTGAACTCCTGTGCGTCGGCGGCCGACATCTTGTGGATGGTGTTGCCCAGGTCTGCTGCGGCCTTGCGGCCAGCGTTGTCACCGGCCTGCTGCGTCTTGCCCAGCCAGCCCGAGGTCTCGATACCGGAGTTTTTGTCGATGATGGCCTTGAGATCGGGGGCGAGGCTGTTGTACTTCGCCTTGTTCATCGCCATCACGAACGTGGTCGTGTACAGCGCGCCGCCAGCGGGGTCGAACTCGCTGTGGAACTTGGTGAGCTCGTGAACCTTCACCGAGGGCACCACTTCCCAGGGGATCACGCAGCCGTCGATCACGCCCTTGGACAACGCATCGGGAATCTGCGGCAGCGGCATTCCCACCGGCGTGGCGCCCAGGTAGCCCAGCATCTTGGTGATCTGGCGGGTGGGGCCGCGCACCTTGGAGCCGCGCAGGTCGTCAGCGGTCTTCACGAGTTTGCTTCGCATGTGGAACATGCCCGGGCCGTGCACCTGCAGTGCGATGACCTGCGTTTCCTTGAACTCGTCGGGTGCCGCGGTCTGCACGTACTCCCAGTACGCCTTGGAGGTGGCCTCTGCGTTGTTCATCATGAACGGCAGCTCAAAAACCTCGATGCGGGGGAAGCGGCCCGGCGTGTTGCCCGGCAGCGTCCACACCACGTCGACCACGCCGTCGCGCGCCTGGTCGTACAGCTGCACCGGCGATCCACCGAGCTGCATGGCCGGGTAGGCCTCGAACTTGATGCGGCCACCCGAGTCCTTCTCGACCTTGTCCATCCAGGCCTTGTGCATGTTCAGCCAGACGTTGGACTGCGGGGCCATGAAGGTGTGGAACTTGAGCGTGACGCTTTGCTGGGCGAAGCCGGTGAGGGCCGGCGCGCCCAGGGCGAGGGCCGCACCGGACTGGATCAGGGTTCTGCGCTGGATCATGGTGGAGGATCTCCGTGGTGATGAACTTGGTTGAAGCCTAAATCGTGAGTGGACCCAGCGGTGAGAGGTCAAACCCGAACACCGCTTGCCCCGGCTCACGCCACCTTGACGGTGATCGGCACCAGGCCGTCGACGCCGCCGACGAGGGTGTCGCCCGACACCACCGCGTTCACGCCTTCGGGCGTGCCGGTGTAGATGAGGTCTCCGGGCTGCAGTTCCCAGGCGGCCGACAGATGTTCGATCGTCTCGGCGATGTTCCAGATCAGCTTGTTGACGTTGCTGCGCTGGCGGTCGGCGCCATTGACCTGAAGCCAGATGCCGGCGTTGACCACGTCGCCCGCCTGCGCCGCGGGCGTGATGGGGCCGATGGGTGCGGAATGGTCGTAGCCCTTGCCGATGCACCAGGGGCGGCCCTGCTTCTTCATCTCGCCCTGCAGGTCGCGGCGTGTCATGTCCAGCCCCACCGCATAGCCGTAGACGTGTTTGAACGCGTCGGCTGCAGCGATGTTGCGCCCGCCGGTGCCGATGGCGACCACGAGTTCGATCTCGTGGTGCAGGTTCTTTGTCAGGCTCGGGTAGGGGATGGTGGCGGTCTGGCCTTCATCGGCGACCACGATGGCATCGGCTGGCTTGAGAAAGAAGAAGGGCGGCTCTCGGCCGGTGAAGCCCATCTCTTTGGCGTGTTCCTCGTAGTTGCGACCGACGCAGTAGATGCGGTGCACGGGAAAACGATCGCCGAGGCCGACGATGGGCACGGACACGGTGGGGGGTGGGGTGAAGACGTAGCTCATGGGCCGAAGTGTGCCACCCGTTGTCAGTACTGGGTGGACGGCAGGTGGACCACCAGGCCGTCGAGTTCGGGTGTGAGCACGATCTGGCACGACAGGCGGCTGGTGGGCTTCACGGCCGCGGCCGCGAAGTCGAGCATGTCGGTCTCGTCGGCCACCGGGGCCGGCAGGCGCTCGGCCCAGGCCTCGTCCACGTAGACGTGGCAGGTGGCGCAGGTGAGGGTGCCACCGCAGTCGGCGGCGATCTGCTCGATGCCGGCATCGACTGCCGCTTTCATGAGGCTTTGCCCCGGGGCGCCGCGCAGTTCACGGGTGCTGCGGTCGGTGGCGATGAGGTGGATGGTGATCATGGGGCTCGGTATCAATAGCGGGCGAAGTACTCGCGGCGTTCGAAATCGGTCTTGTCTTCGGCGGCAGCGTGGCGTTCAAGCTCCTGTTGCTTGATGCGGCAGAGATGATTGACCACCGAAGCGCCCAGGGCTTCGGTGAGTACCGCATCGGCCCGCAGTGCGGCCAGCGCGTCGCCCAGGTTGTCGGGGATGCGCTCGCTGTCCGCGGCGTAAGGCGCCTCGGTGCCGGCGGGCGGCACCAGGCCGTGCTTGAGACCGTCCAGCCCGGCGTGGACCTGGGCCGCCATGCACAAGTAGGGGTTGGCCGCGGGTTCGCCCAGGCGGTTCTCGATGCGCGTGGCGGCGTCGCCCGCGCTGCCGACCACGCGCAGCATGGCGCCGCGGTTGTCGCGGCCCCACAGGATGGCCTGCGGCGCCAGTGCGTTGGGCCGGAAGCGCCCGAAGCCGTTGACGGTGGGGGTGCACAGCGGCGTGAGCGCGCGCGCATGCGCCAGCAGACCCGCGAGCCAGTGCGCGCCGGCCTTGCTCAGCGTGTGCAGTGCGTCGCGCGGCGTGCTGCCCAACGCGGGCTCGTTGCGCACGAAGACGTTGCGCCCACTGGCCAGTTCCACCACCGACTGGTGCAGGTGCCAGCCACTGGACATGATGTTCGGGAACGGTGGACGGCACATGAAGCTGGCGTGGTAGCCCGCGCGGCGCAAGGCCTGCTTCACCCCATTGCGCAGCAACACCATCTGGTCGGCCGCGGTGAGTGCGTCGGTGGCGTCGAACACCGCTTCCACCTGACTGGGGCCGAGTTCGATTTCCAGCGACTGCAGCGGAAGGCCCAGACCGAGTGCGGTGTGTTCGACGATGCGCAGCGCTTCGTCGGCCATGTCGCTCATCGCCTCGCCCTGCAACTGGTAGCCCGGGTGGATCATTTGCACGGCGGGCGGCTCGCCAGGCCAGGCAGCGCGCATCGGATCAAGTTGCGGCGTGGTATCGGTGAGGCGGTAGATGTGGAACTCGACCTCCAGCCCGGTCTTGAAGCCCAGGCCTTCGTGCGCCAGCGCGCCCAGCGCCGTCTGCAGCACGCGGCGGCTGTCGAAGTCCACCGGCGTACCGTCGGCGTGCCAGGGCTGGCATCGCAGCCAGCCGGTGCCCGGCGCCCACGGCAGCTCCACGAAGCTGTGCGGGTCGGGCAGCAACAGCAGGTTGGCGGCGCCCGCAAAGCCGGGCAGATCGTCGGTGGCCCCGGGCTCGAACACCTTCCATGCGGTCTTGTCGGCGGTGTCCTTGAGCATCAGGGTGCCGACCATGCCCATGCCGTCGCGCAGCGCGCGGATGGCGGCGTGCGGCATCAGGGTCTTGCCGCGCAGCAGACCGTGTGCGTCGCACCAGCCCAGGCGCACGCGCTGGATGCCGCGCTCCTCGATGAAGCGCGAGAGGCGCTGGCACGCGGCTTCGCGCGCGGCGTCGTGCACGCCGCAGCGGTGGGCGAAACTCATTTCGCGCCCGCCAGGGCTTCGAGTCGGGCCGCCCAGGGCGCGCGCTCGCGGCGTTCGCGCACCGCGTTCTGCCACCAGCCCTGCCAGTCGCCCGTCGGCGCAAAACCGTCGATGGTGTCGGGGCCGTGGATGTCCGCGTGTTTCGAAGCGTCGGCAATACCGGGTGCGGCACCGCCTTGCTCCACCGCTTCGATGGCCTGCAACAGCAGGCGGCGGTGGGCCATGATGACTTTGTCCGATGTGCCCAGGTGTTCGCGCGTGCGGTCCTGGATCGCGCCCATGCTTTCGCAGGCCCACTGGTCGTGCACGTTGATGTCGTCCTCGCCCATGCCGAGGTAGGTGCGCTCCACCTGTTCCTGCGGGTTGAAGCCCCAGTGGTTGTGGCGGCCGGTCTTCGGCTCGAAGAACGGCAGTGTCACCGCGTCCAGCCGCGGCTTGCGCATGGCGGCCTTGTCCACCGGCGCATCGAAGCTGGTGAAGAAGGCGTACCAGTAGTTGCGCGTGTCGTCCACCGGCACGTGCATCTGCGTGATCGTCATGGTCTCGGACAACGGGATCACGAAGGTCTGCGGAAACACCGCGTGGGTGATGCGCACGTGGGTGAGTTCGTCGTTGAGCTGGCGCAGCGCGGTGAGCTGGATGCCCCAGGGCCTGGCCTCGTGCAAGATCTCCGGGCTGCCGAACTCGCGCATCACGCGCGTCATGGGCCAGCGCTCGCCGGCCACCTCGCCCGCGCTGGCGCCGCGGAACTGCTTGCCGTAGCTGTCGTCCAGCGGCGCGTCATTGAAGAAGCGGTGCAGATAGGAGGCGTGCGCCGGGTCGATGCCGACCTCCAGCGACTGCAGCCAGTTGCAGTTCCAAAGGCCCTTGAAGGCGAAGGTGTGCGTGGCCGGCGCCTCGAAGCAATCGAGCGCGGGCAGCGGTGGGGGCGCGCCCTCGCCAAGCCAGGCAAACAGCACGCCGCTGCGCTCGATCAGCGGGTAGCTCTGCTGGCGCACGCGGTTGCACAGCGTGCTGCCCGCGGGCTCGGCCGGCGTCTCCAGGCAGCGGCCATCGATGTCGAACTTCCAGCCGTGGAACGGGCAGCGCAGGCCGTCGCCCTCGTTGCGGCCATAGGCCAGGTCGGCGCCGCGGTGCGGGCAATCGCGGTCGAGCAGACCGAAGCGGCCCTCAGCGTTGCGGAACAGCACGAAGTCCTGACCCAGCAGGCGCACCGGCTTGACCGGGCGCACCGCCATGGCCGGGTCGATGGCGGGGTCGAACTCGTCGAGCAGGGCCACGGGTTGCCAGTAGCGGCGCAGCAGGCGGCCGCCGGGTGTTCCGGGGCCGACCTGGGTGAGGCGTTGGTTGAGTTCGGCTTTCATGGGTGGCCTGTGTTGGTACGGGGGTAGGGTAAAACGGTATCCCGTTTTTGATGTTCAGTGTACAGTCCGTAGCCATGAGCTTGCAAGAAACCGTTCTCATGCAATTGCGCGACTGGATCCTGTCGGGCCAGTTCGAGCCCGGCCAGCGCCTGGCGGAGCAGCAGCTGGCGGAGCGGCTGGGCGCGTCACGCACCCCGGTGCGCGCGGCCCTGGTGACGCTGGAGCAGGAGGGCCTGGTCGAGGCCAACGAGACTGGCAAGTACCTCGTGCGCCAATTCACCGCGCAGGAAGTGATCGACGCGATCGCGGTGCGTGGGCACCTTGAGGGCATGGCTGCGCGCCTGGTGGCCGAGCATGGCGTGCCGCGTGCGCTGCAGACGCAATTGCAGGCCGTGCTCGATGAGGGCGACCGGCTGCTGGCGGACAACCCCCTCACGCTGGAGAGCTACGCGGCTTATGCGCTGATGAACGACCGCTTCCACGCGCTGATCCTCGATGCCTGCGGCAACCGCGCCCTGCAGCGTGCCGTGGCGCTGAACGACAAGTTGCCCTTCGCCCCGGCCTCGGCCATGCTGCCCATGCAGGGCACGGTGGCACTTGACCGCGACTGGATGCTCTACGCCCACCGCCAGCACCACATGCTGTTCGACGCCCTCAAGCGCGGCGAGGGCGCGCGGGCTCAGGCGCTGGCCACCGAGCACACCGAGGTCGCGCAGATGAACATGCGCATGGCGCTGGAGCGGCGCAGCGAGAGCGAACGGGTGATGCCGTTGATGAAGCTGGTGGTGGGCTGAGGCGGACGACTTGCGTCGCTCGCTCGACCGGGCCTGACCCGCCACATATGGCGGTGTGACGTTCAAACGCCCAGGTGCTGCGCCAGCAGTTCCGGCTTGGCAAGCAACGCCGACGTCGCGCCCTCGAACACCACCTCGCCCTTCACCAGGATCACGTTGCGATCGGTGATCTGGGTGACGTGTTTCCAGTTCTTGTCCACGATCACGCTGCTGATGCCGCTTTCGCGGATGAGCCCGCAGATGCGCCAGATCTCGCGCGCGATCAGCGGTGCCAGGCCTTCGGTGGCCTCGTCGAGGATCAGCAGATCGGGGTTGGTCATCAGCGCGCGGCCGATGGTGAGCATCTGCTGCTCGCCACCGCTCAGTTGCTGGCCACCGTGGTTCAGGCGCTCGGCCAGACGCGGGAAGGTGTCGAGCACACGCTCGTAGGTCCAGTCGCGCTGGCCTTTCGTGCCCGGCCGCGCGGCCATCACCAAGTTTTCTTTCACGCTCAGGTTGCCGAAGATGCCGCGGCCTTCCGGCACGTAGGCGATGCCCTGACGCGCCACGGCATAGGGCGAGGCGCCCGTCATGTCGCGGCCCTTGACCTGCACCGTGCCGCCGCTGGGTTTGACGAGGCCGATGATCGACTTGAGCAGTGTGGTCTTGCCCATGCCGTTGCGGCCCATGAGGCCGATGGTCTGGGCCGGCCCGACGGTGAAGTCGACACCGCGCAGGATGTGGCTCTGGCCGTAGTGCGTGTGCAGGCCCCGGGCTTCGATGAGGTTGCCCATCGTCAATGCTCCTCCCCGAGGTAGGCCGCTTGCACGCCTTCGTCGTTGCGGATCTGTTCGGGCGTGCCGCTGGCAATCACCTGGCCGTTGACCATCACGGTCAACACATCGGCCAGCGCAAACACCGCGTCCATGTCGTGCTCCACCAGCATCACCGCGTGTTCGGCCTTCAGGCGCTGCAGCAGCGCCACCATCGATTCGGCTTCCGCCGCACCCATGCCGGCCAGGGGCTCGTCGAGCAGCAGCACGGTGGGCTCGGTGGCCAGCGTCATGGCGATCTCGAGCTGGCGTTGCTCGCCGTGGCTGGTGGCCGCGGCCACGCTGTTTGCGCGCGCGGTCAGCCCGGCGAGCTCCAGCGCGCGTTCGCAGCGGCGGTTCACCTCGGTCAAACGCCCGGCCGGGCTGATCCAGTGCAGCGGGTTGAAGGGCGCATGCCGCTCGCGCGATTGCGCGGCCAGGCGCACGTTCTCCCACACGGTGAAGGGCAGGAAGATGTTGGTCTTCTGGTAGCTGCGGCCCAGGCCCTGGCGCGAGATGCGCTCGGGTGGCTGGCCCGTGATGTCCTGCCCGTTGAGGCGGATGCTGCCGCTGGTGGGCGGCAGATCGCCCGAGAGCAGGTTGGTCAGCGTGGACTTGCCCGCGCCGTTCGGGCCGATGACGGCATGAATGCGGCCGCGGTGCAGGTCCACCGACACGCCGTTGACGGCGGCCAGGCCGCCGAAGCGTTTGGTGAGGTTTGTCGCCGAGAGCCGCAGATCGCTCATGCCTTCTCCCTGCGCCGGGTGAAGCGCTCGATCAGGCCGAGCAGGCCGCGCGGCGCCACGATGACCACCAGCACGATGAAGCCGCCCATGAGCAATTGCCAGTGCTTGGTCATGTCCTTGAACACGTGCATCACGTACTCGAAGGCGAAGGCGCCGACGATGGCACCCGCGAAATTGCCCATGCCACCGAGGATGACCATCATGATCGCGTGCGCGCTCATGTGAAAACCCATGAGCTCGGGGTTCACATAGCCGGTCTGCGCGGCCCACAGGTAGCCCGCCACACCCGCCAGCGCGCCGGCCAGCGTGAAGGCGGTGAGCTTGTAGCCGAAGGTGCCATAGCCCACGGCGCGCATGCGGTGCTCGTTGACGCGGATGCCGGCCAGCACCCGGCCGAAGGGCGAGAACAGCAGCCGGCGCAAACCGAAGTAGATGAGCAGCAGCAGCGCGAACGTGAAGTAGTAGAAGACGAGCTTGTTGTCCAGGTCGATGCCCAGCGCCGTGGCATCCGGCCGGAAGGTCACGTAGATGCCGTCGGAGCCGCCCAGTGCCTTGTTGTCGAAGAACAGGAAGAACACCATCTGCGCGAAGGCCATGGTGACCATGATGAAGTAGATGCCGTGGGTGCGGACGACGAAGAAGCCGATCACCAGCGCCGCCAGGCCGGCGGCCAGCGCCGCCAGTGGCAGCGACCACCACAGCGCGATGGGCGTGTCCGGCGGCGTCATGAAGGCCAGCGCGTAGCCCGCAATGCCGAAGAAGGCCGCGTGGCCGAGTGACACCAACCCGCTCACGCCCTGCAGCAGGTCCAGGCTCATCGCGAAGATGGCCAGGATCATCATCTGCGACAGCATGCCGAGGTAGAAGTCGCCGCCGTCCAGTGGAACGAACGGGAACGCCGCGAGCGCGATGGCGCCCAGCGCCAGCACGAACTGAATGCTGCGCGGCAATTTTTCGAGTTGGGCTTTTGCAGCGCTCATTGCTTGAACAAGCCTTCGGGTTTGTAGAGCAGCACGAGCGCCATCAGCATGTACACCGCCATGCCGGCGATCTGCGGCACGAGCACTTTGCCGAAGGTGTCGACCAGACCCACCAGCAACGCCGCCACCAGCGCACCGCGCACCGAGCCGATGCCGCCGATGACCACCACCACGAAGCACATGATCAGCACCGAGCTGCCCATGCCGGGGTACACACTGGCAATCGGCGAGGCGATCATGCCGGCGATGGCGGCCAGGCCCACGCCGAGGGCGAACACCACGCCGTGGATCAGGCGAATGTTCACGCCGAGCGATTCGGTCATGTCGCGGTTAAAGGCGCCGGCGCGGATCTTCATGCCCAGGCGCGTCTTGCTGATGAGCAGGTACAAGCCGATGGCGAGCACGATGCAGATGCCCGACATGACCAGCCGGTAGACCGGGTAGGACAGCGTGTCTGTGAGGGGGATGGACCAGTTCAGCACCTCGGGCACCTGCACCGCGTGCACGTCGTCGCCCCAGAAGATGGAACGCATCTCCTCGAAGATGTAGATCAGCCCGAAGGTGAGCAGCACCTGGTCGAGGTGGTCGCGGTGGTAGAAGTGGCGAAACAGCAGCCACTCCAGCAGCCAGCCGAACACCACGGCCAGCAGCGTGCCGAGCACGATGGCCAGCGTGAGGCTGCCGAGCGCGGAGGTGAAGTACCACGCGAGGTAGGCGCCCAGCATGTAGAAGCTGCCGTGCGCGAGGTTGACCACGCCCATGATGCCGAAGATCAGCGTGAGGCCGGCGGCCAGCATGAACAGCAGCAGCCCGTACTGGACGCTGTTGAGCAGCTGGATGAGGAGGTTGGCGAAGTCCATGGGGTGCAGACGTCAAACCGGCGCCGCAAGGGCGCCGGCTTGCAGGGGAAAAGACGCAAGGATCAGGCCATGCGGCAGCCGGTGGCGGGGTCGGCGACGGCCTTGGCGGCGATCCCGATCACCTTGTTCTCCTTGTTCTCCACGCGGCGCAGGTACATGTCCTGGATCGGGTTGTGCGCCGGGCTCATCTTCCACTTGCCGCGCGGGCTGTCGATCTCGGCGCCGCGCATGGCCGCGTACAGCGCCTGCTTGTTGGCCATGTCGCCCTTGACCGCGTTGGCGCCCTTGACCAGCAACAGACCGGTGTCGTAGCCCTGCACCGCGTACACGTCGGGCTGGAGCTTGAAGGTCTTGGCGTAGTCGAGGCGGAATTTCTTGTTGCGCGGCGTGTCCAGCGAGTCGCTGTAGTGCATGGTGGTGAGCACGCCGTTGGCGGCGTCACCGGCGGCGTCGAGCACGCCTTCGGTGAGGAAGCCCGAGCCGTAGAGCTGGATGTTGTTGCTCAGGCCCGCAGCGTGGTAGTCGCGCAGGAACTTGGCGGCGCCACCGCCCGCGAAGAAGCAGGCCACGGCATCGGGCTTGATGGAGGCGATCTCGGTCAGCAGCGCCTGGAATTCCACGTTGGGGAAGGGCAGGGCCAGCTTCTTGACGATCTGGCCACCGGCGGCGGTGTAGCTCTGCTCGAAACCTTCGAAGGCCTCGTCGCCCGCGGCGTAGCTCCAGGTGATCCAGACGGCCTTCTTGTGGCCGCGCTCCATCATGGGCTTGCCCAGGGCCAGCGTGGGCTGGCTGTTGGTGAACGAGGTGCGGAACACGTTGGGTGCGCACTGCGCGCGCGTGGCCACGTGCACGCCGGCGTTGGGGATCAGGTTGAGCACGCCGGACTCGCGCGCCACGCGGTGGATGCCCATCTGCACGCCCGAGTGCACCGTGCCCACGAGCACGTCGACCTTGTCGCGCTGCACCAGGCGGGTGGCGTTCTCGATGCCCTTGGCCGGGTTGGATTCGTCGTCGACCTTGAAGAACTCGACCTCGCGGCCGCCCAGCTTGCCGCCCTGCTCGTTGAGCGCCATGCGGAAGCCGTTCTCGATGGCCACGCCGAGCTGCGCGAAGGTGCCGGTGTAGGGCAGCATGAAGCCCACGCGCACCTTGTCGGACTGCGCGCGCACGATCTGCGGCAACAGCAGGCCGGAGGAGGCAGCGCCGATCACGGCGGCACTGCGGGTCAGGACGAGACGGCGGGTGGTCATGGTCGGGGACTCCTGGGGTTGGGGATACCGGGCACTGTAGGTTCGTCCGGCGGTGCTTGGCGATCCTGAATTACCCTATGCGCTTCAAATCTGAAATGTTCAGGGCTGAAATAAATACCATCTCAGGTCGCACCTGACGCGGCGAGCGCCTGGGCCAGCCATTCGCGGCACCAGGCTGCGCCCACGGTTTCGGGGTTGTCGTCGCTGGAGGCATCGAGGATCAGGGGCTCGCCGATCCGCACCGCGCCCAGGTCGCGCAGTCGCTCGTCGAAGCGGCGCCCGCCGTTGGCAAAGGTCTGGGGGTACTGCAGGCTGTCACCCAGAGCAATCAGCCCATAGCGCACGTGGCCCAGAAAGCGCGGCTGGCCGTCCAGCGAGGCGTAGAAGGCCTGGGCGTTGTCGGGCACGTCGCCCGTGCCGTAGGTGGACGAACATATGACGTAAAGTGCATCTTCGTCGAAGACGCTGGGATCGAGGCCGTCCATCATCCGCACCTCGATGCGCTCGATCAGATCGGAGCTGTCAAGTTCGATCGCCTGCGCCACATATTCGGCGGTGCTCGTCACGGTGCCCACGAGGATGAGCAGCTTGGTGGGCGGTTGGGAAGGCATAACAAGCACTTTAGTGCATGTTTTCGCGCCGCATCATGGGGTAAACCCGCGCATGGCGAGGCAGGCGGCTCAGGTCGGTACGTCCTCTGGCCGATCGGCCATCGGGGGCGCTGCTGCCAGCAACTGCTCCAGCCGCTCGATGCGGTGTCGGTGCAGCGTGGTGATGGCATAGAAGTTCTCCTGCAGCTGCGTGGAGCGGCCCACCGTCACCAGCACGCCGCTGCGCAGTTCGTCCTGCACCACGACCTCGGGCAGCACGGTGAGCCAGCCGCTGTCGCGCGCCACCAGACGCAGCATGGCCATGTCGTCCACCTCGGCGCGCAGTCGCGGCACCACGCCGGCGGCCACGCACAGCGCATCGAACTGCCCCCGCAGCGCGTGGCGCGGGCCGGGCAGGGCCAGCTCCAGGCCTTGCAGGTCCTGAGGTATGCGCAGGCTGCGGCCACGCCACGCCTTGGCCGGCCCCACCAGCGAGATGGCCTGACTGCCCAGGAAGCGGCAATGCAGCGGTCGGTCCGGATCGGAGGGAACGGCCTCGTTGGCGAGCACCACGTCGAGCTGGTGCTGCTGCAACCGCGACAGCAAGTCGGCGAGAAGGCCCGACTCCAGCGACAGGGTGACGGTGGGGTCGGCGAGCAGCGGCCGGATCCAGTTCTCCTGGTAGTTGCGCGACAGCGTGGCCACGCTGCCCACGCGCAGCCGGACCATGCCCTCACTCTGCCCTTGCAGCCGGCCGAGCAGCTCCTGGCTCAGGCCGAAGATGTTTTCCGCGTACGACAGCGCCAGCTGCCCGGTGTCGGTGAGTTCCAGCCGCCGACCGTTGCGATCGAACAGCGGGCTGCCCAGGCGCTCTTCGAGCTGGCGGATCTGCGTCGACAGCGAGGACTGCGATACGTGCAGCTCTTGTGCCGCACGGGTGAGGTGGCCCGTGCGGGCGACACGCCAGAAGTAAAAGAGGTGGTGGAAGTTGAGCTGCTCGACTTTCATCGTTCTTTAAAAGCGATTTATTTGTTCTTTTCATTGTAATTTACAGAATCTTGGTTGCGCCGCAACATCGCCGCCGTCCCCTCCGGAGCGTCACCGATGACCCAAGCCACCGTTCTGTTCAGCTCGATTGCCCTGCTGCCGTCCCTGCTGATGCTGGCCGCCATGCCCCAGCTGGGCGCTGAGGCGGGCTGGCGCCGTTTCCAGGGTTTGTCGGTGATGGCGCTGTTGCTGGCGATCGGGGGCCTCGCGCTGCAACTCACGGGCGCGACGGGCGCGGCTGCGTCGCTGCCGCCGGGCTTCGGCATCACGCTGGTGGGTGCGTGGGTGGCGGTGCTGGTGCAACTGCTGGGCACCGTCATCGGTGTCTTCTCGTCGCGCTACCTGCAGGGTGAGCCCGGGCAGCCGCGCTATGTGGCGGCGCTGGCCGGTGTGTTGGGCGCCGTGCACGTGCTTTTGCTCGCCAACCACTGGCTGGTGTTGATCGCGGCCTGGGCCGCGGTCGGTGTGGCCTTGCAACATTTGCTGTGCTTCTACGCCGACCGACCGTTCGCGCGGCTCGCGGCGCACAAGAAACGCGTGGCCGACCGCCTGGCCGACGTGTTTCTGCTGGCCGCCGCGGCGTTGTCGTGGCGCGAGGTGGGTTCGGGCTCGTTGCCAGCGTTGTGGCAGCACCTCGAGACCGCCCCCGCATCGCTGCCGCTGCAGATGGCCGCGGTCTGTCTGGCGCTGGCCGTGGTGCTGCGCACCGCCTTGCTGCCGGTACACGGCTGGCTGATCCAGGTGATGGAGGCGCCGACCCCGGTGTCGGCCTTGCTGCACGCCGGCGTGGTCAACCTGGGCGGTTTCGTGCTGATCCGCTTCGCGCCCTTGCTGGAAGCCGCACCGCTGGCGCGCTGGCTGCTGCTGGGCATTGGTCTGGCCACCGCACTGCTGGCCGGCCTGGTGATGCTCACGCGGGTCAGCATCAAGGTCCGGCTGGCCTGGTCCACCGTCGCGCAGATGGGTTTCATGGTCATGGAGTGCGCGCTCGGGCTCTATACGCTGGCGCTGCTGCACCTGATCGGCCACTCGCTCTACAAGGCGCACACCTTCCTCGCGGCGTCGGGCGCGGTGGAAGACGCCCGCCGGCGAATGATGCGCGGGGACGCCACCGCTTCGCCCGCCAGCCTGCTGGTTGCGCCGCTGGCGGCGGGGGTGCTGGTGTCGCTGCTGGTGGCGTGGGCGCCGTTGCCGGCATGGCCCTGGTGGTGGAGTGCGGTGCTGGCGCTCGCCTGGGCGCCGCTGTTGTGGATGCCCGGCGCCGGCACGCCCGATGCACCGGGCCGCGTTCAGCGCCTGATCACCGGCCTCGGCCTGGTGGGATTGCTGGCTGCGGTGGCGTTGCTGGGACACGCCTTGCCCTTTGGTTTGTCCGACGCGCCGCACACCCCGGCAGGCTTGGTCGCATTGGCGGGCATGGCCGTGCTCTACGGCGCCCTGACCGTGATGCAGGCGCGCCCGCGGGCGTTGGCCGCCTGGCGCCGCTGGAGCTACGCGGGCTTCTACGTCGACGAATACGCCACCCGGGCGGCGCTGCGCTGGTGGCCCGCGCGCTGGATGCCTGCCGTCAAAGATTGAACCGAAGCACAAGGAAACGCCGATGGAAACCCTGATGACACCGCATACCGCCGAAGACGGCGAGCTGTCGCCACCGCTTCCCGCCACGTCCCGGCCCACCGGCTGGAACGAGCGCATCGAGGCGGCCTGTGCCCAGGCCTGCAGCACCATCGCACCGGCCTGGCCGCTTGATCGGGCCATCGCGGTCAACCCACATTGGCAGCGCGTCGAGCGCAGCGTGCGCAACGTGGCCGCGCGCATGGCGGTGCTGGGCGGCATCGCTGTGTTTCCGCCACGCGAGCAACTGCGCGACGCCTGGCACTCAGGGCGTATCACGCACGCCGACCTGGCCGAGTCGCTGGCGCGTCTGGCGCCGCAACCGGGTGCGGGCCTGGACGCTGTGCAGGCCATCGCGGCGCTCGATGCACTGCCCGCGCTGGAGCGATTGCCGCTGTTGATCGACGTGCTCGACGACGATCCGACCGGCCACACCCGGCTGTCCTGGCGCCAGGCGATCACGCACCAGGTGAGCCAGGTTTGTGCGGCCTACTTCGACCAGCACCAGGCGGACTGGGCGCCCGAGCGCCATGACAGCCTGTACGCCTTCTGGCGCGACACGCTCACGCACGACCATGGCATCGGTCACCTCATGGGCCTGCCCGACATCGCCCGCGGCCTGGCCGCTTTGCCCGCCACCCGCCAGGACGCCGAGCGCTGGGTGCTGCGCCGCCTGGGCCTGCCCGAAGCCTGCTGGACCGACTACCTGGAGGCGGTGCTGCTGAGCGTGAACGGTTGGGCCTCGTCGTGTGCCTACCTGGGCTGGCAGGCGCGTCTGGCAGGTGGCAGCGATGACCACCTGCGCGATCTGCTGGCGATCCGCCTGGCCTGGGGCGCCATCTTGCTGGAATGCCGTGACGACGTCGCCGCCCAGCGGGCATTCGCCGCGCTGCAGGCGCGCTGGGCCCTGGCTCCCGCCATGCTGGCACAGGCCGAGCATGCGTTGCGGGTGGACGAGGTCTGGCAGACCGCTTTCGAGATCGGCTACCAGCGCACTCTCGTGCAGCGGCTGGCGACGGTCCCGCCGCTGGCGCCGTCCGCGTTGGGGGCGCCAGCGGTTGAGGTGCAGGCAGCGTTCTGCATCGACGTGCGCAGCGAACCGCTGCGCCGCGCGATCGAATCCGTCTGGCCCGCGGTGCAAACCATCGGCTTCGCCGGTTTCTTTGGCCTGCCGGTGGCTTACACGCCGCTGGGCACGTCGGCGCGGCGTCCGCAATTGCCGGGTCTGCTTGCGCCTGCCGCGGAGGTTACGGAGCGCGTGGCCCGCCACCCGGGCGATTTCGGCCCGCAAGGTGACAGCCTGCAGTTGTCCGCCCGCCAGGCCCGGCTGAGCAGCTTCTCGCGGGCGCAGCAGTGGGGCGCCGGCAGTCGCTGGCCCAATGCCGCTTTCTCTTACGTGGAATCGGTGGGCGCGGGCTACCTGGGCAAGCTGGCGCAGTGGTTGCGGCCTTCGGCCGCGCCGCGGGTATCGCTCGACAGCGACGGCCTGGCGCCACGCTACCGCGCGTTGTGTCGCCCGGCACTGAGCGGGCTGGACACCGCCGACAAGGTGGACCTGGCGGCGCGTGTGCTGCATGCCATGGGCCTCGATCGTGGCCTCGCGCCCCTGGTGCTGCTGGTGGGCCACGGCAGCCAGAGCGCGAACAACGCACAGGCCGCTGCACTGGATTGCGGCGCCTGCTGCGGCCAGAGCGGCGAGGTCAATGCGCGCGTGCTGGCCGGGCTGCTCAACGAGCCCGCGGTGCGCGAAGGGCTGCGCGAGCGCGGCATCGCGGTGCCGGCAGACACCGTTTTTGTCGCCGCGCTGCACAACACCACCACCGACGAGATCGTGCCCTTCGACCTCGACCTGCAGGACGAAGCGGCCCGCGCGCGCTGGGCACGGCTCCAGACGGTGCTGCAACACGCCGGCGACCAGGTGCGCCGCCTGCGCGCCGGCCCGCTCGGCCTTGACCCGCGCACCCCGCACGCGGCCTTGCTGGACCAGCTGCGCCGCCGCGCCAACGACGGCGCGCAGACCCGTCCGGAGTGGGGCCTGGCGGGCAACGCGGCCTTTCTGATCGCGCCACGATGGCGCAGCCAGGGCGCCGTGCTCGACGGGCGCGCCTTCCTGCACGACTACGACGCGGGCAACGACCCGGATGGCAGCGTGCTCGAACTGCTGATGACCGCGCCCATGCTCGTCACGCACTGGATCAATTGGCAGTACCACGCGTCCACCTGCGATCCGCAGCGCCTGGGCAGCGGCAACAAGCTGCTGCACAACGTCGTCGGTGGATGCATCGGCGTGTTCGAGGGCAACGGCGGGGATCTGCGCATTGGCCTGGCGCGCCAGTCGCTGCACGACGGCGAGCGCTGGTTGCATGAGCCGCTGCGCCTGACGGTGGTGATCGATGCGCCCGCCGAGGCGATCGAGCGCGTGATCGGGCGGCACGCCGTGGTGCGCCAGCTGATCGACAACGCCTGGTTGCACCTGTGGCGGTTTGCCCCCGACGGCGGCATGTTGCGGTACGACGGCGGCGTCTGGCGGACCCTCGAAGGCTGAACGCCATCAGAACGTCGGTCCTGGATTGGCCTGCCCGGAGGGACTCGAACCCCCGACCTGCTGCTTAGAAGGCAGCTGCTCTATCCAGTTGAGCTACGGGCAGAAAGGGTGGCCGCGATACGAAAAAGGCCCACACTGTGGGCCTTTTCGTTCTTTGATGAATGGTCGGAGCGGCGGGATTCGAACTCGCGACCCTCTGCTCCCAAAGCAGATGCGCTACCAGGCTGCGCTACGCTCCGACAAGTTGCCGATTCTACCCGGCCGTTGGCGCACCTCGGCCCCGAACCTTTGGCCGATGGGTCAGCGCTTCTGGTATTGCGTGTTCCCGAACAGGATGTCGCGCGCCTTGTCGTCGGTGAGCGGCTTGCGCGCATCGGCCAGCACCGCCACGCCGCGCTGCACCGCCGGGCGTGCGGCGATGCGGTCGAACCACACCTTCAATCGGGGGTAGTCGGCCCAGTCGATGCCCTGGTTCTGCCAGCTGCGCAGCCAAGGAAAGATGGCGATGTCGGCGATCGAGTAGTCCTCGCCCGCGATGTGGGCATGGTGGGCGAGTTGCTTGTCCATCACGCCGTACAGACGCTTCGCTTCGTTGGTGTAGCGGTTGACCGCGTAGTCGATCTTCTCGGGCGCGTACATGCGGAAATGGTGTGCCTGGCCCAGCATCGGGCCCACGCCGCCCATCTGGAACATCAGCCACTCCAGCACCTTGAACTTCTCGCGGTCGGTGCGTGGCAGGAAGCGGCCAAACTTGCTGGCGAGGTACAGCAGGATGGCACCCGACTCGAACAGCGTGATCGGCTGGCCGTCGGGCCCGTTCGGGTCGACGATGGCGGGGATCTTGTTGTTCGGGCTGATGGCCAGGAATTCCGGCTTGAACTGGTCGCCGGTGCCGATGTTGACCGCGTGCACGCGCCAGTCGCTGCCGAGTTGCTGGCCGCATTCCTCCAGCATGATGTGGACCTTGTGGCCGTTGGGCGTGGGCCAGGAGTGGACGTCGATCATCGGGCGGGCCTTTCTCGCGCTTTCCGTGCGGTGTTGAACGGGCAATTCCTTCAGCTTACGGGACAATTCCGGCCCATGTTCGATTCGATGTGGAATGCCCTCAGCCCGGCCCGCCGACTGCGCGCGCGGCACGCGCCGCTGGTGCAGTGGGCCGAGGCGCGCGGCCTGGAGTTCCTGGCCCGGCGCGACGACGCCTGTGCCTTCGTGGGGGAGTGGTCCGGCCAGCCGGTGCGCATCGACTTGCAGCCCGCCGGGCGGCCGTATCTGGAGGGCTGGGAGCTCAACGCGCGCACCGAGATCGGCATGCCCCTGCCGTCGGGCGTGGTGCTGATGAACCGCGCGCTCAAGCTCTCGATGGACCGCTGGGCCGACTACCTGTACTCGCAGCTCACGAACTCGGTGCAGACGATGGCGGACACGCTGCCCGAGGAGTTGCGCTGGCTGGCCACCTACCGCGATGCGGGCTGGCCAGGCCCCGAGCCGGCGTTCTTCGAGCGTTATGCGGTGCTCACCGATTCGACCGACGAGGCGCGCGCCCTGATCGACGAAGCCACAGTGCAGGCGCTGATGCACTGGCCCGACAACGCGCGTTCGGTGGAAACGCCGCTGCTGCTGATGCGCCTGCGCGGCAAGTTGCAGTTGCGCTTGCAGCTCGAGCCCTCACGGCACGCGGGTTGCGAGTGCCACGCGCTCAATATGTTCGAGGCGTTGAGTCGGCGCCTGCTGGCGCAGGCGCGCGACCTCAACTCCCGCGGGTGATCGGCATCTCCACTTCGCCCGGCACGGCCATGTGCTTGGCAAGCTCGAGCTTGGCGATGGACTGGCGGTGCACCTCGTCCGGGCCGTCGGCCAGGCGCAGCGTGCGCTGGTGGGCGTAGCTGTAGGCGAGCGGGAAATCACCGCTCACGCCACCGCCGCCGTGGGCCTGGATGGCCATGTCGATGATTTCGCAGGCGATGTTGGGAGCCACCACCTTGATCATCGCGATCTCGGCCTTGGCCACCTTGTTGCCCACGGTGTCCATCATGTACGCGGCTTTGAGCGTGAGCAGGCGCGCCATCTCGATCTTGCAGCGCGCATCGGCGATGCGCTCGTGCCAGACCGACTGCGCCGACACCGGCTTGCCGAAGGCCACGCGGCTGTTGAGGCGCTTGCACATGAGTTCGAGCGCGCGTTCGGCCGCGCCGATGGAGCGCATGCAGTGGTGGATGCGGCCCGGGCCGAGGCGGCCCTGGGCGATCTCGAAGCCGCGGCCTTCGCCGAGCAGGATGTTGCCCACCGGCACGCGCACGTTCTTGAGCACCACCTCCATGTGGCCGTGTGGCGCGTCGTCGTAGCCGAACACCGACAGCGGGCGCACCACGGTGATGCCGGGCGAGTTGGCGGGCACGACGATCATGCTCTGCTGCGAATGGCGCGGCGCGTCGGGGTTGGTCTTGCCCATCACGATGTAGACCGCGCAGCGCGGATCGCCGGCGCCGGAAGACCACCACTTGCGACCGTTGATCACGTAGTGGTCGCCGTCGCGTTCGATGCGGCATTGGATGTTGGTGGCGTCGCTGGACGCCACCTCGGGCTCGGTCATCAGAAACGCCGAGCGGATCTCGCCGCGCAACAGCGGCTCCAGCCACTGGTCCTTGAGTGCCTCGGAGGCATAGCGCTCCAGCGTCTCCATGTTGCCGGTGTCGGGCGCCGAGCAGTTGAACACCTCGGGTGCCCAGGGCACGCGGCCCATGATCTCGCACATCGGCGCGTATTCCAGGTTGGACAAACCCTCGGGCGCACGGTGGCTGCGCGGCAGGAACAGGTTCCACAGGCCGGCGGCGCGCGCCTTGGGCTTGAGCTCCTCGATGATGTTGGTCGGCACCCAGGCGTTGCCCTTGGCGCGGTTGGCCTCGATCTCTTCAAAGAAGCGGTTCTCGTTCGGGTAGATGTGCTCATCCATGAAGGCGAGCAGCCGCTCGCGCATGGCCTTGACCTTGTCGGTGTAGTCGAAATGCATGGATGGTCTCCTGGTGGGTCGCGGGCCGGGGAAATGCCTGGCGGGCGCGCGCTGGGTTTGGGGTCAACCGCCGTTGGCGAAGCGCCAGGCCATCTCGGCCATCGGGCGTGCGCCGGCCGCCGAGCGCACCGCCTGCTCGCTGGCGGCCGTGCCGGCCTCCACGCGCTTGGCAATGCCCTGCAGGATGGCCGCGAGGCGGAACATGTTGTAGGCGAGGTAAAAGGCCCAGTCGGACTTGAGTTGCGCAGGCGTGGCGAAGCCCGTGCGCTCGCAGTAGCGAGCGATGTATTCGTCTTCCGTGGGGATGCCGAGCGCCTTCACGTCGAGCCCGCCGATGCCGCGGAACATGCCGGGCGGGATGTGCCAGGACATGCAGTGGTAGCTGAAGTCGGCCAGCGGGTGGCCCAGTGTGGACAGCTCCCAGTCGAGCACGGCCAGGATGCGCGGCTCGCTGGCGTGGAACATCAGGTTGTCGAGCCGGTAGTCGCCGTGCACCACCGACGTCATGGATTCGTCACGCGCCATCGCGGGGATGTTCTTCGGCAGCCAGTCGATCAGCCGGTCCATCTCGGGAATCGGCTGCGTGATCGAGGCCTGGTACTGCTTGCTCCAGCGGCCGATCTGGCGTTCGAAGTAGTTGCCGGGCTTGCCGTAGTCGGCCAGGCCGACGGCATCGGGGCGCACGCGGTGCAGCGCGGCCATCACGCGGTTCATCTCGTCGTAGATCGCGCCGCGCCCGGCGTTGTCCATGTCGGGCAACGACTGCTCCCACAGCACGCGACCCTCCACGCACTGCATCACGTAGAACGCGCGGCCGATCACCGATTCGTCCTCGCACAGCAGGTGCATCTGCGCCACCGGCACGTCGGTGCCGGCCAGCGCGCTCATGACGCGGAACTCGCGCTCGATGGCGTGTGCCGAGGGCAGCAGCTTTGCGACCGGCCCGGGTTTGGCGCGCATCACGTAGGCGCGCTGCGGCGTGATGAGCTTGTAGGTCGGGTTGGACTGCCCGCCCTTGAACATCTCCACCGTGAGCGGGCCGGCGAAGCCGGGCAGGCGTTCTGCGAGCCAGCGCTCCAGCGCGGCGGTGTCGAAGGCGTGGCGGTCGGCCACCGGCCGCGTGCCGGTGAAGTTCTGTGCTTCGGTCATTCGGCAGCGGTCGGTTGTGGCCTGAGGGCCGTCAGGTCTCGGCTTCGGCGATGCGCATGAGCGCCGCGCGGTTGCGGATCACGAGGCCACCCTGCTCGATGCGGATGGTGTCCTCGCGCTCCATGGACTTGAGTTCCTGGTTGACCCGCTGGCGCGAGGCGCCGAGCAACTGCGCCAGTTCCTCCTGCGCCAGTTGCAGGCCGATGCGCGTCTCGTTGCCATCGTTCAGGCAGGGCACGCCGTAGCTGCGCACCAGGTGCAGCAACTGCTTGGCCAGCCGCGCGCGCAAGGGCAGGGTGTTGAGGTCCTCCACCAGGCCGAACAGCGTGCGGATGCGCCGGGCCTGCAGACGCATCAGCGCTTCGTAGAGCTCCACGTGCATGGACAGGATCTTCTGGAAATCGTTGCGCGCCACGCAGAGCAGGGTGGTGGGCCCGTGCGCGTAGGCATCGTGTGTGCGCTGGTCGCCGTCGAACATCGCCACGTCGCCGAACCACACGCCCGGCTCCACGTAGGTCAGCGTGATCTGCTTGCCCGACAGCGAGGTCGAGCTCACGCGCACCGCACCCTTGGCCACACCGGTCCATTCGGACGGCGGGTCGCCGCGCGCGACGATCAGGTCGCCGTCCTTGAATCGCTTGACGTAGGCGCATCGAAGGATGTCGTGACGCAGGGAAGGTGAGAGGGTGTTGAACCAGCGACCGCTGTTGATCGCCTCGCGTTCTTCCATTGTCAGAATCGGCTCGTCCATGGTCTGTCTTTTGAGTGACTGATGTGCCTGCGGATGTCGCGGGGGGGACCGTTCGAGGGGCGCACGCTCAGCGGTAGCTGGCGCTGCGCTTGTCCATGAAAGCGGCGATGCCTTCACCCGCGTTCGGGTGGTGCAGGTTGCGCACGAAGTGGTCGCGCTCGGCCTTCAGGTGTGTGTGCAGTGCAGCATCGGCGGCCTCGTTGACCAGCTCCTTGATGCTCGCCAGCGCATTGGGGGCGCGCGCGTTGAGGCGCTCGGCCAGGACCAGCGCCTCGGCCGACGCCTGCCCCGTATCCACCACCGCGTTCACGATGCCCAGCTGCTGCAAGCGATCAGGGCCGACGCGCTCGCCCAGCATGAGCAGTTGCATCACGGTGGCGCGGGGCAACATGCGCGCCAGACCCCAACTGCCACCGCCGTCGGGCGACAGGCCCACACCACTGTAGGCCATCACGAACACGGCGTTGTGGGCCGCGACGATGAAGTCGCAGGCCAGCGCAAGCGAGAAGCCTGCGCCGGCGCAAGACCCTTCGACCGCGGCGATCACCGGCTTGGGGAACGCGCGGATGGTCTCGATCCAGTTGTGCAGACCCTCGATGCTCTGTGCCTGCACCTCGGGCGGCTTCTGCCGGTTGCCGAGCAGGCGCTGCAGGTTGCCGCCGGCGCAGAAATGGCTGCCCTCGCCCGCGATGACCACGCTGCGCACCTCGGCGTTGCTCTCGGCCACGTTGAGCGCTTCGACGCCGGCGGCATAGATCTCGGGCCCGAGCGCGTTGCGGTGCTCGGGGTTGCTGATCGTGAGCACCAGTGTGGCACCCTGGCTGTGGCTCTTGAGGCTGGCGGTCATGGGCAGGTGTCCGGTTCAGGTTTCTTCGTGCTTGAGGCTCAGGCCGAGCGCGCCGCGGCGTCGCAGCCACGGCGAAGGGCGGTAGCGCGGGTCGCCGTAGACCGTCTGCAGGTTGAACAGGATTTCGAGCACGTTGGTGGGGCCGATGCGGTCACCCAGCGCGAGCGGGCCCAGGGGGTAGCCCAGGCCGAGCGTGACGGCGACGTCAAGGTCGCCCGGACTGCAGATGCCCTGCTGGCACATGTCGGCCGCGATGTTCACGATGGTGGCCACCACGCGCTGGGTGACGAAGCCGCCGCTGTCGCGCACCACGCTCACCGCCTTGCCATCGCGCGCGAAGAGGGCGTGCGCGGCGTCGCGCATGTCGGGTCGCGTGGCCGGGTTGGTGGCGAGCACGCGCCGTCTGGTGGCGCTGTCCTCCAGCATCATGTCGATGCCCAGGGTGCGCGTGGCGTCGAGCCTTTCGACCGCAGCCAGCGTGGTCACGTCCATGCCCAGCGGTGCCACCAGGATCAGCGCCTGCTCGCTCGGTGCAGCACCGGTTTCGATCCGCGCGTCCAGGTTCTTGAGCAGCTGGTAGAGCTCCTGGCGCCGCGCGGCCTTGGGCGACACCCACACCGGCGGCATCTCGGCCACCGCGGGCACCGGGGGCTCGGCCGGCACCTGGGCAGCACCGTCCACGTAGCGGTAGAAACCTTCGCCCACCTTCTTGCCCACCACACCGCCGGCCAGGCGCTGCGCGGTGATCACGCTCGGGCGGTAGCGCGGTTCTTCGTAGTACTGGTGGTAGATCGACTCCATGACCGGGTGCGACACGTCCAACGCGGTGAGGTCCATCAACTCGAACGGGCCGAGGCGAAAGCCCACCTGATCGCGCAGGATGCGGTCGATGGTGGCGAAATCGGCCACGCGCTCACCCGCAGCGCGCAGCGCTTCCGTTCCGTAGCCGCGGCCCGCGTGGTTGACGATGAAGCCCGGCGTGTCCTGCGCGGCCACCGGGGTGTGACCGTAGGCCCGCGTGAAGCCCATGAGCCGATCGCACACCGCCAGGTCGGTTTTGAGGCCCGCTATCACCTCGACCACCTTCATCAATGGCACCGGGTTGAAGAAGTGGTAACCCGCAAAACGCTGCGGATGGCGCAGGGCCGACGCGATGGCCGTGATCGACAGCGAGGAGGTGTTGCTCACGAGCACCGCTTCCGGTGCCACGATTTCTTCCAGTTGCTTGAACAGCGCTTGCTTGACGTCAAGTCGTTCCACAATGGCTTCGATGACGATGTCGCACGCCTTCAGGTCCGCTGCGGACCCGGCCACTTCGAGCCGGTTCATGAAGTTCGCGCGCTGGTCGGCCGTGAGCTTGCCTTTGACCACCAGGCTGTCCCAGGTCTTGCCCAAGGCCTCGCGCGCGTTGGCTGCAGCGCCGGGCTGCGCGTCGAGCAGCAAGACGCGTGCGCCCGCCTGGGCGGCCATCTGTGCAATGCCGCGGCCCATGGCGCCGGTACCGACGATGCCGACACAGTCGAAGAACGATTGCATATCCGTGTGTTTTTTGGGTTGAGCGCCACTTTGACTATGACAAAATGTTTCAACCTGTTGCGAAGGAAATCCGACGTGCGCCAGATCTGGACAGCCTGCATTTTGCTATCAACCGCCATGGGCTCCTCGGCGGTCACGCTGGGGCGCCACAGCGGGGTGGCATTGATCGGCCAGCCGCTGGACGTGCGACTGCAGGTGATGCTGGCGCCGGGCGAAGACATCGGCACCCAGTGCATCTTTGCCGACGTGATCTACGGTGACGTGACGGTCACGCCCAACTTCATCACGGTGACCACCAGCGCCCAGCCCGGCGACAATATGGGTACCGCCCGCATTCAGGTGGCCGTGCCGGTCAACGAGCCCATCGTCACCCTCTCGGTGCGCGCCGGTTGCGGTCTGCCGTTCACGCGTCGCTACGTGCTGTTGGCCGATCTGGTCAGCGAACCGGCGGTGGCCGCTGCCCCGCAGCCCGCCGCGACACCCTTGCCCGCGCCCGCCCCGGTGGCGGCACCCGCACCGGCCCCGGTGCAGGCGGCGCCCGCACCCGCGCCTGCGCCCGCTGCGGCCCCGGTGGCGCGGGCCCGCCCCCCTGCGCCGCCCAGGCCGCCGAAGGTGGCCGTGGCCCCGCGCACCAAGCCCGCTGCGCCGCCCACGGCCAGCGCAGCGCCTGCACCTGCGCCTGCGGTGGCGCCGTCGTCGGCCGCTGCCGCCGGCGCCGCTGCCGGCACCCCCCGACTGCGACTGGATCCGCCCGATCTGCCGGGCGGCACCTCGCCCAACGCCATCGGCCAAGCCGCACCGGCCGCACCCGCCGAGCCGAGTCCTCTGGAGACCGCGCTGGCCAGCGCCAACGCCGAGGTGCAGCGCAACGCCGATCGGCTGGCTGCCATCGAAGCCGAAATGACGCGGTTTCGCGAAGCGCAACAACGCGACCAGGCACGCATTGCCGAGCTCACGGCGCAGCTGGCGCGCGCCGAGGAGCAGCGTTACAGCAACTGGTTGATTTACGCGCTGGCCGGTCTTCTGCTCCTGTCACTGGCGGCGATGGCCCTGCTGGTGCGCCGTCAACGCCGTGAAACGGCGGTCGCATCGGACGCGTCGCGCGCCTGGTGGGCCGGCCCTCAAGATGAAGACGACGTCGAGGCGATGCCGCGCATGTCGCGCCGCGCACCGCTGGAGCCCAGCGCGCCGGTACCGCTGGAGGCGGTCGATGTGGATCTCGACGTGGATTCCTCGCCGGCACCGTTGCAGGCGGCGCCCGCGGCCCGCAAGGGGCCGGCTGCCATGCCCGCCAGTGAGCGCCGTGAGTTCATGCCGAGCGCCATGGGCGTGTCGCGCTCCGTTGCCACGGAAGAGCTGTTCGACGTGCAGCAGCAAGCGGATTTCTTCGTGTCGCTCGGCGAGGACGACCAGGCCATCGCGGTGCTGCGCAACCACCTGGCCGAAAGCCACGAGCCCAGCCCCCTGGCCTACCTCGATCTGTTCCGGCTGTACCACCGCCTGGGCCGTCGCGCCGAATACGACGCGCTGCGTGAGGAATTCAACCGCGTGTTCAACGCCGGCGCGCCACCGTTCGACCGCTACTCCGACAAGGGCCGGGGGCTGGAGGCCTACGAAACGGCCTTTGACCGCATCCAGGCACTGTGGCCTCAGCCGCGCGTGCTCGATCTGATCGAGCGCAGCATCTTCCGTGACAGCGAGGAGGGCGAAAACGAGGTGTTCGATCTCGAGGCCTATCGCGAGCTGTTGTTGCTCCACGCGATTGCCAAGGACCTGGTGGAGCGCGAGTCGGCCACGCAGCCGCCGGTGGACTTCCAGCACACCAACATGCAACCGCTGAAGGCGGCGGGCAAGCCCAACACCGCTTCCGCTCCCCTGACGGGGGGCGAGGACGCGATGCGGCGCACGGTGCCGATGGACCTGCACGTCATCCCGCCGGCGTCGGCGCGACTGGCGCTGGACGTGAACATTGAGGACCTCGAGGCCGAGTCGCAGTTCGAAGCTTCGCTACCCGAAGTGGACATGCCAGTGCAGCCCACCGCCGGACGCAGTCACGCAGCGCGCGACGGCGAAAGCATGATCGACTTCGAGATCATCGACAACGAACCGCCGGTGCAGCGCCGCGACAGCGACCGCGGCCCGAACGGCGGAACGCCGCGCTGAGGCCTGCAGGCCCTGGCGCTGTGATCAGCGCCGGACCTGCAGAGCGCCCGGGTTGACGATGTTCGTCGGTGTGCCCTTGATGAAGTTCACCACGTTGTCGAACGCCGAGCTGAAGAAGTTCTCGTAGTTGTCGAGTTCCACATAGCCGATGTGTGGCGTGCAGATGCAGTTCTCCAGTCGCAGCAACGCATGGCCTTGCAGGATGGGCTCGGACTCGAACACATCGACCGCCGCCATGCCCGGGCGGCCGCGGTTGAGCGCAGTGAGCAGCGCCTCGGGCGCGAGGATCTCGGCGCGCGAGGTGTTCACCAGCAGCGCCGTGGGTTTCATACGGAGCAGGTCGTCGATCGCCACACATCCCGCGCTGCGCTCGCTCAGCCGCAGGTGCAAGCTGAGCACGTCGCAGCACTCGAAGAAGCCCTCCTTGGAGGTGGCGACGTCGTAGCCGTCGGCGGCGGCGCGTGCCCGCGACTCCTCGGAGCCCCACACCACCACGCGCATGCCGAAGGCGCGGCCGTAGCCTGCGACGAGCGAACCGATCCGGCCGTAACTCCAGACACCCAGCGTCTTGCCATGCAGCACCATGCCCAGGCCGAAGTTGGGCGGCATCGCCGATGACTTGAGGCCGGACTGTTGCCAAGCGCCGTGCTTGAGGTTGGACACGTACTGCGGAATGCGGCGCATCGCCGCCATCACCAGTGCCCAGGTCAGCTCGGCGGTGGACACGGGTGAGCTCGCGCCTTCGGCCACGGCCACTCCGCGTTCGGTGCAGGCCGCGACATCGATATGACCACCGACCCGGCCGGTCTGTGCGATGAGCTTGAGCCGCGGCAACTTGTCGATGAGTTGCCGCGTGATGTGGGTGCGTTCGCGGATCAGCACCACGATGTCGGCATCGCGCAGCCGGATCGACAGTTGGCCCACCCCCTTGACGGTGTTGGTGAAGACCTTGGCGGGGTAGGGTTCGAGCTTCTCGGCGCAATGCAGTTTGCGCACGGCATCCTGATAGTCGTCAAGGATCACGATGTTCATGGGCGCTTATTGTGCCCGTGACCCCGCGCCAACCCCGGACGGCCAGCAATCAGCGCACAGGGCGGTGGCGCGCGTGCGCCTCATTGGCCGCCAGGCGGTCCAGCTCGCGGCACACATCATCGATGCGGCCTGCGAGGGCCACGCGGCCGTCGCGGCAACGCGGCGCCGTTGCCTGGTTGGCTGCCGGTCGACCGAGCCAGCCCGCACGGGTGAAGCGGCGAACAGCGGGTGTGGCCAACGCCGCAGGCCGTGCTGCCGCCGTGGTGCGCCCACCCGGTATGGCGGGCTCAGGCAGCCAGCATTCAATGAGTTGCAGGGGTTTGCGCCAGCTGCTGGATTGAAAGAACAGTCCCATGTGAAACACCTCGAGGGGGTTGAACACAGGCAGGATTGACCGGGGAAGCCACCGTTGCGGGGTTGCGGTCCGGGCTCCGGGCCCAGCCGCAACGCCCGCCACCCGCAACGGTGGCGCGGACCCGCGCGGGTCAGTTCTGGAAGCTGTTGCGGATCAGGCCGACGGCCAGGCCTTCGATCTCGAAGGGTTCACCCGGCTCGACCACGATGGTCGGGTAGTCGGGATTCTCGGCGCGCAGCTCGATGTGATCGCGCAGCCGCATGTACCGCTTGACCGTCACTTCATCGCCCAGGCGGGCCACCACGATCTGGCCGTTGCGCGCCTCACGCGTGGCGGCGACGGCAAGCAGGTCGCCATCGAGAATGCCGACGTCGCGCATGGACATGCCACGCACGCGCAGCAAGTAATCGGGTGTGCGCTGGAACAGGCTGGGCTCGACGGCATAGGTCTGGTCAACGTGCTCCTGCGCGAGGATGGGCGAGCCCGCGGCGACGCGCCCGATGAGGGGCAACATCAGCTGCGCGATGCCTGGCAGCGGCAGGGCGAGTTGGCGCTCGCGGGCGTCATTGATACTCTGCAGGTCTGCCCGGCGCAGACGGATGCCGCGCGAGGTGCCGCTCACCAGTTCGATGACGCCCTTGCGCGCCAGCGCCTGCAGGTGTTCTTCGGCCGCGTTGGCGGACTTGAAGCCCAGTTCGGCCGCGATCTCCGCGCGCGTGGGTGGTGCCCCGGTGCGTGAGATCGTGCTCTGGATCAGCGACAGGATCTGCTGCTGGCGGGCGGTGAGCTTCGGGCTGGCGGCGGTGTCGTGCATGGGGCCTCGCGAATCGGTGGTGGATACACTGTTCGGGTATCCAGTGTCTGTATTTTTAACCAGTTGACGGAGAAAGTGCAAGTGGCGGGTGAACACGCAGGCGGGCGGTTGGTTGTGCTGGGCATGGGTGGCACCATCGCCGGGCGGGCAGAACGGGTCGGCGACAACGTGGGCTACACGGCCGGCCAGGTGCGCGTGGAAGATCTGGCCGCCGGCCTGCCGGCTGCGGTCGGGCTGACGCTGGCCTTCGAGCAGGTGGCGCAGATCAACAGCAAGGACATGCGGCTGCCTGAGTTGCAACGTCTCGTGACCCGCGTGCAGGCCCACTTGGCGGATGAGGGTGTGCAGGCGGTGGTCATCACGCACGGCACCGACACCATCGAGGAAACCGCCTGGCTGCTGCAGGCCCTGCTGGCACCGGCCAAGCCGGTGGTCCTTACCTGCGCCATGCGACCCGCCACGGCGGTGTCGCCCGACGGGCCGCAGAACCTCAGTGATGCCTTCGCGGTGGCCGCCCAGCCGGGCGCGCGCGGCGTGGTGGTGGTGTGTGCCGGGCGCGTCCATGGCGCGGACGAGGTGGCGAAGGTGCATCCCTATCGCACCGATCCGTTCGATTCCGGCGATGCCGGTGTCATTGCGCTGGTGCAGGAGGCGCGGGTGCGTGTTTTGCGGCCTTGGCCCGCGCAGGCGCACCGCACCGAACGCCTGGCCGCTTTCCTGGCTGCCCGTGAGATACCGCGTGTGGCCTGGCTGTCCAGCCACGCCGATGCCGGCGCGTGGGAGGTCGAGGCCCTGCTGGCCGCGCCCGCGGCGCAACGCGTGCAAGGCATTCTGGTCGCGGCCACCGGCAACGCTTCGCTGCACACCGACCTCGAGGCCGCGCTGCGCAAGGCCGAGGCTGCGGGGGTGCGGGTGGCCTTGGCCAACCGCAACGGGGCGCCACCGGTGCCGTACCCGGCCCAGCCATTTGCCGACATCGACGGCCTGTCGCCGCCGAAGGCGCGCTGGGCGCTGGCACTGGATCTGTTGGGGGCCTGAGGTGTTTGCCGCGCTGGGCGCCCACCCGTGGGCCTATCCGATGCTGGAGGTGGTGCACATCGTGGGCGTTGCCTTGTTGCTGGGCAATCTGGTGCTCATCGAGGCGCGCGTTTTCGGGTTCGGCGCGGCATTGCCACCGCAACCGCTGGCGCGGCTGGGCCTGGCGCTGGTGGCCATCGGTTTCACGCTGTGCGCTGTCACCGGGCTGCTGATGTTCGCCACCATGCCGCAGGAACTGTTGGCCAATCGCGTGTTCACAGCCAAGATGGCGCTGATCATGGTGGCTGGCTGCAACGCGGGCCTGTTCCATGCACGGCACTCGCTGCAGCGCCTGGACGGCACGGCACGCGGGCTCATGCTCGTGTCCACAGCCCTGTGGCTGCTGGTGATCACCTGCGGCCGCTGGATCGGTTACGTGTGACGAAGGAGACTTTGATGGATCGCAGAACCCTGTTGCAGGCCGGTGGTGTGCTGGCCCTCGGCGCCACGTCCGGCCTGGCCCGGGCCCACCACGGTTGGAGCAGCTTCGACCAGGGACGCCCGATCTACCTCGCCGGCCGTGCCGTCGAGGTGGCGTGGCGCAACCCGCACGCCGAAATGGTGCTGGAAGTGCCCGACGGACTGGCCGTGCCCGCCACCCTCGCGCAGCGCCCGGTGCCGGCCCAGACGGCGTCGGTGGACGGTGCGGGCCTGTTCGCGCGCGCGGTGGTGCCCACGCGCAAGGACAAGCGCTGGCAGATCGAACTCGCGCCGATCTTTCGCATGAACCAGTGGCAGGTGCCCGAGGTGAAGGTGGGCGATATGGTCTCGATGGTGGGCTTCACTTTCCAGGGCGAGCGTGGCGAGCCGATCCTGCGCGTGGAGTACCTGCTCATCGGCGACAAGACCTACGGCCTGCGCTCCAGCCCGGCCTGAGCCTGCGATGTGCGGCCATGAAAAAGCCCCGCCGAGGCGGGGCTTTTCCGTGCCGTTGCAGCGGGCTGCTCAGCTCGTCAGCGCCTGCAGCGCGCGCGCGGTGATGTCTTCCACGCTGCCCACGCCGCTGATGGCGCGGTACTTCGGCGCTGCCGCCGGGGCGCTCTGCGCCCACTGGCGGTAGTAGTCCACCAGCGGGCGCGTCTGCGCGCTGTAGACCTCCAGCCGCTTCTTCACCGTTTCTTCCTTGTCGTCGTCGCGCTGGATCAGCGGCTCGCCGGTCACGTCGTCCTTGCCTTCGACCCGGGGCGGGTTGAACTTGACGTGATAGGTGCGGCCCGAGGCCGGGTGGGAGCGTCGACCGCTCATGCGCTCGATGATGGCGTCGAAGGGGACGTCGATTTCCAGCACATAGTCGAGCTTGACGCCGGCTGCCTTCATCGCGTCGGCCTGAGGAATGGTGCGCGGAAAGCCATCGAACAGGAAGCCGTTGGCGCAGTCGGGTTGGGCAATGCGTTCCTTCACCAGGTTGATGATCAGGTCGTCGCTCACCAGCGCACCGGCGTCCATCACGGCCTTGGCCTGCAGGCCCAGCGGCGTGCCCGCCTTGACGGCGGCGCGAAGCATGTCGCCGGTGGAGATCTGGGGAATGCCGAACTTCTGGCAGATGAACGCGGCCTGCGTCCCTTTGCCAGCCCCCGGTGGGCCCAACAAAATCAGTCTCATCTTCTTCCTTTGCAGAGTTTCAATGGCGTCGCCGCGTGTCTCGCGCAGCGGCCCCTGGGCATGCCCGCCGGGGTAACGCGGTGAGGATAGCATGTGCCCCCCTACAGAGGCTTACGGTGCACCACACGGGTGCGCGCTTGTCAACCCGCGGCGAGCAGGGCGCGCACACGCGCCAGGTCCTGGGGTGTGTCGACGCCCGGGCCCGGTGCATGCGGTGTGACGTGCACCGCAATGCGCTCGCCGTGCCACAGCGCCCTGAGCTGCTCCAGCGATTCGAGCCGCTCGGTGGGCGCTGGCGCCAGCGAGGGAAAGCGGCGCAGAAAGGCCGCGCGATAAGCGTAGATACCGACGTGGCGCAATGGTGCGGGGTTTGGCAATTCATCGCCGCACTCCATGCCGTCGCGCCACCACGGAATGGGCGCACGGCTGAAGTAGTGGGCAATGCCTTCGCGGTCGAGCACCACTTTCACGACATTCGGGTTCAGCCAATCCTCACGCCGCGAAATGGCGTGGGCGGCGGTGCTCATGGCGCAGGCCGGGCGCTGGCGCAGCGTGTCGGCAACAGCGTCGATCAGGGCAGGTTCGATCAGCGGCTCGTCGCCCTGCACGTTGACCACCAGGTCGTTGCCGTCGAGCCCGAGTTGTGTGCAGGCTTCGGCCAGGCGGTCGCTGCCGCTGGGGTGGTCGGCGCGGGTGGCGATGGCGGCAATGCCGTGGCTCTCGCACACGCGCAGGATGCGCTCGTCATCGGCCGCCACCACACAGCGCACGGCACCGCTTTGCGCCGCGCGTTGCGCCACCCGTACCACCATGGGCAAGCCGGCAATGTCGACCAGGGGTTTGTCCGGCAGCCTGCTCGAGGCCATGCGCGCCGGGATCAGGACGGTAAAGCCGCCCATCAGTCCTGCGGTGCGGGCGTGGACGGGCGGGCGGCTTCCTCTTCGGTGAGGGGGCGCGCCTCATGCTCCAGCAGAATGGGTATGCCGTCGCGGATGGGGTAGGCCAGCCGGGCACTGCGCGAGTGCAACTCCTGCAGGTCGCGGCGCATGATCAGCGGGCCCTTGGTGACAGGGCACACCAGCAGTTCGAGCAGTTTGGTGTCCATGGTGCGAATGATAGGCGCGGCTCAGTTGCGCAGCGCGGCGAGCTGTTCGTCGACGGCGTCATAGAACCCCGGCTCGATCTGCAGTTCGAGGGGCACGGCCCAGGCCTGTACCTCAGCGGGCAACGTGTCGAGCTTGACGATGTCTTTCTCGGTGCACAGCACGGTACCGTGCCAGCCAGCCACGGCTGCGCGCAAAACGCCGGCATCTGCGTGGTCGGGCAGCGGAACGCAGCGCTGCGGTGCCACGCCGGCGTCGGTCAACATGGCGAAGAACGCCTCGGGCCGCGCGATTGCGGCCAGTGCGAGCAGGGGCTGTCCTGTGAAGTCAGCCAAGGCGCGGAGCTGGCCCTGCCGGTTCACCGCAAATCCGCTCAGACGGCGCTGTGCCACGAAGCGGTCGATACCCGCCGGCACGGGCACCTCGGGCGCGTCGGCGCTGCGCGTGTGGCACAGCATGAGCTGCGGCGCATGGGCCGCGTGTTGCACGGGCCAAGGTTCACGCAGCAAGCCAGCGGGCAGCAGCCAGCCGTTGCCGAGGCCGCGGTCGTCGAACACCACGATGCGCACATCGCCGTGCAGGGCCCAGTGCTGGAGGCCGTCGTCACACACGATCAGGTTCACGTCCGCGTGGGACGCGAGCAGAGCGCGGGCGGCCTGCACGCGCTGTCGTCCCACCCAGGTCGGTACGCCCGTGCGCCGGCGGATCAGCCGCGGCTCGTCGCCGCTTTGTGCCGGGTCGGTGTCGGCCAGGACCTCGATCACCCCGCTTGCCCGTCGGCCATGGCCGCGCGAGACCACGCCCACCCGCCAGCCCTGCCGGGTAAGGTGCTCGACCAGGGCGATCGTGGTGGGTGTCTTGCCGGCACCGCCCACGACCACGTTGCCCACCACCACGACCGGCACCGGCAGCCGGCTGGCCTCAACCCAGCCGAAGGTATACGGCAGGCGGCGGCAGGCCAGCAACACACGGTAGAGCAGCGAAAGCGGCCAGAGCAGCGCGGCAAACAAGCCACGCCGCTGGGCCATGCCTTGCCAGCCCGACTCGCGCTCGGCCTGCGCCATGCCGGCTGCTCCGCGGTCAGGGGCGCTGCCGCGCGCTGCCCTGCTGTGTGGCAAAGGTGATCTGCACCAGACCCGCGCGGCGCGCCGCGTCCATCACGTTGATGACGGACTGGTGGCTGGCGGCCGCGTCGGCACTGATCACGACCACGGTTTCCCGGCCGGCGTCCGCGTTTTCCTGCAAGGCGGCGGCGATCAATTCGACGTTGCCGCCCTCGAGCACCCGGCGGTTGACGGCGTAGCGGCCGTCGGCACCCACCGCCACCACGATCTCGCGCGGGTTCTGCTTCGGCGCCTCCGCATCGGCCGAAGGCAGGTTCACTTTCAGCTCGGTGTACTTGCTGTAAGTCGTGGTCAGTACCAGGAAAATGACCACCACGAGCAGGATGTCGATGAACGCGATCAGGTTGATCTCGGGTTCATCGCGGTGGGCGCCGCCGCGGAAGTTCATGGCTTGCGAACGCTGATGAGGTGGCGCGCGAAGCGCTCGGTGGCCACCTCCATGGTGAGCACGTATTCGTCCACGCGGGCGCGGAAATAGCGCCAGAACATCAGCGCAGGGATCGCCACGATCAGGCCGAAGGCCGTGTTGTAGAGCGCGATCGAGATGCCGTGGGCGAGTTGCCCCGGGTTGCCGCCACCGGGCACCACGCCCAGGCCGTCACCGGCCTGTGAGCCGAAGATCTCGATCATGCCGATCACGGTGCCGAGCAGGCCCAACAGCGGCGCCGCAGAGGCGATGGTGGCCAGCGCGCCGAGGTATTTCTGCATCTGCGCGGCGGCCTGGCGACCGGCGGCCTCCAGGTTGGCACGAAGGTCTTCGGCCGTGGCCTTGGGGTTGTTGTTGAAGGTTCGAAAACCGGTGGCCAGGACCGTGCCGAGCAGGGAGTTCTGTTCGAGCTGGGTCACCACGTCGGGCCCCGGGATGCCGTTGCGCGAGACCATCATCGCTTCGTCGAGCAGCTTGGGTGGCGTCACCTTGCTGGTCTTCAGGCTGATGAAACGCTCGATGATGAGGGCCAGACCGACCACGGAACAGATGATCAGGGGCCAGATCGGCCAGCCGGCGGCTTGTATGATGGACAGCAACTCTGGGCTCCGGACAAGGGTGCGTGCGGCACCGGGCAACAGCAGCGGCGGATTATGACCCAGGCCCCTGGCCTTACTGCCCATCGTCATCGGTCGTCGATGGCATTCTGGGCCTGCCGAGGCACCGCCCTCGATTCACAACTTCTGTGGATAACTTTGTGAACAAACCCGCGAACAAGCGTGCCGCCGGAGCAATCTGCGCGGGGTTGGCTGGATTGCCTGTTTTTTCAGCAGCGCAATCCGCTTTGAAATCAAGGCACTGCACGGAACCCCGCGGTTTGTCGGGTGATGGCGACAGCAATGCCAGCAACGGCGCGGCCTGTGGACACGTTTGACCCCGAAAGCCCCGTGACAGCGGCATCCGGCAGCGCCCAGCCGCTTGCCGCCGAGCGTGTGTGGGCGGTTGGTCCGCTGGTGCGAGCCGTGGCGGACACCCTGGCGGCGCGCTTCAATCCCGTGGCCGTTCAGGGTGAGATATCGGGCTTCTCGCGCGCAGCCAGCGGGCATTGCTACTTCGCCCTCAAGGATGACGCTGGCCAGCTGCGCTGCGCCATGTTCCGCCGCTCGGCCGACGCGCTGGACTTCGCCCCGCGCGACGGCCTGCGGGTGCAGGTGCGCGGTCGGCTTGACGTCTATGGACCGCGCGGAGACCTGCAGCTCATCGTGGAGGCCATGAAGCCCGCCGGCCAGGGTTCGCTGTACGAGCAGTTCCTGCGCCTGAAAGCGGCATTGCAGGCCGAGGGCCTGTTCGAGGCCGAGCGCAAGCGCGCGCTGCCGGTGCACCCGCGGCACGTGGGGGTGGTCACCTCGTTGGGCGCTGCGGCGCTGCGTGATGTGGTCACCGCGCTGCGCCGGCGCGTGCCGCACGTGGCCGTGACGGTGTTTCCCGCCTCGGTGCAGGGCGCGCAGGCGCCGGCCGAGATCGTGGCGGCGCTGGATGCGGCCAACGCGCACCGAGGGTCACGCGGCGCGTGTGATCTGCTGCTGCTGGTGCGCGGCGGCGGTTCGCTCGAAGATCTTTGGGGGTTCAATGACGAGCGCGTGGTGCGCGCCGTGGCGGCGTCGTCACTTCCGGTCGTGGTGGGTGTCGGCCACGAGACCGACTTCACGCTGGCCGACTTTGCGGCCGATTTGCGTGCACCCACCCCCACGGCCGCTGCCGAGTTGTGCGCCGCGCCGCGCGATCAGCGCGTGGGTGAACTGGCCTACCTGCAGGAACGTCTGCAGTCGGCAGTACGCGACGCGCTCGACGCGCGGGGCCAGCGCCTCGACCGCATCGCCCAGGGCCTGGGGCGTCCGAGCACCCGACTGTCTCAATCGCAGCAAAGACTGCATGACCTGCAGGCCCGTTTGCAGAGCAGCACACGGCTGTGGCTGCAGCGCCGCTCGCTGCAACAGCGGCAGCTGGTTGAACGCCTGACGCAGGCGCAGACGCGCGGCCTGGACCGCCGCCGCGAACGCGTGGCGCGCAGCGAGGCAGCGCTGGCCCTGCTTGACCCGCGTCTCGTGCTGCAACGGGGCTACGCTTACCTCACGGATGCGTCGGGCCACGCCGTCATCCGCGCGGTCCAGGTACAACCCGGCGATGCCCTGCAGGCCACAATGTCCGACGGCGTGGTGCCGCTGCGCGTGCGCGAGCCGGGGGCATAACCCCGTTGCCAAGGCCGTCACACCCGCTGCCTACAATCGAGGGCTCACCCACAACCCATCACAAGAGGAAGCGCATGGAACACACCCTGCCGGCACTGCCCTATGGTCTGGACGACCTCGCCCCCCACTACAGCCGCGAGACGCTGGAGTACCACCACGGCAAGCACCACAACGCCTATGTCGTGAACCTCAACAACCTGCAAAAGGGCACCGAGTTCGAGTCGATGTCGCTTGAGGACATCATCAAGAAATCGAGCGGTGGCGTGTACAACAACGCCGCTCAGATCTGGAACCACACGTTCTTCTGGAGCTGCATGAAGCCCAACGGCGGCGGTGAGCCCGGTGGCGCGCTGGCCGCAGCCATCAACGCCAAGTGGGGCAGCTACGCCGCCTTCAAGGAAGCCTTCGTCAAGAGCGCCGTGGGCAACTTCGGTTCGGGCTGGACCTGGCTGGTCAAGAAGGCCGACGGCTCGGTCGACATCGTGAACACCGGCGCCGCCGGCACCCCGCTGACCACCGCCGACAAGGCCCTGCTCACCGTGGACGTGTGGGAGCACGCCTACTACATCGACTACCGCAACGCGCGCCCGAAATTTGTCGAGACCTTCCTCGACAAGCTGGTGAACTGGTCGTTCGCCGAAAAGAACTTCGCCTGATTCCACCGGCGATACCCCCGGGGGCTCGAAGGGCGACCTTCGGGCCCTTTTTGCTGGGCGCCATCGGCCGGGCAGCAAATTTCTTCGGTTGCTTTTTGTATTGTGGGAGTTTGATCCCGAAAACGGGGGTCTGGCGTCGGCGCTGACAGCACAATTGCGGGATGCCGGCGCGCTGCCACGTCTCCTGTGGGGCGCAGCACGGCAGTGGACCCAACAACTTCTGGAGATAAGCCGTGAGCAGCCAGCAACCCACCATCATCTACACCCTGACGGACGAAGCGCCCCTGCTGGCCACCAGCGCGTTCCTGCCCATCATCCGCACGTTTGCCGCGCCCGCGGGCATCCACATCGAGACCAGCGACATCTCGGTCGCGGGCCGCATCCTGGGCCAGTTTCCCGAGCTGCTGACCGAAGAGCAGCGCGTGCCCGACAACCTGAGCGCGCTGGGCAAACTCACGCTCAAGCCAGAAGCCAACATCATCAAGCTGCCCAACATCAGCGCTTCGGTGGCCCAGCTCAAGGCGGCCATCAAGGAACTGCAGGACAAGGGCTACAAGATTCCGGATTTCCCCGAGAACCCGAAGACGGACGAAGAAAAAGACATCCGCGCGCGCTACAACCGGTGCATCGGCAGCGCGGTGAACCCGGTGCTGCGCGAGGGCAACTCCGATCGCCGTGCGCCCAAGGCGGTCAAGGAATACGCGCGCAAGAACCCGCACAGCATGGCCGAGTGGAGCCAGGCCTCGCGCACGCACGTCTCGCACATGCACCACGGGGACTTCTATCACGGCGAGAAGTCCATGACGCTGGACAAGGCGCGCAACGTCAAGATGGAGCTCATCACCCAGAGTGGCAAGACCATCGTGCTCAAACCGAAGGTTGCGCTGCTCGACCGCGAGGTCATCGACTCGATGTTCATGAGCAAGAAGGCGCTGCTGGCCTTCTATGAACAGCAGATCGAGGACGCGCACAAGACCGGCGTCATGTTCTCGCTGCACGTCAAGGCGACCATGATGAAGGTCTCGCACCCCATCGTGTTCGGCCACTGCGTGAAGATCTTCTACAAGGAAGCCTTCGAGAAGCACGGCAAGCTGTTCGACGAGCTGGGCGTGAACGTCAACAACGGCATGGTCGACCTGTACAACAAGATCGCCACGCTGCCGCAGAGCAAGCAGGACGAGATCAAGCGCGACCTGCACGCCTGCCAGGAGCACCGCCCCGAACTGGCCATGGTCGATTCGGCCAAGGGCATCACCAACTTCCACTCGCCCAACGATGTGATCGTTGACGCCTCCATGCCCGCCATGATCCGCTCCGGCGGCAAGATGTACGGTGCCGATGGCCGCCTGAAGGAAGTCAAGGCCGTGATGCCGGAGAGCACCTTCGCCCGCATCTACCAGGAGATGATCAACTTCTGCAAGTGGCACGGCGCCTTCGACCCGCGCACCATGGGAACCGTGCCCAACGTGGGCCTGATGGCGCAGCAGGCCGAGGAGTACGGCTCGCACGACAAGACCTTCGAGATCCCGGAAGACGGTGTGGCCAACATCACCGACATCGACAGCGGCGAAGTCCTGATGAGCCAGAACGTGGAGCAGGGCGATATCTGGCGCATGTGCCAGGTCAAGGACGCCGCCATCCGCGACTGGGTGAAGCTGGCCGTGAACCGCGCGCGCAACTCCGGTATGCCGGTGGTGTTCTGGCTCGATCAGTACCGTCCGCACGAGGCGCAGCTGATCACCAAGGTGAAGATGTACCTGCACGAGCACAACACCAGCGGCCTGGACATCCAGATCATGAGCCAGGTGCGCGCCATGCGTTACACACTGGAGCGCGTGATCCGCGGCCTGGACACCATCAGCGCCACCGGCAACATCCTGCGCGACTACCTGACCGACCTGTTCCCCATCATGGAGCTGGGTACCAGCGCCAAGATGCTGTCCATCGTGCCGCTGATGGCCGGCGGTGGCATGTACGAAACCGGCGCCGGGGGTTCCGCGCCCAAGCACGTGCAGCAACTGGTGGAGGAAAATCACCTGCGCTGGGACTCGCTGGGCGAGTTTCTGGCGCTCGCGGTGAGCTTCGAAGACCTCGGGCTGAAGAACAACAACCCGCGCGCCAAGCTGCTCGCCAAAACGCTGGACGCCGCCACCGGCCAGCTGCTGGACAACAACAAGAACCCCAGCCCCAAGACCGGCCAGCTCGACAACCGCGGCAGCCAGTTCTACCTGGCGCTCTACTGGGCTCGCGAACTGGCCTCACAGACCGAGGACAAGGAGCTCGCCGAGAAATTCGCCCCGCTGGCCAAGGCCTTGTCCGACAACGAGGCTGCCATCATCAAGGAACTGGCCGAAGTGCAGGGCAAGCCGGTGGATATCGGCGGCTACTACAAGCCCGACTTCAAGAAGCTCGAGGCCATCATGCGCCCCAGCGCGACCTTCAACCAGGCGTTGATGCTGGTGAAGGCCTGAAGGCCCGCCGGTTGCTGAAAAGGCCGCCCCCGTGGCGGCCTTTTCATTTGGTGAACGGCGGCCCGCTCAGCCGTGCGCCGGCCTTCAGACCGCGCTTGGCAAACCAGCCTTGGTGCATTTCCAGCACGTAGCGCACCGGCTGCGCCGAGCAGTGCGAGTCCAGGCTCTGCGGCTGCATGTCGGCGAGGTTCACAATGGTCCCGTCATCGGCCACGAACGCCGCCGTGAGCGGCAGCAGGGTGTTTTTCATCCAGAAGCATTGGGTGGCTGGCTGCTCGAACACGAACAGCATGCCCTCGTTGGTGGCCATGTCCCGGCGGAACATCAGCCCGATGGTGCGCGAGGACGGGGTGGCGGCCACCTGAGCGTCGATCCGGTGCATGCCGGCCGCGAGGTCCACACGTGGCAGGTTCAGCTGCGGCCCTTCCTGCGACCATGCCGGGCCCGCAGCCATCAGACCGAGGCAGAGCAGACGGGTGAACAAAGCTTTCATGTGTCGTGGGTATCGGTTCGGCTGGGACGTCGATTTTGATCCATGGCGCGTGCCCCGCCTTGGTGCACGCCCCGCGGGCCCCGGGTCTAGAATTTCGAGGTCCGACCCGATCCGTCAACTGGAGTTCTCCCCGACATGTACCAGCACATCAAGGTGCCCTCGCAAGGCCAGAAGATCACCGTCAACGCCGACATGTCGCTCAACGTGCCGGACGAGCCGGTCATCCCGTACATCGAGGGCGACGGCACGGGCGTGGACATCACGCCGGTGATGCTCAAGGTGGTGGACGCCGCGGTGCACAAGGCCTACGGCGGGCGCCGCAAGATTCACTGGATGGAGGTCTACGCTGGCGAGAAGTCGACCCGCGTCTATGGTCCTGACGTGTGGTTGCCCGAGGAGACGCTGGCCGCCCTCAAGGAGTTCGTGGTGTCCATCAAGGGCCCGCTCACCACGCCGGTGGGTGGCGGCATCCGCTCGCTCAACGTGGCGCTGCGCCAGGAGCTTGATCTTTACGTCTGCCTGCGCCCGGTGCAGTACTTCAAGGGCGTTCCCTCGCCGCTGAAGGAGCCCGAGAAGACCAACATGGTCATCTTCCGCGAGAACTCGGAGGACATCTATGCCGGCATCGAATACGAGGCGAAGTCGCCCAAGGCGATGAAACTGATCAAATTCCTGCGCGAGGAGATGGGCGTTACCAAGATCCGCTTCCCCGAGACCTCCGGCATCGGCGTCAAGCCGGTCTCGATCGAGGGCACCGAGCGCCTGGTGCGCAAGGCCATCCAGTACGCCATCGACAACGACAAGCCCAGCGTCACCCTGGTGCACAAGGGCAACATCATGAAGTTCACCGAAGGGGGCTTTCGCGACTGGGGATACGCCCTGGCCCAGCGAGAATTCGGCGCCCAGCCGATCGACGGCGGCCCCTGGTGCAAATTCAAGAACCCCAAGACAGGCCGGGACATCGTCATCAAGGACGCGATCGCCGATGCCTTTCTGCAGCAGATCCTCCTGCGCCCGGCCGAGTACTCGGTGGTTGCCACGCTCAACCTCAACGGCGACTACATCTCTGACGCCCTGGCTGCCCAGGTCGGCGGCATCGGCATTGCGCCGGGGGCCAACCTGAGCGATTCGGTGGCTTGCTTCGAGGCCACCCACGGCACGGCGCCCAAATACGCCGGCAAGGACTACGTGAACCCCGGCTCCGAGATCCTGTCGGCCGAAATGATGCTGCGTCACATGGGCTGGAAAGAAGCCGCCGATCTGGTGATCAGCGCCCTGGAGAAGGCCATTCTGTCCAAAAAAGTCACCTATGACTTCGCCCGCCTCATGGACGGCGCCACCCAGGTCAGCTGCTCCGGTTTCGGCGAGGTGATGATCGAACAGATGTGATCGGGCGCCGCCGGGCGGGAATTGCGCCGCCTTCCCCGGCTTGCTCGCGGTCTAGGCCGCCTGTCGGTGCCGTCACAATGGCATCGGAGCAATGGCGTCCGCCGATTGGCGCAAATCCCAGAACCCTGGATGACATCGTGGATGCGGGGCCATCGCTAGAATGAATCGCATGGCTTCTCAGATACCGAAGAAACCTGACATGCCCGCGGCACCGCCCGCGTCGGGCAGTGACGACGCCGTCGTGCTCGAGCGGCGCACGCAGCGCGTGCAGCCGCCCCAGATGTATCAGGTGGTGCTGCTCAACGACGATTTCACCCCCATGGAGTTCGTGGTTCAGGTGATCCAGGAATATTTCAGCAAGGACCGCGAAACCGCAACCCAGATCATGCTGAAGATCCATCTCGAGGGCAAAGGCGTGTGCGGCGTTTATTCGCGCGACGTGGCCAGCACCAAGGTGGACCAGGTGTTGCAAGCCGCCCGCTCGGCGGGACACCCCTTGCAATGTCTGAGCGAACCTGTTGAATAAGCGTTCAGGCCCCACATCTAGCCCCTACATTCGTCTCAGGACGCGAATTCAGACCCCCAGCACAAAGGACGTGCCCCATGATTGCCCAGGAACTTGAAGTCAGCTTGCACATGGCCTTCGTCGAGGCCAGGCAGCAGCGGCACGAATTCATCACGGTCGAGCACCTGCTGCTGGCCTTGCTGGACAACCCCAGCGCCGCGGAGGTGCTTCGCGCCTGCTCGGCCAACATCGACGACCTTCGCAAGTCGTTGACGAATTTCATCAAGGACAACACCCCGCAGGTGGCCGGTACCGATGAGGTGGACACCCAGCCCACGCTGGGTTTCCAGCGCGTCATCCAGCGCGCCATCATGCATGTGCAGTCGACCGGCAACGGCAAGAAGGAAGTCACCGGCGCGAACGTGCTGGTGGCCATCTTCGGCGAGAAGGACTCGCACGCCGTGTACTACCTGCACCAACAGGGTGTCACGCGCCTGGACGTGGTGAACTTCATCGCCCACGGTATCCGCAAGAGCGATCCGCCGGAGCCCACCAAGTCCAACGAGAGCGCGGCCGAGAACGAGGAAGCCGCCGAAGCCAAGGGCAGCGAAAAGGCCTCGCCGCTGGAGCAGTTCACCCAGAACCTCAACCAGATGGCCAAGGACGGCAAGATCGATCCGCTCATCGGCCGCGAATACGAGGTCGAGCGCGTGATCCAGATCCTGTGCCGCCGCCGCAAGAACAACCCGCTGCTGGTGGGTGAAGCCGGCGTGGGCAAGACCGCCATCGCCGAGGGCCTGGCCTGGCGCATCACCCAGGGCGACGTGCCCGAGATCCTGGCCGAGTCCAACGTGTACTCGCTCGACATGGGCGCGCTGCTGGCGGGCACCAAGTACCGCGGTGATTTCGAGCAGCGCCTGAAGGGCGTGCTCAAGTCGCTCAAGGACAAGCCCAACGCCATCCTGTTCATCGACGAGATCCACACCCTGATCGGGGCCGGCGCGGCCTCGGGCGGCACGCTGGACGCGTCCAACCTGCTCAAGCCGGCGCTCTCCAGCGGCCAGCTCAAGTGCATCGGCGCCACCACCTTCACCGAGTACCGCGGCATCTTCGAGAAAGACGCGGCCCTGTCGCGGCGCTTCCAGAAGGTCGACGTGGTCGAGCCCACCGTCGAGCAGACGGTGGACATCCTCAAGGGCCTGAAGTCGCGCTTCGAGGAGCACCACAACGTCAAGTACGCCGTGGCGGCGCTGCAGGCCGCGGCCGAGCTGTCGGCCAAGTACATCAACGACCGCCACCTGCCCGACAAGGCCATCGACGTGATCGACGAGGCCGGTGCGGCGCAGCGCATCCTGCCGGCGTCCAAGCGCAAGAAGACCATCTCCAAGACCGAGGTCGAGGAGATCGTGGCCAAGATCGCGCGCATCCCGCCCGCCAACGTCTCCAACGACGACCGCGGCAAGCTCTCGACGCTGGAGCGCGACCTCAAGAGCGTGGTGTTCGGCCAGGACAAGGCGCTGGAGGTGCTGGCCGCCAGCGTGAAGATGGCACGCTCCGGCCTCGGCCGGGCGGACAAGCCGATCGGCGCCTTCCTGTTCAGCGGCCCCACCGGCGTGGGCAAGACCGAAGCGGCCAAGCAGCTCGCCTACATCATGGGCATCGAGCTGATCCGCTTCGACATGTCCGAGTACATGGAGCGCCATGCCGTGAGCCGCCTCATCGGCGCGCCTCCGGGCTATGTGGGCTTCGATCAGGGTGGCCTGCTCACCGAGGCCATCACCAAGAAGCCGCACTGCGTGCTGCTGCTCGACGAGATCGAGAAGGCGCACCCGGACATCTTCAACGTGCTGCTGCAGGTGATGGACCACGGCACGCTGACCGACAACAACGGGCGCAAGGCCGATTTCCGCAACGTGATCATCATCATGACCACGAACGCGGGTGCCGAGACCATGAACAAGGCCAGCATCGGCTTCACCAACGCCCGCGAGTCGGGCGACGAGATGGCCGACATCAAGCGCCTGTTCACGCCCGAGTTCCGCAACCGCCTGGACGCGATCGTGAGCTTCAAGGCGCTGGACGAGCAGATCATCCTGCGCGTGGTCGACAAGTTCCTGCTGCAGCTGGAGACGCAGCTGGCCGAGAAGAAGGTGGAGGTCACCTTTACCGACACATTGCGCAAGCACCTGGCCAAGAAGGGCTTTGACCCGCTGATGGGCGCGCGCCCGATGCAACGTCTGATCCAGGACACGATTCGCCGCGCGCTGGCCGACGAGCTGCTGTTCGGGCGCCTCACCGAAGGTGGACGCCTGACGGTGGATCTCGCCACCAAGGTGGGCGAAGACGGCAAGGAGACTTACGACGTCGAGCTCGACATCCAGCCACTGCCCAAGAAGGAAGGCAAGGCCAAGCCCGAAGAAGCCACGGAAGTCTGATCGGCGCGCACGTAGCCGCGTCCGGGATATCAAGCCCCGGCACAAAAAGGCCCCGCACCGCGGGGCCTTTTTTTGTCCTGTGCGCTGCGCGCGTCAGACCGTGACCGCGCTGAGGCTCGACGGTCCGCGGCGCGAGCGGAGCTGGTCGCCGAATGCCAGCAGCCACCCGGCGCAGCCGGTGGCTGTGCAGGAAGCTGCGCATCGGTCCGGCCAACCGGTACAGCCAGATCGGGGCCACCACCACCACGGTGCGGAAGTCCTCGGGCCGCGGCCCGGCGTAGCGCACGCGCGGGCGCCGCGCCAGCACGGAATCCAGCGCGCAGCGCCAGTTGCCCCGCGCATGGATGTCTTCGACGATGCCCAGCGGCCAGCCGTGATGGGAGGCCAGCAACTGGGCTGCGCGGCGCGACACACCGGTGAAGGAGTAGCTGACGACAAGAATGCTGTCCATGGTCGCTTTGCCCGGCCCCGTCAATCCTGCGTGGCGTAGTGGGTACGCAGCCCGTCGGGGTCGACGATTTCGATCCGGCGCCGGTGTACGTTCACGAAGCCTTGTCGCGACAGCGACGACAGGCAGCGGCTCACGGTTTCGAGCGTGGCCCCGAGGTAGCTCCCGATTTCCTCTCGCGTCATGCGCAACTGGAACTCGCGCGCCGAATAGCCCCGCTCGCGAAGGCGTTGCGACAGATTCAGCAGGAAGGTGGCCACGCGTTCCTCGGAACGCGTGCTCGCGATCAGGGCCGCGACCCGGCGCTCGTTCACCAGTTCGGCGCACAGCGTGCTGGTGAGGTGGTGCAGCACCGATTGGCTGGCACCCGCGGCCTCGCTCAACTGCGCATAAGGCAGCACGCAGACCTCGGCATCTTCGAGGGCGCTCACGGTGGTGGGTTGACGCCCGGTGGCCAGTCCGTCGAAACCGAACAGTTCACCCGGCAAGTGGAAGGACATGACCTGCTCCCGTCCGTCTCGCAAACAGGCGACAGACTTGAGCGAGCCGAACCGCAAGGCGTAGATGTACTCGCAACGCTCGCCCTCGCGAAACACGGCCTGACCCTTGCGCAGCCGGCGTCGTGCGATCGGCGTGCGCTCCATCGGGGTCTGCGTGCCGGGTTCGCTCCAGGACGGCAGGCAAACGTGACGCACCAGGCAGGTTGCACAGGCCGATCGGTTGGCTGCGGTCGGTGCGGTGCTGGATGCCGTGCGCGCGGCCGTGTCGGTGGTGTGAACCGGAATGTCCCCTGTCATGTCGCTCTCCGTGCAATGCCTGCGCACATCTTGGTGTGGCCGGTTTCGCACCGGATAGGTACCTGTACCTAGCGCCGGTGTGCAGTCGCAACCGGCTCAAGGTCGCCGCGCTCCCGAGGCGATCACCGCCGCCGCGGTGCGCAGGCCCAGCTTGCGCTTGATGTTGGCGCGATGGATGTCCACCGTGCGTGCGCTCAGGCCAAGCTCGCCAGCGATTTCCTTGGTGCTTCTGCCCTGGTGCACCAGGTCGAGTACCTCACGCTCGCGCGGCGACAGGGCCGATTCGCCTTGTTGCTGCGGCCCGCTGCGCTTGAGTGCGCGGCTGATCACACGCGCGCTCAGTCGCGGGCTCATCCACAGTTCTCCCTTGAGTGCGGCCAGCGCGGCCGGCAGGATCTCGGCCGACGCCCGTTCCTTCATCAGGTAGCCGCTGGCGCCGAGCGCCATCACCTGCTCGCCATAGAGCAGCTCGTCGTGCATGCTGAGCACCAGCGTGGCCCGCGGACCCTGGGCCGCCAGTACCGCGCGCACGGTCGCCATGCCGCTGGAGTCGCCCGTGCCCATGTCGGTGATCACCAGCGCCGGCTGGTGGCGCTCGATCAGCGCCAGACCCTCGCGCAGGCTGGCCGCGCTGCCCAGCAGGCGCAGATGCGGGCTGTTGGCCAGCAGCGTCTCCAGGCCGAGCCGCACGATGTCGTGGTCGTCGATCACGATGACGGAGTTGTCCATGCTGCACCTCCTGTGTCGGACACCCCTGATTGCACGATAGGCGCTGGCGCGCGCCGCGGCACTGACTCAGATCAAGCCTCTTCGGGCAGTTCCGACCAGCGGAGCACGACCTCGCAACCGCCGCTGCGCCGGTTGTGCAACCCGATCTGCCCGCGCAGCGCGCGCGCTCGCGCCTGCATGGATTTCAGGCCCATGCCCGGGTGCGACGGGTGCAGCAGGCTCAGGTCGCACCCCTTGCCGTCGTCACGGATCCGCAACACGCAACGTGGACCGGCCCGCGCCAGTTGCACCGCCACGCTGCGGGCCTCGCCGTGACGCACCGCGTTGGTGATTGCCTCCTGCACGATGCGGTAGATGTGCCCCGCGGTGTCGGCGCTGATGTCGCTGAAGTCACCGCGCGTGCGCAGCGTGCATTCGATGCCCATCAGCGCCGCGGCGTCCAGCACGTATTGCTCCAGCGCGGCGCGCAAGGCACCGGCCTCGCTGCCGGCGGGCACGATGCCGCGCGAGAGCTGGCGCAGCCGCTCGGCGACCAGGAGCACCTGCTCGTGCGCCTTCTCCAGCAGCGCGCCGATCAGTTCGGGCTCGTTGCGACGCGCCGCCGCCGCCTCCAGCAAAAGCGCGATGCCGGCTACCGCCGATCCCACCGCGTCATGCAATTCGCGCCCGATCTGGGCTTGGCGGCTGTCCATTTCCGCGAGCAGCATGCGCTCGAAGCGCAGCCCGGTGTCCTGCACCTCCTTGTGCGCGGCAACCATCGAGGCCTGCAGCTGTTCTTGCTCGCTGGTGTCGTGCACCGACACCGCGATCAGGCGCTCGCCGTCCACCCCGGGGATCACACTGGCCGAAAATACGGCCGGAAAGACGTCACCGCCCATGCGCACGCAATGGCCGCGGGTGTGTCCGTTCGGGCCTTGCGGCATGCCACGCAGCGCAACAGCCATCGCCGTCTGGCAGTCTCTCCAGCTCAGCGGTGTGAACAAGGGCTCCAGGCTGCGGCCCACCATCTGGCCGGGTGCGTGGCCGAACAACGTGCGCGCTGCCGGGTTCATGGCGCGCACGCGCTGGTTGTCGTCGACGAGGAAGGTGGCCGTGGGCGCCACCTGCAACATGCCCTCCAGCCGCTCCTCACCGCGGCGCCGGCCGGCTTCGGCCGCCCGCACCGCCGTGCGCAGTTCTGCCTCGGCCGCCGCCAGCCGTTGGCCCACCTGGCGCGCACCCACCCAGCCGATCGCAAGCACCAGCGCCATGAGCAGGCCAAGCGACAGCAGTGCCTGCCAGGCTGACCGGTTGAAGGTCGCCGTCGGCACTTCCACCACGGCGGTCCAGTGGGTGAAGGGCGAGGTCCAGTACGAGACTATCATCGCCGGGTCCCCGGTCTCAGCCAGGCGGACGGTGCCGAAATCGTCTCGGCCCAGTTGCTCGAGCAGGCGCGGCCCGATACGGCCGCCCGCAGCCTCTGCCCCCGACGGGCCGGCGCCTTCGGTGGCCCGCGCCACGAAGCGCCCGCCGTCGTCCACGATGGCCGCGCGCCAGTTCGCGAGCAACTGCGGGTCCTCCAGCAAGGGTTGCAGGTGATCGAGGCCGATCACCGCGTGCAGGGCCAGCGTCTCGCCATTGGCTCGCAGCAAAGGCACGCCGATGCCCACCACCGGCCGGTTGCGCCCTGGCCAGGTGGTTACGTCGACCACGTTGGCGCGCGACGTGCGCGCCACTTCGGTGAAGGCGGCCGGCACCATGCGGGGCAAGGCGGCGCCGGCCGCATGGAAGGTGTCGACCAAGGGCTGACCGTTGGCGCGGACCAGCACCACCGCGTCGATCTCCACGTCGTTGGCCAGTGCTGCCGCCGAGCGGTGGAAGTCCTGCAGCGATTCGCCCTCGGCCGGCAACTGCAGCGCCAGCCGCTGTAGCGCACCCTGCACGCGCACCACGCGCGCATTCACGCGGTGCGACAAGGCCACCGTGCCGCGCATGAGCTGCTGCGACATGGCGACCTGCGCCCTGTCGAACACCAACCAGGCCGCCGCCGCGAACAGCAGCAGTGACGGCAGTTGCACCGCCAGCACCAGCCACAGCAGCAGCTTGCGCAAGGGCAGGGTCGCCAACGGGCTCGGCGCGGTCGGGCCGTTGCCGGGGGTACGGCCAGGTGCGCCATTGAAGGTCTGGCTCATGGCGTGCGGCGGCCGCTGCGGCGCTGGTCAATGGGCAGCGGCTCGCGCAGGGCGCGCACAACGGCCTCGTCCTCCACCTGCGGAAAGTGGCGGTAGAACTGGCCCACGGCCTGAAAGTCCACTGGCGTGCGCAGGCACACCGTTTCGTCGGCCACCGCGCGCACCAGCACCAGACTCTCGGGCGAGGCCACCGGCACCGCGCACACCAGATGCGCCGGCGCACCCTGTCGCACCGCGTGCAGCGCAGCCAGCATCGTTGCCCCTGTGGCCAGACCGTCGTCGATCACGATCACGGTGCGGCCCCGCACCGCCCGCGCGGCGCGCCCCGGGGTGTACGCGGCGCGGCGCCGCGCGATCTCGGCCAGCTGCTCGCGTCGCACGCGCGCCAGGTGGTCCGCATCGGCACCGGCTGCGGCGGCAGGCGGCGCCACGTAGACCCAACCCGTCTCATCGACAGCGCCCACCGCGTATTCGTCGGAGAACGGCGCGGGCAGTTTGCGCACGAGCACGATGTCGAGGTCGCCGTCGAGCTCGTTCGCCACCAAGGCTGCCATCGGCACCGCGCCGCGCGGGATGGCCAGCACCAGGGGGTGGCCGCCGCGGTGGTGGGCCAGCGCGGCGGCGAGCTGGCGGGCAGCGTCGAGGCGGTCGTGGAACAACATGGCGGGCAACGGCGAGGCCACCGGGCCGAAGGTTCTGCTCGCGCAGAGCCGCCTGCACTTCGGGACGCGACCCCGGCGCAGTCGCCGGGGAAGGACGGACCGCTGTAACGGCCCCTCGATCGCGCCCAACCCGCTTCAACGGCCGATGCCCGCGGCGCGGTGGCACGCTTACTGTAGACCTGCGCCGGCTTGACACTTTGCGCCAGATCAAGGCCCGTGCAGGTGCTGGCCGCGCGGCTCAGGGGCGCCGACGCAGCCACGGCGGCGGCCGCGCGTCCAGCACCTCGGGCAGACGCCGTGCGCCGCGAAGACCGGCACGCGTGGCGCGGGCCGTGGCGAAGGCGTGGCGCATACGCGTCATTTGCGCCAGCCTCGCGGCCACGCGCGGGTTGACGCTGCCGTCCAGCAATTCGCCGCGGCCGTGCGGGTCGCCGGCCGGTACGCCCGTCAGCAGCTCCAGCGCCTGGTCCACGTGCGCAACGGCGTACACATGGAAGCGGCCCTGGGCCACCGCGTCCACCACCGCGTCATCGAGCATCAGGTGCGCCAGATTGGCCTGCGGGATCAGCACAGCGTGGCGGCCATCGAGCCCGCGCGCGCGGCAGATCTCGAAGAAGCCTTCGATCTTTTCGTTGATCGCCCCGACCGCCTGCACCGCCCCGTGCTGGTTGACCGAGCCCGTGACTGCCAGCGACTGCCGGATCGGCGCTGCCGCCAGCGCCGACAGCAGCGCGCACAGTTCCGCCAGCGATGCGCTGTCGCCCTCAATGGGTCCGTAGGACTGCTCGAACACCAGGCTGGCCGACAGCGACAGCGGCATGTGCTGCGCGTAGCGCGCGCCCAGGTAGGCAGCCAGGATCATCACGCCCTTGGAGTGGATCGGCCGACCGAGCGTGGATTCGCGTTCGATGTCGACCAGATCGCCGTCGCCCATGCGCGCAGTCGCCGTGATGCGCACCGGATGACCAAAGCAGAATTCGCCCAGCTCGTGTACGGCCAAGCCATTGACCTGCGCCACGTGCATGCCCTCGGTGGCGATCAGCAGTGTCTCGCGCTGCACCGCTTCGCGCAGTTCGTCGCGCACCCGGTCGGCGCGCCGCACGCGCGCCGCGATTGCTTGCACGACGTGCTCACTGCGCACCAGCGGGCTCGTGTCCAGCCGGGCTTCCTGGTCGGCTTCGCGCAGCACGTCGTCGAGCTCGCGCAGGTGTGTCGAGAGCTTCATTGCGTCGCCCGCCATGCGCGATGCGTATTCCACCAAGCGGGCCAGCGCGCCGCGCTCGAGCGCGCGCAGGCCCTCGCGGCGCGCCAGCGCCCCCAGGTGGGCCGCGAGCTGTTGCACGCCGTGTGCATCGCGTGGCACCGCATCCTCGAAATCGGCCGCCACCTTGAACAGCTCGTTGAACTCGGGGTCGAGCTCCTGCAGCAGGTAGTAGTGCAACCGTTCCCCGAACAGCACCACCTTCAGCGACAGTGGAACAGGCTCGGGTTCGAGCGATGCCGTGCCGGCCCAACCCATCGATTGCGCCAGCGACTCGATGCGCACCTGGCCGGCGCGCAAGGCCCACTTGAGGCTCTCCCAGGCGTTGGGCTGCGCCAGCACCTTCAGCGCGTCGAGCATCAGGTAGCCTCCATTGGCGCGGTGCAGCGCGCCGGGCTTGATGAGGGTGAAGTTGGTCAGCAGCGTGCCCATGTGCGCCACGTGCTCCACGCGGCCTACCAGGTTGGGCTGGGTCGGGTTGTCCAGCCATACCACGGGCGCGCGTTCCCCGCTCGCGTGGCCCACCAGCAGGTTGACGCGGTAGCGCCCTACCGGGACGCTGCTGCCCAGCAGGCTGGTGCCTTCTTCCTCCTCCTCATCGGTCTGCTCGCTCAGCTGCGCGCCCGTGTCGATCACGTCGGCGAGGGTTTCATCCAGAAAGGTCAGCACGTCGGGGAGGGGGGCGAACTGTTCCTTGAGTTCTTCGATGAGGTGTCCGGCGGCCAGGCCCATGGCGTCGCGCGTGGCCTCGCGCACGCACTGCTGCATTTCGCGGCGCAGGCGCGGCAACTGGTGGGTGATCTGGTCCAGCCGTTCGCGCAGCGCCTTGACCACGCCCGCCAGCCGCTCGCGCTCGGGCGCGGGCAGGCGGTCGAACTCGCCCGCGGCCAGCGGCTTGCCGTCCTTCGTCGGTGCGAAAGCAAAGCCTGCCGGCGTGCGCAGCAGGGCGACACCTTGTGTGGCCGCGCTGTCGCCCAGCTCGCCCAGCGCGCGTTCCTCTCGCTGCTTGAAGTCGTTCTGGATCGCCTCGATGCGCGAGCGGTATTCGTCGCTCTCCAGCGCGGCCATGATGGCCTTGCCGAGTTCGCTAACGAAGCGGTTCATCGCCGCCTGCAAGCGCGTCCCTTCACCGGCCGGCAGGTGCAGCACGCGCGGGCGGTCGGCGTCTTCGAAGTTCTCGATGTAGCACCAGTCCTGTGGCGCGGGGCGTGTCGCCGCGTGCTGCTCCAGCAGTCGCTGCACGATGGCGTGGCGGGCACTGCCGGCCTCACCCAGCACGAACAGGTTGAAGCCCGGTGCCGGGATCGCCAGCGCGCGCTGAACCGCGTCGACGGCGCGCGCCTGGCCGAACGGCTCGGCCGGATCGGGCAGCGACGCCGAGGTCTCGGCCTCGAACTGTGCCGGGTCGCAGCGGGCGCGCAGACGCTCAGGGGACAAGCCGGGCGGCAGTCGGGCGGTCTCGTCGGTCGGGCGCAGGGCCGTCCGGGCGGCCAGTGGTGGGGCAGGGTGTTGGTCGGTCATGTCGGGCCCTTTCCCTTCGCGACGACGGTGTCGCGCTCGATCGATCCCATAGCCATCGCTGCGCCACGGGGCGTGAGGGATCGCGGCGGGATGAAGGTATCGGCAATCTAGTCCGTTGACCGGCCGCGTGCTTGCGCTGCGTCAAGCGCGAGGTGGCGGCGGCGCCGCGCGATCGGCATTTGATGTGCGTCATCCCGCGCCGCAGGGGTCGGCCTAGATTGCGGTGCATGCGGATGCCCGCGCTTGCGGGACGGTCTCCGGAGCCCGTCCGCCGCTAACGCGCCTACCCGGGAGACGCCATGAAGACCTCCTACCACCAACTGCTCGTTCACATCGACAACACGCCGCGCTGTGCGGCCCGGCTGGCGCTTGCGCGGCGCATTGCGCACGAGCAGCAAGCCAGCGTGGCCGCGCTGCACGCCGCGCGGCCGGCTTACTACCTGGCGGCACGCACCGTGGAGGCGGGCGAGAAGCTGGCGGCGGTGCTGAACCAGCAGCACGCGCAGCGGCGAGCAGAGGCGCGCGCCCGCTTCGACGATGCGCTTGCCGATGGCAGTCCGCGCGCCACGTGGGCCGAATGCCTCGAGACGGACGTGATCGGCGCCTTCGCACAGCAGGCCCTGTTTGCCGACCTCATGGTGCTCGGTCAGCACGATCCGGGCGAGCCGGCCAACGGTGAGGTGCCGGCCGATTTCGCGGTCTCGGTGATGGCGCAGAGCGGCCGGCCCGCGCTGCTGTTGCCCTACGTGGGTACCGTGCCCGACGCCTTCGATACCGTGGCCGTGGCCTGGAAGGACTCGCGCGAATCGGCCGCGGCTCTCACCGCGGCGCTGCCCCTGCTGCTGCGCGCGCGGCGCGTGGTGGTGATGCGATGGCAGGAAGCACCCGAAGCGTCGCGCGCCAGCGGCGCCGCGCTGAGCATCGAGCGCTTCCTGTCGGTGCATGGCATACAGGCCCGCTTCGATCAGGCGGCACCGGCCGGGTCCGATCTGGTGGGCGAGTTGATGCTGTCGCGCTGCGCCGATCACGGCGCCGACCTGCTGGTGATGGGCTGCTACGGCCATGGTCGTGCGCGCGAGTGGCTGCTGGGCGGCGCTTCGCGCACCGTCATGCGCACGATGACGCTGCCGGTGCTCATGGCGCATTGACGGCCCCCGCACCGCGCAGCCCGCGTGCTGCGCGCAGGTGGCGCGCCGCGAGCGCCAGGTAGCGCCGCGCGCACTGGCGCCATTGCGGCTCTCCCAGGTAGCGCGACTCGGCGAGATGCTCGATGGCCAGTCCCGCGCGCTCGAACGCCCTCAGCGCCTGATAGAAGTGCAGCAACGCACGCGGTGGCTGGTCGCGACTGGCCTGCGCGTGGTGGCACAGCAGCGATTCGGCCAGCGCGGGCGAGCCAGCGCGCTCGATTTCCAGCGCCAGGCAGGCCATTTCGTCGCCCGTGTCCTGCTGCCGTAACAGGTGCGAAAAATCCAGTGCATCGATCACCGCCAACGGTTCGCCCAGCCACACGTGCTCGGGCCGCAGGTCGCCATGGACATCGATCACGCAGCCAGCCATCGCGCGCGATTCGACCAGCGCCACGTGCGTGGCCAGCCACGCACGCAGCGAGGCCGCAATCACCTCCAGACGCGTGGTGGGCAGGTGCCACTCGGGCTGGCGCAGCAGCAACTCGGCCTCGCTCACGCGGCGCCACAAGCGCCGCCGGTAGCCCGCCCGGTCCAGCCGTTCGCAGGGCTGCTGACGGTGAAAGCCCGCCATCTGCCAGGCGATGCGGCGCATGTCGGCGTCCGTGGCCTCGCCGCGGCGCAGGCGCTGGTCCAGCAGGTGCTGCGGCGACAGCTGGCGCATGGCCACCAGCCATTCCACCACCTCGCCGGGCCCGTCCAGGCGCAGCACGCCGGCTTCGTCCATGGCCAGCGGCACCAGGCCCAGGTACACATGCGGTGCCAGGCGTCGGTTCAGCCGCAGTTCCTCACGGCAGGCGTGGCGGCGCCGTTCCAGCGTGGAGAAGTCGCGCAGCCCGTGGCGCACGGGCTTCTTCATCTTGTAGGCGCGCTCGCCCGCAAGGAACACCCATGAGAAGTGCGTTTCGATGGCGCTGACCAGTTCGACCGGCTGCGGATGCCGGGCCGGGTCGCACAGTGCTTGAACCTTGTCGTGCAGCGTGGGTCGCATGGGCACCACTGTCCGCGCCACACGCGCGGCGTGATTGACGGCCATCAATGAGGTGGTTCACGAAGGGGCCGGATCGTGTGACGCCAGCGCAGGCGCGGCAGGCGCTTCGGTGGTCAAGGGCAGGCGCAAGGCCAGCGTACGATCGGGCCCGCCCTGCATACCGAAACCCGTTGTGCGCGCAAGGTTCACCATGCCGTGGTTGTTCTCCAGGCACCAACCCACGAGCTCACGCGTGCCGCGTGCACGCAGGTGGGCGATCAAGGTATCGAGCAAGGCGCGCCCGAGCCCGCGTCGCTGCCAGGGCTGCGCCACTTGCACCGCGAACTCGGCCGTCTCGTTGTCGGGGTCGCATACGGCGCGCGCTTCGCCGCAAAGCGTGTCGCCATCCAGCGCTACGAAGGCCATCTCGCGTTCATAGTCGATCTGGCAATAGCGCGCCAGCTCGCTGTGCGGTACCTCGCGCCGCGTGAAAAAGAAGCGCAGCCGCAGGTCCTCGGCCGAACAGGCTTCGTAGAAGCGCGCCAGGCGTTCGCCATCCTCGGGTCGGATCGGTCTGACCTGCAAGGTCTGGCCATTGATCGTCAGCGTGCGTTCCAGGCCGCAGGGGTAGGGCCGCAGCGCCAGGTGCGAGCCCTCGCGCGCGGCCGCAACCGGGCGTACCCGCACCCGCGCATCGAGCGCGATCGCACCCGCCGCGTCCACCAGCAGCGGGTTGATGTCGAGTTCGGCCACGGGGGCCAGGTCGCTGGCGAGCTGGCTTAGACGCAGCAGCACGTCCACGATGGCGTCCTGGTTGGCGGCGGCGCGTGAGCGGTAGCCGCGCAGCAGTCCGGACACCCGCGTGCGTCCGATCAGGTCGCGCGCCAGCACGGCATTGAGCGGCGGCAGCGCGATCGCGCGGTCGGCCCGTACCTCCACCGCGGTGCCACCTTCACCGAAGAGCAGCACCGGGCCGAACACCGGGTCGCTGGCGATGCCGACGATCGTCTCCACCGCCTGCGGGCGCACCGCCATGGCCTGCACGGTGAAACCCGTGAGCTGCGCGTGCGGCACGGCCGTCAGCACGCGCTCGTGCATGCGCTGTGCGGCACTGCGCAGCGCGGTCGCATCGCCCAGGTCAAGCGCCACGCCACCAACGTCGGACTTGTGCAGCACCTCGGGCGAGACGATCTTGAGCGCGACCGGGTAGCCGATGCGTTCGGCCGCGGCAAGTGCGGTGTCCAGATCGGGCACGCGCTCGGTCGCCACGCAGGGAATGCCGTAGGCGGCGAGCAAGCGCTTGGCGTCGAGTTCGTCGAGCCATTCGCTGCCTGCGGCCAGCGCAGACGTCACCAGATCGCGCGCTCCTTCGCGATCGGGGAAATACAGCTCGGGGCGCGACTCGGGCAGTTGCAGCAGCGCGGCCTGCGCCGCGTGGAAGTCGCGCACCTGCAGCCAGGCGGCGGTGGCGCGCTCAGGTGTGTCGTAGCAGGCCATGCCGTGGGCGTCGAACAGCGTACGCGCACCTGCCACGTGCGTGCCCCCCAGCCAGCAGGCCAGCACAGGCTTGCCGGCGTCGCGCAGCAAGGGCAGGCAGGTTTGCGCGATGTCACCCGGTGATGCGATGGCGGTGGGCGCGTGCATGAAGAGCACGCCGTCGACCTCCCTGGCAGCCAGCAGCACGCGCAGCGCGTCGGTGTAGCGCTGCGGCGGGGCGTCGCCGATGATGTCCACCGGGTTGCCGCGCGACCAGTTGGCCGGCAGGCAGGCGTCCAGCTGCGCCAGCGTGCCGGGCGACAGTGTCGCGAGGTCGCCGCTGCCCAGCGTGTCGGCCGCCAGCACGCCCGCGCCGCCGCCGTTGGTGAGCACGGCCAGCCGTGGACCCCGCCAGCCCGGCACACGCGCCAGCGTCTGCGCGGCGTCGAACAGGTCTTCCAGGGTGTCCACGCGCAGCATGCCGGCGCGGCGCACGGCGGCGTCGAACACCGGGTCGGAGCCGGCCAGCGCGCCGGTGTGCGACGCCGCGGCGCGCGCGCCGTCGGGGCGGCGCCCCGACTTGACCAGCACCACCGGCTTGTTGCGCGCCGCAGCCCGCGCGGCCGACATGAACTTGCGCGCGTGCTTCACCGATTCGATGTAGAGCAGGATGGCGCGCGTGTGCGGATCGCTGCCCAGGTAGTCGAGCAGGTCGCCGAAGTCGACATCGGCGCTGTCGCCCAGCGAGATGAAGTGCGAGAAGCCGATGCCGCGCGGATGCGCCCAGTCGAGCATGGCCGTGGCCAGCGCGCCCGATTGCGTGACGAACGCGAGTTCGCCTGCCAGCGCCTGGCCCGGCGCGAAGCTGGCATTGAGCGCGACCCCCGGTACCAGCGCGCCGATGCAGTTGGGCCCCAGGATGCGCAGCAGATGGGGGCGCGCGGCGTCGAGCATGGCCTGTTCCAGGCTGCGGCCGTCATCCAGGCGGCCCTCGCGCAGCCCCGCAGTGAGCACGATGACCGCTCGTGTGCCCTTGCGCCCGAGCTGCGCCACCAGTTCGGGTACGGTGGCCGCGGGCGTGCACAGAACCGCCAGATCGGGCGCAGCGGGCAACTCGTCAACGCTGGCGTACACCGTCTCGCCGTCGAGCGGGAAGGGCCGGTGGTTGACGGCCCACATCGGGCCGGCGAAGCCGGCCGCGCGCAGGTTGTTCCACACCAGCGCGCCCACGGCGTCGGCGCGCCTCGAGACCCCGATCACCGCCAGAGAGCGTGGCTGGAACAGGTGGTCGAGGTGGCGAATGCTCATGGGGCGATGATGTTCGCCCGCGACGTCGCTTCGCTTGCGCTACATCAATAACCCCCGACACCGGCGGCCTAGAGTGAACGTGCGCGCCCGCCGCGCAACCGATTCACTACTCGACGAGGACATCACCATGAGCAATCTGCGTCTGCTGGACCCGGTGTTCAGCGATTCATTCGACAACACGCTTCGGCGCTTCTTCGCTCCGGCGGCCTTCGACGTGGACCCCGCGACACTGCTCAAGATGCGGGTGGACGTGACCGAGAACGACCAGGCCTATGACGTCAAGGCCGATATCCCGGGCGTGAAGAAAGAGGACATCAACGTCCGCATCGACGGCAACGTGGTGCAGATCGATGCCGAGACGCGCAGCGAGAAAGAGACCAGGGGCAACGGCGACAAGGTGATCCGCAGCGAGCGCCATCAGGGCACCATTTCGCGCACCTTCAGCCTGGCCAGCGATATCGACGAGGCCAAGGTGGAAGCGCGCTACGCCGACGGCGTGCTCACACTCAAGTTGCCCAAGAAGGCCGCTGCCAGCGCACGCAAGATCGCCATCCAGTGAGCGGACCCGGCGTGCACCCGCCCGATGCGCTGGCGCACGCGGACGCACTGGTGCGGGCACTTGCCACGCGTCTGGGTGCCACGCTGATCGAAACGCACATCTCCTGGGTGCTGCTCGCGGACGGGCGCGCGTACAAGATCAAGAAGCCGCTGCGCCTTCCCTTCGTCGACTATTCGACGCTCGAGCGCCGGCGGCACTGCTGCGAGGAGGAGTTGCGCCTGAACCGCCGCCTTGCGCCCGCGCTGTACCTGGGCGTCGTCGCCATCGGCGGCAGCCCGCAGGCGCCCGTGATCGGGGGTGACGGGCCGGCGATCGAGTACGCGGTGCACATGCGCCGTTTCGACGAGGGGGCTTTGCTGAGCGAGCGCCTGCGTGCCGGCCGGCTCGGCGAGGCCGATATCGACGCCTGCGCGGCCCTGCTGGCGCGCTTTCACCGCCAGGCACCTGTCGCCCGGGCCGACAGCGGCTTGGGGAGTGCCGTGCACCGCGCAGCACGGGCGCGTGTGGCGCTCGATGGCGTGGCGCCGCTGGCATCCGCCGATGAGGCGGACCTGTTGTCGCGATGGCTGGCGGTGCAGACCCGGCGCCTCGTGCCACACTGGACCGAACGGCTGCGCAGCGGCCATGTGCGCGAGTGCCACGGCGACCTGCACCTGGCTAACCTGATCGTGGTGGATGGCAGCGTGCAGGCGTTCGACGGTATCGAGTTCGATCCGGCGCTGCGCTGGATCGATGTCATCGACGACATCGCCTTTCCCGTCATGGACCTGCAGGCGCAGGGCCGTGGCGATCTGGCGTTTCGCCTGCTCAACGCCTGGCTTGATGCGACGGGCGAGCACGCCGGCCTGCCTGGCCTGCGCCATGCGCTGGTGTACCGCGCGCTGGTGCGTGCGCACGTGGCCCGGCTGTGCGGGCGGCATGAGGCGGTGCGCCGTTACCTCGATGCTGCCCTGCACTGGGTGCGCCACGCGCCGCCCTGGCTGGCGCTGATGCACGGCCTGCCGGGTTCGGGCAAGAGCTTCGCCTCGCAGCAACTGCTGCAGGCCCACGGCGCCATCCGTCTGCGCTCTGACGTCGAGCGCAAGCGCCTGTTCGGGCTTGAGGCCACGGACGATTCTCGCGCCAGCGGGCAGGACATCTACCGCGGCGACGCCACGCGCCGCACTTACGACACGCTGTTCGCGCTCGCGCGCACCGCGCTGCGTGCCGGCTGGCCGGTGGTGCTGGACGCGGCCTTCCTGCGCCGCAGCGAGCGCGAGGCCGCGGCCGCGCTCGCGCGCGAGCGGCACGTGCCCTGGCGCATCGTGCACTGCGAGGCGGCGCCCGCTGTGTTGCGCGAGCGCCTGCGCACGCGCCGCGGCGATGCGTCCGAGGCCGACGAAGACACGCTGACGGTGCTGCAGGCTGCTGAAGAGCCGCTCACCGCGCAGGAATGGTTGCGCGTGGAGGCCGCGTCCTTGCTGCCGCATTGAAGCGGCGAGGTGCTGTCGCACCAAGTTGCGCCACATCAAATTTCCGTTCATCGCCGGCTCTAGATTGGTCGCATTCGATCAACCACCGCGGAGACCGTCGTGACCAAGCCGCCACCCGACAAGCTGCTCTGGATGTACGAGACCATGCTCGTGATCCGACGCTACGAAGAGACCCTGGCCCAGGTCTACCTGGAAGGCAAACTGCCACCGCACATCCAGCAGGGCCTGGCGTTCGACATCGCGTCGGGCCCCGTGCCCGGCGAGATGCACCTGGCGGCTGGGCAGGAGCCCGTGGCCGTGGGCGTGTGCGCGCACCTGCGCGACACCGATACCGTGGTCGGCACGCACCGACCGCACCACTTCGCCATTGCCAAGGGCGTTCCCATGGACCGCATGACGGCCGAAATCTTCGGCAAGGTCACGGGCCTGGGCCGCGGCAAGGGGGGTCACATGCACCTGTTCGATCCGGCGCATCGCTTCAGCTGCAGCGGCATCGTGGGCGCCAGCCTACCGCCTGCCTGTGGTGCGGCGTTGGCCGCGAAGCTGGGTGGTACCGACGCCGTGGCCGTGGCCTTTTTTGGTGAAGGCGCGGCCAACCAGGGCACGTTCCACGAATCGCTCAACCTTGCAGGTCTGTGGGGCCTGCCGGTGATCTTCGTCTGCGAGGACAACCGCTGGGCCATCTCGGTGCCCAAGGACAAGGCCACCGCCATTGCCTCCAACGCCGAGCGCGCGCGTTCCTATGGCATCGAGGGCGTTGCGGTCCACCACAACGACGCCATCGCGGTGTACGAGGCCGCCGCCGTAGCCGTACAGCGCGCGCGCAGCGGTGCGGGTGCCACGCTGATCGAGGTGAAGACCGACCGCTACTTCGGTCACTTCCAGGGCGATGCCGAGGTCTACCGGCCCAAGACCGAGGTGAGCGAGCTGCGCCAGCACGACCCGATCCCCACGCTGGCCGCGTCGCTGCACCGGCGCAAGCTGATGGACGACGCCCTGGAGCACAACATCCGCCAGCGCGCCGAGGCTCGCGTGGCGGCGGCCTTCGAATTCGCGCGCGGCAGCCTGTATCCGGCCGCCGCAGAAGCCACCGACCACGTGTTCGCCTGAACTCACCGGCAAGGAGACTCCCATGAGCACCGCACGCACCCTGACCATGGCCCAGGCCATCGCCGAAGCGATCGGCCAGGAGATGGAGCGCGACCCGCGCGTCTTCGCGATGGGCGAGGACATCGGCCGCTACGGCGGCATCTTCAGCGCCACCGGCGGCCTGCTGGATCGCTTCGGACCCGAGCGCATCCGCGACACGCCGATTTCGGAGAGCGCCTTCATCGGCGCTGCCACGGGCGCCGCTGCCGAGGGCATGCGACCGATCGCCGAGCTGATGTTCGTGGACTTCTTCGGTGTCTGCATGGACCAGATCTACAACCACCTGGCCAAGAACCGCTACATGTCGGGCGGCAACGTGAAGTTGCCGGTGGTGCTGATGACCGCCATCGGCGGCGGCTATGGTGATGCAGCACAACATTCCCAGTGCCTGTATTCGACCTTTGCGCACATGCCGGGCCTGAAGGTGGTGGTGCCGTCCAACGCCCACGACGCCAAGGGCCTGATGATTGAGGCCATCCGCGACGACAACCCGGTCATGTACTTCTTCCACAAGGGCATCATGGGCCTGCCGTGGATGCAGCACCACGAAGGCGCGAGCACGGTGGTGCCCGAGGAGCCTTACACCGTGCCCTTCGGCCAGGCGAGCGTGGTACGCGAGGGCCGGCACGTGACCATCGTGACGCTGAGCCAGATGGTGCACAAGGCCATGCTGGCCGCCCGCACCCTGCACACGCAGGGCATCGATGTCGAGGTGATCGACCTGCGCACACTGGTGCCGCTGGACACGACCGCTGTGTTGCGTTCGGTCGGCAAGACCGGGCGCCTGCTCATCGTCGACGAGGACTACCTCGGATTCGGCCTGTCGGGTGAGATCGCCGCGGTGGTGGCCGAGCACATGGACGAGATTGCGCTGGCCGCGCCGATCCGCCGCCTGGGTGTGCCCAATGTGCCGATTCCCTACAGCCGTCCGCTGGAGCAGGCGGTCATTCCGTCGGTGACGCGCATCGTCGAGGCCTGCTGCGAACTGGTGGACGCGAAGCTCAAGGCGGCGGCATGACCACCGCCGCCAACACCCGCACGGTGGAGCTGCGGCTGCCGCCCGAGAGTTGGAACGGCGTGGACGCCGGCGTGCAGGCGTTGCTCGATCGCTGGCTCGTGTCGGAGGGGGCCGCGGTGAGCGCGGGGCAGGTGCTCGCACGCGCGGTGCTGGTCAAAAGCACGCTGGACGTGGTGGCTCCGCAGGCCGGGTTGCTGGAGCGCGTGCTGGTACCCGCGGGCGCGAGCTTTTCGCGCGAGCAGGCCCTCGGCCTGCTCGCTGGAAGCTGAGTGATGCGAACGCCGCTGGTGCTGGCCGCGGTGTCTTCGCACGCGGGGCTGTCGCTCGGGCGCGCGCAGCGTGGCGAAGCCAGCACCTTGCTGCTGCCGTGCCGTGTTCGCAGCAGCGGTGGCGGTGCCGTGCTGCTGGGCCCCTGGCTGTTGCGCGCCATGCTCGCGCTTCCAGTGGACCACCCGCGGCTGCGGCAGGGCCCGGCGGCGGCGGCCCTGTGGTTCGGCGCGCTGCACCGCGACTGGCTGCGTGGCCACGGTATCGACGCCGAATGCCACGAAGGCGCGGCGACGCCGCACTGGGCCTGCTTTGCCGGCCGCGCGCCCGGCGAGGTGCTGGTGGACGGACGCAAGCTCACCGGCATCGCGCAGACCTGGCGGCGCGACCGGGTGCAATTGTGGTCGGGCACCTTGCTCAGCCCGGTGCCCTGGCCGCTGCTGTGCCGCGAATTGCACAAGCGCATCGAACACGCCCAGGCGCTGGCCGAAAGCACCACCACGGTGCAGGCCTGCCTGGGCCATGCACCCGATACCGGGCGCTGGGCTGCGGAGCTGACCGCCCGTCTGCGTGCGGCGGGCACGGTGGGCGCAACTTGCGCCGCGTCAACTCACGGTCGGCTCTGCGCGTCAGCATCGCTTGCAGGGGCCGCGACCCTCGCGGCATGAGACCCGCAGCGACAAGTCAGAGGAGCGATGCGATGAAGACCGACGAGCAAGTGAAGCAGGACGTGACGGCCGAGCTGGCCTGGGACCCGGCGGTCAATGCCGCCAACATCGGCGTGGCGGTGCGCAGCGGCATCGTCACGCTCAGCGGCACGCTGGACACCTATGTGCAGAAACACGCGGTGGAGCGCGCGGTGCGCCGCGTGGCCGGCGTGCGAGGCATCGCGCTCGACCTGGAGGTGCGGCTGGCGCCTGGTCATGCCCGCACCGACAGCGAGATCGCGCAGGCGGCGGCGCACGCGCTGCGCTGGCATTCGCTGGTGCCCGAGGACCGCGTGAAGGTCGAGGTGGAGGATGGCTGGGTGCGACTATCGGGCGAGACCGACTGGGCCTACCAGCGCGCGAGCGCCGAGCAATCGGTGCGTCCGCTGGTGGGCGTGCTGGGCGTGACCAACGACATCACCATCAAGGCCCGCGCCAATGCGGGCGAAATCTCGCGCGAGATCGCGTCGGCACTGGAGCGCCATGCGCGGCGCGAGGCCCACCGCATCGCGGTCGATGTCGAAGGCGGGGTGGTCACGTTGCGCGGCACCGTGGACACGCTGGCCGAGCGTCAAGCGGCGGTGGGCACCGCCTTTGCGGCCCGGGGCGTCTCGCGCGTGGTCGACCAGCTGGACGTGGCAGCCTGATGCGGCCGCTGTGCACACGCGCCGATGTTTGAACCCCACCGGGCTGAATCGTCAAGGAGAGTGCCATGGCCAACCTTCGCAAACCACGCACGGCGCCCGCTGCTGCAGCGACCGACAACGGGTGGAGCACCGCGGGCGACTTGCCGCGCCAGCAACTGAGCGCGGCCACCGAAACGGCCTGCGCCATGTTCCGCGGCTTCGAGGCGATGCGCCGCATTCAGGAACAGGCGGCGCATGAGGCGCTGGAGCACTACGCACGCGCGACCGCGCTGATCCGACAGACCGACGACCCGAAGCGGTTGATGGAAATCCAGGCGGAACTGCTGCGCTTCGACCTGGACGGCTCTGCGCGCTACTGGCAGCAGCTGGGCGCCGCGGCCGTGGACATGCAGCGCGAGATGATGGGCTGCTGCGCGCAGCTCGGCGACAACGACGCGCTGCAGCGCATGAGCGCCACGGTGGATGGCCTGGCCGGGCTGGCCACCAACCTCAACCCGTTCCTGGCCGGCGCACCGCGCGAGCCCACGCGCTGACGTCGCAAGCCCGTGCCCGGGCGGGCGGCACAGCGCTTCAGCGCTTGCCGCCCAGCAACCCGCCCAGCACGCCGCGCAGGATCTGGCGACCGATGCCGCTGGCCACGGTGCGCGCGGCCGTCTTGGCCATGGTCTGCACCAGGCCGTCGTACTGGCCGCCGCGCGGGCCGGTGCGGCCGAACAGCACCTCGTTGATGGCGCTTTTTTCTTCCGGGGCTTCTTTTGCGGCGCCGGGGACGCGCGGGGTTTTTGCCGCGGGTTTCGCGGCGGCTTCTTCCGCCGCCGCCTCGACGCGCGCGCCCGCGTGCGCCCGGAACACCTCGAAAGCGCTTTCACGGTCGAGCGTCTTTTCGTAGGTGCCTGCCACCAGCGAGCCCTTGATCAGGGATTGGCGTTGCTCGGGCGTGATCGGACCGATCTGGCTGCCCGGCGGGATCACATAGGCACGCTCGGTTTCGCATGGGCGACCCTTGGCGTCGAGGAAGCTCACCAGCGCCTCGCCCACCGCGAGCTCGGTGATCGCGGCCTCGATGTCGAGCCCGGCCTTGGGGCGCATGGTCTGGGCGGTGGACTTGACGGCTTTCTGATCGCGCGGCGTGAAGGCGCGCAGCGCATGCTGCACGCGGTTGCCGAGCTGGCCCAGCACGCTGTCGGGGATGTCCAGCGGGTTCTGCGTCACGAAGTACACCCCCACGCCCTTGGAGCGCACCAGGCGAACCACGAGTTCGATGCGCTCGACCAGCACCTTGGGGGCCTCGTTGAACAGCAGGTGGGCTTCGTCGAAGAAGAACACCAGTTTGGGCTTCTCCGGGTCGCCGATCTCGGGCAGCGTCTCGAACAACTCCGAGAGCATCCACAGCAGGAAGGTGGCGTACAGGCGCGGCGCGTTGAGCAGCTTGTCGGCCGCGAGGATGTTGATCACGCCCTTGCCGTCCACGGTCTGCATGAAATCGGCAATGTCGAGCATGGGTTCGCCGAAGAACTTGTCACCGCCCTGTTCTTCGACCTGCATCAGCCCGCGCTGGATGGCGCCGATCGAGGCCGCGCTGATGTTGCCGTACTCGGTGGTGAACTGCTTGGCGTTGTCGCCCACGTGCTGCAGCATGGCCCGCAGGTCCTTCATGTCGAGCAGCAGCAGGCCGTTGTCGTCGGCGATCTTGAAGATCAGGTTGAGCACGCCGGTCTGCGTGTCGTTGAGGTTGAGCATGCGCGCCAGCAGCAGCGGGCCCATGTCGCTCACGGTGGCGCGTACCGGGTGGCCCTGCTCGCCGAACACATCCCACAGCGTGGTGGGGCATTCGGTGGGTTGCGGCACATCGATGCCCCGGTCCTTCAGGATGCCGGCCATCTTCTCGCCGATCTTTCCGGTCTGGCTGATGCCGGCCAGATCGCCTTTCACGTCGGCCATGAACACCGGCACGCCGATGCGCGAGAAGCCTTCGGCGAGGGTCTGGAGCGTGACGGTTTTGCCGGTGCCGGTGGCCCCGGTGATCAGGCCGTGCCGGTTGGCCAGGCCGGGCAGCAACTGGCAGGTGGTCTGGGCGTTCTTGGCGATCAGCAGGGGCTCGGCCATGGTGCGGGGTCCTCGGGGTGGGGCGGATGGTGCGCAATCGTAAAATCGCGGGCTCATTAGATCAAAGCCGACAGGCACCACAAGGACGCATCCATGGCCGGACACAGCAAATGGGCCAATATCCAGCACCGCAAGGGCCGCCAGGACGAAAAGCGGGGCAAGATCTGGACCCGCGTGATCCGCGAGATCACGGTGGCCGCGCGCAGCGGCGGCGGTGACCCCGCCATGAACCCGCGTCTGCGCCTGGCGATCGAGAAGGCCAAGGCGGCCAACATGCCGGCCGACCGCATCAAATACAACGTGGACAAAGCCTCCGGCACGCTCGAGGGCCTGTCGCTGGAGGAAATCCGCTACGAGGGCTACGGCATCGGTGGCGCCGCGGTGATCCTGGACACCATGACCGACAACCGCGTGCGCACCGTGGCCGAGGTGCGACACGCGTTCAGCAAGTACGGCGGCAACCTGGGCACCGAAGGGTCGGTGGCGTTCCAGTTCAAGCATTGCGGCCAGCTCATCTTTGCGCCCGGCACGTCGGAAGACGCGGTGATGGAAGTGGCGCTGGAAGCGGGCGCCGAGGACGTGATCACCGACGACGACGGCGCCATCGAGGTGCTGACCGCGCCGGGCGACTTCGAGACGGTGAAGAATGCCCTGGAGGCCAAGGGCCTCAAGCCCGAAGTCGCCGAAGTGACCATGCGCGCCGAGAACACCGTCACCCTGACGGGCGAAGACGCCGCCCGCATGCAGAAGCTGCTCGACGTGCTCGAAGACCTGGACGACGTGCAGAACGTCTTCCACAACGCAGAAATCTCGGAATGAACGTTCTCGTCATCGGCGGTGGCGGCCGCGAGCATGCGCTCGCCTGGCGCCTGAAGCAATCCGAAGGCGTGAGCCAGGTGTTCGTGGCGCCCGGCAATGCCGGCACGGCGCGCGACCCACAACTCACGAACCTGCCCATCACCGACAAGGTGGCTTTGCGCGAATGGGTGCAGGCCAACGGTATTGGGCTCACCGTGGTGGGCCCCGAGGCGCCACTGGCGGCGGGCGTGGTCGACGAATTCCGCGCCCACGGGCTGGCCATCTTCGGCCCGACGCAGAAGGCCGCACAGCTGGAGAGTTCCAAGGCCTTCAGCAAGGCCTTCATGCAGCGCCACGGCATTCCCACGGCCGAGTACCAGACCTTCACCGACCCGGTGAAAGCCCACGCCTACGTGGACGCCAAGGGCGCGCCCATCGTGGTCAAGGCCGACGGCCTGGCGGCAGGCAAGGGCGTGGTGGTGGCCATGACCCTCGCCGAAGCGCACGAAGCGATCGACTTCATGCTGCTGGACAACAAGCTCGGGGTGGCGCACAACGAAGGCGGCGCGCGCGTCGTCATCGAAGAATTCCTGCAGGGTGAGGAAGCCAGCTTCATCGTGCTGTGCGACGGCGAGCACGCCCTGGCGCTCGCCACCAGCCAGGACCACAAGCGCCTGAAGGACGCCGACCAGGGCCCCAACACCGGCGGCATGGGGGCGTATTCGCCGGCGCCGGTGGTCACGCCCGCGGTGCACCAGCGTGCGATGGATGAGGTGATCCTGCCCACGCTGCGCGGCATGCAGGCCGATGGCATTCCTTACACCGGCTTCCTTTACGCCGGGCTCATGATCACGCCCGACGGCGCGGTCAAGACGCTGGAGTTCAACTGCCGCATGGGCGACCCTGAAACCCAGCCGATCATGATGCGGCTGCGCAGCAACTTCGCCCAGGTGCTGCTGGCCGCCACCCGCGGCGAACTGGATCGCGTGCAATTGGATTGGGATCCGCGCGTGGCGCTGGGTGTGGTGATGGCCGCGGCAGGCTACCCCATGGACCCGCGCAAGGGCGACGCCATCACCGGTCTGCCGGCCGACGAGGCCGACCGCATGGTGTTCCACGCCGGCACCGCACTGGACGGCGAAACCGTGCGCGTCTCGGGCGGGCGCGTGCTGTGCGTGACGGCGCTGGCCGAGACCGTGGCGCAGGCGCAGCAACGCGCCTACGCCGTGGTCGACGCGGTGCATTTCGATGGCATGCAGTGCCGTCGCGACATTGGCTTTCGCGCGCTTTGAGCACGCCTGAATTCCTCGCGCCACCGCATCCGGTGCGCTTTCGTGGCTCGCGCCTGGCCCGTGCGCTGCTGGCGCTGGCGGGCTGGCGCGTCATCGAGGACGGCTTTCCCGCCCGCCAGGGGGTGGCCATCGTGTATCCGCACACCAGCAACTGGGATTTCATCGTTGGATTGCTGGCCAAGTGGAGCATCGGCATTCCGGTGCGCTTCTGGGGCAAAGACACGCTGTTCGACGTGCCGCTGTTCGGCCGCTGGCTGCGCTGGCTCGGTGGCATGCCGATCGAGCGCCATTCGCCGCGCGGCGCCGTGGGCGCCATGGTGCACACCATGCGCGAGGCGGTATCCCGCGACGAGTTGCTGTGGCTGGCGCTCTCGCCCGAAGGCACACGCCGGCGCACCGAAGGCTGGCGCAGCGGCTTCTACCAGGTGGCGCTGGGTGCTGGCGTGCCGCTCGCGCTGGTGGTGCTCGACTACGGCCGACGCCAGGTGCGGGTGCGCGATTTCCTGCTCTTGAGCGGCGACAGCGCCGCCGACTACGCCCGCATCGCCCAGGGTTTTGACGGCGTGCGCGGTTTTCAACCCGGGAAAGCCAGCCCTGTGCAGCCCTTGCCCAAGCGCCTGACTGCCGATACGGTGTGAACATGCCCGAACAACCCATCGTCACCGTCCGCGAGTACCTGATCGACTTGCAGGAACGCATCACCTCCACCGTGGCCATGGTCGACGGCGGCCGCTTCGTGGTCGACCGCTGGGCCAAGCCGCCCGGCGAGAAGCTGCAGGGTGAAGGCATCACCCAGATCCTGGAAGACGGTGCCGTGTTCGAGCGTGCCGGCTGCGGCTTTTCGCACGTGAGCGGGCCGCAACTGCCGCCCTCGGCCACGCAACACCGCCCCGCACTGGCCGGTGCGCCGTTCGAGGCCATGGGTGTGTCGCTGGTGTTCCACCCCCGCAACCCCTACGTGCCCACGGTGCACATGAACGTGCGCATGATCGCGGCCACCCCCCAGGGCGGTGAGCCCGTGTGCTGGTTCGGCGGCGGCATGGACCTCACGCCGTACTACGGTTACGAAGACGACGCGGTGCATTTCCACCGCACCTGCAAAGGCGCGCTCGACCCCTTCGGCGTCGACAAGTACCCCCGCTTCAAGAAATGGTGCGACGAGTACTTCTACCTCAAGCACCGCGACGAGCAGCGCGGCATCGGCGGCGTGTTCTTCGACGATTTCTCCGAGCTCGGCTTCGACGGCAGCTTTGCCATGATGAGTTCGGTGGGCGATGCCTTTCTCGATGCCTACCTGCCCATCGTGGACCGGCGCAAGAACAACGCCTACGGCGAACGCGAGCGCAGCTTTCAGCTCTACCGCCGCGGCCGTTACGTCGAGTTCAACCTGGTGTGGGACCGCGGCACGCACTTCGGCCTGCAATCGGGCGGGCGCAGCGAATCGATCCTGCTGTCCATGCCGCCGCTGGTGAGCTGGGCCTACAACCGCAAGACCAAAAAGGGCACGCCGGAGGACCGGCTGTACCGCGAGTTCCTGGTGCGCAAGGACTGGGTCTGATGGCGCACGCGAGCGCCGCGATCCGCCGCGTCGGCATGTTCGGCGGGGCGTTCGACCCGCCGCACGGCGCGCACCGCGCGCTGGCCGAGGCCGCGATCGACCAGCTGCAGCTTGACCGCCTGCACGTGCTGCCCACCGGCCACGCCTGGCACAAATCGCGCGCGCTGCTGCCGGCGCATCACCGCATCGCCATGTGCGAACGCGCCTTTGGCGACATGCCGCGCGTGTGCATCGACCTTCGCGAGACCGAGCGCCCCGGCCCCAGCTACACCGCCGATACCCTGGCGGAGCTGCATGCCGAGTACCCCGCGGCAGAGCTGTTTCTGGTGCTGGGCGCCGACCAGCTGCTCGCTTTCAAGACCTGGGTGCGCTGGCAGGACGTGCTCGCCCTGGCCACGCTGGCGGTGGCCAACCGGCCCACCAGCATCGGCGCGCAGGCCCTGCTGGGCGAATCGCCCGAGACCGATCTGTCGGGCGTCGACATCCCGTTCGTGCGGCTGGACATGCCGTTGCAACACCTCAGCGCCACCGCGGTGCGCGCCCGACTGGCCGGCGGCAGCGCCGACGGTCCGCCCCTGGACGTGCTGGTCCCGGGTGCGGTCGCAAGCTATATTTCGCAGCATCACCTCTACCAGAACGCTACATGACCGCTGAATCCGCCGCCAAGAAAGACATCCAGAAACTGCAGAAGGCCATCGTGGAGGGCCTCGAGGATGTCAAAGGCCAGGACATCGTGGTCTTCAACACCGAAGAGCTCTCGCCGCTGTTCGAGCGCGTGATCATCGCCAGCGGCACGTCCAACCGCCAGACCAAGGCGCTCGCCGCCAGCGTGCGCGATGCCGTGCGCGAGGCCGGTTTCGACAAGCCGCGCGTCGAAGGCGAAGACAACGGCGAGTGGATCATCGTGGACTGCGGCCAGGCCGTGGCCCATGTGATGCAGCCGGTGATCCGCCAGTACTACCGCCTCGAGGAGATCTGGGGCGCCAAGCCAGTGCGCTTGAAGTCCGCGGCCAAGCCCGCGACCAGTGCAGCCAAGCCGCGCGCCAAGGCGGTTGCAGAAGATGCCGCGCCCGCCAAGGCCCCCGCGCGCAAGTCACCAGTGAAAAAGGCCACCGCAGCGGCGCCCAAGGCCGCGCCCCGCAGCGCCGCTCGCGCGGCACCGGCCGGCAAGCGCGCGGCCGCCTCGGGTGCGGCCAAGCCCGCCGCCAAGACGACCAAGACCGCCAAGCCCCGCGCCGCACTGCCCAAGGTGGTGGTGAACGCGCCCGCCACGAAGAAGAAGGCCTCGCCCAAGGCCGCGGCGCCCGTTGCGCGCAAGGCGGCCAAGCCCACCGGCAAACCGGTCACCAAGAAGAAGACATGAAGCTGGTGATCGTCGCGGTCGGGCAGAAGGTGCCCGACTGGGCCCAGACCGCCTACGACGATTACGCCAAACGCTTCCCGCCCGAGCTGCGCGTCGAGCTCAAGGCCGTCAAGACCGAGCCACGCGGGTCGAAGACCGTCGAAACCCTCTGGGCCGCCGAGCGCCAGCGCATCGAGGCCGCGATTCCGCGCGGCGCGCGCATCGTTGCCCTCGACGAGCGCGGCACCGCCCTCACCACCCAGGCGTTGGCGCTGCAGTTGCGCCAGTGGCAGCAAGGCGGTGACGACGTGGCGCTGATCATTGGCGGGCCCGACGGCCTGGAACCGGCGTTTCGCGACGCCGCGCACCAGCGTGTGCGCCTGTCCGACCTCACGCTGCCGCATGCCATGGTGCGGGTGTTGCTGATCGAGCAGCTCTACCGCGCGTGGTCCATCAACGCCAACCACCCCTACCACCGCGAATGAAGCCCTTTGTGTACCTCGCTTCACAAAGCCCGCGACGGCGCGAGCTGCTCACGCAGTGGGGTGTACAGCATGAACTGCTGCTCCCCGATGCCGACGAGGACGCCGAAGCGCTGGAGGTGGTGAAGCCCAACGAGGCACCCGCGGCGTACGTGCAGCGGGTCACGGCACTCAAGCTGGAGGCGGCCATGCAGCGCCTGCAGCGCCGTGGCCTGCCGGCCGCGCCGGTGCTGTGCGCCGACACCACCGTGGCGCTGGGCCGGCGCATCCTGGGCAAGCCGGCCAATGCTGCCGAGGCGCGCCGCATGCTGACCGATCTGTCGGGCCGCACACACCGCGTGCTCACGGCGGTGGCCGTGGGTTCGGTGGGCAGGGGCAACAGGCGCTGGGCTGCGCTGTCCGTGTCCAGCGTCACATTCGACACGCTCACACCCACACAGATCCGCCGCTACGTGGCGGGTGGCGAACCCATGGGCAAGGCCGGGGCCTATGCCATCCAGGGCCATGCGGGATTGTGGGTACGCCGCATTCACGGCAGCCATACAGGCATCATCGGACTGCCCGCATTCGAGACCACGCACCTGTTGCGCGCAGCGGGCCTGCCCATTCTTTGACGCCCCAACCATCGAGCACGCCATGAACCAGGACATCCTGATCAACTGGTCTCCGCAGGAGACGCGCGTGGCCGTGGTGGAGCAGGGCGCGGTGCAGGAAGTGCACATCGAACGCACCCTCGAGCGCGGCCTGGTCGGCAACATCTACCTCGGCAAGGTCTCGCGCGTGCTTCCCGGCATGCAGTCCGCGTTTCTGGACATCGGCCTGGACCGCGCGGCCTTCCTGCATGTGGCCGATCTGATGCCCAACATCCAGGCCAAACACGCCGCCCCGCGGGCGCCCAGCACGGAGGGGGCGCCGCAGGTGCTGGCTCCCAATCCGGTGCTGCCGATCGAGAAGCAGATCTTCGAAGGCCAGGCACTCATGGTGCAGGTCCTCAAGGACCCGATCGGCACCAAGGGCGCGCGGCTCACGGCGCAGATCAGCATTGCCGGGCGCCTGCTGGTGTTCCTGCCGCAGGACAGCCACATCGGCGTGTCGCAGAAGATTCCGCTCGCGCAGCGCGAGGCCCTGCGGGCGCGCCTGCAGCAACTCACCGCGACCACCGATGGCTCGCCCGCGGGTGGCTTCATCTTGCGCACCAACGCGGAGGACGCGAGCGACGAGGAGCTCGCCGACGACGTTGCCTACCTGCGCAAGACCTGGCTTCGCATCAAGCAGGCCGCATCGAGCCAACCGAGCGCCACGCTGCTGCACGAGGACCTGAACCTCATGCAGCGCGTGCTGCGCGATCTGACCAGCGCCGAGACGCAGTCCATCCGCATCGATTCGCGCGAACAGCACGCGCTGTTGCAGGGCTTTGCCGCCGAGTTCATGCCCGATACCGTGGCCAAGCTGCAGCACTACAGCGGCGAGCGACCGATCTTCGACCTGTTCAACGTGGACGAGGAGATCGCGCGCGCGCTCGGCCGCCGCGTCGACCTGAAATCGGGCGGCTACCTGGTGATCGACCAGACCGAGGCACTGACCACGGTGGACGTGAACACCGGCGGCTTCGTGGGCGCGCGGAACTTCGACGACACCGTGTTCCGTACCAACCTGGAAGCCGCGCAGGCCATTGCACGCCAGCTGCGGCTGCGCAACCTGGGTGGCATCGTGATCGTCGATTTCATCGACATGACGCGCGAGGACCACCGCGAAGCGGTGCTGGCCGAGTTCCGCAAGCAGTTGGGCCGCGACCGCGTGAAGACCATGACCGGCAGCTTCTCGCAGCTCGGGTTGGTGGAGATGACGCGCAAGCGCACGCGCGAATCGCTCGCCCACATGCTGAGCGAGCCCTGCGAGGCCTGTGGGGGAAAGGGCGAGGTGAAGACCGCGCGCAGCGTGTGCTACGACATCCTGCGCGAGATCCTGCGCGAGGCACGCGCCTTCAACCCGCGCGAGTTCCGCGTCGTGGCTTCACCCAAAGTGGTCGAGCTGTTTCTCGACGAGGAGCGCGCTCACCTGGCGGGGCTGTCCGAATTCATCGGCAAGCCCATCTCGCTGCAGGCCGAGAGCTCCATGACGCAGGAGCAGTACGACATCGTCCTGCTCTGACAGGCGTTCAGGCCGTGCGTGCCGCAGCGCCGTCGCGCACCGGCCCCACACGCGCTTCGATGTCGTGCTGCAGTTCGCGACGCAGCCCGAGCAGGAAGCCGGCCTCGGCCACCACGAACAGCGGGCCGATGATGAGGCCGGTGATGTCGTCCACGAAGGCGGGTTTGCGCCCCTCGTAGTAGTGCCCGATGAACTGGATCACCCAGCCCACCACGAACAGGCCGATGCCGACCGCGAGCCAGGTGCCGGTGGCCTGTGCCGCCACGACCTGAGCGAACCACAGGCACAGCGCCATCAGTGCGGCCATCACCACACCCAGCCGCCTGTCGAGTCGAAGGTAGTACAGCACGCTGGCCAGGGTGACCAGCGTGGCGGGCGAGAGCGCCACGCCGCCCCATTGGGCGAACGCTGGTCGCGCCAGCAGCACGGCCACGGCCATCACGATCAGGGGAATGCCGACGAAATGCGTGAGGATGTTGCGCCGGTCGCGGTGATAGGCCGCGTACTGGCTGAGCTGATCGGTGAGCGTTTTCATCGCACGTCTCCTCGCAACAGGATGCCGTGTTTTACACCCGCACCCTGCGGCACTCAACCGGGAATGCCACGGCTCCCGGTCGCCCAGGCGTCAGCCCGCCGTGCTCAGGCCCTGGGCGTGCAGGCGCGCGTACAGGCCATCGGCGGCCAGCAGCGCGGCGTGCGTGCCCTGCTCGATGATGCGGCCATCGGCCAGCACCACCACGCGGTCGGCGTGCTCGATGGTGGACAGCCGGTGTGCGATGACCAATGTGGTGCGACCCTTCATGAGGCGCGCCAGCGCTTCCTGCACCAGCCGTTCGGACTCGTTGTCCAGCGCCGAGGTGGCCTCGTCGAGGATGAGGATGGGCGCGTCCTTGTAGATGGCGCGGGCAATGGCCAGGCGCTGGCGTTGGCCGCCCGAGAGTTCGGTGGCGTTGTGCCCCACGTTGGTGTGCATGCCCTGCGGCAGCTTCGCGAGCAGATCGCCCAGGTTGGCCGACTCGAGCGCAGCGCGCGCACGGGCGTCGTCGATCTGGTTGTCGGCCGCACCCAGGGCCACGTTGGCCGCGAGCGTGTCGTTGAGCATCACCACGTCCTGGCTGACCATGGCGAACTGGCGCCGCAGGCTGCGCAGATCCCAGTCGGGCAGGGGCACGCCATCGAGCGTGATCGAGCCGCGCTCGACTTCCACGAAGCGGGGCAACAGGTTGACCAGCGTGGTCTTCCCCGATCCCGAGGGGCCCACGAAGGCCACCACCTCGCCAGGCCGGATCGTGAGGTCGATGCCGCGTAGCGCGACGCCGTTCTCGCCTTGCGGCGGCGTGTCGTCCTTCGGCGCATAGCGCACCCAGACGTCTTGCAGCGCGATGGCACCTTGCGCGCGGGTCGCCTGGTGCGTGCCACCGGTCTGCTCTTCGGTCTGTTCGATGAGTTCGAGCCCGCGCTCCAGGGCCGCCAGCCCGCGCGTGATCGGCGAGGCGATCTCGGCCAGGTGGCGGATCGGTGAGATCAGCATCAGCATGGCGGTGACGAAGGCCACGAAGTTGCCCACCGTGACACCCGATGTGCTGCTTTGCCACAGCGCGACCGTCACCACCGCCGACAGCGCCGCCGAGGCCAGCAACTGGGTGAACGGCGTCATGGCGGCCATGGCCACCGTGCTCTTGAGCGCAAGCCGGCGCAGAGCGACGCCGAGCACATCGAAGCGCTCGGCTTGTCGCTGCTGCGCACCGTGCAGACGCACCACCCGGTGGGCGAGGGCGTTTTCTTCCACCACGTAGGCCAGTTCGTCCGTGGCCTGCTGGCTGGCGCGGGTAAGGCGATAGAGCCGCTTGGAGAGCACGCGCATGATCCAGGCCAGGCCGGGGAACACCGCGAGCACGATCAGCGTGAGCTTCCAGTTGAGGTAGAGCAGGTAGCCCAGGAGCGCCACCAGCGTGAGGCTGTCGCGCGCCAGCGTGATCAGCGATGAAACCAGCATCTGCGAGCCGGTCTGCACCTCGTAGACGAGCGTGTTGGAGAGTTTGCTGGCGCTCTGGCGCGAGAACAGCGAAAGCTGGGCACCGTTGAGTTTGGCGAACATGGCGCGCCGCAGATTGAGCATGCCCGTGTTGGCGGTGTACGAGAGCGCGTACTGCGCCACGAACGAGGCCATGCCGCGCAGCCCGAACAGGCCCATGAAGGCCAGCGGCACCATCCACAGGGGGATGCGCCCGTCATTGAAGCCCTCGTCGAGCAGCGTCTTGAGCAACGCCGGGATCATGGGCTCGGTGAGCGCACCCACCACCGTGGCCAGGCCCGCGAACACAATGCCAGTGCGCGCGTCGCGAAAGTACGGCCACAGCCGCCGCACGCGTTGCAGCACGCTGCCGGACAGGGGAACCGGGGTGGACTCGTCTGGGTTCAAGGGCGGTGGGAATGCAGTCGGGCGTCAGGGTCGGGAACCATCGCGGCGTCGTGCGATCAAGAGCCGCGCGGGGCTCACATCTTGTCACGGGCGCCTGCCGAGGGTCCGGTATTATCGGCCGGCCCTTGCGCAGGGCACCCGGCGCTGCGCCCCGCAACGCCCGAACCTCCCAACACCATGATCGAATCGACCCGTCCCCATCCCCAGGCAGGGATGCCGCGCCGGCATGCCCTCGGGCTGGTGTCTGCGTTGCCCCTGCTGGGGCTCGCGGCCAACCCTGCCCTGGCGCAGTTCCGCGTCGAAGTCGCCGGCGTGGGCCTCACGCGCTTTCCGTTCTCGGCCGTCAATTTCCGCGGGAACGACGCCGCCAGCGAGAACATCGCCGCCATCGTGCGCGCTGACCTCGAGCGTTCGGGCCAGTTCGTGTTCGTGCCGCCGTTGCCGGGGGCCTTGGACGAAACCTCGCGCCCCGACGTCGCGCCCTGGCGCGAACGCGGCGCCGATTCTTTGCTCACGGGCAGCGTCACGCGCCTGGCCGACGGCCGCTTCGACGTACGCTTTCGCCTCTGGGACGTGGTGCGTACCGCCGACCTGGGTGGCCTGAGTTACCCGGTGGCCGCCACCGACCTGCGTCTGGCCGCGCACCGCATTGCCGACTACATCTACGAAAAGATCACCGGTGAAAAAGGTGTGTTCTCCACCCGCATCGCCTACGTCACCAAGGCCGGGAACCGCCACAACCTGTGGGTGGCCGACGCCGACGGCGAGAACGCCCGCGCCGCACTCACCAGCCCGGAGCCCATCATCTCGCCGAGCTGGGCGCCCGGTGGCGGTCAGCTCGCCTATGTGTCCTTCGAGTCACGCAAGCCCGTGATCTACGCGCACGAGGTGGCTTCCGGCCGGCGTCGGCTGCTCGCCAACTTCCGCGGCTCCAACAGCGCGCCTGCCTGGTCACCCGATGGCAAATCGGTGGTGGCCACGCTGTCCCTATCGGGCAACGCCCAGCTGTATGCCATGGACGCCAACGGCGGCGAACCACGTCGCCTGTCGCAAAGCAGTGGCATCGACACCGAGCCGGTGTTCAGCGCCGACGGCCAGCAGATCTATTTCGTGAGCGATCGTGGCGGCTCCCCGCAGATCTACCGCATGCCCGCCCAGGGCGGCGGCGCACAACGCGTCACCTTCACCGGCAGCTACAACATCTCGCCCGCGCTCAGCGCAGACGGTCGCTGGCTGGCCTTCATCTCGCGCGTCAGCGGGGCCTTCCGCCTGCACGTGATGGAGCTGTCCACTGGCACGGTCACCGCGCTCACCGAGACCAGCGGCGACGAGAGCCCGAGCTTCGCGCCCAATAGTCGCATGATCATCTACGCCACACGCGACAAAGGCGCCGAGGCGCTCATGACCACCACCATCGATGGCCGCATCAAGACGCGCCTGGCGGGCGCGCAGGGTGACATCCGCGAGCCCGAATGGGGCCCTTTCCTCCGTTGATGCCACGCGTTGATTCGCCGCGGTGATTTGTCCGGCCCAACTCCTTCGCAACCGACCGATTTCCCTTTCCCCCTCCTTGTCTACAGGTACCGACATGTCCCACTTCTCGTTCCGTCGCTTCAACGGCCTGCTGGCCGCCCTCATCGCGTCGCTCGCCCTCGTGGCCTGCGGCTCCAACGTACGCCTTGACCAACCCCCGGTGGATGACCGCAGCGGCAGCGCCGCCGGCGGTGCGGCCGGCGGGCAAGGCAGTGGTGTGGACCAGCGCGGTGTGGCGGGCGTTCAGGTGCCAGCCACCAGCGGCAACCAGCCCGCGGCCATGCAGCGCGTGATCTACTTCGACTACGACAGCTTCGAGGTCAAGCCCGACGCGGCGGCGCTGCTCGAGGCCAATGCGCGTTACCTCAACGCCAACCGCAGTGTGCGCGTGGCGCTGGAAGGCCATACCGACGAACGCGGCGGCCGCGAGTACAACCTGGCGCTGGGCCAGAAGCGCGCCGAGGCCGTGCGTCGTTCGCTCTCGCTGCTGGGCGTGCAAGAGAGCCAGATGGAAGCGGTGAGCTTTGGCGAGGAAAAGCCCGCCGTCACCGGGTTCGATGAATCCGCGTGGTCGAAGAACCGCCGCGTGGAAATCACCTACCGCTGATGCGACTCATGATGATGCTGCGTCCCTCCCGTTCCCTCGCCGCCGCCGCGGTGGTGGCCTTCTGTGGCGCGTGGTCGCCGATGGCGTACGCCATCTTCGGCGACGACGAAGCCCGCAAGGCCATCATCGAGCTGCGCCAGCAGGTCGATGCCAACCGGGTGGCGGCCGAAGCCGCCGCAAAGGAGTCGCGCGAGAACGACGCCAGCATCAAGCGCAGCCTGCTCGAACTGGCGAACCAGATCGAGCAGTTGCGTGGCGAGATCGCGCGGCTGCGGGGCCAGAACGAACAGCTCGCACGCGAGGTGGCGGAGCTTCAGCGCGCCCAGAAGGACGTGCAGGCCGGCATGGACGAGCGCCTGCGCCAGTTCGAACCGGTGAAAGTCGAGCTTGATGGGCGCAGCTTCACCGCGCAGCCGGCCGAGAAGGCCGAATTCGACGCTGCCATGGCGACCTTGCGGCGTTCCGAGTTTCCCGCTGCGTCGGCGGCCTTCACCGCTTTCCTGCGCCGCCACCCCACCAGCGGCTACACGCCGGTGGCACTGTACTGGCAGGGCAACGCGCAGTACGCCGCACGCGCCTACAAGGACGCGGTGGACAGCCATCAGCGCCTGGTGCGCGAGTTCCCCGACCACCCGCGTACGCCCGAAGCCATGCTCGCGTTGGCCAACAGCCAGGTCGAGCTGAAAGACGCCCGTGGTGCGCGCAAGACCCTGGAAGATCTGGTGAAGCAGTACCCGCAAAGCGAGGCCGCTGCCGCCGCGAAGGAACGCCTCGCGCGATTGCGGTAACGCAACCCCGCTGCGGCGGGCCGGTGGAGCCGCACCTACAATCGCGGCCCTATGGACGATCTTGCCGCCCTTCAGTCACTCAACCAGACGGTCCTCTGGGCCGCCTTCGCCGTGGCCACGGCGTTCGGCTTCATTGCCCAGCGCACGCACTTCTGCACCATGGGTGCGGTGAGCGACATCGTCAACATGGGCGACTGGACCCGCATGCGCATGTGGGGCATGGCGGTGGGCGTGGCGGCCATCGGCTTCTACACACTGGGCTGGCTCGGGCTCATCGACACCGGCAAATCGCTCTACACCGGCAGCCGCGTGATCTGGCTGTCGGCACTGGCCGGGGGCACCCTGTTCGGCTTCGGCATGGTGCTGGCGTCGGGTTGCGGCAGCAAGACGCTGGTGCGCATCGGCGCCGGCAGCCTCAAGTCGCTGGTGGTCTTCCTCGTGATGGGACTGACCGCCTTCATGACCTTGCGCGGCATCGTCGGTGTGGTGCGCAACGCCACCGTCGATCAGGTGACCTTCGACATCGCCGCCGGCGCGGCGGTGCCGGCCTGGATCGCTGCGGGCTTCGGTGTGGATCCTGCGACTGCCGGATTGGCCTGCGCGCTGTTGCTGGGCGGTGCGCTCATCGTCTGGGCCCTGTGGTCGCGCGATTTTCGCGGCGGCTTCGACAACCTGCTGGCGGGTTTGGGTATCGGCCTGACCATCGTGGCGATGTGGTGGGTCAGCGGCCACCTGGGTTTCGTGCCCGAGCACCCCGAGACGCTGGAGCCGGTCTACGTCGGCAGCAACAGCGGGCGCATGGAGTCGCTCACCTTCACCGCACCCATGGCCTTCGTGCTCGACTGGCTCATGTTCTTCAGCGACAAGACCAAGGTCCTCACCTTCGGCGTGGTCACCGTGGTGGGCGTGGTGGTGGGTTCATTGGCCTGCGCGCTGATCGAACGCAGCTTCCGCTGGGAAGGCTTTCGCGACACGCAGGACACCGCGCTGCACCTGGTGGGCGCGGTCTGCATGGGGGTGGGCGGCGTCACCGCGCTCGGTTGCACCGTGGGGCAGGGCCTCTCGGGCCTGTCCACCCTGAGCTTCACGAGCGCCATCGCGGTGGCCGGCATCATGGCCGGCGCGGTGCTCGGGTTCCGCTTCCAGGTGTGGCTGCTGGAGCGTGCGGGGTGACCACGCCCCTGGAGGCCGAGCGTTTCGAGCGCCGCTTCGGCGGGCTGCGCCGGCTTTACGGTGTCGATGGCGCGCAGCGCATCTTCGACGCCCACGCCGTTGTGGTGGGCATCGGTGGTGTGGGCTCCTGGGCGGCCGAGGCGCTGGCGCGCAGCGGCGTGCGCCGCCTCACGCTGATCGACCTCGACCACGTGGCCGAGTCCAACATCAACCGCCAGGTGCATGCCGCCGACGCCACGCTCGGCCAGGCCAAGATCGAGGCCATGCGCGAGCGCATCCTCGGCTTTCACCCCGGCGTCGAACTCGACCTGATCGATGAATTCGTCGATGGCGAGAACTGGCCCGCCCTGCTGCGTGGCCAACGACCCGATGGCGTGATCGATGCCTGTGACCAGGTGCGGGCCAAGACCGCCCTGGCCGCCTGGGCGCGCGAGCAGCGCGTGCCCTTCGTGAGCGTGGGCGCGGCAGGCGGCAAGCGCCGTGCCGAGGCGGTGCAGATCGCCGATCTGGCTGACGTCACACACGACCCCTTGCTGGCCCAACTGCGTTACCGCCTGCGCAAGCACCACGGCGCACCGCGCGCGGGCGCCATGCATGTGTCCTGCGTGCACAGCCGCGAGTCCGTTGCCCCGCCAGACCCGTCGTGCGCACTCGACGGCGGCGACGGTTCGCTCAACTGCCACGGCTATGGTTCGGTGGTTACCGTCACCGCCACGTTCGGTTTCTGCGCGGCCGGCTGGCTGCTCGACACACTCGCTCGCGGTGAGCGCAAAAATGTGAAGGCCCCTTCAGAAGGGGTCCAAAAGCACGCTATAATCTGAGGCTTCGCAGCAAGCAAACAGCAAGCTGCGGATAGTGTGGGACGTTAGCTCAGTTGGTAGAGCAGCGGACTTTTAATCCGTTGGTCGGCAGTTCGAGCCTGCCACGTCCTACCACCAACAAGAAGGCCCTGGTCGCAAGACCAGGGCCTTTTTCTTTGGTGTCGGGCGGTGCTTATTTCTTCAGCATGCCCCACACCACCAGGATCAGGATGGCGCCGATGACGGAGGCGATGAAGCCGGCGACCTGACCGGGGGCGTAGAGGCCCAGCGCGGCGCCCAGGTAGCTCGCCACGAAGGAGCCGGCCACGCCGAGCACGGCGGTCATGATCCAGCCCATGCTGTCGTTGCCGGGCTTGAGCATGCGGGCCACGAAACCGGCGATGAGGCCGATGAAGAGGGTGCCGAGAATGGACATCATGGTGCGCGCCTTCCTGTGGGTTGTGGAGGAGGGCGACCCTGGGGCCGCCGCGGTCCACTGTAGCGCGCCCGCGCGGCGCCGGGGTGTCAGGGTATCGCCGGCTGCTCGATGGCCTCGGTGAGTTCCAGCCAGCGGCCTTCAAGCTCGCTGTTTTCCTGGTCGATGGCCTTGAGCTCTCGGCCCGCCTGCGCGAGGCGGGCCGGGTCCTGCGTGGCCATCAGCTCGGTTTCGATGCGGCTTCGCTGCTCGCCCAGCTGCGCCATGCGTTGCTCGACCTGCGCCAATTCCTTTTTCAAAGGGCGCAGACGCTCGTTGAGTTCCTTTTGGCGCTGTGCGTCGGCGCGGCGGTCCACCGCAGCCGGTGCTGCCGAGGCCGCGGGGGCAGGGGCGGGGGCCTCGGCCGCGCGAGCCTGTTCGCGCTGGGTTTCGCGCGCCTGCTTCGCCATGTCGAGCAGGTAGCGCTGGTAGTCGTCGAGGTCGCCGTCGAAGGGCGCGATGCCGCCGCGCGAGACCAGCCAGAACTCGTCGCACACCGCACGCAGCAGCGAGCGGTCGTGGCTCACCAGCATCACTGTGCCCTCGAACTCGTTGAGCGCCACCGACAGCGCCTCGCGCGTGGCGAGGTCGAGGTGGTTGGTGGGCTCGTCGAGCAGCAGCAGGTTGGGGCGTTGCCAGACGATCATGCACAGCACCAGGCGGGCTTTCTCGCCGCCACTCATGCTGCCCACGGCCTGGAATACCTGGTCGCCGGTGAAGTTGAAGGTGCCGAGGAAGCTGCGCAGGTCCTGCTCACGCGTGGGCTGGCCGCTCAGGCGGCCTTGCGCGGTGGTCTCCTTCACCAGCCGGATCATGTGCTCCAGCGGGTTGTCGCGCGGGCTGAGCACGTCGAGTTCCTGCTGCGCGAAGTAGCCGATGTTCAGGCCCTTGCCTTCGGTGACCGTACCAGTCAGCGGCGACAGGGTGCGCGCGATGGTCTTGACCACGGTGGACTTGCCCTGGCCGTTGGCGCCCAGGATGCCGATGCGCTGGCCCGCGAGCACCGAGCGGTTCACGCCGCGCACGATGGTGGCGGGGCCGGCGCCGTCTTCACCGGGGTAGCCGAAGTCCACGTCCTGCAGCACCAGCATGGGGTTGGGCAGGTTGGCGGGTTCGGCGAACTCGAAGGTGAAGTCGGCCTCGGCGAGCACGGGCGCGATGCGCTCCATGCGCTCGAGCGCCTTCACGCGGCTTTGCGCCTGCTTGGCCTTGCTGGCCTTGGCCTTGAAGCGGTCGATGAACTTCTGCAGGTGGGCGATCTTGTCCTGCTGGCGCGCGAACGCGGCCTGCTGCAGCGCCATCTGCTCGGCGCGCATGTCTTCGAAGCGGCTGTAGTTGCCGCCGTAGCGCTTGAGCTGCGCGTGCTCGATGTGCACGGTGACGTCGGTCACCGTGTCGAGGAACTCGCGGTCGTGGCTGATGACGAGCAACGTGCCGGCGTAGCGCTGCAACCAGGCTTCGAGCCAGACCAGGGCGTCCAGGTCCAGGTGGTTGGTGGGTTCGTCGAGCAGCAGCAGTTCGCTCGGGCACATGAGCGCGCGCGCCAGTTGCAAGCGCATGCGCCATCCGCCCGAGAAGCTGTTGACCGGGCGTTCGAGTTCGTCGAGCTTGAAGCCCAGGCCAAGGATGAGGGCCTGCGCGCGCGCGGTGGCGTCGTGCGCGCCGGCGTCGTGCAGGGCCATGTAGGCGTGGGCCATGCGCTCGCCGTCGTCGCTGGCCTCGGCCTCCGCCACCTCGCGTTCGGCCGCGAGCAGCGTCACGTCACCTTCAACCACGAAGCGCGTCGCGCTCTGGTCGGTATCGGGCATGTCCTGTGCCACCTGCGCCATGCGCCATTGCGCGGGCACGCTGAAGTCGCCTTTGTCTTCGTGCAGCTCACCGTCGAGCAGGCGGAACAGGCTCGACTTGCCGGCGCCGTTGCGGCCGACCAGACCGACCTTCTCGCCGGGGTTGATGGTGAGCGAGGCGCCGTCGAGCAGCACCTTGGCGCCGCGGCGCAGCACCACATCGCGAAGGGTGATCATTGGCCGGTCTCCAGAATGGCTTCACGCGTGAGCAGGAGTACCTGGTCATCGCCCGCGCTCGTGCTCATCCACACCGGGTTCAGCCGCGGGAAAGCGGCTTCGAAGAAGGCGCGTTCGTTGCCGATCTCCAGCACCAGCACGCCCTGCGGGCGCAGGCAGCGTGGCGCATCGCGCAGCAGTGCGCGCACGAAGTCCATGCCGTCTTCACCGCCGGCCAGGGCGAGTTCGGGCTCGGCGCGGTACTCGGCGGGCAGTGCGGCCATGCTTTGCGCGTTCACGTAGGGCGGGTTGCACAGGATCAGGTCCCACGGGCCGGGGCAGGATGAGAGCCCGTCGCTCTGCACGAGCGCGATGCGCCCCTGCAGGCCGTGCTTGTCCACGTTGATGCTTGCCACGGCGAGCGCGTCGACCGAGAGATCGGCACCGGTCACGCGAATCTCGGGCCAGGCCATGGCGGCCAACACCGCCAGGCTGCCGTTGCCGGTGCACAGGTCGAGCACGTCGCGCGTGGCGTCGCTCAGCCAGGGGTCGATGCCGCCGTCGGCGATGAGTTCGGCGATGAAGCTGCGTGGCACGATGCTGCGCCGGTCCACATGGAAAGGCACGCCTTGCAGCCAGGCTTCGCCGGTGAGGTAGGCCGCGGGCTCTCGGGTCGCGATGCGCCGCTCGATCAGTTCGTTGACGGCGCGCACTTCGTCGTCGCTGACGGTGTGCTCCGCCAGGGAGTCGAGTTCGGCGTCGAGCGGCAGCCCCAGGCGCCACAGCACCAGCCATGCGGCTTCGTCGCGCGCGTTGGTGGTGCCGTGGCCATAGGCCAGTGGCGCGGCGTCCAGGCGGGCTTCGGCCTGGGCCAGCAATTGGTTCAACTTCACGGGGTCGGGCGGCGTGTGCCGCTTGGGTTCAGGCGGTCTGCAACACCTGCGCGTGCAGGATCTGCAACGTGCGGCGGTAGATCGCGGTCAGGGGTTCGACGTCGGCGAGCACGACGTGCTCGTCGACTTTGTGGATGGTGGCGTTGGGTGGGCCCAGTTCGATCACCTGCGGGCACACCTGGGCAATGAACCGGCCGTCGCTGGTTCCCCCGGTGGTGGACAGCTCGGTCTCGATGCCGGTCTCGGTGCGGATCGCGCCGCGCACCGCCTCCACCAACGCACCGGGCGTGGTGAGGAAGGGGCGTCCACCGAGCGTCCAGGCGATGTGGTGATCGGCGTCGGGGCGCAGACCGTGGCGCGCGAGGATCTCGACCACCTGCGCTTGCAGCGATTCGGGGGTGCGCTCGGTGCTGAAGCGGAAATTGAAATCGATGACCACACTGCCCGGAATGACGTTGGTGGCGCCCGTGCCGCCGTGGATGTTGCTGATCTGCCAGCTCGTGGGTGGGAAGTAGGCGTTGCCGCGGTCCCACTCGGTGCTGGCCAGTTCGGCCAGCGCCGGCGCGGCCAGGTGAATCGGGTTGCGCGCCAGGTGCGGGTAGGCGATGTGGCCCTGCACGCCCTTGACGGTGAGCTTGCCGCTCAGCGTGCCGCGGCGGCCGTTCTTGATCATGTCGCCGGTGCGCTGCACCGAGGTGGGCTCGCCCACGATGCACCAATCAAGCCGCTCGCCGCGCGCCTTGAGCGCCTCGCACACGACCACCGTGCCGTCCACCGCGGGGCCTTCTTCGTCGCTGGTGAGCAGGAAGGCGATGTCGATGGCGGGGTCGGGCTGTCCGGCCAGGAAGCGCTCGCAGGCCACCACCATGGCCGCGATCGAGGTCTTCATGTCGCTCGCGCCGCGGCCAAAAAGTTTGCCGTTGCGGTGGCTGGGCACGAACGGGTCGCTGGCCCAGGCCTCGCGCGGCCCGGTGGGCACCACGTCGGTGTGGCCGGCAAAGACCAGCGTGGGGCGTTGGCCGGTGCCACGGCGCGCCCACAGGTTGCTCACGCGGAAGTCATGGGGCCCGCTGTCCAGACGCTCGCAGGTGAAGCCCAGGGCTTGCAGGCGCGTGGCAATGAGTTCCAGGCAGCCTTCGTCGCGTGGCGTGACGGACGGTCGGGCGATCAGGGCTTCGGCCAGGCGCAGCGTGTCGGACATGGTTTGCTCAGAACTTGACGTCGAGCGTGAATTCGGTGAACGAGGGCGAGTCGTTTGCCTCCTCCTCGCGGCCGTCCATGCCCGGCGCGGTGCTGGGCTGGAAGTCGTTCTGCAGGCGCCAGAGCAGGTTGTTGGGTGAATCCGCGTTGGCCAGGCCTTCTTCGCGCGACACCAGGCCTTCGTGGATCAGGCGCGCCAGGTCCTGCTCGAAGGTCTGCGAGCCTTCGGCCAGCGACTTCTCCATGGCGTCGCGCACGCCGGAGAAATCGGCCTTCTGTATCAGGTCCGAGATGAGCGCCGTGTTGAGCAGCACCTCCATGGCCGGCACGCGCGCGCCAGCGGGTGTGCGCAGCAGGCGTTGCGAAATGATGGCGCGCAATGCGGCGGCCAGATCGCCCAGCATGGTCGGGCGCACCTCCACGGGGTAGAAGCTCAGGATGCGGTTGAGCGCCTGGTAGCTGTTGTTGGCGTGCAGGGTGGCCAGCACCAGGTGGCCCGACTGCGCATACGCCAGCGCCGCGGACATGGTCTCGCGGTCGCGGATCTCACCGATCAGGATGACGTCGGGGGCCTGGCGCAGCGCGTTCTTCAGCGCGGTCTGCAGCGAAGCGGTGTCGGGCCCGATCTCGCGCTGGTTGATCACCGATCGTTTGTTGCGGTAGGTGTACTCGATCGGGTCCTCGACCGTGAGGATGTGGCCGGAGACACGCTCGTTGCGGTGGTCGATCATGGCCGCCAGCGTGGTGCTCTTGCCCGCTCCGGTGGCGCCCACCATCAGGATCAGGCCGCGCTTTTCCATGATGAGGTCGGCCAGGATCGGCGCGACGTTGAGCGTGTCCAGTGGCGGGATGTCGCTCGGCACGTAGCGGATCACCACCGCGATGGAGCCGCGCTGGCGCAGCGCGCTCACCCGGAAGTTGCCCAGGCCTTCCAGCGGCACCCCCATGTTGAGTTCGCCGGTCTCCACCAGCTCCTCGATGCGCGTGGGCGGCACGATCTCGGCGAGCAGGTTGCGCGGCGCATCTGGCGGCAGCACCTGGCTGTTGATCGGGATCACCTGGCCGTTGATCTTGATCATCGCCGGCGCGTGCGCCGTGAGATACACGTCCGAGGCCTTTTTCTCGGCCATCAGGCGCAGGATGCGCTCCATCGTTCCGCTGCTCATGCCGTCTCCCTCAAAGGTCGGGGTCGTTCGAACTCAGTCACGCAGTAGATCGTTCAGGCTGGTCTTGGCGCGCGTCTGCGCGTCCACGCGCTTGACGATGATGGCCGCGTACAGGCTGTACTTGCCGCCGTCCTTGGGCAGGCTGCCGCTGATGACCACGGAACCCGCGGGCACGCGGCCGTAGCTCACCTCACCCGTGGCGCGGTCGTAGATCGGGGTGCTCTGGCCGATGTACACGCCCATGCTGATCACCGAGTTTTCCTCGACGATGACGCCTTCGACGATCTCCGAGCGCGCGCCGATGAAGCAGTTGTCTTCGATGATGGTCGGGTTGGCCTGCAGGGGTTCGAGCACGCCGCCCAGACCCACGCCGCCCGAGAGGTGCACGTTCTTGCCCACCTGGGCGCAGCTGCCCACGGTGGCCCAGGTGTCGACCATGGTGCCTTCGTCCACATAGGCGCCGATGTTCACGTAGCTGGGCATCAGGATGGCGCCCTTGGCGATGAAACTGCCCCGGCGCGCCACGGCCGGCGGCACCACGCGCACGCCCGTGGCCTTCATCTGCTCGGCGTCCAGGTGCGCGAACTTGGTCTGCACCTTGTCGAAAAAGCCCAGGTCACCGGCGCGCATCACCTCGTTGTCCTTCAGGCGGAACGACAGCAGCACCGCCTTCTTGATCCACTGGTGCACCGTCCACTGGCCCACGCCCTGGCGCGTGGCCACGCGCAGGCGGCCCTTGTTGAGTTCGGCGATCACGTGCTCGACGGCGTCGAGCACCTCTTTGGGCGCGGCGGCGGGCGAGAGGGAGGCGCGGTTGTCCCACGCGGTGTCGATGATGGATTGCAGTTGCTGGGTCATGCGAAGAGGCTCGGTGGGGTCAGGAGGAGGCGCGGCAGAAATCGGCGATGCGGTGGGCGGCTTCGAGGCATTCGTCCACGCCGGCCACCAGGGCCAGGCGCACACGGCCGGCACCCGGGTTGACACCCTGCACGGTGCGCGCGAGGTAGCTGCCCGGCAGGACGGTGACATTGTATTGAGCGAGCAGTTCGCGCGCGAAGGCTTCGTCCGCGCTCAGCCCCGACGTGTGCTGCGCAAAGCGCGCCGGCACACCGGCCCAGAGATAGAACGACGCGTCGGGCAGTGCGACGTCGAGCACGCCCGCCAGCAACGGTGTGACCTGCACGAACTTCTCGCGGTACAGGCGCCGGTTTTCCACCACATGGGCTTCGTCGTTCCAGGCCGCCACGCTGGCGGCCTGCACCACCGGGCTCATGGCACCGCCGTGGTAGGTGCGGTAGAGCAGGAAAGCCTTGAGCAGCTCGGCGTCACCGGCCACGAAGCCGCTGCGCAGGCCAGGTACGTTGCTGCGTTTGGACAGGCTGGTGAAGGCGATCAGACGCTTGAAATCGTTGCGGCCCAGTTGCGCTGCGGCCTGCAGGCCGCCCAGCGGGGCCTCGTCGCGGAAATAGATCTCGCTGTAGCACTCGTCGGAGGCGATCACGAAGCCGTGGCGGTCGCTGAGTTCGAACAGCTTGCGCCACTCGTCCAGGGGCATCACCGCACCCGCCGGGTTGCCGGGCGAGCACACGTACACCAGCTGCGTGCGCGTCCACACCTCGTCGCTCACGCTGTCCCAGTCGACCGCGAAATTGCGGGCCGCCACGCTCGGCACGTAGTGCGGCTGGGCGCCGGCCAGCAGCGTGGCGCCTTCGTAGATTTGATAGAACGGGTTGGGGCAAAGCACCGTGGCACCGGCGCGCGTGGGGTCGATGACGACTTGCGCGAAGGCGAACAGTGCTTCGCGTGAACCGTTCACCGGCAGCACCTGGGTGGCAGCGTCCAGCGACACGCCGTAGCGGCGCTGCACCCAGCCCGCGCAGGCCTCGCGCAGGCGCGGCTCACCGGCGGTGGCGGGGTAGGCAGAAAGGCCGTTGTCCAGTGCATCGGCCAGCGCCCGCTTCAGAAAATCGGGCGCTGCGTGTTTGGGCTCGCCGATGCCCAGGCTGATGGGGCGGTGGGCGGGCGAGGGCGTGACGCCCGCGAAAAGGCGGCGCAGCCGTTCGAAGGGATAGGGCTGCAGCCGCTGAAGCAGGGGATTCATGGCGCGCGATTATCGGCGCTGGGCCGATACCACCCCCGGGCACCGGGCTTGCAGCAAGCCCGCAGCCCGGTTCAGGCGCCGCGCAGCCGCATGGCACGCCCGTGCAGGTGCTGGTAGAGCTGGTCCAGCGAGAGCAGCAGCGTGAGCATGACGGTGGTGCCGATCACCAGCAGCGGCAGACGGAAGGCCGAGATGAAGCCCATGCCCTGCGGGATGGCGGTGCGCTCGCTCGTGGTGCAGACGAACTCGGCCGCTGCCATGCCCGTGTAGTGCATCGCACAGACCGCCACCCCCATGGCCAGCGAGGCGGCGATCCGCCGCGCCAGCGTGGGGCTGTTGAAGGCCAGCCAGAGCGCGGCGGTGGCGGCCACCACGGCAATCAGCATCGACGCGCCCACCAAGGCCATGTCCCAGGTGATGAAGCCGTAGATCTTGAGACCGAACATGCCCAGGTAATGCATCACCACCACGCTCATGCCGAGCAGGAAGCCCGACATCAGCAGGCGGGGCAGGCTGTCGGGCCGGCGCGCGGCCATGGCCACGGAGCCGGCGGTGGCCGCCACGGCCACCGCAAGCGAGGTGAAGGTCTCCAGCATCGAGTAGCTGCTGCCCACGTCCATGCGCAGCGCCAGCATGCCGATGAAGTGCATGGACCACACGCCCACACCGCCCAGCGCCACGCCCACGGCCAGCACGTTGATCCAGTCCAGGCGCCCTTTGCCGGCATGCAGCCGGCTGGCGGCACTCAGCGCGACGAAGGAGCCGATGACGGCGAAAGCGAAGGACAGGGCGATCAGGCCTGGGTCCCAGCTGGTGTTGACGATGGTGTTCATGCGGTGCGCTCCGTGTGTGCCTGGATGGGGAAAACGGGCGCGATTCTGTTGGCATGCTGCCAGTTGAACAAGGCTGATGGATCAACTTTTAGCCTAGGCCGTTAAAAAATGCACCGATCAGTTCACGTCTGATCGCGCTCGGTCAGGCGGTCAGCACCCTGCCAGGCGGCGCAAGGGCCGCAGGTATCATCCCGCGTGGTCCGAACGGGCCGACGATCCCCTGCCAACGCCGACATCCCCGGACCGCGCCGTGCGTCTCAACTCGATCAAGCTCTCCGGCTTCAAGTCCTTCGCCGAACCCACCAACTTCATGCTCCCCGGCCAGCTGGTCGGCGTGGTGGGGCCCAACGGTTGCGGCAAGTCGAACATCATGGACGCGGTGCGCTGGGTGCTGGGCGAGTCCAAGGCGTCCGAGCTGCGTGGCGAGTCCATGCAGGATGTGATCTTCAACGGCACCACCAGCCGCAAGCAGGCCAGCCGCGCCAGCGTGGAGCTGGTGTTCGACAACAGCGACCACCGCGCCGGCGGCCAGTGGGGCCAGTTCACCGAAATCGCGGTCAAGCGCGTGCTCACGCGCGACGGCACCAGCAGCTACTACATCAACAACCAGCCGGTGCGCCGCCGCGACGTGCAGGACGTGTTCCTGGGCACCGGCCTGGGCCCCCGTGCCTACGCCATCATCGGCCAGGGCACCATCAGCCGCATCATCGAGAGCAAGCCGGAGGAGCTGCGCCTGTTCCTCGAGGAAGCCGCGGGCGTCTCCAAGTACAAGGAGCGCCGCCGCGAGACGGCGCACCGCCTGGCCGACACGCGCGAGAACCTCACGCGGGTGGAAGACATCCTGCGCGAGCTCAACGCCAACCTGGACAAGCTGGAAAAACAGGCCGAGGTGGCCGCGCAGTACCACGCGCTCAATGCCTCGGCCACGCTCAAGCAGCACCAGCTGTGGTTCCTCAAACGCGCCGAGGCCGAGACCGACCAGGCACGCATCCAGAAGGACGCCGCCCAGGCCGTGAACGACCTGGAATCGCGCACCGCCGACCTGCGTCGGATCGAGAGCGAACTCGAAACCATCCGCCAGGCGCACTACGCCGCGGGCGACCAGGTGAACCAGGCCCAGGGCAAGCTCTACGAGGCCAGCGCCGAGGTCGGCAAGCTCGAAGCCGAGATCCGTTTCGTGGTCGAGGGCCGCCAGCGCGTGGAGCAACGCCTCGCGCAGCTCAAGGAGCAGATCGCCTCCTGGTCCACGCGCACGCAGGACGCTTCCATCGAGCTCGAACAGATCGCAGAAAAGATCGTCGGCGCCGAGGAGCAGTCGGTGGTGCTGGCCGCGCAGGGTGAGGAGCAGGCCGGCGCCCTGCCCGCGCTGGACGACGCGCTGCGCGCCGCACAGGCGCGGGCCAACGAGCAGCGCAGCGCCGTGGGGCAGGTGCAGCAGCAGATCCAGGTGTTGGCGGCCGAGCAGCGCAACATCGAGGAACAAACCCGTGGCTTGAGCCAGCGGCGCGATCGCCTGGTGGCCGACCGCAATGCGCTGGCCGCACCCGATGAGGCGCGCCTGCTCAACGCCACCAGCGCGCTGCAGGGCGCGCAGGCGCTGGCCGAAGAGACCGATGCCCGCCTGCACGAGCTGCAGGAGCAGGTGCCGCAGCTCGACGAGTCGCGACGCCAGGCCCAGGCCGAGGTGAACAGCCAGTCGGCGAAGCAGGCCGACCTGAGCGCGCGCCTGGAGGCGCTGAAAGCGCTGCAGGACAAGGTGCGCACCGACGGCAAGCTCAAGCCCTGGCTTGCCAAACACGGGCTGGACGGCCTGCAGGGCCTGTGGAGCCGCATCCACGTGGAGCCGGGCTGGGAGAACGCGCTGGAGGCAGCACTGCGCGAGCGTCTGGGCGCACTCGAGGTCTCGCGGCTGGAGATGGTGCGCGCCTTCGCGAGCGACGCCCCGCCCACGCGGCTGGCCTTCTACCAGCCGCCGCCCGCGGGTTCGGCGAACGCGGGCAACGGCACGCTCAAACCCCTGGCGAGCTGGCTGCGGCTGAACGACGCCGCGCAACAGGCCCTGTTGGGCGACTGGCTGCGCGGCTGCTACAGCGCCACCAGCCTCGACGAGGCCCTGGCCCAGCGCGCACAGCTGCAGCCGGGCGAGACCATTTTTGTCGCCAGCGGTCATGCGGTCAGCGCGCACAGCGTGGCGTTCTACGCGCCCGACAACGAGCAGGCCGGTCTGCTCGCGCGCGCCCAGGAAATCGAGAACCTGGACAAGCAGCTCAAGGCGCAGGTGTTGATCGCCGAGCAGGCGCGCGCCGCGCTGGTGCGCGCCGAGGCTGCGTACAGTGACGCCTCGCAACGCCTGGTCGGCGCGCGCCGCGAGGCCGCCGAGGCCCAGGGCCGCGCGCACGAACTGCAGGTGGAGGCCCTGCGCCTGACGCAGCAAGCCGAGCAGTCGCGCGCGCGCAGCGACCAGATTGCGAGCGATCTGGCCGAAGTCGACCAGCAACTCGAAGAACTGCAGGAGCGCCGCGTGACGGCCGAGGCCCGCTTCGAGGAGCTGGACATGCTGCTGGCCGACAGCCAGGAGCGGCACGCCCAACTCGACGACGCCGTGATCGAGGCCGAGCGAAAGCTCAACCAGGCACGTGAACAGCAGCGTGCGTTGGAACGCAACGCGCAGGAGGCCACCTTCGCGCTGCGCAGCCTGCAGGCGCGCCAGGCCGAACTGCAGCGCGCCATCGACACCGCTGGCCAGCAGGAAAAGGCGCTGGTGGACGAAGAGCAGCGCGCGCGCGACGAGTTCGCGCGCCTGAGCGACGCCGCCGCGCAGGCGGGCCTGCAGACCGCACTGGCCGCGAAGGCCGAGCGCGAGCAGGCCCTGGCCGCGCTGCGCAGCCAGTACGACGATCTGACGATGAAGCTGCGCGCCAGCGACGAACGCCGCCTGCAGCTGGAGCGCGAACTGGAGCCGCTGCGCAGCCGCATCACCGACTTCCAGCTCAAGGAACAGGCTGCCCGCCTGGGCGTGGAGCAGTACAGCCAGATGCTCGACGAGGCGCAGGCCGACCGCGCCGCGATTGCGCAAAGCATCACCGAAGGCAATGTACGACTGGCCGGTCTGCAGGGCGAGATCGACCGCCTGCACCGCGACATCCAGGCGCTCGGCGCGGTCAACCTCGCCGCGCTGGACGAACTCACCGCCGCGCGCGAACGCAAGACCTTCCTCGACGCGCAGTCGGCCGACCTCAACGAAGCCATCAACACGCTCGAAGACGCGATCAAGAAGATCGACAACGAGACGCGCGATCTGCTCGGCTCCACTTTCGAGACCGTCAACCAGCACTTCGGGAAGATGTTCCCCGAGCTGTTCGGCGGCGGCAACGCGAAACTGGTGATGACGGGCGAGGAAATCCTGGACGCGGGCGTGCAGGTGATGGCCCAGCCCCCCGGCAAGAAGAACCAGACCATCCACCTGCTCTCGGGCGGCGAGAAGGCGCTCACCGCCATCGCGCTCGTGTTCGCCATCTTCCAGCTCAACCCGGCGCCATTCTGTCTGCTCGACGAGGTGGACGCCCCGCTGGACGACGCCAACACCGAGCGTTACGCCCGGCTGGTGACGGCGATGAGCAAGGAAACGCAGTTCCTCTTCATCAGCCACAACAAGATCGCGATGGAAATGGCGCAGCAACTCATCGGCGTGACCATGCAGGAGCAGGGCGTCTCGCGCATCGTGGCGGTGGACATGGAGTCCGCCGCCGGCATGCTGGAAGCCACCTGAGGACCGCTTGCCAATGAACAGCCTGCAAATCGGTCTGGCGGTCATCGGCGGGCTGGTGCTGGCCGCCGTGGTGGCTTACAACGCCTGGGTGACGCGTCAGAACGCCCCGCGCACCGTGCGCGAGCGCGGCCCCGGGACCTCGGCCGAGCCCATCGAACCCTCCCTCGACGCCTTGGGCGACCCCCTGGCCGAACGCCGTGAACCGGTGCTGGACGACGGTGAACCCGAGGTCGGCGCCGAGGTGCCCACGGTGCCCGCGGCGCTGATGCCCGAACACGACGCAGCGCCCGCACCGATGGCCCCCGTGCTGCCCATGGGCGAGCGCCGCGCCACGCCCGCCCTGGACGCGCTGATCGATGTCATTGCGCCGCTGGCCCTTGAGAGCGAAGTCTCGGGCGAGGCCGTGCTCGCGGCGCTGCCGGCCACGCGCCGCGTGGGCAGCAAGCCGTTTGCGGTGGAAGGTCTGCCCGTGAACGGCAGCGATTGGGAAGGTCCGCGCCCCGGCCAGCGCTACCGCGCCTTGCAGGCCGGCGTGCAGTTGGCCAACCGCGCCGGCGCGCTCAACGACATCGAATTCTCCGAGTTCGTGGTGAAGGCACAGGCCTTTGCCGACGCGGTGGGTGCCACGCCCGACTTTCCCGACATGCGGGCCGAGGTGGCCCGTGCGCGCGAGCTCGATGCCTTTGCCAGCGGACACGACGCGCAACTCGGCATCACGTTGCGGGCACGCCGCGCGGCCTGGAGCCCTGGTTACGTGGCCCAGCACGCGGCACGGATCGGCTTCGTGGCCGGTGCGCTGCCCGGGCGCATGGTCCTGTCGGCCTCGCAGCCCGGCCTGCCCCCGGTGCTGGTGCTTGGCTTCGACCCGCAGGCCGCGATGGCCGATGACCCCGAGCAGAGTGCGCTGCGCGAGGTGTCGCTGTCGCTGGAGGTGACGCACGTGGCCCGCACCGAGCAGCCCTTTGTGCGCCTGCGCCAGGCCGCGCAGGCCCTGGCCGAGGCCATGGACGGCGTGGTCACCGACGACAGTGGCGCGCCACTGTCGGCCGACACCATGGACCGCATCGGCGCCGACCTCGAGGCCTTGTACGACGCGCTCGATGCGCGCGACCTCTCGGCGGGCTCGCCGCAGGCGCGCCGCCTGTTCTCATGACACCCGATCTGTTTGCCGAGCCGGCGCCGGGCTCGCCGGCCGAACGTGCGGCCGCACTGCGCGCGCAACTGCACCACCACGCACACCTTTACTACACGCTCGATGCACCCGAAATCCCCGACGCGGAGTACGACCGCCTTTTTCGCGAGCTGCAAACGCTGGAAGCCGCGCACCCGGAGCTGATCACGACCGATTCGCCCACCCAGCGCGTGGGCGGCACCGTGCTCAAGGAGCTCACGCCGGTGCGGCACGCGGTGCCCATGCTCAGCATCCGCACCGAAACCGACACCGAAGCCAGCGGCGCCATGGCCTTTGATGCGCGCGTGCGGCGTGAACTCGACTTGGCCGAGGGCGATGCGCCGGTGGAGTACGTGGCCGAGCTCAAGTTCGACGGTCTGGCGATGAGCCTGCGCTACGAAGGCGGCGTGTTGGTGCGCGCCGCCACCCGCGGCGATGGCGAGACCGGCGAGGACGTGACGCACAACGTGCGCACCATCGGCCAGATTCCGTTGCGCTTGCCACCTGGCGTACCCGACGTGCTGGAAGTTCGTGGCGAGGTCTACATGCGCCGCGACGACTTCGAAGCCTTGAACGAGCGCCAGCGCGCGAAGATCGCTACCGGCGCCAAGGGCGAGAAGACGTTCGTGAACCCGCGCAATGCCGCGGCCGGCGCCGTGCGCCAGCTCGACTCGGGCATTGCCGCGCAGCGCCCGCTGAGCTTCTTCGTCTACGGCTGGGGAGAGGTGGTGGGCGACACCGCCGCACCCGACACCCAGATGGGCTGGCTCATGCGCCTCAAGGCCTGGGGCTTCCCGGTGGCCGAACAAACCGCGGTGTGCGTCGGCGCCGATCAACTCGTCGCCTTCCACCGCCGCATCGGCGAACAGCGCGACCAGCTCCCCTACGACATCGACGGCGTGGTCTACAAGGTCAACAGCCTGGCGCTGCAGCAGCGCCTGGGTTTCGTGACGCGCGAGCCGCGCTGGGCCGTGGCGCACAAGTACCCGGCGCAGGAGCAGCTCACCACCGTGCTCGCCATCGACGTGCAGGTCGGCCGCACCGGCAAGCTCACGCCGGTGGCCAAGCTCGCGCCCGTGTTCGTGGGCGGTGTCACTGTCACCAACGCCACGCTGCACAACGAACTGGAAGCGCGCCGCAAGGACGTGCGCGTGGGTGATACCGTGATCGTGCGCCGCGCGGGCGACGTGATCCCCGAGGTCGTGTCGGTGCTGGCCGACAAGCGTGTCGGCAACCCCGAGCCCTTCACCATGCCCACCCACTGCCCGGTGTGCGGCAGCGCGGCGGTGCGCGAAGAGGGCGAGGCAGACCATCGCTGCACCGGTGGCCTGTTCTGCGGCGCGCAGCGCAAGCAGGCCATCCTGCATTACGCGCAACGGCGTGCGGTCGACATCGAAGGCCTGGGCGACAAGTTGGTCGAACAACTCGTCGACGCCGGCCTGATCAATACGCTGCCCGATCTCTACAAGCTCGGCTTCACGGCGCTGGCCGCGCTGGAGCGCATGGCCGAGAAGTCGGCGCAAAACGTGCTCGACGCGCTGGAGAAAAGCAAACACACCACGCTGCCGCGCTTCCTGTTCGGCCTGGGCATCCGCCATGTCGGCGAGGCCACCGCCAAGGACCTGGCCAAGCACTTCGGCAGCCTTGATCGCATCATGGACGCCAGCGTCGACGCGTTGCTGCAGGTCAATGACGTCGGGCCCGTGGTGGCACAAAGCATTCGCACCTTCTTCGAGCAGCCCCACAACCGCGAGGTGGTGGAGCAGTTGCGCGCCGCAGGCGTGACATGGCCCGAAGGCGAGGGCGCGCAGAACACACCGCAGCCGCTGCTGGGCAAGACCTTCGTGCTCACCGGCACCTTTCCCACGCTCAAGCGCGAAGACGCCAAGGCGATGCTGGAGGCTGCTGGCGCGAAGGTGGCCGGCTCGGTCAGCAAGAAGACCGACTACGTGGTGGCCGGTGCCGACGCTGGCAGCAAGCTGGACAAGGCGCAGGAGCTCGGCGTTGCGGTGATCGATGAGGCCGCGATGTTGGTGATGCTGCAGGGCTGAGCAGCACATGTGGTTTGCCCTGGGCTTGGTCAGCCTCACCGTGGTGCTGGTCTGGCAGTTCCGCTGGCGCTGGCATCGTCCCTGGGAGGGCACGGCCGCTCTGGCCGGGCTCGGCGTGGCGCACCACTACCGCTATCTGTCCAGGAACGACAGCACCTCTGCGGTGGAGGTCGGCGTCCGCGTTCCCGACCACTTCCGCTTCGAACTCAAGCGTGAAACCTGGGTCGACCGCTTCTTCAAGTGGGTCGGCCTGTCGGTCGAGAAGCAGTTCGGTCACGACGGTTTTGACCGACTCGTCTATGTGGCATCCGACGATGAGCACCTGCTCAACCGCGTGGCCGACAGTGCCGCCCTGCGCCTGGCGGCTCAGCGCCTGTTCGTCGAGGTCCGTGCCGGATGTCGCACGAAGCGGGTGATTTGCGAGAAGGGCTGGCTGATCGCGCGCATTCACAGGGGCGGCTTCTTCAGCAGCAAGGACGACGTCTCGCGCCTGGGCCAGAACAAGATGGCCGTGCTTCCGTTTCTCGACGAGATTGCGCAGGCCTTGCGGGCGAGCGATCGCCCGGCTTCGCCTCCAGGCCGACGCGACCCGTTCCTGCTTCCCGCGGTGGTGTTGCTGTCTGCTTCAACCGGGCTGGCCATACATGGCTTGTTCTGGTGGCTGCGGCCCCTGATGTTCGACGACGCCTTCGTGCTCGACAAAGGTCGGCTGTTCGAGCTGACACTGTGGACGGGCAGCGCCATCATGTTCGTGCTGCTGGCGGGACACCTGATTCTGCTGGCCCGTAGCGCGCGGGCGCATCTGTATCTGCTTGAACTGCTGCTGGTGGGCTCGTTCGGCGCCTACAGCACGGCGGCCATCGAATTGCGCGAGGCCAACATCGAGTGGGACAGTTCACCGGCGACGATGCGCGAGGCGGCCGTCGTACACAAGTCGATCAGCCGCAGTCGGCGCAGCGGGACGAGCTACCACCTGCACGTGAAGGATTGGCAGGGGGGTTTCGATAGCCGCAGCGTCAAGGTCTCGCGATCGCTCTACGAGGCGACCCCCATGGGCCGTGTGTTGGTGTTCGAGGAGCGCCCTGGGCACTTGGGCGCAGCCTGGGCACGGCTGATCGGCGCAAAGACGCCCTGAGTGGCCAGGCGCCGTTCGCCAGGGTGGGAAACATGAAGACGGGGCCTCAACGGGTTTTGCGCATGGCGACATTCGGCTTGCACGGCATCCGCGAAACTTCGCGTATCGCGCCCACCAATCAAGCCCACCCATACCGACATGACCATCCACACCATCCTGAAGATGGGCGACCCGCGCCTGCTGCGCCATGCCCAACCCGTGACCGCGTTCGATACCGCCGAGCTGCACACCCTGGTGGCCGACCTCAAGGACACCATGGCCGCGGCCAACGGCGCGGGCCTGGCGGCGCCGCAGATCGGGGTCGATCTGCAGGTCGTGATCTTCGGCAGCGGCGCGCCCAACCCGCGCTACCCCGACGCGCCGATCGTGCCGCGCACCACACTGATCAACCCGGTGATCACGCCGCTGTCCGATGAGGAAGAAGAGGGCTGGGAGGGCTGCCTCTCGGTGCCGGGGTTGCGTGGCGTGGTGCCGCGCTGGCGGCGCATCCGCTATCAAGGCTTCGACGAGTTCGGGCGCGCCATCGAGCGCGAGGCCGAGGGCTTCCACGCCCGCGTGGTGCAGCACGAGTGCGATCACCTCTGGGGCACGCTGTACCCGATGCGGGTGCGCGACTTCACGCGTTTCGGTTTCACCGAGGTGTTGTTTCCCGGACTCGACGCGAACGACGACGATTGAGGTCGCTTTGCAAGCGGGTGCGTCGCCGCCCGCACATCGGGTAAGGCTTTTCCAGCCCCTTGCACACGCGGGCGTGCGCCTCTTCACAATGCCAGCCATGCGGCCTCAGGGCCGCGTTGCCTTTCTGGAGAACCCGCCGATGACCACTTTGTTCGAACCCGCCGTTGCGGGCGACCTGAAACTCAAGAACCGTGTCGTGATGGCGCCGCTCACGCGCAACCGCGCGCCGAACGCCGTGCCCACGCCGCTCATGGCCACCTACTACCGCCAGCGCGCCAGCGCCGGCTTGCTGGTCACCGAGGCCACGGCCATCAGCCACCAGGGCCAGGGCTACGCCGATGTGCCCGGCCTGTATGGCGCCGATCAAATCGCGGGCTGGAAGCAGGTGACCGACGCGGTGCACGCGGCCGGTGGCACCATCGTCACGCAGCTCTGGCACGTGGGCCGGGTGTCGCACACCGAGCTGCAGCCGAACAAGGGCGCGCCGGTGGCGCCTTCGGCCATCCGCGCCAACACCAAGACCGTGCTCATCGTCGACGGCAAGCCCACCTTCGTGGACGTGTCCGAGCCACGCGCACTCGCGACGGGCGAACTGCCCGGCATCGTCGACGACTACCGCCGCGCCGCGCTGGCCGCCATCGAGGCCGGCTTCGACGGCGTGGAGATCCACGCGGCCAACGGTTACCTGCTCGATCAGTTCCTCAAGACCGGATCGAACCAGCGCACCGACGAATACGGTGGCTCGATCGCCAACCGCGCGCGCCTGCTGCTGGAAGTGGTACGCGCCGTGGTGGGCGCCATCGGCGCCGGCCGCACCGGCATCCGACTGTCGCCCGTCACGCCCGCGAACGACGTGGTCGACGCCGACCCGCAGCCCCTGTTCGAACACGTGGTGCGCGAACTGGCGCCGCTGGGCCTGGCCTACATCCACGTCATCGAAGGTGCCACCGGCGGCCCGCGCGAGGTGGAGGGCCGCCCGTTCGACTACGCCGCGTTGCGCCAAGCCTGGCGCGCTGCGGGCGGGCAGGGCGCCTGGATGGTCAACAACGGCTACGACCTGCCGCTGGCCGAACAATCGTTGCGCGAGGGTGCCGACCTCGTGGCCTTCGGCAAGCCCTTCATCGCCAACCCCGACCTGGTGGAGCGCCTGCGCCGCGGCGGCCCGTTCAATCCGCCCGACAAGAACACCTTCTATGGCGGCGGTGAAAAGGGCTACACCGACTACCCGACGCTCGCCACCGCCTGAGCTGGCCCGGCCCTCGCGGTTTATCCTCGGGGGCCATGAAGCTCTACAACTACTTCCGCTCCTCGGCCTCGTTTCGCGTGCGCATCGCGCTCGCGCTCAAGGGCCTGCCCTACGAATACGTGCCGGTGCACATCGCCAAGGGTGAACACAAACAGGCCGCCTGGGCCGACGTGCTGGCCGAGGGCCTGGTCCCCGCGCTGGAGCTGGACGATGGCACGCGGCTGACCCAGTCGATGGCGATCATCGAATACCTCGACGAGACCCAGCCCGGGCCGCGCCTGCTACCGACCGACGCGCTGGGCCGCGCCCGCGTGCGCGCGCTGTCGCAGATCATTGCCTGCGAGATCCACCCGATCAACAACCTGCGCGTGCTCAAGTACCTGGTGAACCAGCTTCAGGTCGAGGAAGAGCCCAAGAACACCTGGTACCGCCATTGGGTGCGCACCGGCCTGGAGGCGTTCGAGAAGCAGCTCGCGGCCGGCCCCGCGGGCCGCTATTGCCACGGCGACACGCCCACCCTGGCCGACTGCTGCCTCGTACCGCAGATCTTCAACGGCCAGCGCTTCAAGGTCGATTTCAGCGGGCTGGACCGCACGATGGCCGTGTTCGACGCCTGCATGCAGCACGAGGCGTTCCAGAAGAGCCAGCCTTCGGCCTGCCCCGACGCCGAGGCCTGACACCTTGAGCACCCTGTGATGGCCGGGCCCGGGCACTTCACCCCAGACTGGCCCGCTCCGGCGGGCGTGCGCGCGCTGTGCACAACGCGCGAAGGCGGTTCGTCCATCGTGCCCTTCGACAGCTTCAACCTGGGCGACCACGTGCGTGACGACCCGGCTGCCGTGGCGGCCAACCGCGCTGCGTTCGCCCGCCTGACCGCCCCGGCGCGCCCGGTATTCCTTCAACAGGTTCACGGCACCGAGGTGCTCCCGCTCGACGCTGCCACACCCGAAGGCGCCGTGGCCGATGCGGCGCTGGTGACCGCGCCCGGCGTGGCCGCCACCATCATGGTGGCCGACTGCCTGCCGGTGCTGTTTGCGCACGCCAGCGGGCAGGCCGTGGCCGCGGCACATGCGGGCTGGCGAGGGCTGGTGGGCGGCGTGCTGGAGGCCACGGTGCAGGCACTGCGCAGCGCCGCAGGACCCGGCGAACTGATCGCCTGGCTCGGCCCCGCCATCGGCCCCTCGGCCTTCGAGGTGGGGGACGAGGTGCGTGCTGCTTTTGTGGCGGCCGATCCGGCGGCGCAGGCGCACTTTCGCGCGCACGCCACCCCCGGCAAGTGGTGGGCCGACCTGCCCGCATTGGCGCGCCAGCGGCTGCTCGCGGCCGGCATGGCTTCGGTGCATGGCAATGGCGGCAGCACCGCCTGGTGCACCGTCAGCCAGCCGTCACGGTTCTTTTCGCACCGGCGCGACGCCGCCCGGCTCGGCAGCACCGGCCGCTTCGCGGCCTGCGTCTGGATCGGCTGAGGCCTGTGCCCGGGCTGCGTCCTCGGCCGCCTCGCGGGCCTTGATGGCGCGCCGACGCTGAGGCGTGCGCATCACGTAAACGATGATCGCGACGGGCAGCAGACCGTAAAGAAAAAAGGTCACAATGGCCCCGAGCACCGAGCCGGTCGTGTTCGTGGCTTCGGCCACCGACATCATCAGGACGACATACATCCAACCGATCACGATCAGGTACACGGCTTGCTTCCGGGTTGAGCTGCGTCAAGCGATTGACAGCTGGCGCAGGGATACTTCAGACCACTTGGGGACAACGGCCGCACTGTAGGCCGCTCGCGATAGCTGAGGAGACAGGCATGGCATCGGGCAAGGAAAAAGACACCACCGACTGGGCGCAGGCCGCGCAGCAGTGGCAGCAGAACCTGGTGCAGCAGTGGTCGCAGATGGCCCAGGCCTTTCCGGGCGCCGCCTCGGGCCTGCCGGACCCGATGGCCGCTTTCCGCGCCTTCATGCCGCCCGCGCAGGGCGCCTCTGCCATGGGCATGCCCGCGCTGGGCGACCTGTTCAAGCAGGCCGGTGGCCAGGCGGTGAACATCGACCCGGCCACGCTGCTCGAGATCCAGCAGAACTACCTGAAGGAAGCCGCCGCGCTGTGGAACCAGGGCCTGGCGGTGCAGCCCGGAGGAGACCGCCGATTCGCCAGCGACGCCTGGGCAGGCAACCCGGTGGCGGCCTTCACGGCGGCCACCTACCTGCTCAACGCGCGCACCCTCATGGCCATGGCCGACGCGGTGCAGGGCGACGCCAAGACGCGTGCGCGCGTGCGTTTCGCGGTGCAGCAGTGGATCGAGGCCAGCGCGCCGAGCAACTTCCTGGCGTTCAACGTCGAGGCGCAGAAACGCGCGATCGAAACCCACGGCGAGAGCATCGCCAAGGGCGTGGCCAACCTGCTCAAGGACATGAAGCAGGGCCATGTGTCGATGACGGATGAGAGCGTGTTCGAGGTCGGCAAGAACGTGGCCACCACCGAAGGCACGGTGGTGTTCGAGAACGAGCTGTTCCAGCTCATCGAGTACAAGCCGCTCACGGCCAAGGTGTACGAGCGGCCATTCCTGCTGGTGCCGCCGTGCATCAACAAGTTCTACATCCTCGATCTGCAGCCCGACAACTCCTTCATTCGCTACGCGGTAGAGCAGGGCCACCGCACGTTCGTGGTGAGCTGGCGCAACCCCGACGAATCGTTGGGTGACAAGACCTGGGACGACTACATCGAGCACGCCGTCATCAAGGCCATCGACACGGTGCGCGACATCAGCGGCGCCAGGGACATCAACGCCCTGGGCTTCTGTGTCGGCGGCACCATGCTGGGCACGGCGCTGGCGGTGCTCGCCGGCCGCGGCGAGGACAAGGTGCACAGCGCCACGCTGCTCACCACACTCATCGACTTCAGCGACACCGGCGTTCTCGATCTGTTCATCGACGAGAACTTCGTCAAGTTTCGCGAGATGCAGTTCGCCAACGGCGGCCTCATGCCCGGGCGCGACCTGGCCACCACCTTCAGTTTCCTGCGCCCGAACGACCTGGTGTGGAACTACGTGGTGGGCAACTACCTGAAGGGTGAAACACCTCCGCCCTTCGATCTGCTGTACTGGAACTCCGACAGCACCAACCTGCCCGGTCCGTATTACGCTTGGTACCTGCGCCACATGTACCTGCAAAACGACCTCATCAAGCCGGGCAAGGTCACGGTCTGCGGCCAGAAGATCGATTTCCGCAAGGTCAAGCTGCCGCTCTACATCTACGGCTCGCGCGAAGACCACATCGTGCCCATCGGCGGCGCCTACGGCAGCACGCAGGTATTCCCCGGAAAGAAGCGCTTCGTCATGGGTGCCTCGGGCCATATTGCGGGCGTTATCAACCCCGCGAGCAAGGGCAAACGCAGTCACTGGACGAGCAGCGGCACCAGCTTCCCCGCGGACGTGAAGGACTGGATCGCCAACGCCACCGAACACCCGGGCAGTTGGTGGGGCGATTGGGCCGCCTGGCTCAAGCCGCTGGCCGGCAAGCAGATTCCCGCACCCAAGGCCTACGGCCGCGCAAGGGCCTATACCGCCATCGAGCCCGCACCAGGCCGTTACGTCAAAGCCAAGGCTTGAGACGACCACCGAATCCTTTGAACCCTCTGGAGAATCTCATGGAAGACATCGTCATCGTCGCCGCCGCCCGCACCGCTGTCGGCAAGTTCGGCGGCACCCTGGCCAGGACGCCGGCCACCGAACTCGGCGCCACCGTGATCAAGGCCCTGCTGGAGCGCACCGGCCTGCCCAACGACGCCATCGGTGAAGTGATCATGGGCCAGGTGCTGGCGGCCGGCGTGGGCCAGAACCCCGCGCGCCAGGCCATGATGAAGGCTGGCGTGGCCAAGGAGACGCCGGCACTCACCATCAATGCGGTGTGCGGCTCGGGCCTGAAGGCCGTGATGCTTGCCGCCCAGGCCATCAACGCTGGGGACAGCGAGATCGTGATCGCTGGCGGGCAGGAGAACATGAGCGCCTCGCCGCACGTGCTCAATGGCAGCCGCGACGGCCAGCGGATGGGCGACTGGAAGATGACCGACACCATGATCGTGGACGGTCTGTGGGACGTCTACAACCAGTACCACATGGGCATCACCGCCGAGAACGTGGCCA
>VFQP010000267.1_pt1 | contig 124097 bp, 108 predicted proteins | sample 3512351 | NCBI WGS metagenome assembly VFQP01 (sample SAMN10412372, study PRJNA504923) | tailings metagenome | isolation source: Relicate 1 Philex TSF1 revegetated site | place: Philippines: Tuba, Benguet | collected 2017-08-29
GTTGATCTTCAAGAAGATCGCCAAGGTCTGGCGCGAAGAGATCTGGCGGTCAACCATCGGGCGGGCTGTCATTGCCGTGGGTGTGACGTACCTCACCGCCGGCCGGGGAGCGGCGATGCTTGGGCCCGCTGGTTTGACGTCGCTTGCTGCCACTACTGGGTTTAGTGCAGCTACAGTAGCGGCCGCTGCCAATGGCGCTGTCGCCGGATTCATGAGTACGCTCGCGTCGACAGGTGGCGATATGAAAGCTGCGCTGCGCGCGGGGGTCGCTGGGACAATCACCAACGCTGCATTCGCAGGAAAGAACGCGCTCGGGAGAATGGTCGGGAGTGGAGTGAACGGATACCTGCAAACTGGCACGAGCAAGGGTTTTGCTCGAGGATTTGCAGCAGGAGCAATCCCGAATGACCTTGGGTTCAGCGATGCCTTTCGCAACAGTCCCGCAGCAAACATTGGAATTGGGATCGCGCGGGATGGGCTACGTGGCGCAATCATTGGTGGCCGAAACGCTGTCGGAAGAGGCATTGCATATGGTCAGATAAACAATGCAATTGGACATCTCGCCGGCTCAATGACTGGGACGTACAAGGGCTTCAAGGATGGTGCCTTTTACTATGAACGCGATTTTTACGACAAGCCCATCACAGTTTCGGGCGGTCAAAAAATAGCTCCAGCCGTGACGATCGGGAATGTGATTGGCGGCCCCAACGGGATAATGACAGACCCCAACTACTCTCTTTTGAATCGTCATGAGCGCAACCACATATCGCAACCTGGGGAACAAGCGCTGGGCGCTCTCTACCTGCCGGCTCACATTATTGATATGAGCATTGGCGCTCTGGGTCGATGGCTCACGGGATCGACAAGATGGTATGCGCTCGAAGAGCATATGCAGAACTGTCCATACTCGGCGCTAGAGAACGGACGCACATCGGACTGCAGATGAACCGCTTCGTTATCGCTGCGATTGGCTTGGCCAGCACCGGATGCGTCTTCGTTGGACCAAGTGTTGACGCTTTGGTGGCTAGAGAACTTACAGGCATCTACGCATACAAGAAATTTCTGGACACTGAACAGGCAATTGAAGGTGCGGGCTACCAGAGGATCTGGTTGATAGATGCCAATGGCCAGCAGACTCTCGCTCGAATGGAGGTTGCTGGAAAGGTCATGTCGGCTTTTCTAAGAACGGGCGAAGATGCTAAGCAGGTTATCGTTGATCTCATACTTGATCAGAAGCGACAGATCCTTCACTTCAAGCTGCACGACGCCCCGGCAAAAACAACACTGAGCAGTTATGCAGAGCGTGAGGCGGAGATTTTGCTGGAGGTTCTAAAGGGGACGCAGACTACTCCAGCGAGTGGGCCGAAGTGAACAGCAATTCAGGCGGCGTCGTATAGGTAGCCCATACATGTCGGCCCCAGAACCTCTTCTTGATCGGGGGCGAACTCCTCGAACAACCGACTCGCCATTCGACCCTTGTTTCGCTTCATGATCTCGCCAGGCGCCACATCCTGCGGTGCACTGACCAGTGTGTATACGTGGTTCGCGATCCCCACCCCTTTAAAGATCCTGGTCTCAAACGCCTCGCATTTCTGCTTGACCAGTTCTCCCGCACCCTCAGTCCGACCTGGCCCGTCAACACCTTGTATCCGTACTTCGTCACCTACACAAAGTAGTACGCGATCTGAAAGACCGTGTGGCTCCCGTATCTTTCATCCATGGCGGCACCTCCGGTGCTGCTTCTTCGGGGCAAAGCTGACCGGCTGAAGGCCGGTGGCTTGGACCTTCTGATGGACAGTCCCGTTGATTGCATGACTTGGGGCATCCGTGTCAGGTCTCTAGGGCCTGTTAGCACTACCGAAGCCTGTCAGCGACGAGCGCGAAGCAGACGACGGCGAGGTGGTGTGGATGCTCTCTGGTGGCACTACTGGCGTGTAGCCCAAGTCCAGCGCCTGCTGCGGTGTCTGGTTGCCTTCGTTGGCGCGATCCATGATCAGGTGCCGCGGCGCGCTCTGGCGCCGTCCAGGCGCTTGAGCAACTTGCGGCCCTCCACGCCATCGTGAGCCTGCCTCGGCGACAACGAGAACGCTATGGCCGTACGCGCATCCCCCGCGACGAGGTGGATCCTGGTGTTCCATCCACCACGGGACTTGCCGATAACCTGCGGACCACTGTTTCGATACGCCCGTACCGTCCGGATAGGCCTTGATGCTCGTGCTGTCCGATGAGACGGACTCGAGCTCGATCCGCAGGATCCACCGCTCGCTGCAGTTGCTCGAACGCACGATCAAGAACCCCAGACTTGGCTCAGCGGTTCACGTGCGTGTAGACCCTGTGCCAGTTGCCGAAGCGCTTGGGCAGCCCCGTCACTTCCAGCCGTGCTCGGTGACGTACAAGATCGCGTTGAGCACCTACAGCTGACGTTACCCCTTTGTAGCTGCAAGCAACCAGCTACCTGTTCGAACTACGCCCGCCTGATCTCCATACAAGCACTCTCGCAGTGTGAACGGCACGGCGCAAGTAGTGCTAATAAGCCCTAGGAAATGTCGCCGAAGTACGCCCGCATCTCGTCTGGGGTCAGGACCTGGGCGTACTCGTCGAGCACAAACTGCGCAACCCTGTTGGCGCGTCTATCCAGCGCACGCGGCACGACCAGCGAAAGCATCCACTTTGCAGCCAACCGGCCGCGCCGGGCCTCCACTCGCCGCTGGACGAACCAAAGCGCTTCCCGGCGCTCGGACGGGAAGTCAACGCCCAAGCGATGATCGATCATGAGATCAAGCTCGCGTCGCCGAAGGTGCTGCTCGTCAAGGTGAGCAGATCGCGCCGTGTGTAGAGCGACAACGGCTTGCTCGTACTCTCGCTGTGTCAGGCGTCGCCCGTGGTTCATCGTCCTTCGACTTGGCGTCGATGCTGCGACCTAGGTTTTGGTCGCCGGCAGTAGCTTGCCATACACCCGACGTGCCGTGCCTTTGCCGAATGCGCTGTCGAGCGCATCGGGATCGGCCAAGGTCAGGCGCTCATCGGGCTCAAGGTCGAGCAGGCGACGATACTGCGTCTTCTTCAAAGCGTTGGCGCAGTCGTCTTGGAAGCGGTCGGTTAGCCGGTTGAAGTTCGCCACGAACTCCACTGGTGACATTTGCTGGCGTGTCCAGTCCGCGTTGATCTGGTGGTGGCCGGTTTCGACCGCGGTCTTGGCAAGCTTCAGACCCTTCGCAGCAGTTTGATCAAGAGCCGCATCCTGGAACCGGTAGGCCAGGTCCCGTTCGAACACTTGGATGTTCAGTTGAAGCGCGTCCAGCGCGGTCGATGTCTTGGGGTCAAAACGGTTGTAGAGCGACTTGATCCTGCGCGTCTGCGCACGATCGACCTTTGACAGCGCCAACTTCGGCAAGGCCGAACTGGCAGATTTGGCCGCCATCGGGGTTGCCGACGCGGCGCACGCCGCGAGATCACCGCTGACGCCAGCATGCTGGTTGAAGGGCGAAGAACAGGGCCATACGCCTGCCCGCCCGTAAGGGCCAAAGATCGCCTGCGACAGTGCGTAGCCGCGTGCTGCACTCACCAGGATGCCAGCAGGCACCAGGATGCGGTTGGCTGCCTGATGGCATACGCCGTTGACGAGGTAGCAGGAGATGCCGGCGCGCTCGTTCGGTTCGGCGATCGCATTTGCGCGCTTCGTGCTGCCGGTGCCACTGTTGAACACAGTGCCGTGGATCTTCCCGCCCCAACAGGACCAGGCCATGCCACCGTTTCCGCACTCCACATAAGTGTGATCAGCAGCCTTCAGGAAGAGTCTCGTCGGATACTTCTTGGCGACCAGAATGCCCATCGCGGTGTCTCCTTGCCCACAAGTCCGGGAATTCTGGTGTCACCATCTGGACAAGTCTTCCCGCTTGATGTGGATGAAAGCCGCCCGACGGACTTCAGTGTCGCCGCGGTGCCAACAGCAGTACCGTTCCGTCAGGCCTCGAGAGCTTCCACCAGCGCGAGCCAGGCGCGTGCTAGCCCGGCTCCCGAACCTTCTTCAGCAGGACGCTCTTTCCATCGCTTCCCAGGGTGGTCTGGTAGACCATCGGCGATGTCAACCCGCGGCGGTGCAACACAAGCGTTGCTCCATCGAGTTCGTAGACGCCGCCAGTCTGCGACGTCCGGTCGTTTGCGCCAGGCAACTGCTCAACGAAAGTACCGTCGGGCAAGAACTGCAGCCGGTGCCGCCCACGGCTGGGCGGCAACGGCTGCCCAGCCTCGACATAGACCTGGGCACCGGCCTTGTCGCGCTCATGAGCATGAACCCATTCACCGAGGATCGTAGGTTTTCTCACGTCGGGAGTTTGCTGCGTGGGCCCTGCAGTGTGGCATGCATACGGGCAACTTGCTCAGGCGTGAACATGAACATGGCGGCATCGTCAACGTAGTCCATGTAGTTCATGAACATGTCGCCATTCGGGCCGTTCTGGCAACTGACTTGGGGGAAGCCAGGGGTTCCGTAGTTGGGACCCTCTGCGTTCGGCGTGTCGTCGACCGAGTCACCGCCGGTGCAATCAGGTGTGTCGCCCCAGATGTGGCGAAGATTGAGGTAGTGCCCCACTTCGTGCGTACAGGTACGCCCCTTGTTGAACGGGGCCTGCGCGGTGCCTCCGGTACCGAACGCGTTGAGCGCGATCACAACACCGTCCGTGTCCGGCGGGCCTCCAGGGAACTGTGCGTAACCCAGCAGCCCGTCCTTGAGAGCACAAACCCAGATGTTGAGGTACCGGTCGGTTGGCCAGGGGGCAGTGCCACCCCTGGCCGGATCTTTCATCGAGTCGTTCTGGCCAAACGCGGTTTCGGTGGTTGGAACGTACAAGACACCGCTGGTGGGCTTGCCTGTCGGGTCCTTGGTGGCCAGCTGGAACTCGATCATTGCGTCGGCAACCAGCCCCTTCCACACCTCCGGCGCCTTCTTACGGTCCGCGTTCTTGGCGCGAAAGTCGTTGTTGAGCACCCGGATCTGTGCCTTGATCTGAGCGGCCGTCACCTTGCCTGCGCCCGGTGATTGCAGGACGTGGACGACGATGTCAATCTTGTACGGCTTGCTCAACGCCTTCTTGGCAGATCGCCGCGAGGCCATGAACGAGTGCTCGAGGTCGCTTTGGGCCGTGCGATAGCCCGGGTTCTGCTCAAGCAGCCAAAAGTGGACGGACATGCAGCCGCATCTTCGTTGCAGCGGAAGTGACGCCTTCGCCGACTTGGAGACAACTCCCTTTGTCGCGGCAGACTTCGATGTCGGGGTCTTCTTGGTGGGCATGAGGGTCTCCTTGGCCGTGGTTGGCATTTCTCAGAGCTCTGTGGCTCTGCAGACTTGGACGATGACCGCTGTGTCGTCGATAGGATCTTGCGCCCAGCATCACGACGTCAACGTTGCTTCATCAAGTTGCGCCCTGTTTCTTCCATAGCTCTGAGGATGTGGCTGGAACTCGGTGACGGACCAAGCGGTGATCACAGCGTTGCCCCTTCGTTTCACTACACCCTTGCGGGTCTTGGACAGACGCCCTGTCCGCCAGTCGCCTGACTGGCCCTGCGCCGCCTCTGCCGCGCGCCCCGCCCTCTCCCCGTCGTCACAGCCACGACACAGGCCGTCGATAGATTGCCGGTCGTCGTTTCCTGGAGTCGTGATGACGAAGAAATTCTGGCTTGTGGCCGGCCCTGCGCTGGTCGCCTTTCATTGGAGCGCGCAGGCGCAAAGCAGTGTCACCGTGTACGGCGTGGTCGACGCCGCGGTGGCCATCGAGGACACCGGCGAAGCCGGGCGTGGCAGCCGCAAGGTGCTGAACTCGGGCAACCAGTCCAGCAGCCGTCTGGGCTTTCGGGGCACCGAAGACCTGGGTGGTGGCCTGAAGGCGGTGTTCAACATCGAGCATGGCTTCGGTGTCGACACCGGCACGGCCGACTCGGCGTTCTGGGGCCGGCGCTCCGTGGTCGGCCTCGAAGGCGGCTTCGGCAGCCTGATGCTCGGGCGCGAGCTGTCGCCGATCGCCGGCGTGGCCTCGGCCTCGGACATCTTCGGCCAGGGCTTCTTCGGCACCAACCTGAGCGCCTTCGGCACCGGCCGTCTCACGCGCCGCCTGAGCAACTCGGTCAACTACCGCACGCCGTCGTTCGGCGGCGTGAGGGCCAGCGTGGTCGCGAGCCCGAGCGAGGGCGCGGCCGGCGCGAGCAAGGTGCTGGGCTTGGCGGTGGAGTACAGCGCGAGCGGCCTGTATGCCGGCGGCGGCTACCACGACGTCGAGCGCCTGACGGGCGAGAAGGACAAGGAGTACGCCTTCGGCCTGGGCTACCGCTTCGGCAGCGTCGACCTGAAGGGCAACCTGCTGGTCGCCGACCCGGCCGGTGCCGGCAACAAGTTCGAGCAGCTCAACCTCGGCGCCTCGGTCGGCCTGGGCAAGGGCCGGCTCTTCGGCAACGTGCAGAGCAACCGCCTCGACGGCGGCGCCAAGGGCACGGGCCTGGCCGTCAGCTACGCCTACGACCTGTCCAAGCGCACCAACGTGTACGCCTCGTACGCGCGGCTGAGCAACAACGAACGCGCCCGCTTCGGCCTGAACTCGTCGAGCACCAACGTCACGCCCGCTTCCGCGGCGCTGGGCGCGGATCCTTCGGTAATGGCCTTCGGCCTGCGGCACCGCTTCTGAGGCAGCCGCAACAGCGGCTACGGCCGCGGCCGCTTCAGCGCGCCGCGGCCTGGTCCAGCAAGCGGCGGTAGGTGGCCAGGTACTCGCGTGCCGGGCCGTCCCAGCCCAGTTGCTCGCGCATGGCACGCTGCCCGAGCGCCTGCCAGCGCGGCTTGTCGGCGCGGGCCTTCATCGCGCGCCGCACCGCGGCGGTGAAGGCCTGCGGCGTGGCGGCCTCGAAGACGAAGCCGTTGCCGGCGCTGCCGTCGCCACCATCGGTGTCGCTCACCGTGTCGGCCAGCCCGCCCACGCGCCGCACCACCGGCAGCGTGCCGTAGCGCAGGCCGTACATCTGCGTCAGCCCGCAGGGCTCGAAACGCGAAGGCACGGCGATCAGGTCGGCACCGGCCATCAGCCGGTGCGCACGCGCTTCGTCGTAGCCCACGTGCACCTGCACCCGCCCCGGGTGCAGCTGCTCGGCCATGCGGAAGCCTGTTTCCAGCGCGGGCTCGCCGGTGCCCTGCACCGCCAGCTGCACACCGCCGGCTACCAGATCGGGCAGCGCCGCGAGCACGAGGTCCAGCCCCTTCTGCGCGGTGAGCCGGCTGACGATGACCATCAACATCGCCTCGTCGTCCACCGCCAAACCCAGTTCGGCCTGCAGCGCACGGCGGCAGGCGCGTTTGCCGTCCAGCCGCTCGGCGTCGTAGCGCGTGGCGATGGCCGGGTCGGTGGCCGGGTTCCAGACCTCGTCGTCGATGCCGTTGAGGATGCCGCTGACGGCCTCGCCGCGGCCGCGGATCACGCCGTCCAGGCCGCAGCCGAACTCGGCCGTGGCGATCTCGCGCGCGTAGGACGGGCTGACGGTCGTCACGTGGTCGGCGAACTTCAGCCCGGCCTTCATGAAGCTGAGCTGGCCGTGGAACTCCAGGCCGGCCGGCGACATCAGCCGCGAGGCCAGGCCCAGCAGCGGCCAGTCGTGCATCGCGAACAGGCCCTGGAAGGCCAGGTTGTGCACGGTGAACACGCTGGCGGCGCGTGTCGGCGCATGTTCGGCCATGAAGGCGCAGGCCATGGCGGCGTGCCAGTCGTGGGCGTGCACCACGTCGGGTACCCAGGCCGGGTCGGCGTCGTCGGCCGCCAGGTGCGCCGCCACCCAGCCCAGCAGCGCGAAGCGTTGCAGGTTGTCGGGCCACTCCTCGCCGTGTTCGTCCTGGTAGGGCCCGCCGCCGCGTTTGAAGAGGTAGGGCGCGTCGACGATGTAGGCCGACAGCCCGCTGCCCGGCAGCCGCGCCAGCAGCAGCCGCACGCGCAGCGCGCCGTAGCAGGCGCCGATGTCGATGATGGGCCGCGCGCCACGCACGCTCTCGAGGATGGCCGGGTAGCCGGGCAGCAGCAGCCGCACATGGGCGCCCTGCTCCGCCTGCGCCACCGGCAGCGCGGCCACCACGTCGGCCAGGCCGCCGGTCTTGACCAGCGGGTAGATCTCGGCCGCCACGTGCAGCACGCGCAGCGCGGTGCGCGCGCTGTCCGGCGCCGAGCTTCGGGTGGTGCGTGGCTTCATTCCAGATTCATCCGAGCGCGCGCAGCATGTCGCGCGTGACCAGCGTGATGCCGCTGTCGGTGCGGTAGAAACGCGCCGCGTCGGCCTCGGCGTCCTCGCCGATCACCAGGCCGTCGGGGATGACGCAGTCGCGGTCGATCACCGCCCGCGTGATGCGCGCGCCGCGCCCCACCTGCACGCCCGGCAGCACCACGCTCCACTGCACCTGGGCATGCGAATGCACGCGCACGGTCGAGAACAGCACCGAGCGCAAGACGCTGCCACTGACGATGCAGCCGCCCGACACCAGGCTTTCGATGGCCATGCCGCGCCGGTCGTCGGCGTTGTGCACGAACTTGGCCGGCGGCAGCTGCGGCTGGTAGGTCCAGACCGGCCAGTGCGTGTCGTACAGGTTCAGCAGCGGGTCGGTGGCGGTGAGGTCGATGTTGGCGTCCCAGTAGGCGTCGATGGTGCCCACGTCGCGCCAGTAGGGCTCGTGGCCCTGGCGCTTGCCGACGCAGCTGAGGTCGAAGGGGTGGGCCGCGGCGACGCCGGCGCGCACCGCGCGCGGGATGATGTCCTTGCCGAAGTCGTGGTTCGAGTCCGGGTCGGCCATGTCGCGCTCCAGCTCCTTGTAGAGGTAGCGCGCGTTGAACACGTAGATGCCCATGCTGGCCAGGGCCCGGTCGGGCTTGCCCGGCATGGCGGGCGGGTCGGCCGGCTTCTCGACGAAGTCCACGATGCGGCGCTTCTCGTCGACGGCCATCACGCCGAAGGCCTGCGCCTCCTCGCGGCTCACCTCCACGCAGGCCACCGTGCACTCGGCGCCCAGCGTGCGGTGCAGCGCCACGTGGTCGGCCAGCATCAGCGCGTAGTTCTGCTTGTAGACATGGTCGCCGGCCAGCACCACCACGTAGTCGGCGCGGTAGGCGGCCAGGATGTCCTGGTTCTGGTAGACGGCGTCGGCGGTGCCGCGGTACCAGCTCTCCTCGTCCACGCGCTGCTGGGCGGGCAGCAGGTCGACGAACTCGTTCATCTCGCTCTTCAGGAAGGCCCAGCCGCGCTGCAGGTGCCGCAGCAGGCTGTGCGACTTGTACTGGGTGATCACGCCGATGCGGCGGATGCCCGAGTTCATGCAGTTGCTGAGCGCGAAGTCGACGATGCGGAACTTGCCGCCGAAGTACACCGCCGGCTTGGCGCGGCTGTCGGTCAGGTTCTTCAGCCGGCTGCCGCGCCCACCGGCCAGCACCAGGGCCACCGACCGGCGCGGAAGATCCAGGCTGGTGGCGATGTCGAGGGGTTTCATCCTGTCTCCGATGTTCTGGATGGGTGCGAGCGCAACAAAACTACATCCGACATCTGATTGCGTTGCGCAAACAGCGACGGCAGTCGAGGGAGCGACATCAAGAATCTACATCCGATATGAAGTCTAGAACCTTGATAAAAAACAGTCTTCTCAAAAGCCTGCAGAAGAACATCATTTCGAGCGCGCAGCAGCATGTAGCCGAACTACCTTTTCAGGCCGGCAGTCTGGGTTGACGCTGGGGCGGCCCGTCCTCGACACTCGACGCCATCGGCACACCGCCTCTCGTTGCTAGCAAGCCCCGCGCCGACCGCCATGTCAGAACCCCAGACCACCTCGTCCGCCCCCACTGCCACACCGGCCGCCACGGCCGCGGCCGTGGGTCACCACCTGCTGCACACCGTCGGCGTCGTGCCTGCGCAGGCGCGTGCGCCGGAGATCATGCACGCCGTCGCGCAGGTGGCGCGAGAGCAGTTGTCCCGACGCTGGGTGGCCACCGACAGCGCCGACCGCGAGGCCAAGGCGCGGCGCGTCTACTACCTGTCGATGGAGTTCCTGATCGGCCGCAGCTTCGGCAACGCGCTGGCGGCGCTGGAACTGCGCGGCGAGATGGGCCAGGCCGCGCGCGAACACGCGCACACGCTCGAGGACCTGGCCGCGACGGAAGCCGATGCGGCCCTCGGCAACGGCGGCCTCGGCCGGCTGGCGGCGTGTTTCCTGGACAGCATGGCCACCGTGGAGCTGCCGAGCTGGGGCTACGGCATCCGCTACGAGTTCGGCATGTTCAAGCAGAGCATCCAGGGCGGCCGCCAGGTCGAGTACCCGGACCCCTGGCTCGAAGACGGCACGCCCTGGGAGTTCCCGCGCGGCGAGGTGCACTACCCGGTGCGCTTCGGCGGCTGGGTCGAGCCGGCGGCCGACCCCAGCCTGGTGCCCACCTGGCGCCCGGCCGGCGAGGTCAACGCCAAGGCCTACGACATGGTGATCCCGGGCCACGGCACCGAACGTGTCAGCACGCTGCGGCTGTGGAAGGCCGTGGCGCCGAGCCAGATCGACCTGCACGCCTTCAACAGCGGCGACTACGCCCGCGCTGCCGAGTTCAAGAACGAGTACGAAAACATCTCCTGGGTGCTGTACCCGAACGACAGCACGCCGGCCGGCCGCGAGCTGCGGCTGCGCCAGGAGTACTTCTTCACCAGCGCCAGCCTCCAGGACATCCTGGCGCGCCACCTGGCCGAACACGGCCGGCTCACGAACCTGGCCGACAAGGTGGCCATCCACCTGAACGACACACACCCGGCCATCGGCGTGGCCGAGCTGATGCGGCTCCTGGTCGACGAACACGGCTTCGGCTGGATCGCCGCCTGGGCGATCACGAAGAAGGTCTTCAGCTACACCAACCACACGCTGATGCCCGAGGCGCTGGAGACCTGGCCGGTGGGCCTGATGCAGCACGTGCTGCCGCGCCACCTGGAGATCATCTTCCGCATCAACGCCGAGTTCCTGGCCGAGGCCGCGGCGCACCGGCCCGGCGACGACGGCTTCCTGCGCGCCTTGTCGCTGATCGACGAGGGTCATGGACATGGCAGCGAGCGGCGCGTGCGCATGGCGCATCTTGCGGTGGTGGGCAGCCACAAGGTCAACGGCGTGTCGGCGCTGCACAGCGAGCTGCTGGTGAAAACCATCTTCGCCGGCTTCGCCAGCCTGTGGCCCGAGCGTTTCACTAACATGACCAACGGCGTGACGCCGCGCCGCTGGCTGGCCCAGGCCAACCCCGGCCTGGCCTCGCTGGTGGACAGCACCATCGGCGACGGCTGGCGGCTGGATCTCGACCAGCTCGCGCGGCTGAAGGAACACGCCGAGCGCGCCGAGTTCCGCGCCGCCTTCCTGGCCGTCAAGCAGGCCAACAAGCGGCGGCTGGCGGACTACATCCAGGCCGTGACCGGCATCGCCGCCGACCCGGCCAGCCTGTTCGACGTGCAGGTCAAGCGCATCCACGAGTACAAGCGCCAGCTGCTGAACGTGCTGCAGGTGGTGGCGCGCTACCAGGCGATCGTGGCCGACCCGGCCGCCACGTGGACGCCGCGCACCGTCATCTTCGCCGGCAAGGCGGCCAGCAGCTACCACGCGGCCAAGAACATCATCCGCCTCGTGCACGACGTGGGCAGCGTGGTCAATCACGACCCGCGGGTCGCCGGCCGGCTGAAGCTGGTGTTCGTGCCGAACTATGGCGTCTCGGTGGCCGAGTTGCTGATGCCGGCGGCCGACCTCTCCGAGCAGATCTCCACCGCCGGCACCGAGGCCAGCGGCACCGGCAACATGAAGCTGGCGCTGAACGGCGCGCTCACCATCGGCACCGACGACGGCGCCAACATCGAGATCCGCCAGCAGGTGGGTGACGACAACATCTTCATCTTCGGCCTGTCCACGGCCGAGGTGGCGCAGCACAAGGCCCAGGGCTGGCAGCCCTTCCGCATCTACGAAAGCAACCCGCGCCTGAAGGCCGTGCTCGACGCCGTGGCCGGTGGTGCCTTCAGTGCCGAAGAACCCGGGCGCTACCGCGGCCTGATCGACTCGCTGCTGTGGGGCGGTGATCCCTACATGCTGCTGGCCGATTTCGACAGCTACCTGGCCGCACAGGCGCGCGTGGACGCGCTCTACGCGCAACCCGAGGCCTGGGCCAAGAAGGCCATCCTGAACGTGGCCGGCATGGGCTTCTTCTCGGCGGACCGGACCATCCGCGAGTACGCACGCGAGGTCTGGGCCCTTCCAGCGAAGGCTTGAATCTGGCATGAACCCGGCATGAAGCTCCCAGCGGACGAGGCCCGTGCGGTCTGCGAGGGCCGCCACGGCGATCCGTTCGCGGTGCTCGGCCCCCACCCACGCGGCGACGGCGCGACCTGGCTGCGGGTGCACCTGCCGCATGCCGCGGCCGTGACGGTGCTGGCCGGTGGCCAGGCCTGGCCGCTCGCACCGCGCGAGGCCGAAGGTTTTGGTGGCCTGTTCGAAGGCGAGACCGCCGTGCGCGGCGCCTACCAGTTGCGTGTGCGCTGGGGCGGTGGTGGCACCAGCGCGGAGAGCCTGCTCGACGATCCCTACCGCTTCGGCCCGGTGCTCGGCGAGATGGACGTCTGGCTGCTCGGCGAGGGCTCGCACCTGCGGCCCTTCGAGGTGCTGGGTGCCACGCCGCGCGAGATGGACGGCGTGGCCGGCACCGCCTTCGCGGTGTGGGCGCCGAACGCCTCGCGCGCCAGCGTGGTGGGCGACTTCAACCACTGGGACGGCCGCCGCCACCCGATGCGGCTGCGCCGCGAATGTGGTGTGTGGGAGCTGTTCCTGCCCGGCGTGGCCGCCGGTGCACGCTACAAGTTCGAACTGCTGGCAGGCGACGGCCGGCGGCTGCCGCAGAAGGCTGATCCGTACGCCCGCGCTGCCGAGCTGCGGCCGGCCACGGCCAGCGTCGTCGCGCCGCTGCCGGCAACGCAGCCGCCCTCGCCCGCGCGCGCAGCGGCCAATGCGCTGGACGCGCCGGTCAGCATCTACGAGGTGCACCTGGGTTCGTGGCGGCGCAAGGTGGAAGACGGCAACCACTGGCTGAACTGGGACGAACTGGCCGACGAACTCGTGCCCTATGCCGCCGACCTGGGCTTCACGCACCTGGAGCTGCTGCCGGTGAGCGAGCACCCCTTCGACGGCAGCTGGGGCTACCAGACGCTGGCGATGTTCGCGCCGACGGCCCGTTTCGGCGAGCCCGAGGGCCTGCAGCGTTTCATCGCCCGCGCCCACGCGGCCGGCCTGGGTGTGATCCTCGACTGGGTGCCGGCGCACTTCCCGTCCGACGAACACGGCCTGGCGCAGTTCGACGGCACGGCGCTGTACGAGTACGCCGACCCGCGCGAAGGTTTCCACCACGACTGGCACACGCTGATCTACAACTTCGGCCGCACCGAGGTGCGCAACTTCCTCGTCGGCAGTGCGCTGTACTGGCTGGAGCGCTACGGCGTCGACGGCCTGCGCGTCGACGCGGTGGCCTCGATGCTGTACCGCGACTACAGCCGCAAGGCCGGCGAGTGGATTCCCAACGCCCACGGCGGGCGCGAGAACCTCGAGGCCATCGGCTTCCTGAAGCGCATGAACGAGGTGGTGGGCGGCGAACGCCCCGAGGCCGTGACGCTGGCCGAGGAGAGCACGGCCTTTCCCGCCGTCAGCCGGCCCACCTGGGCCGGCGGCCTGGGCTTCCACTACAAGTGGAACATGGGCTGGATGCACGACACGCTGCAGTACATGCGGCGCGATCCCATCCACCGCCGCTGGCACCACGGCGAGATGAGCTTCGGCCTGGTCTACGCGTTCGACGAGCACTTCGTGCTGCCGCTCAGCCACGACGAGGTGGTGCACGGCAAGGGCAGCCTGCTGGCCAAGATGCCGGGTGATGCCTGGCAGCAGTTCGCCAACCTGCGCGCCTACTACGGCTTCATGTGGGGCCACCCGGGGAAGAAGCTGCTGTTCATGGGTGGCGAGTTCGCCCAGGGCCGCGAGTGGAACCACGACACCAGCCTGGACTGGCACCAGCTGGCCGACGAGCGCCACGCCGGCGTGCAACGCCTGCTGCGCGACCTGAACCGGCTGTACCGCAGCAGCCCGGCGCTCTTCACGCAGGACTTCGGCCCGGCCGGTTTCGAGTGGATCGCGCACGACGAGGCCGAGCGCTGCCTGCTGGCCTTCGTGCGCCACGGCCGCAACGGTGAACAGATGCTGGTGGTCTGCAACTTCGCGCCGGTGGTGCACCACGGTCTGCGCCTGGGTGTGCCGGCCGGTGGGCGCTGGGTGGAGAGGCTCAACACCGACAGCCACCACTACGGCGGCAGCAACGTCGGCACGCCGCTGGGCGAGTGCACGGCTGAGGCCGTACACAGCCACGGGCGCGCGCAGTCGGTGCTGCTGAACCTGCCGCCGCTGGCCACGGTGTTCCTCGAACGGGTGGCCTGAGTTGCCGGCGCTCGAACCCGGTCGTCCCTGGCCGCTGGGCGCCTCGCTGGACGGCGACGGCGTCAACTTCGCGGTGCCGTCGCGGCCGGCCACGCGGGTCGAGCTGTGCCTGTTCGACGCCGAGGGCCACCGGGAAACCGCGCGCCTGACCCTGCCCGCGCAGACCGGCGATGTCTGGCACGGCCGCCTGCCCGGCGCCGGCCCGGGCTTGGTCTACGCACTGCGCGCCCACGGCCCCTGGCGGCCCGACCGTGGCCAGCGCTTCAACGCGCACAAGCTGCTGATCGACCCCTGGGCGCGTGAGCTGGTCGAGCCGCCCGGCGGCTTCGACTGGAACGGCGCGCACTTCGGTGCCGACGAGCAGCATCCGCTGCAACAGGACCCGCGCGACAACACGGCCGGCGCCTTCAAGTGCCGGGTTGTGGACAGCGCTGCGGAACAAGCCCTCGATCTGCGCGCCGCGGCCCCGGCCAACGAACCAGGCGGCGTGATCTGCGAATTGCACCTGCGCGGCTTCACGAAGCACCTGCCCGGCGTGCCCGAGGCACAGCGCGGCACCTATGCCGGCCTGGCGAGCGACGCCGCCATCGCGCACCTGCAGCGCCTGGGCGTGAGCGCCGTCTGCCTGCTGCCGGTGCAGCAGCACCTGGACGAGCTGCACCTGGCGCGGCGCGGCCTGGTCAATTACTGGGGCTACAACACGCTGGGTTTCTTCTGCCCCGAGCCCCGGTATGCGGCCGGCGGCACGCCGCAGGCGGCACGGACCGAGTTCCGCGCCATGGTCGAGCGCCTGCACGCGGCCGGGCTGCAGGTGATCCTCGACGTGGTCTACAACCACACGCCCGAGGGCGACGAACGCGGCCCCACGCTCGCCTGGCGTGGCCTGGACAACGCCGGCTGGTACCGGCTGGTGGACGGCGCGCGCCAGCACTTTGAGAACTGGACGGGCTGCGGCAACACGCTCGATGTGCGCCAGCCGCGCGCGCTGCAGTTCGTGATGGACAGCCTGCGCCACTGGGTGCAGCACTTCGGCGTCGACGGCTTCCGCTTCGACCTGGCCCCGGTGCTGGGCCGCGGCGACCGCGGCTTCGACCGCAGCGGCCCCTTCTTCCAGGCCGTGCTGCAGGACCCGGTGCTGCAGCGTGTGCGCATGATCGCCGAGCCCTGGGACCTCGGCCCCGGCGGCTACCAGACCGGCGGCTTTCCGCGCGGCTGGCTGGAGTGGAACGACCGCTTCCGCGACACCGCGCGCGCCTTCTGGCTGGGCGGCGACTGCACCCGCGGCGAACTCGCGCTGCGCCTGGCGGGCTCGAGCGACCTCTACCAGGCCAGCCAGCGCTCGCCGCTGGAGAGCATCAACTACATCATCAGCCACGACGGCTTCACGCTGCACGACCTGGTCAGCTACGACCTGCGCCACAACGAAGCCAACGGCGAGGACAACCGCGACGGCCACGGCCACAACCTCAGCTGGAACTGCGGCTGGGAAGGCCCGACCACCGACCCCGAGGTGCTGCAGCGCCGCGCGCGGCTGAAACGTGCGCTGCTGGCCACGCTGCTGCTGAGCCAGGGCACGCCGATGCTGGCCGCCGGCGACGAGCTCGGCCACACGCAGGGCGGCAACAACAACCCCTACTGCCAGGACAACGAGATCACCTGGATCGACTGGGCCGCGGCCGACGAGCGCCTGGTCGACTACACCGCCCACCTGATCGCCTTGCGCCGGCGGCTCGGCCCGCTGGCGCCCCGCTGGTACACCGGCCTGCCTGATGCCCAGGGCCGCGCCGACCTGGCCTGGCTGCGCCGCACCGGCGAGCCGATGACGCCGGAGCACTGGGACAACCGTATGTCGCGCATCCTCGGGGCCTGGATCGGCGCGCCAGGTGGTGGTGGCGGAGGGGGTGGCGCACCGCTGCTGCTGCTGATCAACGGCCGCGACATGGACGCCAGCTTCCGGCTGCCGCCCGGCCAGTGGGCTTGCGAGCTCGACAGCACCCAGCCCGACGGGCGCAGTGCCTGGATGCGCGGCGGCCGCCATGAGTTCGACCTGAAGGCGCGCAGCGTCGTGCTGCTGCGCGACGTTGCACCCTGACTCGACGGAGACGACGATGCGATTCCCCCGCGCCAGCGGTGTGCTGCTGCACCCCACCTCCCTGCCCGGCCCGCACGGCAGCGGCGACCTCGGGGCCGAGGCCCGCCACTTCGTCGACTGGCTGGTGACTGGCGGCCAGAAGCTCTGGCAGATCCTGCCGCTGGGCGGCATCGGCCCGGGCAACTCGCCGTACATGAGCAGCTCGGCCTTCGCCGGCAACGTGCTGCTGATCGACCTGGCCGACCTCGCCGAACAGGGCTGGCTCGACACAGCCGACCTGGCGCCGACGCCGGGGCTGCGCGCCGAGGCCGTCGACTACGCCCAGGTGCACCCCTTCCGCATGGCGCGGCTGCACAAGGCCGCGCTGCGCTTCGCGGCCGCCGGCACGCCGGAACAGCGCGAGGACTTCGCGCGCTTCCGCGACGAGCAGGCCGGCTGGTTGCCGGACTTCTCGCTGTTCATGAGCCTGTGCGAGCGCTTCGACGGGGCCGACTGGTGCACCTGGGGCAGCGGCCTGGCCACGCGCGAACCCGCTGCGCTGGCCGAAGCGCGCGAGCAGCATGCCGAGCGCATCCACTTCTGGGAGTTCACGCAGTGGCGCTTCTTCCGCCAGTGGCTGAAGCTGAAGGCCTACGCCAACGAACGCGGTGTGAAGATCGTCGGCGACACGCCGATCTTCATCGCCTACCTGTCGGCCGAGGTCTGGGCCAACCAGCAGCTGTTCGAGCTCGACGCTTCAGGCCGGCCCACGGTGGTGGCCGGCGTGCCGCCCGACTACTTCAGCGCCACCGGCCAGCGCTGGGGCAACCCGCTGTACCGCTGGAGCGAACACGCCAAGGACGGCTACGCCTGGTGGGTGGAACGGCTGAAGCGCACGGTGGAACTCGTCGACATCGTGCGCATCGACCATTTCCGCGGCTTTGCCGGCTATTGGGAGATCCCGGCCGATGAACCCACCGCCATCAACGGCCGCTGGCTGCCCGGCCCGGGTGCGGCGCTGTTCGAGGCCATCGCCAAGGCGCTGGGACCGATTCCGGTGATCGCCGAAGACCTGGGTGTGATCACGCCCGACGTCGACGCGCTGCGCCGCCGCTTCGAGCTGCCGGGCATGTGCATCCTGCAGTTTGCCTTCAACGACGACGCTGGCAACCGCTACCTGCCGCACCACCACGAGACCGACAGCGTGGTCTACCCCGGCACGCACGACAACGACACCACGGCCGGCTGGTGGGCCGCGGCGGGCGACCGGGAACGCCACTTCGCGCGCGGCTACCTCGGCACCGACGGGCACGACATGCCGTGGACGCTGATCCGTGCGGCGATGATGAGCGTGGCCGACACCGCCGTGCTGCCGATGCAGGACGTGCTGGCCCTGCCCAGCGAGTGCCGCATGAACTTCCCGGGCCAGGACAGCGGCTGGTGGCGCTGGCGTTTCCAGTGGAGCCAGGTGCAGCCCTGGCATGCCGGCCGGCTGGCCGAGCTGGTGCGGCTGTACGGCCGCTGAGACCGGCCGCCGAGCCGCTACCGCTGGTTGAGCTCAAGCCTTGCGAACGAACAGCACCGCTGGAGCGTTGGGCGACGCATGAGCGCCAAGACGAGCGGAATCGAGGAGGGACAGGCTCACAGGCGGGTCTGTCCGGGTCCCGCCGGCGCGAAGTCTGCCCCCTGCTCCGCGGCACGCCGGTCCAGTGCCGGCACCAGCTGCTTCTCCAGTTCACGCCGCAGCCGCCTCAAGCGCTGGCGGCGCGTCAGCGCCAGTGCCGCGATCATCACCAGCGACAGCACCACGAACACCGGGATCAGCAGGGTCGCGATCAGCGTGGGCGCGCTGCCGCCCAGCCACCAGTCCACGCTGAGCGCCAGGAAGATGCCGTAGGCCAGCAGCGTCAGCAGCAGCAGCCAGCCGTAGCGGCCGCGCATGCCGAGCAGCTCGCCGGCGCTGTCGTCGAAGTGGCGCACCTCACGCAGCGTGTGGTTGCGCAGCAGCAGGTAGCGGCCCTCGCGCTTGCCGCGCCGCGCATGCCACACGGCCGACATCTGCTGGCCGTTGCGCACCGCCACGTCGACGCCGGACAGCTTGACCGCTTCTTCGCGCCCTTCCGGTGTGCGGATGAAGAACTGGTCGTGCACCACGGTGCTGCTGCTCTGGCCCGTCACGCGGTTGTCCTGCGTGTAGGTGGTGGTCGTGGTCTGGATGCCCTTGCTCGTGCCGAGCACTTCGCCCGTCACGCTGTGCAGCTCGCGCGAGGCCGGCGCCACCAGGCGCAGCGGGTCGGCGCTGTCGAGCGTCACACGCTTGCCGAACTGGCGCAGATAGCCGAAGAGCCACAGCGCCAGCACCGCGAGCGTCACGCCCGAGACGGTGGTGAGCTGCGAGACAAAGGCCTGGTAGCGCGGGTTGTCGGCACGCGCCTGGCGGCCGAGCAGCGTCGTCATCAGCGACTCGCGCGCAGCACCCGGCGCGGTGATGGCACCGGCCACCAGCTCCGCCACGCCGGCACAGGGCAGGCGCTGGGCCACCTCGGCCGGCATGCGCGTGCCGGCCGGCAGCGCCAGCGCCGTCTTCCACAGCTGGCCCTGCAGCCGCGGCACGTGCGCCGCCTGCCAGGCCGGCGGCACGTAGCGGTCGAGCAGCTCGCGGTAGAACGGCGCCGAGAACACATGGCTCTGCGCACACTGCGCGTACAGGTAGCGCTCGCAGTGCTCGCCTTCGCAGCCCATCTTGCGTTCGTACTCGCGTGCCCAGATCGCGGCCGCGGCCTGGGTGTAGTCGTCGAGCCGGGCCTGTTCGGCCGGTGTCAGGCGGCCGTTCGCGGCACGTGGCCCGGCCAGCCCGCGCACCATGCCTTCCAGCACCTGCAGCGCGGCCGTCGAGCGCGCGGCCGTGGCGCGTGTGGCCGTGCCGCCCATGTCGGCCACCACGCGTTCGGCCGTGGGCAATGCCTGCACCGCCTCAGCGGCAGATTGGGCGCGCGCCGGGCCGGCTGCAAACGACAGCAGCAAGGTCGGCAGCAGCAGGATCAGCAGCAGAGGAATCAGGCGCAGCATTCGATGGCTCGGCGAGGCAGGGAACGACCGGCCCATTCTGTCAGGAGGCCTCGGCCTGCCAGGGCGGCAGCCGCCAGTCGCGCCACAGCGCCAGGCCCCGCAGCGCCGTGGTGGCCAGCGCGGCCAGGCCCACGGCCCACTCGCCGGGCAGGCCCAGCCGGTCCAAGCCGAGCAGCAGCCAGCCGCCGGCAAAGGCGCAGACGGCATAGGGCCGGTGGTCGCGGAAGGCGGTGGGGATCTCGTTGCAGACGATGTCGCGCAGCACGCCGCCGAAGGTGGCGGTGATCACGCCCATCAGCACCGAGACGATGGCCGGCAGGCCCTGCTGCCAGGCCAGCCAGGTGCCGGCGGCGGCGAACAGGCCCAGGCCCAGTGCGTCAGGCCACAGCATGGCGCGCTCGGTGGGCTCGACATGGCGCGTGCGCAGCAGCGCCATCGAACCGAAGCCCAGCACGATCAACCCCCACAGCCACAGCGGCTGGTCGACCCAGACGAAGGGCCGGCGGTCCAGCAGCACGTCGCGCAGCGTGCCGCCGCCAAAGGCCGCGAGCCCGGCCACGACACACACGCCGACCACGTCCAGCCGCTTGCGCGCGGCCTGCAGCACGCCGGACAGCGCAAAGGCCAGCGTGGCCACGCCTTCGACGATCCACAGCGTCAGCGACAACAGGGGCGGTTCGGTCATGGGCCGGGGATGTTACGGCGCGTGGCGGGCACGGCGGTTGCATCGGCCGGCGTGAAAGCCGCACGACCGCCTGCGGGCCGACCCGCTCGGCCCACTTCCCTGGCGCGCAGAATGTGCGGCAGCACCGAACCATGACCGCCGCCTTGCACGCCACCGCCACCACGCCCGCCGTGCTCGACATCGAGGCCTCGGGCTTCGGCCCGCGCAGCTACCCCATCGAGGTGGGCTATGTGATGGCCGACGGGCGCTCGCGCTGCACGCTGGTGCGCCCGCCGCAGCACTGGACCCACTGGGACGCCGAAGCCGAACGTGTGCACGGCATCAGCCGCGAACTGCTCGACCGCCACGGCCGCGAGGCCACCGAGGTGGCACGCATGCTGAACGCCGATCTCGCCGGCCAGACCGTCTACTGCGACGGCTGGGCGCACGACTTTCCCTGGCTCGCCCTGCTCTTCGACGAGGCCGGCCTGGCGCCGCAGTTCCGGCTGGAGTCGGTGGCCCACCTGCTGCCCGAGGCCCGGCTGGCGCGGCTGGACGCGGCGCGCCGCGACGCCATGGTCGAGCTCGGCCTGGCCCGCCACCGCGCGAGCAACGACGCGCGCGCGCTGCAGCGGGCCATCGCCAAGGTCTGAGCGCCGGGCGCGGTGGCCTTCAGCCGCGCGCCTGCTCGGCCTCCTGCAGCAGCCGCCACATCACCTTGCCGCTGCCGCTCTTGGGCAGCGCATCGGCGAACTCGACGATGCGCGGCACCTTGTAGGCCGCCATGTGCTCGCGCGCCCAGGCCACGATGTCTTCCGGCTTCGCGTGGCCGCGGTGCTCGGCACGCAGCACCACCACGGCCTTGACCGTCTCGCCGCGGTAGTCGTCGCGCGCGGCGATCACGCAGGCTTCCTGCACCAGCGGGCACTTGAACAGCAGCAGCTCGACCTCGCTCGGCCAGACCTTGAAGCCGCTGGCGTTGATCATGCGCTTGAGCCGATCGGTGATGAAGAAATAGCCTTCTTCGTCGCGCCGGCCGAGATCACCGGTGCGGAAGAAGCGCTTGCCGTCGATCTCGATGAAGGCGGCCTTCGTGGCCTCGGGGTGGCGCCAGTAGCCCTCGAACACCATCGGCCCGTGCGTGACGATCTCGCCCACCTCGCCCACCGGCAGCTCGGCCAGGGTGCCGGGATCGACGATGCGGCTGTCGACACCGAAGATCGGCATGCCCAGGCACTGCAGCTTGGCGCGCTCGGGCGGGTTGGCGTGGCTGGGTGCGGCGGTTTCGGTGAGCCCGTAGCCTTCTGCGAAGGTGATGCCGAACTCGGCCTGCAGCCGTTCGGCCACCGCCTGCGGCATGGCCGCACCACCGCCGCTGAGGTAGCGCAGGCTGCTCAGGTCGAAGTGCTTGTAGTTCGGGCTGCCGAAGAGATCGATGATCATCGTCGGGATGCAGGTCCAGTGCGTCACGCGGTGGCGGCTGATCAGCCGGCCGGCCAGCTCGCGGTCCCAGCGCGGCATCACCACCACCGTGCTGCCGGCGTAGACCGGCGAGATCACGCCGTAGAGCATGCCGGTGATGTGGAACATCGGCACCACGCCCAAGCTCACCGTTTCTGCGCCCGCGTGGCTCCACAGCCCGCCGCCCACGGCATTGGGCATCAGCGTGCGGTGCGTGTGCAGGCAGCCCTTGGGCAGGCCGGTGGTGCCCGAGGTGTAGGGCAGCAGCGCCAGCTCGTCGGCCTGCACGCTGACCTCGCCGGGCCGGTGGCCGGCGGCCAGCGCGTCGGTCCAGCGCGTCACCGGGCAGCCGGCCTCCGCGGGCAGCGGCGGGTCGGCACGCAGCCACTGCAGCATCGCGTCGGGCGGTGTTTCGTCGGCTTGCAGCGTCTCCGGCATGGCGTCGGCCAGCCACGTCGCGAGGATGTGGCGCAGGCGGTGGGCCGGCTCCAGCCGCACATTGGCCGCGGCCAGGTGCCCGGCCAGATCGGCACTGGTGATCGCCAGCCTGGCCTCGGGATCGGTGATGTAGTGGCCGAGCTCGTCGGGCCGGTTCATCGGGTTCACCGGCACCACCACCGCGCCGGCGCGCTGCACCGCGTAGAAGGCCACCAGGAACTGCGGGCAGTTCTGCAGGAAGACGATGACGCGGTCGCCCTTCGCCACGCCCTGCGCCTGCAGCCAGCCGGCCAGCGCCTCGGCCTGGTCGCGCAGCGCGCGGTAGCTCAGCGCGCGGCCGAAGAACAGGCAGGCCGGCTTGTCGGGAAAGCGCTGTGCGCTGACTTCGAGGTTGAACCAGAGCGGCGTCTCGGGCAGCGCCAGTTCGTGCGGCAGCCGGCTCGGCCAGAAGGGTTTGTCGTTTCGCAGGTCGGGGCGGTGATCAGGCATGCCCCGGGTTTAGCGGCTCGCCGCCGGGCCGTCACCCGGCCTTTCCCTCAAGCCCTGGGCGCCGCTGACACCTGGGCGACACCCTCATTGCCGCAGGCGTTCGCAGACCGGGTGGTTGGCGAAACGCGGCGCCGCGCACTCGCGCTCCATGCAGACGAGGTGGCGCACGCCGTCACGCGGCCCGCAGTCGGGGCCGGGCCCTATCGGCACCGGCTCGGGTGCCGGCCGCGCCGGCGTGCGCGGCGGTGAGGTCGCGGCAGCGGTCTCGCGCGCCGGGCGGGCTTCGGTGCGCCTGGCCGGCGCCGGCGCGGGCGGGGTTTCCATGGCGGTGGGCTGGGCCACCACGGGTGACTCACCGGCAACCGCAGCTGGCACCAGCGCGGTGGTCTCCGACGCGGCCGCGGCACCGGCCGAGTCGGAGACCAGCGGCACGGATGCCGCGGGCCCGGGCGCGGGTGCCAACCCGGCTGCGGCTTCGGCCACAGGTGTGGTGGCCGGGCCCGGGGCGGCCGGCGTCGGTTCGGCTGCCGCAGCGGGCGCCGCTTCGGGGGCCAGCGGCCACCAGGTCGCCAAGGCCACGGCCGCCACTGCGAGCAGGCCCAGGCCGACGACCCACGGCAGCCGCGACGGGGCGCGCGCCGGCCCCGCCGGTGCAGCGGCAGGCGGCGCAACCGCCGCTGGCGAGACACCGCCCGGCGGCACCAGCGCCGTGCGCTCCGGTTCGAGCCAAACGTGTTCAGAGACCTCCCCCGGCGCAGGCCGGGAAGGCGGCACGATCAGCTCGGTGGGTGCGTCGGCCTGCGTCAGCGCCGCCGGCACCACCGGCGGCATGCCAGGGCGCGCCAGCAGCTGCGTGCGCATCTCGGCGCTGCCCTCCGGCTGCGGTGGCGCGGCCCGACCCTCCAGCGCCTCGCGCAGCGCGGCCACGCTCTGCGGCCGGTCGGCCGGGCGCGGACGCAGCATCCACTGCACGGCCTGCAGAAAACCCTCGCTGCACTGCGGCAGCGCCTGGCGCGTCAGCAACGTCTCGCTGTCGTCCACGGTGCGCGCGGTGGCAGGTGCTGGTGGGCGCCCCACCAGCATGTAGTGCAGCGTGGCGCCCAGCGCGTAGAGGTCGGTCCAGGGGCCTTGCCGCACGGCACCGGCCTCGCCGTACTGCTCGATGGGCGCATAGGCCGGCTTCAGGATGGCCGTCAGCGACTGCGTCTTGTCCGACAGCACCTGGCGCGCGGCGCCGAAGTCCATCAGCACCGGCCGGCCGTCGGGCTCGACCTGCACGTTGTCGGGTGCGATGTCGCGGTGGAACACGCCTTCGCGGTGCAGCGTCTCGATCGCGCCGAGCAGCGGCACCAGGATCGCACGCAGCTCGGCTTCGCCGAATGGCCCGTTGTGCGCCTGGCGCAGCTGCTTCAGCGTGCGGCCGCGCAGGATGGGCATGGCCATGTAGGCCGTGCCGTTGTCTTCCCAGAAGCGGTAGACCTTCAGCAGCGACGGGTGGTCAAAGCGGGCCAGCAGCTTGGCCTCGTTGATGAAGGACTTGCGGCCGAGCGCGAAGCTTTCTTCGTCGGAGGCCGAGCGCAGCGAAACACGCAAGGTCTCGGTGCGGCCGACCAGACTGGCCGGCAGGTATTCCTTGATCGCGACCTCGCGTTCGAGGGCATGATCGAAAGCCTTGTAGACGATGCCGAAGCCGCCGATGCCCAGCACGCCGAGCAGTTCGTACTCGCCCAGCCGCGTGCCGGCCGCCAGCGCGCTGGCGGCTTCTGAACGCGATGGCGCGGCTTCGGCGGACATGGCGTCAATGTATCAGGCAGGCCCGCGCAGCGAGCCCCTCCACCCCGGCGGTCGGCCCCTTCTGCTGCGGATGAGGACACTGCTTACCGCCCTGCTTTCGCTGCTGCTGGCGCTGCCCGCGGCGGCCTTCGACGTGCAGGGCCACCGCGGTGCGCGGGGGCTCGCGCCAGAAAACACGCTGGCCGGCTTTGCCGCCGCGCTGGCCGCCGGCGCGACCACGCTGGAGCTGGACGTGGGTGTCACCAAGGACGGCCAGGTCGTCGTGATGCACGACCTGCGGCTGAACCCCGACCTCACCCGCGACGCCCGCGGCGAATGGTTGGCTGGCCCGGCCCCGACGCTGGCCTCGCTGACGCTGGCCGAGCTGCAGGCCTACGACGTCGGCCGCATCCGGCCGGGCTCGGCCTACGCGCGCAGCTTCTCGCTGCAGCGGCCCGTCGACGGCGAACGGGTGCCGACGCTGGACGCCGTTTTCACCTGGGCACGGCAGGCGGGCCCGGCCACGCTGGCCTTCAACATCGAGACCAAGCTGTCGCCCCTGGCGCCGAACGAGACCACCGACCCCGAGACCATGCTGCGCGCGCTGCTGGCGGTGATCGACGCCCACGGCCTGCGCGCACGGGTGACGCTGCAGAGCTTCGACTGGCGCACGCTGCGCCTTGCGCAGCGCCTGGCACCCACGCTGCGCCTGTCGGCGCTGAGCGCGCAGCGGCCGCAGTTCGACACGCTGGCCGACGGCCGCTGGACGGCCGGCCTGCAGCTCGCCGATCACGGGGGTTCCGTGCCGCGGCTGGTGAAGGCGCTGGGCGCGCCGGTGTGGTCGCCGCACTTTCTCGACCTGACGCCGGCCGCGCTGGCCGAGGCGCGGGCGCTGGGCCTGGTGGTGCTGCCCTGGACCGTGAACGAGCCGGCCGACATCGAGCGGCTGCTGGCGCTCGGCCAGCAAGGCCTGATCGCCGGCCTGATCAGCGACTACCCGGACCGCGTGGTGTCGGCGCTGGCCGCAGGCGCAAAAAAAGCGGCCCCGCAAGGCCGCCCTTGAGCGGGGCCGAAGCCCCGTTGCCGACGCTTCAGCGCGCGAAGCGGCGACGCGCCGCCAGCAGGCCGGCGACACCCAGGCCGAGCATCGCAAAGGTGCTCGGCTCGGGCACCACGCCGGCCTGGATGGCCAGGCCCGGCGTCGACTCGTAGGCGTACTCGACCAGCGCACGCGAGCCGGCAATGGTGCTGGACAGCGAGATGCGGCCCCAGCCGTAGTGCAGCGAGCCTGTGTTCTCGTCCGTGAAACGGAAGCCGAACAGGTTGTTGCTGCTGTTCAGCAGCCACTGCGAGGTGTTGAAGGAACTGCCGGTGCCGAAGGTGCTGGACCCGCCGATGGACGCGCCCGGGGCCAGGTTGGCCGTCGTGCTGGCGCTGCTGAGCACGTAGGAACCGCCCACCATCGAAGACGGCGAGAAGAACCCGAGGCCGCTGCTGCTCCAGGGGTTGATGTCCCAGCCCGGCACGGTCGCGCCGCCGGTGCTGCCCGGCAGGTTGGTGGCACCGGTGACGACGTTCAGGTACAGGCCGTTGGTGGTGGCCGGGATCGTCAGGTTGACGGTCCCGCTGTAGACGATGACAGCGTGCGCATGCGAGGCCGCCAACATCAGGCCGGCGCCGGTGGCGAGGGCCACCGCGGTACGGGTGAACCAGCGCGTGGGGCTCGTGGCAGCCACGGCGCTTCCTCCTCTGGACTCTTGCATCTTCACTCCTGACTTTGTAGGGATCGAAGGGTGTACGCACGCTGAAGCGACTGGCTCTCGCCACCGCCCTTCATGACGTGCTGTGACGGTTACATTGCGAGAACACCGCCTCAACCCCCCGAACACGGGGCGGGTCTTCCCGGGTCACGCCAGGGCGGTGCGCGGGCGCACCAGCCATGACACGGACGGCACGCCCCGCGGCCGATACCGCACTGCTTTGCGGCATCCACGGCAGGGGGCACAGGTCCGGCTGGCATTGACGATCTAGGGGGCTGCCGCCTTCAGCCCCGCTTCGCTTCCATGCGGATGCGCGCGCCGCGCGAGCGCGCCTTCCACTGCTGCACCTGCGCCTTGCGCTCCAGCGCGGTCATCTGGTCGCGCGAGGCCTCGCGCTGCAGCTTGTGGAAGTTCTTCAGGCGCTCCGGAGCCACGGCCTCGCGCACGGCGCAGCCGGGTTCACCGTCGTGGTGGCAGTCGCGGAAGCGGCAGGCCGCGGCCAGGTGGCTGATGTCGTCGAACACCGCGTCCAGCGCACCCGGGTCGCCATCCAGCCGCAGCGTGCGCAGGCCCGGCGTGTCGATCAGGCAGGCACCGGACGGCAGGCCGTGCAAGGTGCGCGTGGTGGTGGTGTGGCGGCCCCGACCATCACCCTTGCGCTGGCCGCCGGTGTCGGCCACGGCATGGCCGGCCAGCGTGTTGGTCAGCGTGCTCTTCCCGGCGCCGCTGCTGCCCACCAGCACCAGGGTCTGGCCTTCGGCCAACCAGGGTGCCAGTGCCGACGCAGCCGCAGGGTCGCGGCCGTCCAGCGCATGCACCGGCACGCCGGTACCGAGCAGCGCCGCCACCTCGGCACGGCGGGCCGCGGCATCGGCGCAGCCGTCGGCCTTGGTCAGCACCACCACCGGCTCGACACCGGCCATGCGCGCCAGCGCGACGAAGCGCTCCAGCCGGCGCAGGCTGTAGTCGCCGTCCAGGCCCATCACCAGCAAGGCCGCGTCGACGTTGCTGACGATGACCACGCGCGTGACCTTGTCGCGACCGTCGTGCAGCCGTCGCGCCAGCTGCGTCAGCGGTGTCAGGCGCGTGTGCGCCCACAGGCCGCCGAAGCCGTCGTCGTCGGCCAGCAGCCAGTCGCCGACGGCGATGGCATCGGCTTCGATCTCCAGCGCCTGGCGCAGGGCCGGCCGCTGGCGCAGCAAGTGCTCCTGCGTGCCGTCATGGCCCGTCAGGCCTTCACGGTGGACCTCGGTGACACGCAGCAGGCGGCTGCCGGGGTGTTCGGCGGCGAGGGCCGCCGCCTGCTGCATCTGCACGGGCTTCAAGCCCCAGCGGCGCAGCGTCGGGAACAGGGATTCGAGTGTCTCGGACATGGGATCTCGCTGCCCGCCACGGCCGAAGCCGGGCGAGCGCAGCCGTCGTGCGGCGCGATGGCGCCCCACGGCAGCGGGCATGGAGGGCGACGCCACGGCGCGGGAGGCGCCAGTGGGCGTCAGCGGTGTGCGAGGGGCCTGTCGGCCAGCGACGGCGTCAGGGCCGTCGAGGCGCTCGAATCACGAGCCGGGGGGCTGGTCGCGCGCCGGAGCGCGCCGGGTTCAGCCGATCAGCGTCGCGGCCGACAGGAGGCGGGCAACGGGCGTGGCAGTCGTCGTCATGGGGCCTCCTGTGGAATGCGGGTTGCGGGAACACGGCGGACTGCCGTGTGGCTGCGCACTGTGCTCGCGGGCTTGCCGCGCGTCAAGCCCAACAGACCCAACGGGCCGCAGCAGCCGGCAATCGTCGCGCCGTGTCCACAGCACGGCACACACGCCTGCTAGCCTCGCGGCCCGATGCCGCCCGTGATCGACGCCACTGTTGACGACTGGACCCTGCTGCATGCCGACGACACGCTGCTCGTCGTCGACAAGCCGGCCGGCATGCTGTCGGTGCCGGGTCGCAACGAAGGTGTGCACGACAACCTGACGACACGGGTGATGCGCCGCTTCGGCGATGCGCTGGTCGTGCACCGCCTGGACCAGGCCACCTCGGGCCTGATGATGTTCGCGCGTGGCCTGGACATGCAGCGTGCGCTGTCACGGCTGTTCGAGAAGCGCCGCATCGCCAAGACCTACGTGGCCGTCGCGCAGGGCCTGCTGCCGGCCGACGAGGGCTCGATGGACGCCGCGCTGCGGCTCGACTGGCCGAACCGCCCGCGCCAGATCGTGGACCCGATCGACGGCAAGCCTTCGCTCACGCACTACCGCGTCTTGTCTCGCGTGCTGTCACGCGATGCGGCCGCCGGCAGCACGCGGGTCGAGCTCTACCCGGTGACGGGCCGCTCGCACCAGCTGCGCATGCACCTGATGAACGAGGGCCATCCGATCCTCGGCGACGACCTCTACGGCCCTGCCCCGCCGCTGGCGCCGCGGCTGCTGCTGCACGCCACGCGGCTGGGCTTTGTGCACCCGCTCGACGGCCGCGATCTCGTGTTCGAGAGCCCGGCACCGTTCTGATCGACGCCGTTGCGGCTTCGGCGTGATTTCAAGGTGATGTCAACGCGGTGTCAGCGCGTGCCGCGGCGGCGCGCCAGCGACGCGACCGCGCCCAGGCCGGCCAGCATCAGCGCGTAGGTGCCGGGTTCCGGCACCACGGTGGCGAAGGAGGTGTAGCCCGGGCTGCCCACGTCGCCGACGGTCGAGCGCCACGAACCTTCGGCGTCGCCGACGGCCGAGAGCACCCAGCCGGCGACGTTGTTGGCGCCGATCACGGCCTCGCTGCCCGGACGGCCGGTGTTGTAGCGCGCACGGATGCTGCCAGGAACGTTCTGGTCGCCATAGCTCAGGCGGTCCACCAGGTTCAGCTCGTTGTCGAAGAGGTTGATCTCGTCGTTGCGGCCGAGGTTGGGGTTCATCAGGCCGATGACCTTGACCGAGCTGTCCAGGTTCCAGCGCTCGCGGAACAGTTCGGCGCTGATCTCGGTGACGATGACCGACTCGCCCGGCTGCACGATGCCGAAGGCCGACAGGTTGAAGGTCAGGCTGACACGGCTGTCGTCGTCGTAGCTCCAGTTCGTGAAGTCGACGGGCGCACTGCCCAGGTTGCTGATCTCGAAGAACTCGCCGAGTTCGTCGGCCACGGCGCTCTGGTACATCCATTCGGTGATGTAGACACCGTGCGTGTTGGCGGCCACCGGCGTGACGGGCAGCAGGCCAGCGCTGACGACGGCCAGGGCGCTCAGGCCGCGCAGAAGATTGAAGGACAGGTTCATGGTTATCTCCTCAGAAAAGGCGAACAGGGCAAAAGGAAAGGGAATCAGGCCGTGATGGGCCGCTTGCGGCGGCGGGCCAGGAAGGTGACGACGCCCAGGCCACCGGCCAGCAGCGCGGCGGCGCCGGGTTCGGGAATCGGCGAGGCGGGCTGGAACACGAACACCGAAGGCTGTTCCTGCACCACGTAGATGAAGCCGCGCTCGTCGATGGTCACGCCCTCGGCGGCGCCGCTGAGGAAGCGGAAATCGATGCTGCCGAGCACCAGGCCCTCGCGGGTGATCTCGATGAGCCAGCGCGATTCCTGGCTCAGGATCAGCAGGTTGTCGGCCACCGGCAGGCCAGCGAAGGCCGGCACCGTGGCCAGCAGCTGCACGTCGGAGAGGTCCAGCAGGCCGAGCACGGCCGGGTCGAACAGCGCGCTGTGGCTGCCGGTGCCGGTGCCGAAATCGATCTGCGCGTGGTAGATGGCCTGCGGGCGCTTCTCCTTCACGGCGACGAAGCTGCCGTCGCGCGGATCCCAGCTGACGCCTTCGATGCCGTCGTTGTTGCTGTAGCCCCCGAAGCTGTAGGCCGGCAGGCTACCGGCGCGCGTGGCGGTACCGCCGGCCACGTAGTCCAGGCGGAACAGGCTCTGCGTGCGTTCCTCGCCGAGCACGAACTGGCCGTTGCCGACATAGGTGAGCGCCTCGGTGTCGTCGAAGCCCGAGAGGCGCATCGAGCCGATCACCTCGCCGGTGCGCGAGACCTCGACGATGGCCTCGGCCTCGTCGCCGACGACGAACAGCGTGCCGCGGTCCCAGTTGTAGGTGATGGCCGAGGCCTCGGCCGCGGCGCCGGCCTGGCCGGGCAGCGCGAACTGGTAGGCGAGCGTGTAGCCGGAGAGATCCAGCGAGGTGCGGGCCGCGACGGCCGTGGTGCCGGCCGCGAGCATGGCCACGAGCGCGGCCGACAACAGGTGGCGCAGCGGCCGCGCAGACGAGAATGCAGACATCGTTCTTCTCCTCGAAGCGGCGCAGTGCGCCGCAGGGCTTTGTGGTTCGCGGCAGAGTCTGCAAAGCGCGTGCGACAGCGGCATGTCGGGCACCCAGCGTTCGGCGGATGCCCGACCACCCGAGCCGAGGGGTGGGCCGAGCCCGCAATACCTCGCCTTCATTTGCCCACCACCGATGCCGCAGACCGTCGAACTCCGCCACGCCTACCGGCTCCTGAACCACGGGCCGACCGTGCTCGTCAGCGTGGCCCATGAGGGCCGGCGCGCGCTGATGGCTGCGGCCTGGGCCATGCCGCTGGACTTCGAACCGCCCAAGGTGGCGGTGGTGATCGACAAGAGCACCTACACACGCGGCCTGGTCGAAGCGGCCGGCGGCTTCGCGCTGAACCTGCCTTGCGCGGCGCAGGCCGACCTGGCCTGCACCGTGGGCCATGAAAGCAGCCACGAGGTGGGCGACAAGTTCGGGCGCCACGGCATAGCTCACTTCGCCGGCACGGCCACGCCGCACCCGCTGGTGGAAGGCTGTGTCGGCTGGCTCGAGTGCCGGCTGCTGCCCGAGCCGCAGCTGCAGGGCCGCCACGACCTGTTCCTCGCCGAGGTAGTCGCGGCGCAGGCCGACCCGCGGGTGTTCTCGAACGGGCGCTGGCACTTCGGAAACTTCGCCCCCGAACACGCCGCGCTGCGCACGCTGCACCACGTGGCCGGCGGGCACTTCCTGCTGCCGGGCGACGGCGTGCAAGGGCAGCGCCTCGAACCGGCGCCACGCTGACCGCCCCACCCTCCATCACATCCACCGCGCCCGCCGCGAACAGGAGACCTTCCCCATGCACATCACCATCCTCACCGGCGCCTCACGCGGCCTCGGCCGGGCCGTCGCCGAACAACTGCTGCAGCGCGGCCAGCGGGTGCTGGCGCTGTCGCGCACCGAACCGGCCCTGGACGTGCCGGCCGGTGCCGAGCTGCGCGCCTGGCCGGTCGACCTGGCCGACAGTGCGCCGGTAGCCGAAGCGCTCGAGGGCTGGCTGGCTCCGCAGCAGGCCGAGGCGCAGTCGGTCACGCTGATCGCCAACGCCGGCGTCATCAACACGCTGGGCCCGGTGTCGGCCAGCAGCAGCGCCGAGCTCGCCAACGCCATCCGCGTGGGCCTCGAATCGGCGCTGCTGCTCAGCGCGGCCTTTCTGCGCGCCACCGAGGCCTGGACGGTGCCGAAGAAGATCGTGCTGGTGTCCTCCGGCCTGGGCCGCCGTGCCATGGCCGGCAGCGCCGCCTACTGCGCGGCCAAGGCCGGCATGGACCACCTGGCGCGCGCCGTGGCGCTGGAGCAGGCGGCGCTGCCCCACGGCGCGCGCATCGTCTCGCTGGCGCCGGGTGTCATCGACACCGACATGCAGGTGCAGCTGCGCGGCGCCGACCCGGTGCGTTTTCCGGAGCGCGAGCGTTTCCTGGGCCTGAAGGCGGGCGGCCATCTCGACAGCCCGGCCACCGCGGCGGCCAAGCTGCTGCGCTTCCTGGACAAGGCCGACTTCGGCGCCGAGCCCGTCGGCGACGTGCGCGATGTCTGAGCCTGCCGCAGGCCATGCGGGCCGCGCCGCCGAGCTGGTCCGTACGCTGGGGCTGGCACCGCACCCCGAAGGCGGCTGGTACGCCGAGTTCTTCCGCTCCACGCAACCGGTGGACCCTGGCGACGGACGGCAGGGCCGCACCGCGCTGACCAGCATCGACTTCCTGCTCACGCAAGGCCAGTTCAGCGCCTGGCACCGCGTGTGTTCCGACGAGGTCTGGCACTGGCTCGAGGGCGAGCCGCTGGCGCTGTGGCTGCTGCCACCGGACCTGTCGCGCGCCGAGTGCGTGCCACTCGGCCCGGTGCAGGCGCAGCGCCGGCCGCGCCAGGTGGTGCCGGCCGGCTGGTGGCAGGCGGCGGTGCCGCTGGGTGCTTTTGCCTACGTCGGCGCCACCGTCGGGCCGGGTTTCGAGTTCGCCGACTTCGCCTTCGGCCGAGATGAGGCCGCGCTGGTCGCGGCACTCGACCGCCTCGACCCGGGCCTGCGACGCTGGTTGTGACACCGCGCAGGCTGGCCAGCTCGAACCAGCCGCTGACGCAAAGAAAACCGCCCGGTGCAGCGGCCTGCACCGGGCGGTCTCGCAAGGCCCGGCGATGCCGGGCCTTCCATCAGGCGCTCAGGGCCGCGCGACGGTCAGCACCGGCGAAGTCCAGTGCTCCCAGTGCGCCGGGTTGGCCGCGTCACCCAGCGCCTTCAGCACCGAGATGCGCAGCTTGTAGCCGCCGTTGGGCACCGGGGTGGCGCCCAGCACACCGTCCCAGGCCAGCGCCGAGAACGCCACGGGCGTGCTGCTGCGGCCCACGTACTCGTCGTCGCTGACGGTACCGAGCACCGCACCCGTGCCCGCATCCAGCGCCTCGACCAGCAGGCGGCGCGCCTGGTGATCCAGGTGCACCACGAGGTACGGGATGTCGGCACCCGCCATCGTGAAGCTGCAACCGCTGGGGCAGTTGGTGTAGGTGGTGCCGCTCTGCGTGGCGAGCCAGGGGAAGCCGTTGGTCGTCGGCGTCAGCACCACCGTGCTCTGGTAGTCGCCCTTGAAGCCCGAGTAAGGCACGCTCAGCGCCTTGCCACCGCCCTGCGGCGTAGCCACGATGTAGCCGCCGTAGATGCCCCGTTCGACGAGGCTGCTGTTGGCCGTGATCGTGGCGCTGAAGCTCACCGCGCCACGCGCCGGCACCGACACCGTGGTCGTGCTGAGGCTGACCGCAGCCGGGGCGTCGTACACGCCGCTGATGTTGTAGGTGGCGCCACTGGTGGTGTTGGGGCCGGTGGCCAGCGCCGAGCGGTGCGAGAGGTCGAAGGTCACGGGCTCGTCGGCCGTGTTGCGCAGCGTCAGCATCACCTTGTGCGGGCCCGACTCGCTCTCACCCAGCGCCACCTGCGCCGGCGTGACGAAGTGCTTCGCCTGCACCGCGCCCACGACGTCGAGCATGCCTGCGCCCTGGCGGTGCGTGTGCTCGAGCAGGCCCAGATCGGGGTTGCCCGCCCAGGCCCGGGCGTTGGCCGTGTTCTGCATGCGCGTCATCATGTTGATGCCGGGCAGCGCCCCCACGCCCTTGATCGCGCCCCCGCCGCCGAGCGCCGCGTTCGGCAGGGCCTGCAGGATCAGCGCCGCGGCACCCGCCACGTGCGGCGCCGACATCGAGGTGCCCGAGAGCGTGGCCACGCCACCGTTCTCCAGCGGGTAGGCCGAGCGGATGGCACCGCCGGGTGCGCCGATGTTCGGCTTCAGGCTCAGGTCGGCCGCCAGGCCGAAGGAGCTGAAGCCCGAGATCAGACCGCCGCTGCCATAGGGGAAGCCGACGTAGGCCGTGCCCCAGGTCAGGCTCGTTGCGCCGGCCGCGATCAGGCCGTCGAGCGCGATGCCCTGCGCCTGCGTGATGGCCACCACCGGGATGGTGATCGGCGGCGTGCCGGCCACCGTCGGGCTGATCGCGCCGGTGGTGTTGTTGTAGAGCACCACGGCCGCAGCCCCGGCGTTCTGCGCGTTCAGCGCCTTGACGTGGAAACCGCAGGTGCCGCGGCGGATGAGCGCAGCCTGGCCGGCCAGGCTGCCGGCCGGCAGTTCGACGCAGGCGTCGTCCACCGAGGCCGGCGTGCCGGTGCGGGCCATCGGCAGGCTGCCGCTGGTGGGCGTGGGCGCGGCGCCGGTGGCGGGGTTGAAGCCGTAGGGCGTGCTGCCCACGGTGAAGGACACCTGCGCGTTGTCGAACGAGGCCACGCCGATCACGTCGGGGCCGAGGCCCGGCGCGCCGGCGGCGAACAGGGCGTCGGGCGAGCTGCCGCCGGGGCCGTTGTTGCCGATCGAGGCCACCATCACGACGCCCTTGCGAGCCAGGCGCGACGAGGCCTGCGCCGTCGGGTACTGCGGCCACTGGCGCGCCGCACCGATGCTCTGGTTGATGACGTTCATGCCGTCGGCCAGCGCCATCTCGAGCGCCGACAGCATGATGTCGGCGGTGGTCGAACCGGTGCAGCCGAACACGCGGTAGGCGCCGAAGGTCACCTGCGGCGCCACGCCGAGGATGCCGCCGCCGTTGGCGCCGACGATGCCCGCCACGTGCGTGCCGTGGCCGTTGCAGTCGTCGGGGTTGGGATCGGGCACCGGGATGAGTGCCGAGCCGGAACCGCCGGCGTTGAAGTTGTCGCCGACGAAGTCGTAGCCGGCGATGACACGGGCACTCGGGAAGGCCGTGCTGCCGGCCGCGCCGCTGCCGCCGAACGCGGCATGGTCGTAATCGACACCGGTGTCGATGATGCCGACCTTGATGCCCAGCCCGTTCAGGCCGAGCGAGTTCTGCGCCACGTCGACACCCGTCAGGGCCAGCGCGGCGATCAGGTCGGGGGCGCTGGTGCTGGCTTCGGTGCGCGGCGCGGCGATGACTTCCACCGGGTACATCGCCTTCACGCCCGGCAGCCGGCGCAGCTTGGCGCGCTGCTCGGGGCTGACCTCGACGGCAAAGCCGTTGAACAGCGTGTCGTAGGCGCGGCGCTCGACGAAGCGCACACCGGCCGCCTGCGCGGCGGCGCGGAATCCGGCCTTCTCGGCCTGGACGGCGGCGATGGCGCGGCCGTCGGCCGTGGGCGCACCGGCCAGCTCGACGAACCACAGGCGGCCACTGTCTGCCGCCGCCACCGGCACGGTGGCGGCCGGGGCCGCGGGCGGCTTGGCCGAGCGGAACTGCGCGACGGCCGGGCCTGCGACGACCACAGCGCCGAGCGCGGCCAGCGCCACGCGGTGCAACTTGAATGCCATGAAGAGTGCTCCTCGGAATCGGTGTTGGATGGGTGCGCCCAGGCTTGGGCCCCGCCGCTCTAGCAAGACGTATGCTTGCCCGTGAGCGCGGTCGATCAACCCGCATCAACCCTGGCGCACCAACGCCGGAGACCAGCACATTAGGGGGGCATGCGCCACAGGCGCCGGCTCAGCCAGCGCCCTGCGCGCCATCGCCGCACGGGTTCGGCAACCCGCGCACCAGAACGGTCAGCCCAGGCAGAGGCCCAGCGCTTCGGCCGCCGCCAGCAGCCCATGCTCGGCCGGCACGCGCCGGGTCTGGCCGGCCACCGCGGCCAGCGGCACGCTGCCGCAGGCATCGGCCGCCAGCGTGACCATGCGGCCGGTCTCGCCGCGCAGCAGCAGGCCCGCGGCGTGCACACCAAAGCGCGTGGCCAGCACACGGTCGAAGGCCGTGGGTGTGCCGCCGCGCTGCGTGTGGCCGAGCACCGCGCTGCGCACCTCGCTCTTCAGCAGCGGCTGCAGCCGGCGTTCCAGCTGCGCCGCCACGCCACCCAGGCGCAGCGGGTCGGGGCTGCTGGCGATGGTGGCGCGCACCGCCAGGCCCTCGCCGGCCACGTGCGCACCCTCGGCGATGCAGATCAGCGTCGAGCGGCCCTCGGCCTCGCGCGCCGCGCAGAAGGCCGCCACCGCCTCGACCTCGAAAGGCCGCTCCGGCAGCAGGATGGCGTCGGCCCCGCCGGCCAGGCCGCCTTCGAGCGCGATCCAGCCCGCATAACGCCCCATGGTCTCGCACAGCATCACGCGGCGGTGGCTGCGCGCGGTGGTTGCGAGCCGGTCCAGCGCCTCGGCCACCACCGCCACCGCGCTGTCGAAGCCGAAGGTGCGTTCGGTGTGCGCGAGGTCGTTGTCGATGGTCTTGGGCACACCCACCACCGGCACGCCGGCCTCGTGCAGCCGGTGCGCGATGGCCATGGTGCCGTCGCCGCCGATGGCCACCACCGCGTCCAGCCCCCAGCGCCGCACGTGGGCCAGCACCTCGGCGGAGCGGTCGCGCGGCTCGCCCTGGCTGCGATCATTGAACGGGTCGCAGGTGTTGTCGGTGCCGAGGATGGTGCCGCCTTCGGCCAGGATGCCGGCCACCTCGGCACGCGCGAGTTCGCGCCCGCGGCCTTCGAGCAGGCCGCGGAAGCCCTGCTCGATGCCGATCACGGTGGCGCCGGCGTGTGTGTGCAGCGCCAGCGTCACGGCGCGGATCACCGCGTTGAGCCCGGGGCAGTCGCCGCCGCCGGTGAGCACACCGACCTTCATGGCCATCCGCCTCGCCTCCTCAGGCCTTCAGCCAATCGGCCAGGTCGGCCTTGAGCTGCAACAGGTCGGCTTGGCGCGTGTACATCATGTGGCCGGCGTCGTAGTAGCGGTGCGTCACGCGGCCCAGCACCTCGGCCGGTGCGTCGAGCTGCGCCAGGCTCCAGTCGCTGGCGCTGTACGGCGTGCCGAGGTCGTAGCGGCCGCTGGCAGCCAGCACGCGGAAGTGCGGGTTGCGGCGCAGCGCCAGCGCGAGATCGGGGCTCGTGGAGCAGTAGCCCATGCGGCGCGCTTCGCTCTCGCCGCCGCGGATCCAGTTCCAGCCGCGGTTCACCTCGCCGTTGATGACGAAGTAGCGCTGCTCGAAAGCCAGGCCCAGGGTCTCGGCGAAGTAGGCCATGGCGGCCGTGGCGTACGGCGCGGCGATGGCCTCGATGCCGGGGTCGAACTCCCATTCGCGGCCGCGGCTGGCCGCCATCGGGCCGGTGCTGCGCGCTTCGAGCCGGCCGACGATGAGCCCGCGGTGGCGCAGTGCCTCGAAGAAGTAGGTCTGGTCGCTGATGCGCAGGTTCTTTTCTTCGATCAGTGTGCGCGAAAGCCCCGTCAGCTCGGCCATGCGGCGCGCCACCTTCGAGCGGGCCTTTTCGCTCAGCCGCGCGCCGGCGTGCAGCGCCGGCAGGTAGTCCTCGGCCACAAAGGCCTCGGCCGCGGCGCGCGCCGCTTCGGACGACTCGCCCAGCGGGCCGGCGAGCAGGCCGTGGAACTGCGAGACGTTGGCAAAGGCCGGCAGGAACAGCGCGTAGGGCAGATCGTTCGACGGCGCGAACACCAGGGTCTGCAGGTCCATGGCCAGCGAGACGAGGATGGCACCCGAACACACCACGCCCAGCTCGCCAAGCTTGTGGGCGATGCCGGCGCCGCGCGTGGTGCCGTAGCTCTCGCCGGCCAGGTAGACCGGCGCGCCCCAGCGGCGGTGGCGCGTGAGCCAGGCGCGGATGACCTCGGCGAACATCGCGATGTCGCCATCGGTGCCCAGCAGCTTCTTGCGCGCCTTCTCGTCGGCGGTGGTCGACCAGCCGGTGTGCGGCGGGTCGATGAAGACCAGGTCGAAGTGTTCCAGCCAGGTGTGCGGGTTGTCCTGCACGGCATAGGGCGCCGGTGCCATCGAGCCGTCATCGGGCACGACGATGCGCTTCGGGCCCAGCGCGCCCAGGTGCAGCCAGACCGAGGCCGAGCCCGGCCCGCCGTTGAACGCAAAACACACGGCACGCGGCGTGCCGCTCTTGGCCTGGTAAGCCGTGGTCAGCACCGCGGCCTCGGGCTCGCCGGCCTCGAAACCTTCGGACATCACCGGCAGGAATTCGGCGGTGCTGTCGTACTCCAGCACCGCCCCGCCCGCCAGCGTGACGCGGCCGCTGGCGCGCGCCGGCGCGGTGGCCAGCAGCTTGTCGAGATGGGCTTTTTGGCGCTTGGCGGCGTCGGTGTCGGCTGGGGTCGGGTCGCTCATGGTGGGGTGCTGCGGGGTGTGTCGGGTATCGAACCCGCCACCATACCGCAGCCGCCCTGCTCAGCCGGCGCCCGTGCCGGTGCTCGTGCCCGACAGCAGCCCGGCGTAGCGCCCGAGGTCGACGTTGCCGCCGCTGACGATGATGCCCACGCGCCGCCCGCGCACCGGCAGCACGCCTTCGAGCACCGCGGCCGCGGCCAGGCAGCCGGTGGGCTCGACGACCAGCTTCATGCGCTCGGCGAAGAAGCGCATGGTCCGCACGAGCTGCTCGTCGCTGACGGTCTCGATGCGCGAGACCAGGCGCTGGATCACCGGGAACGTGAGCCGGCCGCTGGCCTGCGTCTGCGCGCCGTCGGCGATGGTGCGCGGCGTGTCGATGTGCACGATGCGGCCCGCCGCCAGACTCTGCTGCGTGTCGTTGCCGGCCTCGGGCTCGATGCCGATCACCTCGATGCCCGGGCTGGCCGCGTGGGCAGCGACCGCGCAGCCGCTGATCAGCCCACCCCCACCGACGCAGACCACCAGCAGGTCCAGCGGCCCGGTCTCGGCCAGCAGCTCGGCCGCGGCCGTGCCCTGCCCGGCCATCACGTGGGCGTGGTCGTAGGGCGGGATCAGCGTCATGCCACGCTCTTCGGCCAGGCGGCGGCCGATGGCCTCGCGGTCTTCGGTGTAGCGGTCGTAGACCACCACCTCGCTGCCGGCGCGGCCGTCCTGGTAGCCGCGCGTGGCCGCCACCTTGGCCGCCGGCGCGTCGTGCGGCATCACGATCACCGAGGGCATGTCCAGCAGCCGCGCCGCCAGCGCGATGGCCTGCGCGTGGTTGCCGGAGCTGAAGGCGATCACGCCGCGCCGGCGCTGCTCGGGCGTGAACTGCGCCAGCGCGTTGTAGGCACCGCGAAACTTGAAGGCGCCCATGCGCTGCAGGTTCTCGCACTTGAAGAACAGCTCGGCGCCGCTGCGCTCGTTGGCGGTGCGGCTGGTGGCCACCGGCGTGCGGTGCGCCACGCCGGCCAGGCGGGCGGCAGCGGCGGCGATGTCGTCGGCGGTGATCGCAAGGGAAGTCATGGCGTGTCCGGGTTTGTCGCGTCGGGACCTTGGAATGCGCCGGCGCGGAAGGTCAGCACCAGGGTGTCGCGGTGGCTGGGAAGGCCGGGGTCGATGGGCTGGATCGGCGTGCTCTCGTGGATCACCCGCTCGTCGTCGAGCAGCAGCACGCTCCAGGGCTCGCGCAGCTGGAAGCGCATGCCCTGCGGGCCGCGCGCGTCGAACACGCGGGTTTCGCCGCCCTTCACGTTTTCGCGCGCCACCAGCACCACGGCGACCAGGTCGACGCCATCGCGGTGCGCGCCCTCGGGCGTGGGCCGGCCGATGCCATCGTTGGCCTCGATGCGGAACGGGTGCGCCTCGACGTACCAGCGCTGCGGCCCGCGCAGCCGGCTCGCAACCGCGCCCAGGCCGGCGAGCAGCCGCGCCCAGTCGGCGTCGTCCGCCAGCGCGGCCGGCAGCGGCTCGTAGTGGCGCTCCAGGCCGCCATGCAGCGCGTTGTAGTCCAGCGGCTGCCAGTGCGCACGCTGCGGCACCGGCTCGACCACAGCCCCGTCGACGACAAAACAAGCGTGGCGCCGCCGCCGGTAGCGGCCGCCATCGCGCAGGTAGCCGTCGGGCGGCAGGGCCTGCCAGTGCGGCAGCCAGCGGTCGAAACCGGCCGGCGCGATGCCGACCTCGGCGGCAAAGGCCTCGCGGTCGAGCACGGCCCAGCCGGCGGAGGCCAGCTGGGCGTCCAGATCGGGGCCGGCGGTGAGCGGGGGCGGCGGGTGCATCCTGGATCGTGAAAAACAACGATTGAAACGTGGCGTGCAGGCCACGGACCCTGGATTCTGGGGGACTCACTCGAAGCCTGTGTCGGCGTCCTGGGCGCCAGGGCCGTTATGGTGCGGTGCCGCACGCCATGAACCAGCCTTTCCCGCCCTCCTGCTTCATCGAGTACGACACGCCGACCGGCCTGCCGCTGGTGGGCATCGTCGAGCTGAAGTGGCTCGCCGCCGGCGTCGGCCTGCCGGTGCACATCGAGCGCATGCAGCACGATGCCGACTACGCCGTCGACGTGCTGGACCGCGCCGCCCATGCCGGCATGGGCTCGCTGGCCCGCCTGGCCGAGCGCCTGCGGGCGCAGCTGACGGCCGGCGGCTGACACCCCGCGCCCACGGCAGCGCCAGGGCTGCTGCCGAGGCGTAGCATGGCGCCGCAGCCGACCCGCGGGTGGTCGACCGCAGGAGGCCTAGCCATGAAGGCGTCTTCGCGCCCACTGCTTTCCGGTCCACTTTCCGGCCTGCTGCGGAATCTGGCGCTGGCCGCCCCGCTGATCTTGAGCGGCTGTGCATCGGGGCCTGCCGGACACGACGAGCTCTTGTGGCGCGATGCGGCCTACCGTGCACCGGCTTCGCCGCTGCCCAGTGCCGCCGAGTTGCTGGCCTTGAGCCCTGCCATGCAGGCCTTTGCCAGCCGCGAGTTCGCAACCGTCAATCCAATGCGTGATCGCCGCGAGGCGCTGATCGAGGCGCTTTACCGTGCCGAAGGCCCGCACAAGCTCGGTCTGCGGCTGGAGTACGACGCCACGGTCACACGCACGGCGGCCGAAGCCTTCGAAACCCGTGCCGGCAACTGTCTGTCGCTGGTGATGATGACGGCCGCCTTTGCACAGCACCTGGGCCTGGTCGTGACCTACCAGGACGTGCGCACCGAGCTGCAGTACACGCGCCAGGGTTCGCTGACAGTGGCCAGCGGCCACGTCAACCTGGTGCTCGGCCCGAGGCCCTCCCCGGGCACCGTGCTGTACGGCGACAATCGTGGACTGGTCGTCGACTTCCTGGCGGCACCCGATGCCAGTGGCTTGCGCGCTACCCCGATCCGCCAGGAGCGCATCGTCGCGATGTACTTCAACAACCGAGCCGGCGAGTTGCTGGCCGAGGTCCGCACCGATGAGGCCTACTGGCACGCGCGCGAGGCGCTGAAGCACGATCCGGGTTTCCTGAACGCCATCAACACACTGGGCGTGATCCACGAGCGGGCCGGCCAGACTGATGCCGCCGAGGCCGCCTTCCGTCACGTGCGGACGGCCCAGCCCAAGGCCACTGCGGCGTTGTCGAACCTCGTTGCGCTGCTCCGGCGACAAGGCCGCACCGCTGAGGCCGAGCCGCTGGCAGCCGAACTCGCCGCGCTGCAGCCCGAGCCGCCGCTGTACCACTACGCGCTCGGGCTGGCCGCGCTGGAAGCCGGAGAGGCGGCCACGGCCGCCGAGCTGTTCCGGCGCGAGCTGCGGCGCCAACCGGAGCACGACGAGGTGCACGTGGCGCTGGCGCGTGCGCTGGCGCAGCTGGGTGACGTCGAAGGCGCGCGTTTCCACCTGGCACGGGCCGTCGAGTACAGCCTGACCCGCGCCGACCGCGAGCGCTACGGCAACAAGCTGGCCACGCTGAAGGCCTCTGCGCGCGCGACCCGGCTGCAGTAGCGGCTGCGGCGACAATCGCAGGCTCTGCCCTGCCCGACCGGTTCCGATGCCCGAAGCCCGCCCGACCGAGAACAAGCCCAATCCGCTGATCGAGATCGGCGTCACCATCCTGGTGCCGGCGCTGGTGCTGATGCAGCTCAGCAGCGCCGAACGGCTCGGGCCCGTGGGCGCGCTGGTGCTGGCGCTGGCCTTCCCGCTGGCCTGGGGCCTGTGGGACGCCGTCAAGCGCCACAAGCTGAACTGGCTGGCGGTGCTGGGCGTGGTCAGCACCCTGCTCACCGGCGGCATCGGCCTGCTCAAGCTCGACGCCTACTGGCTGGCGGTCAAGGAAGCGGCGGTGCCGGGCCTGATCGGCCTGGTGATCCTCGGCTCCATCTGGGCCAAGAAGCCGCTGATCCACTGGCTGGTGTTCAACGCCACGCTGTTCGACGTGGAACGCGTGACCGGCGCGCTCGACGCACGTGGCAACCGCGCCGCCTTCGACGCCCGGCTGCGCCAGGGCACGGCGCTGCTGGCCGCCACCTTCTTCTTCTCGTCGGTGGCCAACTACGTGCTCGCGCGCTGGGTCGTCACCAGCCCGGCCGGCACCGAGGCCTTCAACGCCGAGCTCGGCCGGCTCACGCTGCTGAGCTACCCCGTCATCGCCATCCCGTCGACCGTGATGATGATGGCGCTGCTGTGGTGGCTGGCGCGCCAGGCGCGCACGCTCACCGGCCTGGACATGGGCGACATGCTGCACCAGGCCGGCTGAACACCGCCGTACACTGGCGGCACGAGGGTGTCCGCCATGACCGAGCCCCGAATCACCGCCCGCAGAGCACGCCCGGCACCGGCCGGCCTGCCCTGGTGGCGGCGCATCGGCTGGCTCGGCCTGGTGGGCTTCGGGCTGCTGCTGTCGCTGCTGGCGGTGGTGATGCTGCAGTCGCGCCAGTCGCTGCTGCTCGAGCATGCGCTGAACCCCGAACCCGACCGCATGGTGCTGCGGTTGCAGGACGCCGAGATCCGCTACCACCGGCTGCGCGAAGCCTGGCCGAGCTCGGTGGCACCGGCGGACACAGCCCCGCTGCAGCGCCGCTTTGCAGAATGGCTGCAGGCCACCGACAGGCTCGCGTCACCCGAAGCCCTGCACTGGTACGCCGCCGACGGCGCCGACGGTGAACTGCGCGGCGGCGCCGCGCTGGCGGCGATCTCGCGTTTTGCCGCCCGGGCCGGGCTGAGTCTGGGCGAAGCCGCGTCGATGCCGCTGGACGCCGCCTTCGCCGATGCTGGCCGGCAGGAACTGCTGGCGCTGGCCCCGGTGTTCGAGCAGCTCTCGGCCTGGGCGCGGCAGCGCCACGAGGCGCGCACCACGCAGCGCCTGGCCGCGGTGCACGAGCAGAACCGCCTGCGGCTCGGCCTCACGGTGTTCCTGGCGCTGCTGACGCTGGCCTTTGCGCTGATCGCGCTGCGCCAGCTGCAGCAGCTGCGCCGACGCCGCAGCACGCTCGAGACCCTGGCGGCCAAACTGGCCCAGGCGCGGCGCGACGCCGAGGCCGCCAGCCGCGCCAAGAGCACCTTCCTGGCCAACATGAGCCACGAGATCCGCACGCCTTTCCACGGGCTGATGGGCATGCTCTCGCTGCTGCGCGAGACCGGGCTCAACGCGCGGCAGATCGACTATCTGCGCACCGCCACCGAGTCGGCCGACCACCTGTTGGTCATCCTCAACGACATCCTCGACATGTCGCAGCTCGAAAGCGGCCGGCTCACGCTGAACCCCGTGCCACTGGACCTGCGCACGCTGCTGCGCGAGGTCGAGGCGCTGATGCGGCCGCAGGCGGCGAGCAAGCACCTGGCGCTGCACGTGGAGGTGGCGCCGGCCGTGCCCGAACGTGTGATGGCCGACCCGACGCGGCTCAAGCAGATCCTGTTCAACCTGCTGGCCAACGCCATCAAGTTCTCCGACCGCGGCGAGGTGCTGCTCGACGTGCGCCTGCGGCCCGACGGCGGCGAGTGGCTGGAGTTCGCCGTCGTCGACCACGGCATCGGCATCGACGAAGCCCTGCTGCCGACGCTGTTCGACCGCTTCGCCCAGGGCGACCATTCGCGCTCGCGGCGCCATGGCGGCACCGGGCTGGGGCTGGAGATCTCGCGCAACCTGGCGCGGCTGATGAACGGCGACATCGAGGTCCGCAGCCGCCGCGGCGAAGGCAGCCGCTTCACGCTGGCCCTGCCGCTGCCACGCGCGGCCGAAACCGCCGCGGCGGACGACATCACCGGCCCCGCGGCCCTGGCGCAGGAGGCGGCCGCGGGCACGACGGCCGGCGCTGCCCGGCGCCGGCTGCGGCTGCTGGTGGCTGAGGACCACCCGGTGAACCGCCAGTACCTAGCCGCACTGCTGGAGACCCTGGGCCACGACGCGCACTTCGCCGCCGACGGCCAGGAAGCGCTGGCGGCGCTGGCGGGCGCCGACGACCCGGCCTTCGACCTGGTGCTGATGGACCTGCACATGCCGCGCCTGGACGGCGTAGCGGCCACGCGGGCGATCCGCGCGCTGCCCGAGGCGGCACGCTCCACCGTGCCCATCGTCGCGCTGACCGCCGACACGCTGGCCGACACGCGCGACCGCTGCCTGGTGGCCGGCATGAACGACTTCCTGACCAAGCCGGTGAACCCGGCCAAGCTGGCGGCCCTGCTGCGGCAGTTCTTCGGCAGCACCGTGCCTTCGCCGGCGCCGGACCAGCCCTTGCCGCCGGCCACCGGCGACGGCGCCGCGCTGCTCGATGCGGCCGCCATCGCCGCCGCGCTGCAGGCCATGCCGCGCGAGCGCTTCGGCGCACTGCTCGGCAGCTTCCTCGACCAGGGCCCGCAGACCGTGCAGCACCTGCGCGCCGCGGTGCGTGACGCGCAGCCGCTGGAGCTGCGCGTGAACGCCCATGCCGTGAAGGGCGCGGCGCTGAACCTCGGCCTGGCCGGCCTGGCGGCCACCGCGCAGGCCCTGCACGAAGGCGCCGTGCACCTGCCGGCGCACGAGATCGCACGGCTGGTGCGGCGCTACGAGGACCAGTTGCGCGAAACGCGGCTGGCGTTGATCGTGGCTGGGCTGATCAGCGCTTGAACACAGGACGGCGACGAAGGCAACCGCATCGACGAGTTGTGCTGCCGCCAACCCGCTGAGCTCCATCTTCAGCCCAGGCGCCGCACACGCCGCCGGTAGTCCGCCACGTTGTCGCCCTGGATGCGGGTATTGCGCGTGCCGCGTATCTGGTCGACCTTGCGGTCGCTGCCCTGCATGGGCCCGGCCTCGACGTGGGTCTCGTGCTCGAAGCCGTGCGACTTGTCGGTGTTGCGGTAGTGCTGCCAGATGCCCCAGTACAGGGCGATGCCCCCGGCAGGGCCTAGCAGCAGCAGCGCCAGCTCGCCGAACTCACCTTCCATCACGCGCTCCTTGCCAGGATGGCGATGGCGATCGCCTCCAGGATCGTGCCCACCGTCAGCGCCGCCAGCAGCAGCTTGCCGCGTGCCACCGGGATGCTGCCCATGGTCTCGCCGGTGCGCGCGTTGACCGCCACGTAGTGCACCATGCCGCGCCCGCCTTCCACGTGGTAGTACGAGTACAGCCACACCGGCAGGTACATGGACACCCAGCGCGTGCCGTGCACGTCCAGCTTCTCCTGCTCCCAGCGCACACCCCGGTCGTAGCGTGCCACCGAAGGCCGCGCCTGCGCGCGGGCGATGGACATCAGCTGCTGCTGCAGGGCCGGTTGCAGCGCCGCCACGTCCTGGTCGCGCTTCTCCGAGGTGAAGCCCGACAGGTAGGCCGCGTTCCAGCGCACCGCGTTCTTGGTGTCGAAGGGCAGGATGGTGTTGATGATGTTGTTGGTGTTGGCCCTGGCGTCGAAGCGCGCGCGCTCGGCCGAGGATTCCAGCGTCAGGTCGTCCACCGTGAAGTCGAAGCGGCGGCTCACCTGGTAGACGTCGGCGTCGTAGTAGGTCTTCTGGTCCTTGCCCGTGCCGCGGGTGTAGCGCGCGGTCTGCACCTCGCCCTGGCCCTGCAGTTCGGCACTGGCGTGGCCGTCCACCACCATGTAGGGCATGTACACGCCCACCACGTTCTCGGGCACGAACTCGCGCTTGAAGCGGGCATGCGCAAACAGGCGCCGGCCGGCGGCGAAGGCGCGGATCTTCTCCACCGCCTGCGCGTGCGTGAGCTGGAAGGGCAGCACCGCGTCGGGCACCGCGCCGTTGGGCACCTGGTCGTTGACCGACAGCACGTGGCGGCACCAGTGGCAGCGGGCGTTCAGGGCATGGCCGGTGTCGATCACCACCTCGGCGCCGCAGCCGCTGCACTTGAGCGTGAGCACGGCATCGACGGCGGTGTCGATGTCCTTGGCCCCGGATGCGATGACCGTGCCGCGCAGCTCGCGGTGGCCACCGCCCAGGCCGAAGCTCTCCTCGACGCGCGCTTCCTCCCACTCGAAGCGGCAATACAGGCACACCAGACGGCCGCTGCCCGGACGCAGCCTCACCTCGGTGGAGCCGCACTTGGCGCAACGGTTGACGCCGTCGCGCAGCTTCGGGTTGGCGGTGTCCAGCGGCGGCTGGGACGACATGGCTTCGCCGGGCGCCCGCGCGCTGGGAAGGTCGCCGGAGCTCGGGCTCAGAGTCCCAGCGCCTTGGCCTTGGCAGCGTCGTAGTCGGCCTGGGTGATGAGGCCGCGGTCCAGCATGGCCTTGAACTGGGTGAGCTTGGCGAGCGGGTCGTCCGCGGCAGGGGCTGGGGCCGGTGCGGTTGCGGCGGCCCCCGCAGGCGCCGAGTTCGCGCCCACGCCCGACACCGGCTGCTGCAGGCCCGCCAGCCCCACGCCGCCGGCCGCCATGCCCAGGCCCACCAGCCCGGCGGCGCCGGTGTTTTCACCCGCGGCCTGGAAGCCCGCCGCCACCGAGGCCTGCAGGTTGGAGTTGCCACGTGCACCCGCCAGCGCGTCGGCCCGCTGCACGGTCTTGAGCAGTTCGCGCGTGTTTTCGTCGTACTCGATGGCGATGATCGCCGTCTTCACGATCTCCAGCCCGCGCGCGCTTCGCCACTGGTAGGCGTTTTCCACCGCCTGCGACAGGCTCTGTGCGAAGCCCAGCGAGTCCTGCTGGATGCGCGTGATGCGGTTGCCCTTGGCCGGGTCGTTGGTGTACAGCGAAAAGGCCGGCGCCAGCGAACCCACCACCTCGTTGAACAGCTGCGTGGCGGCGTCGTTGTCCAGGTCGCCGAAGTCGAACACCCTGCCCGGCCGCAGGTAGGCCGCGGGCACGAAGCTCTTCACGAACAGGATGGGATCCACGATGCGCAGCGTGTAGGTGCCGCGTGTCAGCGCGCCCACCTGGGCATTGAGGTAGGCGTCGTCCCAGTAGATCTCGCCTTGCGTGCCGAAGCGGTTGTTGGGCAGCTCCTTCAGGCTCACGAAAAACGCCGCCTGCTGCGCTGCCGGCCGGCCGCCGAACTTGAAGCGCTCCCAGGTGGTCTTGACCAGCGGGCTCAGCAGGCCGTTGCCGGCGAAGATGGACGCCGAGTCGGGTGCATCGGAGTTCCAGATGTAGCCGCCGGCCTCGGCCGCGAAACCGGTGATGGCGCCGTCCTGCATCAGCAGCAGGCCATAGCCCTCGGGCACGATGATCTTGCTGCCATTGCTGATCACGCCTTCGGAGCCTTGGGTGTTCGAACCCCGCCCCGCGTTGCGGCCGGCAGGCACCGCGGCAAACAGCGCTGCCGTGGGCGGCAGGTTCGCCGGCACGGTGTGGAAGTCCAGCCACTGGTCTGCAAAGGTGCCGCCCAGCGCGTCCAGCGCTGCCTTGATCAGACCCATGATGTGCTCCTTCGCGATGCCGGGCGGCCAGTCTACCCAAGCCGGGCGCGCACTGCCCCCGCCATGCTCCCGCTGTTCAGCCGGCGCGCTCGTACAGCGTCACCACGCAGGCACCGCCCAGGCCCAGGTTGTGCTGCAAGGCCAGCGTCGCGCCGTCCACCTGGCGCGGGCCGGCGTTGCCGCGCAGCTGCTGCGTCAGCTCGAAACACTGCGCCAGGCCGGTGGCGCCCAGCGGATGGCCCTTGCTGAGCAGACCGCCGGAAGGGTTGGTCACGCACTGGCCGCCGTAGCTGTTGTCGCCGTCGTCGACGAACTTCGCCGCACCGCCTTCCGGGCACAGGCCCAGCGCCTCATAGCTGACGAGCTCGTTGTGCGCGAAGCAGTCGTGCAGCTCGCAGACGCGGATGTCCAGCGGGTCCACACCCGCCGCTTCGTAGACCTGCTGCGCCGCGCGCCGTGCCATGCCGGCGCCCACGAGGGCCATCGCCGAGCCGCTGTCGAAGCTGTCGGGCCCGTCGGTGGTCATGGCCTGCGCGGCAATGCGCACGCGGCCGTCCAGGCCGTGGCGGCGCACGAAGTCCTCGCTGGCCAGCACCGCGGCCGCGGCGCCGCAGGTGGGCGGGCAGGCCATCAGCCGCGTCATCACGCCGGGCCACACCACCTTGGCGGCCATCACGTCGTCCACGCTCAGCACCTCGCGGAACAGCGCCAGCGGGTTGTTCGCCGCGTGCCGGCTGGCCTTGGCGCGGATCTTCGCGAAGGTTTCCAGCGGCGTGCCCCAGCGCCGCATGTGCTCCAGCCCCGCGCCGCCGAAGTAGCGCAGCGCCAGCGGGATCTGCTGCGCCTCGGGCTGATCAGCGTGGATGTCGGCGCAGGCGGTGTCGAAGCGGTCGAAGGGCGAAGGCCGGTCGTCGAAGACATTGCCCAGGGCGCCGGGCCGCATCTGCTCCATGCCCAGCACCAGCACGCAGTCGGCCGCGCCACTGGCCACGGCCTGGCGCGCCAGCCACAGCGCGGTGGAGCCGGTGGAGCAGTTGTTGTTGACGTTGACGATGGGCACGCCGCTCAGCCCCACCTCGTACAGCGCACGCTGGCCGGCGCAGCTGTCGCCGTAGACGTAGCCGGCATAGGCCTGCTGCACCTGCGCATAGGCCAGGCCGGCGTCGGCCAGCGCCAGGCGGGCCGCCTCGGCGCCCATCTGCGGGTACGGCGCGTTTGCGCCCGGCTTGGTGAACGGGATCATGCCGACCCCGGCGACGACGACGGCTTGGCTCATGCGGCGCTCCTTGCGCGTGAAGAGTGGGATCAGCGGCCCTGGAAGCGCGGTGGCCGCTTCGCGAAGAACGCGTCCAGGCCTTCGGCGAAATCGGCGCTGCGCGTGCTGGCGCGGAAGGCCTCGGCCTCGGCGTCGAGCTGCTGGTCGAACGGCGTGTCGAAGCTCTGGCGCAGCAGCCGCTTCAGCCGGCCGTAGGCCAGCGTGGGGCCGTCGGCCAGGCGCCGCGCCAGCGCCAGCGTTTCGGCCTCGAGTTCGGCTGCCGGCACCACGCGGTTGACCAGGCCCAGGCGCAGCGCGTCTTCGGCCGTCAGTGTCTCGGACAGCAGCGCGATCTCCATCGCCCGCCGCAGGCCTACCAGCCGCGGCAGCTGCCAGGAGCTGGAGCCGTCGCAGCTGGCGCCGATGCGGGCGTAAGCCAGGTTGAAGCGGGCGCTGTCGGCGGCGATGGCCAGGTCGCAGCCCAGCGCCAGGCTCAGGCTGCCGCCGGCCACCACGCCGTGCAGGCTGGCGATCACGGGCGCATCGAGCAGCGCCAGGCGCTTGAGCCCGCCGTGCAGGCCGTCGATCAGCTGCGCCGCCACGGGTTCCGGATCGCCGCGCATCGCCGCCAGGTCGCCGCCCACGCCGAAGCCGCTGCCGGCCCCGCGCAGCACCACCGCGCGCACGCCGGGCGTGGCGAGCAGCGCCTCGCAGGCGTCGCGGAAGGCGGCCGTGAGCGCTGCATCGAGCGCGTTGTGGCCCTCGGGGCGGTGCAGCGTCAGCAGCACCACACCGCCGTCCTGCACCAGCCGCACCGGGCCCTGGTCGTGCGGGATGTTCATGCTCGGGGCTTTCTCGGGGCGCTGCGGCGTGCAGGTTTGGCAGCAGATTCAACAACGGGCACGGCTGCCGGCCGCAGCCCCTGCAGCAGCACGCCGATGCACTGGTCGGCCACCTGCGTGGCACTCAGCGGGCCGTCGGGTTCGTACCAGCGGCCGATCCAGCTCAGGGCGCCGGCCACCGTGAAGGCCGCCAGCTTGGGGTCGCAGGGCGCGATGGAGCCTTCGGCCACGCCGGCACGGATCAGCTCGCGGAACTCCAGGTCCAGCGCCGCCTTCATGCGCCGCAGCTTGTGGCGGTTGTCCTCGGGCAGCGGGTCTTCGCCGACGCGGATGATGCACATGCCGAAGTCCTGCGTGACGATGTCCACGTAGGCGCGCATGGCCGCCTCGAGCTTGTCGATGGCGCGGCCGCCGGCGGCATCGACGTCGCGGATGGCCGTCTGCAGCATCTCCAGGCCCTTGCGCACGCACTCGAACAGGATGGCGTCCTTGCTGTCCACGTAGTAGTAGACGGTGGGCTTGCTGACGCCCAGCCGCACCGCCACTTCGTCGAGCGTGGCGGCGGCGAAACCCTTTTCGTTGAACAGCTGCGCGGCCGTGCGCAGCACCGCCTCGCGCTTGAGCTCGCGCTGCGCGGCGCGGCTGCGCGCGGCGCCCCAGGGCGACTCCGGCGGCGGTGGCCGCGAGCGCGAACGCAAGGCCTCAGTCATGCAAGGCCTCAGCCATACAGCGCCTCGATCTCGGCCGCGTAGGCCTTGTAGACGCTGGCGCGGCGCACCTTCATGGTCGCGGTGACCTCGCCGTCGTCGTGGTCCAGCTCCTTGGCCAGCAGGTGGAACTTGCGCACCTGCGCCACCGGCGCCAGGCCGCGGTTGCCGCGGTCCACCTCGGCCTGCACCAGCTCGCGCACACGCGGGTGCTCGGTGAGCGAGCGGAAGTGCGTGAACGACAGCCCCTGCCCCTGCGCCCACAGCGAAACGGTGTCGAAGTCGATCTGGATCAGCGCCGAGACGAAGCGCCGCGCGTCGGCCACGATCACGCATTCCTTGATGAAGGGGCTTCCCTTCATGGTGTTCTCCACCTCCGAGGGCGTGAGGTTCTTGCCGCCGGCGGTGATCATGATGTCCTTGAGCCGGTCGACGATGCGCAGCGAACCGTTCACATCGGCCACCACGTCGCCGGTGCGCAGCCAGCCGTCGGGCACCGCAGCGGCGCTGGCTTCCGGGTTCTTGTAGTAGCCGCGGAACACCACCGGCCCCTTCACCTGCAGCTCGCCCTGCTCGCCGATGCGGACCTCGGTGCCCCAGGTGGCCTGGCCCACGGTGGCGGGCTCGATGGCGGCCAGCTTCTGGCCCAGCACCATGCCGCTGGTCTCGGTCATGCCGTAGACCTCCACCAGCGGCACGCCGATGGTCCGGAAGTACTGCACCACGGCGGCCGAGATCGGCGCCGCGCCGGTGAGCGCCACACGCGCACGGCGCAGGCCGATGAAGTTCTGCAGCGCGCGGAACACCAGCGCGTACCAGAAGCCGAACACCAGCTTCTCGCCCAGGCTGCGCTCGGCCGGCGCCTTGAACGCAAACGGTGTGCAGGCGGCGATGGCGCGCTCGTGCAGCGCCTTGCGCCAGCCGCCGACCTCGGCCAGCTTGATCGCGATGGCCGAGTGCAGCTTCTCCCAGATGCGCGGCACGCCGAGGAACATGGTCGGCGCCACCTCGCGCAGGTCTTCCTGCACGGTGCGGATGCTCTCGCCGAAGTCCACGCGAGAGCCCAGGTAGACGGGCACGAACACCGTCAGCATCTGCTCGGCCACGTGGCACAGCGGCAGGTAGCTCAGGTGCGAGGTCTCGGGCGTGAGGCCCAGGCGCTCGATCACGCCCGGGGCCATCGCGGCGATGTTGCCGTAGCTGATCATCGCGCCCTTGGGCCGGCCGGTGCTGCCGCTGGTGTAGATCAGCAGCGCGATGTCGTCCAGCGTCTGCCCGGCCAGCACGGCCTCGATGAAGGCGCCGCCGGCGGCCCCGTGCTGGGCGCCCAGGGCCTCCAGGGCCTCGAAGCCGATCACCAGCTCCGGTGCCCGCGCCTGCGTGTCGGCCAGGCCCTTCTTCTCCATCACCACCAGCTTCTTCAGCCGCGGCAGCAGGGCCAGCGATTCCAGCACCTTGTCGCTCTGTTCCTGGTCTTCGCAGACCACGATCTCGGCGTCGGCATGCGCCAGCACGTAGCTGACCTCGGCCGCCGGGCTGGTCGGATAGACGCCGACGGTGACGCCACCGACCAGGCCGGTGCCCAGCTGCGTCAGCACCCATTCGATGCGGTTCTCGGCCAGCACGCCGACGTGGCCGCCCTCGTTCAGGCCCAGCGCCCGCAGCCCCAGGCCCACGTGCCGCGCCCGCTGCTCCAGCCGTGCCCAGCCGAAGGGCTTCCAGATGCCGTGTTCCTTCTGCCGCACCGCCACCTGCTCCCCGCGCGTGGCGGCCTGGTGGCGCAGTGCCTGCGGCAGCGTCAGCTGCAGCGGCAAGGATTCGTGCGCGCTCACGACAGCCACCTTTTGCGGCGCTTGTAGTGCTTGACCTCGCGGAAGCTCTTGGCCCCGCCTTCCTGACCCACGCCGAGGTAGAACTCGCGCACGTCGGGGTCGGCGGCCAGCTTCTCGGCGGTGTTGTCGATCACCACCTTGCCGGTTTCCATGATGTAGCCGTAGTGCGCCACGGCCAGCGCGATGCTGGCGTTCTGCTCCACCAGCAGCATGGCCGTGCCGCGCTCGGCGTTGATGCGCGCGATGATCTCGAAGATCTGCTCCACCAGCACCGGGCTCAGGCCCAGCGAGGGCTCGTCCAGCAGCATCAGCTGCGGCTCGGCAACGAGCGCGCGGCCGATGGCCAGCATCTGCTGCTCGCCGCCCGAGAGGTAGCCCGCCAGGCCCTTGCGGCGTTCGAAGAGCCGCGGGAAGTAGCCGTACACCGCGTCGAAATCCGCCCTGCCCGCCTTGCGGCCGGTGAGCGCGTAGGTGGCGGCGACGAGGTTCTCCTCCACCGTGAGGTCCTCGAACACATGCCGCCCCTCCATCACGTGGAACAGGCCGCGGCGCACCAGCCGGTGCGGCTCGGCGCCGCGGATGTCCGCGCCGTCGAACCGCACCTGGCCTGCCGTCATCTCGCCGTTCTGCAGCTGCAGCAGGTTGGAGACGGCCTTCAGCGTGGTGCTCTTGCCGGCACCGTTGCTGCCCAGCAGCGCCACGATCTGGCCACGCGGCACCGTGAGCGACAGCCCACGCAGCACCTGGACCGCCTTGTTGTAGACGACCTCGATGTTGCTGACCTCCAGCACCAGCGGCGCGGACATGGCGTGCGACCCGCTCCGTTCAGGACTTCGTCAAGTCGATCCAGTCCGACGCCGGCAGCATCTTCTGCTGCTTCACGTCGGCCCGGTACACACGCGCCACCGGGATCGAGTTGCCGGTGATGCTGATGGGCACGCCGATCAGGCCGCCGGTGTCGAAGTTGCGGATGCTGTTCAGCGCTGCCTTCAGGTTCGCGCCGTTCAGTGCCTGCTTGTTCGCCAGCGTGCGCTTGGCGGCCTCGGTCAGCAGCATGGCGGCCAGGAAGCCCTGGGTGTAGCCGGTGCTCTGGTACTCCGGCCGCATCTTGCGGATGCGCTCCAGCATCGGCGCGTTGCCATCAGTGTCGTAGTAGTAGCGGTAGGGCATCACGGCCAGGAAGCCGTCGACGTTGGGGCCCATGCGCATCACCGTGGTGTTGTCGGCGCTCCAGAAGGTGCCCATGAACTGGCTCTTCAGGCCCAGGCTCTTGGCCTGGTTGATGAACTCGGGGATGGGCGCGGCGATGTAGCCGTGGAAGATGGTGTAGTCCGGGTCGGCCCGGCGCAGCTTGACGATCTCGGCCGAGACGTCGACGCTGCCCGGCGCGGTGACGATCTCGGTGGCCAGCGTGAGCTTCAGCTTCTGGATGTCGGCGCGTGCCTCGTCCACCGGGTCCTTGCCGAACTCGGTGTCGGAGTACACCAGCGCCACCTTGGCACCCGGCTTGGTCTGCGCGATGTAGCGCAGCAGGATGGCCACCATCTGCGAGTAGTCCGGGCCCACCATGAACTGGTGCGGGTACTTCCTGGTGTCGCTGATCTCCTTCGCGAACGAAGCGCCCGTCATCAGGATGTTGGCGTTGCGCTCCAGCTCGGGGTTCACGGCCTTGCAGAAGCCCGTGCTGTCGGCGTAGTACAGGTTGACCTTGTGGCCGCTGGTGATGCGCTTGAAGGCGGCCATGGACTGGTCGACCTTGTAGCCGGTGTCCTCGGCCACGTAACGCACGCGCCGGCCGGCGACGCCGCCGCTCTCGTTGAGGATGCTCAGGTAGTCCTTGATGCCGGCGTCGATGGCGATGCCGGCGAAGGCGAACACGCCGGTCAGCGGGATCGAGCCGCCGAACACGATGTCCTCGCCTTGCGCGAACACACGCGGTGCGAAGCCCGCGGCGGCGCCCGCCAGGCCCATCTTCAGAAGCTCTCTCTTGGCGATGCCCATGTCTTGTCTCCTTGGGGTGTGGTCTGCTGGGTCAGGTCTTGAACGGCCACAGGTGGAACGACCGCCGGATGCGGCGCCACATTTCAGCGAGCCCCAGCGGCTCGAAGATCAGGAACAACACGATCAGAAGCCCGAAGACGATGGTGCGCACCGGGCTCAGCACCAGCGCCGCGTTGCCGCCCACCCAGGCCTCGGGCAGCGCGCTGACGACGATCTTCAGCAGTTCGGGCACCAGCGTCATGAACACCGCGCCGAGCACGCTGCCGAGCACGCTGCCCATGCCGCCGACGATGACGGCGGCGAGGAAGAAGATGCTCATCAGCAGCGGAAAACTCTCCGGCGTGATGGCGCGGAAGAACACCGCGAACAGGCCGCCTGCCACGCCGGCGTAGAAGCTGCTGATGGCAAAGCTCAGCAGCTTGGTGCGCAGGAGCGGAATGCCCAGCACCTCGGCCGAGATGTCGCGGTCGCGCACGGCGATGAAGGCGCGGCCGATGCGGGTGCGCAGCAGGTTGGCCGCACCCAGCAGCGACAGCAGCGTCACCGGCAGGATCACCCAGTAGAGCTTGAAGGAGCTGTCCAGCTCCAGGCCCAGCACCTGCGCCGGCGGCACCGAGATGCCGGCCGTGCCGCCGGTGAGCGCGCTGAAGTGCGCAAACACGAAGTGCGCGATGACGCCCGCCGCGATGGTGGCGATGGCCAGGTACAGGCCTTTCACGCGCAGCGAAGGCAGGCCCACCAGCACGCCGGCCACCATGGCCACCAGGCCGCCGGCCAGCAGGTTCAGCAGGAACGGCGTGCCCACCTTGGTCTGCAGGATGGCCACCGTGTAGGCGCCCACGCCCATGAAGGCCGCCTGACCCAGGCTGACCAGGCCGGTGTAGCCGGTGAGCAGGTTCAGCCCCATCGCGCTGATGATGTGGATGGCCACCAGGCAGGCCAGGTACAGCCAGTATTCGCTGGCCACGAACGGGAACAGCAGCAGCAGCGCCAGGCCGATGCCGGCCCAGGCCCGCTGCGTGGGCGTGTCGAACAGCGCCGTGTCGTCGGCGTAGGAGGTCTTGGCGGTGGCGATGCGCATCGCGTCAGAGCCTTTCGATCTCGTGCGTGCCGAAGAGGCCATAAGGCCGCACGAGCAGCACCGCGACCAGCAGCGAGAAGGTGGCGAGCAGCTTGTATTCGCCGCCGATGTAGAAGCCGGTGAGCGCCTCCACCACGCCGACGATGACACCACCGACCAGCGCACCGAGCACGCTGTCCAGGCCGCCGAAGATCACCACCACCAGCACCGACAGGCCAAACACGCCCATGGCCGAGCTGATGCCGCCGATGGAGCCGACGACGATGCCGGCCACGCCGGCGATCACCGCCGCTGCCACCCAGGCCAGCGAAAACACGCGCGGCACGGCGATGCCCACCGAGTAGGCCGCCGCCTGGTCGCCCGCCGTCGCACGCAGGGCCACGCCACCGCGCCAGAAGCTGAACAGCACGAGCACGGTGCCGATCAGCAGCACGGCGATCCAGAAGCCCCAGAACACCTTCGGGCTGACGAAGGCCTCGCCGATTTCGATGTGCTTGTTCGGAAAGAACTCCACCAGGCGCTGCTGGTCGGCCGTCCAGATCAGCTCGACCAGGCCGACGAAGATCGAGGCCAGGCCCACGGTGACCATGAACGACGAGATCGGCGACTCACCCAGCATCGGCCTGATCACGCTGCGCTCGACCAGCGCACCCATCGCGGCACTCACCAGCAGTGCCGCAGGAATCGCCGCCCACAGCGGCAGCGCCAGGCCGGTGGAGAACGCGAAGAAGGCGTAGGCGCCCAGCATCAGCATCTCGCCGATGGCGATGTTGACCACGCGCGTGGCCTTGTAGATCAGCACGAAGGCCAGGCCCGTCAGCGCATACAGGCCGCCGCTGCCCACGCCGGCCAGCACGATCTCGAACAGCAGCCACCAGTCCATGTCAGGCCGCCTTGCTGGAGGATGCGTTCGTCACGGAACGGGCCACGGCCTGGAAACGTTCGCGCAGCACCGCCACGTCACCGGCACCCAGGTAGGCCTTCACCACCTCGGGGTCGTGCTGCACCTGGGCCGGCAGGCCGCGGGCGATGACCTGGCCGAAGTTCAGCACCACCACGTGGTCCGAGAGGTCCATGACCATGCCCATGTCGTGCTCGACCATCAGCACCGTCACGCCCCACTCGCGCCGCAGCTCGAGGATGAAACGCGCCATGTCCTCGGTTTCTTCGCGGTTCATGCCGGCCACCGGCTCGTCCAGCAGCAAGAGGCGCGGCTGCATCGCCAGCGCCCGTGCCAGCTCCACACGCTTTTGCAGACCGTAGGACAGCGCCGCCACCGGCGCCTTGCGGATGTGGTCGATCTCGAGGAAGTCGATGATGCGTTCCTCGATGTCGCGGCGCAGCTCGTCTTCTTCGCGGCGCGCCGCCGGCGTGAAGAACAGCGCCTGCAGCGCATTGGTCTTCAGGTGGCAGTGGCGGCCGAGCTTGATGTTGTCCAGCACCGTCATGCCGCGGAACAGCGCGATGTTCTGGAAACTGCGCGCCAGGCCCAGTGCCGCGCGCCTGGGCGGCGGCAGGCCGCCGATGTCGCGCCCCTCGAACACGATGCGCCCGGCCGAGGGCTTGTAGAAGCCCGACAGCGTGTTGAACACCGAGGTCTTGCCGGCGCCGTTGGGGCCGATCAGCGAGGTGATCGAACCCGGCCGCACCTCGAAGCTCACGCCGTTGAGCGCCTTCACGCCGCCGAAGGCCAGCGTCAGGCCGTCCACCGCCAGCAGCGGGGCGGCGTCTCGGGCCTTGTCAGCGGCAGGGGCGGCAGGCTCCACCGGGCTTGTCTCCTTTTGTTTTCCTACTCGAAAGTAGAAAACCTATTCTTCGGTAGACCACGCCGCGACGAACCCGGGCTTACCCGCGGGCACTCGCAAACCCTCGGAAGCCAATGTGGCTTCGCCACTTGGCTGAATCCCCTCGGGGGGCGGGCCGGGCGTGGCCCGGCCCTGGGGGCGCTGAGAAGCTCAGACGATGATGGGTTCCGGCTCGAGCCGGATGCCGAAGCGCCCGTAGACGCTTTCCTGGATCGCACGCGCCAGCGTCACGACCTCGGCGCCGCTGGCGCCACCGCGGTTCACCAGCACCAGCGCCTGCTTGTCGTAGACGCCGGCGCGGCCGATGCTCTTGCCCTTCCAGCCGCAGGCGTCGATCAGCCAGCCGGCTGCCAGCTTGCAGCTGCCGTCGGGCAGCGGGTAGTGCACGATCTCGGGGTCGCGACCGATGATGTCGCGGCACTGCTCGGCGCTGACCACCGGGTTCTTGAAGAAGCTGCCGGCGTTGCCGATCACCGCCGGGTCCGGCAGCTTGGCGCGCCGGATCGCGCAGACCCAGTCGAAGACCGTGGCCGCGTCGGGCTCGGCGATGCCGGTTTCCGCACGTTTGCGTTCCAGGTCGAGGTAGCCCAGCGCCGGCACCCAGGGCTTGGGCAAGCGGAAGCGCACGCGCGTGATCAGGCTCTTGCCGGCCAGGCCGCCTTCGGCCGCGGGCTGCTTGAAGACACTGTCGCGGTAGCCGAAGCGGCAGGCCGCGGCGTCCAGCGTCACGCCGCGGCCGGTGACCAGGTCCACCGCGTCCAGCGAATGGAAGCGGTCTTTCAGCTCGATGCCGTAGGCGCCGATGTTCTGCACGGGCGCCGCGCCCACCGTGCCCGGGATCAGCGCCAGGTTCTCGAGCCCCGCCCAGCCCTGCTCGATGGTCCAGGCCACGGTGTCGTGCCAGGTTTCGCCGGCTCCGGCCTCCACGATCCAGGCCTCGGGCGTGTCGGCTACCAGGCGGCGGCCGCGCACCTCGACCTTCAGCACCACCGCGTCGAGATCGCGCGTCAGCACCAGGTTGCTGCCGCCACCGAGCACGAACTTGCGCGCGATGCCGAGTTCCGGGTGGTCGAGCACGCGTCGCACATCGGCGTCGGCGGTGATGCGCACCAGCGTGCGCGCCTGGGCCGGCAGGCCGAAGCTGTTGAATTCGCGCAGGCTGGCGCGGTGTTCCAGCGCCAGCGTCGGGGGTGACGAGGGGGCCTCGGCAGAGAGGGTCATGCCAGAATTCTCCCCCATCGTCCCTGCCCGCCTCCATCGGCCCTGCCCTCCGCCATGCCCAGTTTCGACACCGTCATCGAACCCGACCTGGTCGAGCTGAAAAACGCCGTCGACCAGGCCAACAAGGAGATCGGCACGCGCTTCGACTTCAAGGGCTCCAGCGCCAAGGTGGAGCTCGCCGACAAGAGCGCCAAGGACCGCGAGCTGACGCTGTTTGCCGACAGCGATTTTCAGATCGAGCAGGTGAAGGAACTGCTGCTCGGCCGGCTGGCCAAGCGCGGCGTGGACATCCGCTTTCTGGATCTGAGCGCCAAGCCGGTCAAGCTCGGCGGCGACAAGCTCAAGCTGCCGGTGCCGGTGAAGAGCGGCATCGACGCAGAATCGGCCAAGAAGGTGACGCAGGCGCTGAAGGCGAGCAAGCTGAAGGTGCAGGCGGCCATCCAGGGCGATTCGGTGCGCGTCAGCGGCGCGAAGAAGGACGATCTGCAGGCCGCGATGGCGCTGCTGCGCCAGCAGATGACCGACCTGCCGCTGAGCTTCAACAACTTCCGCAGCTGAAGGCCCGCGTGCAGCCGGGCCGCCGTGCGCTGTTGCTGGCCGCGGCCCTGGCGCCGGCGGGCGTGGCGCGGGCGCAGAGCGCCACAAGCGTCACCCTGGCCGGCCGCATGGGCGAGCGGGCCTTGCTGGTCGTCGACGGCCGGCCGCTGACGCTGGCGCCGGGCGCCTCCGCCGCCGGTGTGAAGCTGCTGCGCTGGCACGGTGCCGGCGCCACGGCCGAGGCCGAGATCGAACTCGACGGCCAGCGTTTCCGGCTGCGCGAAGGCGGCACGCCCTCGCGCGTGGGCGCCCCACCGGCAGCCGCGGCGCGCGAGATCGTCATGACCGCCGGCCCCGGCGGCCACTTCACGCCCGAAGGCAGCATCGACGGCCGGCCGGTGCGCTTCATCGTCGACACCGGCGCCACGCTGGTGGCCCTGGGTCGCGACGAGGCCGAGCGCCTGCGGCTGGATCTCTCCCGCGCGCGCAGCGGCATCAGCCGCACCGCCAACGGCGAGGTGCGGGTGCAGCTGGTCACGCTGGGCCGGGTGCGGGTCGGCGAGGTGGAGCTGGCGCACATCGCCGGTGTGGTGATGCCGCAGCCCCTGCCCTACGTGCTGCTCGGCAACAGCTTTCTCACGCGCTTCGAGATGCGGCGCGAGGGCGACCAGATGCGGCTGAGCCTGCGCTGAGCCGCTGAGCCCGTTTGTCACCGCGGCGACGCGGGCCTTGCGAACGACCGTGCTAAAAACCGGCGCCAAACCGGCGCCGAACCCGGCAGCGAGATGGAGACACCGCGATGGACCTGAACTTCACGCCCGAAGAACTGGCGTTCCGCGCCGAAGTGCGCGAATGGGTGCGCAGCCACCTGCCGGAAGACATCAGCCACAAGGTGCACAACGCGCTGCGCCTGAGCCGCGACGACCTGCAGCGCTGGGCCAAGATCCTCGGCCAGAAAGGCTGGCTCGGCTGGGGCTGGCCCCGGCAGTTTGGCGGCCCGGGCTGGAGCGCGGTGCAGAAGCACCTGTTCGAAGAGGAATGTGCGCTGGCCGGCGCGCCGCGTGTGGTGCCCTTCGGCCCAGTGATGGTGGCGCCGGTGATCATGGCCTTCGGCACGCCCGAGCAGCACAAGCGCTTCCTGCCCGGCATCGCCAGCGGCGAGGTCTGGTGGAGCCAGGGCTACAGCGAGCCCGGCTCGGGCTCCGACCTGGCCAGCGTGAAGACACGCGCCGAACGGCGGGGCGACCAGTACATCGTCAACGGCCAGAAGACCTGGACCACGCTCGGCCAGTACGGCGAGTGGATCTTCTGCCTGGTGCGCACCAGCACCGAAGGCAAGCCGCAGGCCGGCATCAGCTTTCTGCTGATCGACATGAAGAGCCCCGGCATCACCGTGCGCCCCATCGTGCTGCTGGACGGCGAGCCCGAGGTCAACGAGGTGTTCTTCGACAACGTCGAGGTGCCGGCCGAGAACCTGGTCGGCGAAGAGAACAAGGGCTGGACCTATGCCAAGCACCTGCTGGCGCACGAACGCACCAACATCGCCGACGTCAACCGCGCCAAGCGCGAACTGGAGCGGCTGAAGCGCATCGCCAAGCTCGAAGGTGTGTACGACGACATCCGCTTCCGCGACCAGATCGCGCTGCTGGAGGTGGACATCGTGGCGCTCGAGATGCTGGTGCTGCGCGTGCTCTCAGCCGAAAAGAGCGGCAAGCAGAGCCTGGACATCGCCGGCCTGCTGAAGATCCGCGGCAGCGAGATCCAGCAGCGCTACGGCGAGCTGATGATGCTCGCCGGCGGGCCCTTCTCGCGGCCCTTCGTCTTCGAGGCCATGGAAGCCGGCTGGCAGGGCGACCACGCCGGCCCGGCCTACTGCGCACCGCTGGCCGCCAGCTACTTCAACCTGCGCAAGACCACCATCTACGGCGGCTCGAACGAGGTCCAGCGCAACATCGTCGCGCAGACCGTGCTCGGCAGCTGAAGGAGAGAACCCCATGGACTTCGACTTCACCGACGACCAGGCCTCGCTGCGCGACGTGGTGCGCCGCTGGGTGGACAAGGGCTTCGGCTTCGAGCGCCGGCACCAGCTGGCCAAGGCCGGCGGCGCCACACGCGCCGTGCACGGCGAACTCGCCGAACTGGGCCTGGCCGGCCTGGTCGTGCCCGAACGGCACGGCGGCATGGGCTTCGGCGCGGTCGAGGCCATGGTCGTGAACGAGGAACTCGGCCGCGGGCTCGTCAATGCGCCCTATGCCGAGGCAGCGCTGATGACACCCGCGCTGCTGGCCGCCGCGCCGGCCGACCTGCAGGCCGCCTGGCTGCCGCGCATCGCCAGCGGCGAGGTGCTGGTGGTGCCGGCGGTGCACGAACACGGCCCGCGCTACCGCTGGGCGCACACCGCCACGCAGGCCTCGCGCGGCAAGGGCCCGGGCAAGGACGGCTGGACGCTCACCGGCGTGAAGAGCGTGGTGCCGGCCGGCGACGAGGCCGACGCCTTCATCGTGCCGGCGCGCACCGCCGGCAAGCCGGGCGACACGGCCGGCATCGGCCTGTTCCTGGTGGCCCGCGGCGCGGCCCAGGTGCGCGGTTTTCCGACGCACGACGGCGCCCGTGCCGCCGAGCTGACGCTGGCGGTGACACCGGCCGTGCTGATCGCCGACAACGCCTGGGAAGTGCTGGAGTTCGCGCTCGACGCCGGCCTCGCGGCGCAGATGGCCGAGGCGGTGGGGCTGATGGAGCGGCTCACCGAGATCACCGTCGAGTACATGAACACGCGCAAGCAGTTCGGCGTGCCCATCGCCAGCTTCCAGGCGCTGCGCCACCGCATCGCCGACGTGAAGATGCAGCTCGAACTCGGCCGCTCGATGAGCTACTACGCCACGCTGAAGCTCGGCGAGCCGGCGCCGCAGCGCCGCCGTGCCGTGAGCCAGGCGCGGGTGCAATTGGGCCACAGCATGCGCTTCGTCGGCCAGCAGTGTGTGCAGCTGCACGGCGGCATCGGCGTCACCGACGAGTACCTGGGCAGCCACTACTTCAAGCGGCTGACCGTGCTCGAGATGAGCTACGGCGACACCCTGCACCATCTGGGTGAGGTTTCCGCCCGCATGCAGGACACGGCCGGCGTGTTTGCCTGAAGGCGGTGCGCCGCCGCTGCAGGGCCGGCGCCGGCCCTGCATCCCACCGAGGGATGAACAAGGGTTTACCCCTGGTCATCCGCTCCTGCGGCCATCGGAGCATTCCGTGTGAGAGCCGGCCCCGACGCAGGGCCCGCCCGCCCGCATGATCACCGACACCCTTCCACAAGCCACCGACTGGTCCACGCCGGCAAAAGCCGGCTGGGTCGTGCGCGAGCGTGTCGTCTACGAACGCGTAGCGTTGATGTTCCGTGGCACGCCGACGCCCTTGCTGCTGGGTGCGGCCTACGGCGGCGTGGTGGCGGCGGTGCTGCTGCCGGTGGCCAGCACCGCGGCCGTGGCCGGCTGGTACGCCGCGCTGCTGCTGTTGACGCTGCTGCGGCTGTGGCAGCTGCGCCGCTTTGCGCACGACCGCCAGCGCCATGCGCGGCCCGAGCGCTGGCAGCGCCACTACCTGCTGCTGCTCGTGCCTTACGGGCTGCTGTGGAGCCTGCTGGTGGTGGGCTTCGCCTCCGGCCGCAGCGGCTTTGGCCTGGCCTTTCTGCTGGCCAGCCTGCTGGGTGTGCTCAGCGTGGGCATCTACACCACGCACAGCGTGTTCGCCGCCAGCGTGGCCTGGGTGACCGGCCTGGTCGGGCCGCTGCTCGGCTGGGTGTTGTGGACCGCGCTGCAGGGCAGCCCGGAGATGCTGGCGCTGGGTGTCGGCGCGCTGGCCTTCGCCGGCGCCATCCTCACCGAGGCTTGGCGCAGCAACCGCGTGCAGACGGAGATGCTGCGGCTGCGGCTCGAAAACGCCGCCATCGCCGACGAGCGCCAGCAGGCGCTGCTGCAGGCCGAGCAGTCCAGCCGTGCCAAGACCCGCTTCCTGGCCACCATCAGCCACGAGATGCGCACGCCGCTGAACGGCATCGTCGGCATCAGCGAGTTGCTGCGCGACGAGTCGTCCGACCCGCTGGTGCGCGAGCGGGCCGCCGTCGTGCTGGGCTCGGCCGAGCAGCTGAACCGGGTGATCGGCGAGCTGCTCGATCTCTCGCGGCTGGAGTTCGGCCGGCTGCAGATCGAGCCCGGGCCGCTGGACCCCGAGATGCTGCTCGGCGAGGTGCTGGCCATCGTGCGGCCGCTGGCCGCCGAGCGGGGGCTGGCGCTGGAGCAGCGCATCGAACCCGGTGTGCCGCGCCGGGTGTCGGGCGACGCGATGCGCATCAAGCAGGTGCTGCACGCGATGCTGGCGCACGCGCTGGCACATGGCGAGGACGGGCGCCTGGCGGTCGGCCTGGCGCCCACCACGCGCGGCCTGCGCATCGAGCTGGAACTTGCGGGCGCCGGGCTGCCGGCGGCGGCGCTGGACTCGATCTTCGAACCCTTCGAACGCGCAGAAGCCGGTGCCGACGACCGCCATGGCACCGGCCTGGGCCTGGCGCTGGCGCGCCGCCTCGCACGGGCCATGCACGGCGATCTGGTCGCTGCGCCGCTGGGCGAAGCCGGCCCGGGTTGCCGCTTCGAGTTCAGCTTCGCGGCACCGGCGCTGGCCGAACCGCTGGCCGTGCCCCCGCCCACCCAGCCGCTGCCGTGTTATGCCGGCCAGGTGCTGGTGGTCGACGACAACGAGGTCAATGCGCTGGTGGCCGAGGCCATGTTGCGTCGGCTCGGCCTGGCCGTGCGCTGCGTGCGCGACGGCGACGAGGCCCTGGACGCGCTCACCGCCCAAGGTCCGAGCCGGCCGGTCGTGGTGCTGATGGACTGCCGCATGCCGCGCCTCGACGGCTGGGAGGCGACGCGCCAGTGGCGTGCGCACGAAAGCGGCGCCGCCACGCCGCGGCTGCCGATCATCGGTGTCACCGCCAACGTCAGCGACGACGACCGCCGCCGTTGCACCGAGGCCGGCATGGACGGTTTTCTCGCCAAGCCCTTCCGCATCCAGGAGCTGGTGGCGGTGCTGAAACCGCACCTCGACGCAAAGCCGGGGACGACCGGGCGCTGACGCTCCCGCGCGGGAACGGCACGCACAGGACAATGCGGCCGATGACCCCGACCACCCCGCTGCACCCAGGCAGCCTCACCGACGTTGCCGGCCTGGCGGTCGGCCATGCCGCGATGGCCGGCCGGCCCACCGGCTGCACCGTTGTGCTCTGCCCCGAGGGCGCGGCAGCCGGTGTCTGCCAGAGCGGCGGCGCACCCGGCACGCGCGAGACCGACCTGCTGCGGCCGGAGCACAGCGTGCAGCAGGTGCACGCGCTGCTGCTCACCGGCGGCAGCGCCTTCGGGCTCGACGCCGCCGGCGGCGTGATGCGCTGGCTGGCCGAACGCGGGCACGGCGTGGTGGTCGGCCCGGCCCGTGTGCCCATCGTGCCGGCGGCCGTGCTGTTCGACTTGTGGCTCGGCGACCCCACCGTGTTCCCCGATGCCGACTGCGGCTACGCCGCCTGCCAGGCCGCGGGCACCGAAGCCTTCCCCCAGGGCAACGTCGGCGCAGGCCTGGGCGCGAGCGTGGGCAAGCTGTTCGGCTTTGCGCAGGCCACCAAGGGCGGTCTGGGCGCGGCCTCGCTGCTCTGCGACGGTGTCACGGTGGCCGCACTGGCCGCCGTGAATGCGGTGGGTGACGTGATCGGCGCCGACGGCCGGGTGCTGGCCGGCGCCCGCGATGCCGCCGGACGCCGCTGGGCCGACAGCGCCACCGCACTGCGCGAAGGCCGCATCGGCCCACGCGAGACGGCCGTGGCCGCCGGCACCGCCACCACACTGGCGGTGATCGCCACCGACGCACCGCTGAACAAGCTGCAGGCGCACCAGCTGGCCGCACTGGCCCAGCACGGCCTGCCGCGTGCCGTGAGCCCGCTGACGCCGCACGACGGCGACACCGTGTTCGCGCTGGCCACCGGCCGGGCGGCGCACGCCCCGCCGCTGGCCGCGCTGGGCGCCGCCGCCGCCGAGGTGCTGGTGCGTGCCATCCACAACGCCGTCTGGTGTGCCGAGCCGCTGGCCGGCCTGCCCTCGGCCCGTTCGCTGGCTTCGGCGTGAGCCGGCGCCCCACGAGCCCGCTGCGCAGCTGGGCCGATCTGCTGTTCGCCCAGGGCTTCGGCTCGCGCCGCGAGTGCGCGGCGCTGATCGCCGCCGGCCGCCTGGAACACGCGGGCCAGCCGGTCGAAGACCCGGCCGCCACCGTCGACACCACCGGCCTGCACTTCCGCGTCGACGGCGTCGACTGGCCCTGGCACGAGCCCACGGTGCTGCTGCTGCACAAGCCGGCCGGCGTGGAATGTTCCGCCGCGCCGCGCGAGCACCCCGGCGTGCACACGCTGCTGCCCGCGCCGCTGGTGCGCCGCGGCGTGCAGCCGGTGGGCCGGCTCGACGTGGACACCACCGGCCTGCTGGTGCTGACCGACGACGGCGCGCTGGCGCACCGGCTCACGCACCCGAAGCGCCACGTGGCCAAGGTCTACCTGGCCACCTGCCGCCATCCGGTCGACGACGGCGCACTGGCGGCCCTGGTCGACGGCGTGCTGCTGCGCGACGACCCGCAGCCGGTGCGCGCGGCCGACGCCGAGCGCCTGGATCAACACCGGCTGCGCCTGACGCTGACCGACGGTCGTTACCACCAGGTCAAGCGCATGATCGCCGCGGTGGGCAACCGCTGCGAGGCACTGCACCGCGAGACCTTCGGGCCCTGGACACTGCCGGCCGACCTGCCGCCCGGGCACTGGCGCTGGGCCGGGTTGCCGCCGGGCTGACGGCGCGCCGCCGGAAGGCTCAGGCCGCGCCCGCGATCCGCGCAGCAGCGGCCACGGCGTGCAGCCGCGCCTGCTCCAGAGCAGCCAAGGCCAGCGGCATCGACTGCGCGTGCAGCGCGTGTTCCAGCGCCGCCGCGCCCGGGCCGGCCCAGAAGGCCGGCGGCAGCCGCCGCACCAGCTCCAGCGTCTCGGCCTCGCCCAGCAAGGCCGGCAGATGGCCGGCCCCGACGAAGCCGAAAGGCCGGGGCGCCGCGGCCGCATCGCCACGGGGTGTTTCCGGGGCAGCGAAGCGCCGGGCCAGCGCCTCGGGCGCGAAGCTCACGCCATGCACAGCTTCGAGAAAGCCGCGCCAGTGGCCACACAGCCGTTCGTCGTCGAGCGCCGCGTCGTCGAGCCGCGGGTCGGCACCGGCCCGCAGGTAGCGGCGCGAGCGCAGCGACAGCCCGGCCGCGCCGCCCGGTGCGGCAACGAAGTCGTGCACCAGGAACTCGTCGGTCCAGGCCTCGGGGTGCATCACGCCGGCGTCCCAGCGCGTGAGCAGCACGTGCGAGCTGGCGATGTAGGCGTGCAGCCGCCGCACGATGAAATCGTGGTGCTCGGCCGGTTCGCGCAGCGGCCCGATGTCGACCACCTCCAGGCCCGGCAGTACCACGGTCGGCAGCCAGCCCTGGGTCAGCAGCAGCATGCGGCCGAAAGCGATGCGCCGCCGCGCCTGCAGCAGCGCCATCGCGGCCAGGGCCGGCGTGTGGCAGTCGACGGCGCAGAGCGTGACCTGCGCCAGCGGCAAGCGGTTCATGCGCGGCGATTCTGCCAGCGCCCTCCGCCCGGAAGAAGATCGCGCAGCCCGTACCAGAGCCGCCACCAGCCCCGTTGCAGGTCCACGGCCAGCGGCCGGCGCGTGCGCACGCGCCGGGCATGGCCGAGCTGGGCCTGCAGGCCCGCCGCCGCCAGGCTGGCCTGCAGCGTGGCATCGCCCGCGTGGCGCGCGGCCAGCCGCTGCAGCGCCGCGCCCAGGTCGGCCGGGCAGCGGCCGGCAAACGGCGCCAGGTTGCCGGTCCAGGGGTAGAAGGCGTGCAGCAGCGTCCAGACCTCGGCTTCGTCCAGCGGCGGAAAGCGCATCGCCAGCAGACGGGCACAGTCCTCGACATGGCGCGTCACGTCGCCAGAAACGCCGCCGGTCACGTAGTGCACGGTCGGCGCCGGGATCGAGCTGATGGCCACGCCGGCCTCCTGCGCCGCGAGCAGCCAGCGTGTGTCGGCCACGATGCGCAGCCGCGTGTCGTAGGGCCCTGCCGCGGCCAGCGCCGCCGGTGTGGCGTAGACGCCGTTGTGGCAAAGGTTCGGGCAGCGCAGCCAGGAACCCACGTCCAGCGGCCCCGGCAGCCAGAGCCGGCGGCGCGGGCCGTTGTGCAGCCAGGCCGCGCTGAGCACCAGCCGCGGCGCCGAGTGCAAGGGGTCGGCGTCGACCCGGCGCAGCTCGGCCAGCGCACGCGCGGCGGCGTCCGGCGCGAGCCAGTCGTCGGCATTGAGCACGCAGACCAGGCTGCCGCGCGCCAGCGTCAGCGCCTTGTTCATCGCGTCGTAGAGGCCGGCGTCGGGCTCGGAGACGTAGTAGTCGATCTGCCCGGCATGGGCCTCGATGACCGCCAGCGTGCCGTCGTCCGACAGGCCGTCGACCACGATGTGCTCGACCGCCGCGCCACGCTGGGCCTTCACGCTGGCCAGCGTGCGCGGCAGCGTGCGCACGGCGTTGCGCACCACGGTGACGTAGCTGACGAGCGGCCCCGGTGGTTGCGCGCCCGGGCTGCCCAGGCGCCGGCCACCTTCGGCGCGGCGCAGGCCGTCGTCGCGCGGCGGCAGGCGCAGCCGCGACGCCGGCAAGAAGCCTGCGGCCGGCATCAGGCCGTGGGCCAGCGGGCAGCCGCCAGCTGCTCGATGCGCCCGCGCACCCGCGCGCCGACCGCCGGCCAGACAAAACGCTCGCGCACGCAGCGCGCACCGTCCGCCGACAGCCGCCGGCTTCGGGCCGTGTCGGCCGCCAGCCCGGCCAGCGCGCCGACGAAGTCGTCCAGCTCGTGCAGCTCGATGCCGGTGTCCATGCCTTCAAGGCCGCGCGCACCAAACGGCGTGCTGATCACCGGCAGGCCACATTGCATCATCTCGAACAGTTTCATGTTGATGCCGGAGCCGGCCTGCACCGGATTCAGCGCCAGGTCGGCTTCGGCCAGCGGGCCGAACAAGTCGTCAACGATACCGAGCACACGCAGGTTCGGCCCGGGCGTGGTCCGCGCCGCTGCGGCCGGGCCGCAGGCGCCGACGATGTCGAAGCGCCAGTCGGGTGCGGCCGGCGCCAGCGTGTCGATGATCCAGCGTGCCGCGTCGACGTTGGGCGGGTGCTCGGAGCCGACGAACACCGCCACGCGCCCGGCCGGGCGGCTGGCACGGCCGGCGGCGATGGTGTCGGCACGCAGGGAGGGCGCCGTGGCCTTGGAGCCGACCAGGAAGCGCCCGGCGTCGACACCCGCCAGCGCCTGCAGTTCCACCGCGTCGGCCTCGGTGCAGGCCAGCGTCAGGTCGGCCCGCTGCACCAGCGCTGTCTCGAGCCGTCGCACGTGATCGACCACGCGCGCAGCGCGCCAGCCCGGCGGGAACTCGTGCTGCTTGAGCCGGTGCTCGACGTTGTGCGCGTCGTAGACCAGCAGCGCCTCGGGCCGGCTTTCGAGCACACGCCGCATCGCCGGCCACAACCAGGGATGGGCGAGCAAGAACACGGTGCGTTCACCGGCTGCGGCTGCCTCGAGATGGTGCACGAGCCTGCGGTTGAAGCCGCTGCACAGCGCCGAGCCGATGTCGACATCGACCCGGCCGAGCGCGCCGCGCAGCGAACGCGCGACTTTTCGCTGCCACCACAAGTTGGGGATGGCGCTGGCGTCGAAAGCACGGCCTTCGCATTCGCAGCGCTGCTGCAGCTCGGTTTTGCGTTCGGTCCACACCAGCTCGGTGGGGCCGAGCGCACTCAGCTCGAGCGTCAGCCCCAGCACCGCCAGCTTGCCACCACTGCGAGCCGGCCACACCGGGAACGGGCTGACCGAGACCAGACGCATCGTGCGCGGAACTTTACCGTTCGGCCTTGTGTTCGCGGCGCTGACTACACTGCGCACCGATGCAAACGCGCCACATCGGATTCAGCCTCGGCGACATCGGCGGGCTGAACGACGGCCTCGGTGAGTTCTCCCGGCAGATCGGCCAACGCCTGGTCGATCGCGCACCCCTCTGGGGCGAGCGCCACGGCCTGGTGCTGCACGTGCACGTGCGGGAGTCGCTGCGCGGCCTGTTCGGTGATCGGGTGCACTACATCCCGGTCACCCGCGGCCACCGCTGGCGCCACCCGCGGCCGGAGCATTTCGAGCTCTGGCACAGTCTGCACCAGCTCAACAAGACACTGCCCCCGGCCGGCACCGGCCTGCGCCTGGTCACCGTGCACGACCTGAACTACCGCTACGGCCGCAACGCCTTCAGCACCTGGCGCCACCAGCGCCGCACGCAGCGGCTGATCGACCGCAGCGACCGCCTGACCGCCATCAGCGCCTACACCGCGGCCGACGTGCGCCGCCACCTGGGCTGGACCGGCGAGATCGACATCATCCCGAACGGCGCCCGCAGCTTCGTCGGCCAGCCGCAGCAGCCGCTGCCCGGCTGGACGGCCGAGCCGCAGCGCCCCTTCCTGTTCCACCTGAGCCGCATGTCGCCGTCGAAGAACCCGCAGGCCCTGCTCGGCCTGGCGGCGGCCTGGCCGGAGATGGACTTCGTGCTGGCCGGCCCCGCCAACGAGGACGCGCAGGCGCTGCGCGCGGCCAACCGGCTGCCCAATGTGCAGTTCCACCTCGGCATCAGCGACGAGCAGAAGGCCTGGGCCTACGGCGCCTGCGCCGGCTTCCTGTTCCCGTCGATCACCGAAGGCTTCGGCCTGCCCCCCATCGAGGCCATGCACTTCGGCAAGCCGGTGTTCCTGTCGCGCCTGACCAGCCTGCCCGAGGTGGGTGGCGAGGTCGCCGACTACTTCGACAGCTTCGAGCCCGCCGCCATGCGCACCGTGGTCGAGCGAGGGCTGGCGCGCCATGCCGTCGACCCGTGGTCGGCCCAGGCCGTGCGCGCGCATGCCACGCAGTTCGACTGGGACCGCGCCGGCGACGCCTACGCGGCGCTGTACCTGCGGCTGCTCGGCTTGCCGCCGGAAGAGGCGGCGGCATGAACGGCGTGCAGGAACTGGCCGTCGTCGGCCTGGTGCGCAACGGCGAAGCCAGCATCGGCCCCGCGGTCGAACGCCTGGCCGCCGCGCTGCCTGAAGGCCATCGCGTGCACTGGCATGTCATCGAGTCCGACAGCCGCGACGGCACCGTGGCCGCGCTCGAAAGCCTGCGCGGCCGCATCCCGGGCTTCGACTTCCGCAGCCTGGGCGCACTGGCCGAGCGCCACCCCAAGCGCACCGACCGCATCGCCCACTGCCGCAACGCCGGGCTCGAGTGGCTGGAGGCGCTGCGCGCAGGCGGCGCCCCGGTGTCGCACCTGCTGATGGCAGACCTGGACGGTGTCAACGACGGCCTCACGCGCGAGGCGCTGGCCTCGTGCTGGGCACGCGACGACTGGGACGGCTGCATGGCCAACCAGGCCGGCCGCTACTACGACCTGTGGGCGCTGCGCCACCCGGCCTGGTGCCCGTCCGACTGCTGGGCCGAGGCCGACTTCCTCGGCGCGCACGGCGTGCCGCGCGACCGCGCCACCATGGCCGCCGTCTACCTGCGCATGCTGGAGATCGCGCCGGACCACGACTGGATCGCGGTCGAGTCCGCCTTCGGCGGCCTGGCCGTCTACCGCGCCGAGGCCCTGGCCGGCCTGCGCTACCGCGGACTCACCGAGGCCGGCGCCGAGGTCTGCGAACACGTGCCGCTGCACCGCGCGATGCGCGAGCGCGGCGCACGGCTGTTCATCAACCCCCGCCTGCTCAACGGCCAGGCCGGTGACGGCGACGCCTACTTTCCCGGCCCCGCGGCCGCGCGGCGCCGTGCCGGCTCGTGGCGGCTGCGCGCCGCGCTGTGGCTGGCCTTCGGGCCGCGCGAAGGCAAGGCGCTGCGGCGGCTGATCGAGGGCCTGCGATGAGCGGCATCGTCATCCACCGCGGGCTGGCGCTGAAGGGCGGCGCCCAGCGCATCGCCGGCTGCGCGCTGACCATCGGCAACTTCGACGGCGTGCACCGCGGCCACCAGGCCATGCTGGCGCTGCTGGTCAACGAGGCGCGGCACCGCGGGCTGCCGTCGGCGGTGCTGAGCTTCGAGCCGCACCCGCGCGACTTCTTCGCGCGCCGCGCCGGCAAGCCGGAACTGGCGCCGCCGCGCATCGCGACGCTGCGCGACAAGGCCGCCGAACTCGAGCGCTGCGGCGTCGACCATCTCGTCATCGCGCGCTTCGACGAGCGGCTGGCGGCAATGCCGGCCGAGGACTTCATCGAGCGCGTGTTGCGCCAGGGCCTGCGCGCGCGCTACGTGCTGGTTGGCGACGACTTCAGCTTCGGCGCCAAGCGCCAGGGCAACTACGCGATGCTGGACGCGGCCGGCGCGCGCCACGGCTTCGACGTGGCGCGCATGATGAGCTACGAGGTGCACGGCCTGCGCGTCAGCAGCAGCGCGGTGCGCGAGGCGCTGGGCGCCGGCGACCTGCAGCGCGCCGAGGCGCTGCTCGGCCGCCCCTACGCCATCAGCGGGCGGGTGCAGCACGGCCGAAAGCTCGGGCGCGACCTCGGCTTCCGCACGCTCAACCTGCCCTTCCGTCACCCGCGGCCGGCGGCCATGGGCATCTTCGTCGTGCAGGTGCACGGGCTGGCCGATCGGCCGCTGGCCGGCGTCGCCAGCCTCGGGGTGCGGCCGACCATCGAAGACGCCGGCCGCGTGCTGCTGGAGGTGCACTGCCTCGAATGGCCCGAAGCGCTGGGCCGCGACGGCGGCTACGGCCGGCTGGTGCGGGTGGACCTGCTGCACAAGCTGCACGACGAGCTGAAGTACGACTCGCTGGAAGCGCTGCGCGAAGGCATCGCACGCGACACCGCCGCGGCCGTGGCCTGGCACGCCGCCCGCTGAGGCGGGGCTTCAGGCGGAAAAGCTCAGGCGGCAAAGGCCTGCAGCGCAATCTGCCGCATGCGCTCGGCCGCGGGCGACAGCGGCTGGTCGCGCCGGCGCACCAGCCCGATCGGCCGGCGCAACGGCTGCTGGAACTCGGTGAGTTCGAGGCCGTGGTGGGCCACCAGCGCAGCCGCCAGGCGCGGCAGCGCCGTCACGCCCAGCCCGGCCGCCACCATCGCACCGATGCTGGCGAGGTGGTCCAGTTCGTACTGCGGCTGGAACACCACGCCGTGCTGCAAGGCAGCCGCGTCGAGGTACTGGCGCACGCTGGCCGTGCGCGGCATGGACACATGCGGCCAGGCCAGCGTCTGCAGGAAGTCGGCATGGCCACCACCGAGCGTGGCGGCCAGCGCGTGGCCGGGCGGGTGCAGCAGCACGAACTCGTCGGCCGTCAGCGGCTCGTAGAGCAGGTCTTCGTGCAGCGGGTCGGCCGCCGTCAGCGCGAAGTCGACCTTGCCCTCGCGCACCAGCATGAAGGCCGGCGCGGAGAGCGTGTCGACCAGGCTCAGCCGCACCTGCGGGTGTTCGGCCGCGAAGGCCTGGAACAGCCGGGGCAGCACCCCGGCGGCCAGCGAGGGCAGCGCGGCGATGGCGACGCGGCCGCGGCGCAGCGTCAGCACCTGTTGCACGTCGTGCAGCGCCTCGTGCAGGCCGTCGAGCACCCGCTGGGCGTGTTCGGCGAACACCTCGCCGGCCGCCGTGAGCGCCACCGAACGGGTGCTGCGCTGGAGCAGCGGCGCACCCACCTGCGCCTCGACCCGCGCGATCAGCGAGGACAGCGCCGAAGGCGACAGGTGGATCTGCTGCGCCGCCTGGTTGAAGCTCTTCAACCGGGCCACGGCCAGGAAGGCGCGCAGGTCCTTGGCAGACAGGTTGGCTTCCACCAACGCAGTGTACGCAGCCGCCCCGGCCAGCCCGCCCGGCGACCGCCGCGGAACCGGCTCCGCCGGGCCGCCAGCGGTGCCCCCTTGAGGGGGCGCGCGCAGCGCGTAGGGGGTGGGCGATCAGTCGGCCTTGATGTTGCCGTCCTTGATCACCTTGTCCCAGCGCTGGAACTCGGCGGTGATGCGCGACTGCGCCTCGGCCGGCGTCGTGTAGGTCGCGATCGCGCCCTGCTGCAGCAGCAGCGCACGGACCTCGGCGTCGGCCAGGATGTCCTTCAGCGTCGCGTTGAGCTTGTTGACAATGGCGGCCGGCGTGCCGGCGGGCGCGGCGATGCCGAACATCGAGCTCACGGTGAAGTTGGCCAGGCCGGCGGCGGCCGCGGTCGGCACCTCGGGCAGCGTGCTCACCGGCTCGGTGGTGGTGGTGGCCAGCGCACGCAGGCGGCCGCTGCGGATATGCGGCTGCGCGGCCGGCACGGTTTCGATCATCGCCTGCACCTGGCCGCCGACCAGGTCGGTCATCGCCGGGCCGCTGCCCTTGTACGGCACGTGCAGCACGTCGACGCCGGCCACGCGCTTGAACAGCTCGGTCGACAAGTGCTGCGGCGAGCCGTTGCCGGCCGACGCAAACGCCAGGTCGCCGGGCTTGGCCTTGGCCAGCGCGATCAGCTCGGACAGCGTCTTGGCCGGCACGCCGGGGTTGACGACGAACACCAGCGGCACGGTGCCGACGATGGCGACCGGCGCGAAGCTGGTCTGGATGTCGAAGGGCACCGTCTTCGGCAGCAGCGCGGCGTTGATCGAGTGGCTGGTGAAGGCACCCATCAGCAGCGTGTAGCCGTCGGCCGGCGACTTGGCCACCTGGCCGGCGCCGAGGCTGCCGCCCACGCCGGCGCGGTTGTCGACGACGAACTGCTGGCCGAGCTTGTCGCCCAGGCGCTGCGCGAGCACGCGGCCGATCACATCGGTGGCGCCACCCGGCGGGTAGGGCACGACCAGCTTCACCGGCTGGTTCGGGTAGTTCTGGGCCTGGGCCCAGGCGGCGGGTGCGAGCAGCGCGGTGGCGGACACGGCGGCAAGGCCCAAGGCGCTGGAGAGCAGCGTGCGGCGGGAGGACAGGTTCACGGTTCAGGTCTCCTGATGTTGTGGCCAGTGGGTAGAAAGCGGGAGGAAGGGCACCGCCAGCCTGTCGGCCAGTCTAGGCAGCGGGTCTCAGTTAGTCAATAATATTATTGATAATCAAAGCAGCCGACAGCAGCCCGAAGGAGCCGACCATGTCCGAGACCCTGCCGACCCCGAACCCTGCCGACAGCGCCAGCGGCCTGTCCAAGGGGCTCACGAACTACGGCGACCGCGGCTTCTCGCTGTTCCTGCGCAGCGCCTTCATCAAGGGCGCGGGCTACACGAAACACGCGCTGGAGCGCCCGGTGATCGGCATCGCCAGCACCGGCAGCGCCTACAACCCCTGCCACGGCAACATGCCGCAGCTGCTGGAGGCAGTGAAGCGCGGCGTGATGCTGGCCGGCGGCCTGCCGATGGACTTTCCGACCATCTCGCTGCACGAGAGCTTCTCGGCGCCGACCAGCATGTACCTGCGCAACCTGATGTCGATGGACACGGAAGAGATGATCCGTGCCCAGCCGATGGACGCCGTGGTGCTGATCGGCGGTTGCGACAAGACCGTGCCGGCACAGCTGATGGGCGCGGCCTCGGTGGGCCTGCCGTCGATCCAGCTCGTCACCGGCTCGATGCTGACGGGCTCGCACCGCAGCGAACGGGTCGGCGCCTGCACCGACTGCCGCCGCTACTGGGGCAAGTTCCGCGCCGGCGAGATCGACGCGGCGGAAACCGCCGAGGTCAACAACCAGCTCGTGGCCAGCGTCGGCACCTGCTCGGTGGCCGGCACGGCGAGCACCATGGCCTGCATCGTCGAGGCGCTGGGCATGGGTGTGACGGGCTCGGCCTCGCCGCCTGCCGTCACCGCCGACCGCATCCGCGTGGCCGAACGCACCGGCACGCAGATCGTCGAGATGGCCAAGGCCGGCCGCAGCATCGACAAGATCATGACCGCGGAGGCTTTCGAGAACGCGATGCGCGTGCTGCTGGCCATGGGCGGCAGCACCAACGCCATCGTGCACCTGGCCGCGATGGCCGGCCGCCTGGGCTTCAAGATGGACCTGAAGGCGCTCGACCGCATGAGCGACGAGACGCCGGTGCTGCTGGACCTCAAGCCCAGCGGCGACCACTACATGGAAGACTTCCACCACGCCGGCGGCATGCCGACGCTGCTGCGCGAGCTGAAGCCGCTGCTGAACCTGAATGCGCTCACCGTCAGCGGCCGCACGCTGGGCGAAGAGATCGAAGCCTCGGGTTCCGGCTTCAAGCAGGACGTGGTGAAGACGCTGGCCGCCCCGCTGCAGCCGGTGGGCGGCATCGCGGCGCTGCACGGCAACCTGGCACCCGGCGGCGCCATCATCAAGCGCTCGGCCGCCGACAAGAAGCTGATGGAGCACGAAGGCCGTGCCGTGGTGTTCGAGAACGCCGCCGACCTGGCCGCGCGCATCGACGACCCCGATCTCGACGTGAAGGCCGACGACATCCTGGTGCTCAAGCACATCGGCCCCAAGGGCGCGGCCATGCCGGAGGCGGGTTACCTGCCCATTCCGCGCAAGCTCGCGGCGCAGGGCGTGAAGGACATGGTTCGCATCTCGGACGGCCGCATGAGCGGCACCGCCTTCGGTACCATCGTGCTGCACGTGACGCCGGAAGCCGCCGTCGGTGGCCCGCTGGCCTGGGTGCAGAACGGCGACCGCATCCGCCTCTCGGTGGCCCGGCGCGAGATCAGCCTGCTGGTCAGCGACGAAGAACTGGCGCACCGCGCCGCGGCCCAGCCGGTGACGCCGCCGAGCGCCGAGCGCGGCTACCGCAAGCTCTTCCTGCAGAGCGTGACCCAGGCCGACCGCGGTGCCGACTTCGACTTCCTGATCCCGCCCGACGCCGAAAGCCCTCTCCCCCGCTGAAGATCCCGCCGAAGACCCCGCAGACCGTCTCCGATGCCCAACGCAGCACCCGCCCCTGAGCCCTCCGAGCCGACCAGCCCGCTGGTCCGGGCGCTGGAGGACGACATCGTGCTGGGCCGCCTGCACCCGCGCGAGCGGCTGGTGGAAGACGAGCTGATGGCGCGCTTCGGCGCCAAGCGCCACCTGGTGCGCGACGCGCTGGCGCGGCTGGAGCAGCTGGGCCTGGTCGAGCGCCGCCGCAACATCGGCGCCATGGTGCGCTCCTTCGTGCCGAGCGAGGTGCTGGAGCTGTACGAACTGCGCGAGCTGCTCGAAACGGCGGCGGCCGCGCGCATTCCGCTGCCGGTGGCCGAGGCCGAGCTGCAGGCGCTCACCGAGATCCAGCAGCGCCACGATGCCGCCGTGCTGGCGGCCGACCCCGCCGCCGTCTACCGCGCCAACGAGGCCTTCCACCGCAGGCTGTTCTCGCTGGCCGGCAACGATGCGATGACGCAGGCGATCGAGGAGTACGCGCGGCGCACCCACGCCATCCGCTTTGGCACGCTGATCGCGGCGAGCTACCGCGAACTGGCGCGGCGCGAGCACTGGCAGATCATCGAGGCGCTGCGCGAAGGCCGGCGCGACGACCTCGTGGCCCTGTGCCGCGGCCACCTGCTGCCCTCGCGCGATGTCTACCTGCAAGCCCACGGCGGCAGCGCTGCGGCTTAAACCCTGAAGCCCTTGAAGCGCTCGCGCACGTCGGCCGCCGTCGCCAGCGGCCGGCCCAGCACGGCGGCGCCTTGTGCCACCTGCGCCACCAGCGCGGCGTTGTCGGGCGCGGTGCTGCCGTCGCGCAGCAGCAGGTTGTTCTCGAAGCCCACGCGCGCGTGGCCACCGAGCGCCGCGGCAGCGATGGCACAGGCGTTTTCCTGCGCGCCGAACGCGCACATGGCCCACGGATAGTGGCCGTCGTGTGCCTGCAGAAACGGCAGCAGGTCGGTCGGCGACGAGGTCTGGCCCGCGCTGTAGCGGCCCAGCACGAAGAGCAGGAACCAGGGCGCATCGGGGATCACGCCGCGCGTGCGCAGGTCCTGCCAGCGCTGTACGTCGGGCACGTCGTAGAGGATGACTTGAGTCATCACGTCGTGGTCGACCAACCAGCCGAAGAAGCCGGCCAGCTGCGCGTCGTCGGCCCTGTCGACACCACCGGGCACCACGAGTTCGCGCAGGCCCACCGACACCGCTTCGGGGATCACCTCGCGCACCACCTGCATCTGCGCCGGCGGCGCGTAGATGCCCGCGGCCTCGGTGGTGATCTGCACGACGAGTTCATCACCCACCGCACGCCGCACCGCGGCGGTGGCGTCGCGGTAGGCCTCGGCGTCGAGCAGGTGCCTGCCGTCGGGCTGGCGCACGTGCAGGTGCAGCATCGCGGCGCCCTGCTCCAGGCAGCGCTTGGCGGTGACGGCCATGGCCTCGGGCGTGATCGGCACCTCGGCGTGCTGCGCGTGCGTCTTGTACGCGCCGTTGGGCGCGACGGTGACGATGAGCTTGTCGGGCACCGCGCTCACGCCTGGCCTTCGATCTTCGGCAGCTCGTCGGCCAGCAGCTTGAGGCCGGCGACCAGCAGGCGGTCGTAGCGCGCGCGTTCGGCGGCGGCGGCCTCGGGTGTCCAGTCGAAGAAGCCGCCGCCGGTCTTCATGCCCAGGCGGCCGGCTTCGACCCGGTCGCGCAGCGCCTGCGCGGGCACGGTGTTCGCGGCCAGCGAGGGGTACATCGTGGCGGCAGCAGCGGTGTGCACTTCCAGGCCGGCGTGGTCACGCTGCAGCACCGGGCCGGCCGCGAGGAAGCGGAAGCCGAAGCCGAAACGCACCGCGTTGTCCACGTCTTCGGGTGAGGCGATGCCGGCATCGATCAGCGCAAAGGCTTCGCGCGCCAGCGCGTGCTGCAGGCGGTTGGCAAGGAAACCCGGCAGGTCCTTCTTCACCAGCACCGGCACCATGCCGCAGCCGCGCATGAAGGCGTGCAGCGCCTCGGCCTCGGCCGCGCCGGAGCCGGCGCCCATCACCACCTCGACCAGCGGCACCAGGTGCGCGGGCATGAAGAAGTGCAGGCCCAGCATGCGCGCGGTGCCCGTCAGGCCCTCGGCGATGGCCGAGATCGGGAAGCTGGAGCTGTTGCTGGCCAGCACCGCGTCGGACCGCGCACGCTGCACGAGTTCGGCGAACAGCGCCTGCTTGGCGGCCAGCTTCTCGGGGATGCACTCGATGACGAGGTGCACGCCGGCCCAGTCCACATCGGCGAGCGTGGCGGCCACCGAGAGCCGGTCGATGCGGGCGGCAGCGCCGTGCGCATCGAGCCCGCGCGCAAACAGCGCCGGCAGCCCGGCGCGGCGCTCCGCACCCGGCTCGATCACCACGGTGCGGCAACCGCCGCGCGCCAGCACCACGGCCACGTCGGCCCCCATGGTGCCGCCGCCGACGACGACGGCCTGGGCTTGCGCCGGGGGCGGCAGCTGGAAAGGGGCTTGGGCGGGGGCGGCAGCGGTCATCGGCGCGGGCTCGTTTGGGGAAACGGGCCAGTCTCGCCGCGCCGGACTGTTCTGTGAATCGACTTCTCTGGATCAACTATCCGATGAGATCGATCAATCAAGCCCTGCCACGCTGCGCCGGCTACCAGCCGATGCGCAGGATCTGGCCGTCGCCGTCACCGGTGTAGGTCATGCCCCAGTTGGATGTGTACAGCGCCCCGTCCGGCCCCCGCACCAGGCCGTTCGGCAGGCTGGCGAAACCGGTGAGCAGCGCGGTGCGCTCGCCGGTGTAGGGGTCGAAGCGCACGAAGTTGGCCGTGCCGGTGGTCCAGGGGTTGTCGTGCGGGAAGATCTCGACGCCGTACAGCAGCCCCTCGCGCCAGGCCAGGCCGACGATGGGGTGCAGCGACTGGAACGGCAGCGTGTAGCGCTCGAAGCCGGCCCCGAACACCGCCAGTTCTGCCCGCCCTTCGTCCTCGCCGAAGGTGCCGACGTAGAACGAGCCGGCGTGTTCGGTGATCACGATGGGGTTGTGCTCGCGGCCGTCGATGGACAGGTCGTAGAGCCGTTCGATGCGGCCCGTGGCCGGGTCCACGCGCAGCACGTAGCCGCGGTTGGTTTCCACGATGTAGAGCCGGCCGCCCACGGCGATCATCGAATGGAAGACGCCGCCGGGCTCGAGGTCGGTGGTCTCCGGGTTGAAGTCCTTGATGAAGTGCGGCGGGTTGGCCTCCAGCCAGGCGCCGAGGTCGGCCACCAGCGTGGTCGAGCCGTCGGCGTTGATGCGCCGCACCGAGGCGTTTTCGCCCGGCATGCCGTGGGCGCAGCCGCCCATCTCGATCAGCACATAGAGCGTGCTGCCGACAAAGGCCAGGTCGGTGGGGCCGAAGTTGCCGCCGTAGGCGTCGGCCATGCTCGGCAGGCCCTCGGCCACCACCTGCTTGGTGCCGTCTGCACGCACCCGCAGCACGCGGCCGGTGTAGCCGGCGCTGTAGGGGCTGTAGATGTTGAAGACGGCCGGGCAGTCTTCGGTGTCGGTGGCCACCTGCTCGCCGCCGGTGCCGGCCTCGGCCACGTAGAGCTGGCCGTCGGGCCCGAAGGCCAGGCCGCGCGGGTTGGTCAGGCCAGTGGCATAGACGCTGGCGGTGGGTGGTGGGTCGTCGCCAGAACCGCAGGCCGCGGCGAGCAGCAGGGTGAACGCCGCCAGCACGTGGCGGAACAGGGTCCGAGATGGCGCGAACGACGGCGCGTGCAGCGGCGCGCAGCTTGGCTTGGACATGAGGGGCCTCCTTCCTGGTTGGTTCCCGCCGGAACAGCGAGTGACCCGAAGGTGCCGGCCCGGCCTGCGCCGTGCATGAGGCTTCGATAATCTTTGCGTAATGCTTGCCTAAGCGCCGTCGCGCGCCGACGGTGGCCTCGCTGCTTCGAGCAGCCTGGAGCCTCTTAGAATCAGGCCCATGGCCCCCCTCCTGCCACGGCGTCAGCGCCGCCACGCCGCCACCCGGCGGCAGTCCACGCGCGACCGAATTAGCCCCCGGTCCTGACGCCCGTGCCGGCGCCCGGCCTTGCCGCGCGCCGATCCCGCCCCGCCGAGTGCGGCCGCCCCTTGTCTTGCCGGGCGCCCGCCGTCCCCGAGCCTGCCATGACCACCGACTCCACCGCTGCCGCCCCCGCGGACTACCGCGCCACGCTGAACCTGCCCGACACGCCCTTCCCGATGCGCGGCGACCTCGCCAAGCGCGAGCCGGCCTGGGTGAAGGACTGGAACGAGGGCGGCCTGTACAAGCGCCTGCGCGAGGCACGCCATGGCGCGCCACTGTTTGTGCTGCACGACGGCCCGCCCTATGCCAACGGCGCCATCCACATGGGCCACGCCGTCAACAAGGTGCTGAAGGACATGATCGTCAAGGCGCGGCAGCTGGCCGGCTTCGACGCGCACTACGTGCCGGGCTGGGACTGCCACGGCCTGCCCATCGAAAACGCCATCGAGAAGCAGTTCGGCCGCGGCCTGGACCGCGACCAGATGCAGGCCAAGAGCCGCGCCTATGCCATCGAGCAGATCGCGCTGCAGATGAAGGACTTCCAGCGCCTGGGCGTGCTCGGCGACTGGCAGCACCGCTACGCCACCATGGACCCGGCCAACGAGGCCGGCGAGCTGCGCGCGCTCAAGCGCGTCATCGAGCGCGGCTTTGTCTACCGCGGCCTCAAGCCCGTGTACTGGTGCTTCGACTGCGGCAGCTCGCTGGCCGAGTTCGAGATCGAATACGCCGACAAGAAGAGCCAGACGCTGGACGTGGCCTTCCCCTGCGCCGAGCCTGCCAAGCTCGCCGCCGCCTTCGGCCTGCCCGTGCTGGAGGCCGAGGCCTTCGCGGTGATCTGGACGACGACGGCCTGGACCATCCCGGCCAACCAGGCACTGAACCTGAACCCGGCGCTGCGCTACGCGCTGGTGAAGACGCCGCGCGGCCTGCTGCTGCTGGCCGAGAGCCTGGTCGAGAAGTGCCTGGCACGCTACGGCCTCGAAGGCGAGGTCCTGGCCACCACGCTGGGCGAGACGCTGGGCGGCATCCACTTCCGCCACCCGCTGGCCCACGTGCACCCGGGCTACGACCGGCCGAGCCCGGTGTTCCTGGCCGACTACGCCACGGCCGACGACGGCACCGGCATCGTGCACTCCAGCCCCGCCTACGGCCTGGACGACTTCAACTCCTGCACCAGCAACGGCATCGGCACCGACCAGATCCTGAACCCGGTGCAGGGCAACGGCCAGTACGAGCCCGAGTTCCCGCTCTTCGGCGGCCAGAACATCTGGAAGGCGGTGCCGGTGATCATCGGCACGCTGCGTGAGGCCGGCCGGCTGCTGGCCAGCGAGAACATCTCGCACAGCTACCCGCACTGCTGGCGCCACAAGAGCCCGGTGATCTACCGCGCCGCGGCGCAGTGGTTCATCCGCATGGACGAAGAGACGCCGTCCACCCGCGGCGTGTTCACGAAGGACCGCGCGCCGCAGACGCTGCGCCGGCTGGCGCTGGACGCCATCGAGCGCACCAGCTTCTACCCCGAGAACGGCCAGGCACGGCTGCGCGACATGATCGCCAACCGACCCGACTGGTGCATCAGCCGCCAGCGCAGCTGGGGCGTGCCGCTGCCCTTCTTCCTGCACAAGGATTCGGGCGAGCTGCACCCGCGCACCATGGAGATCCTCGACCAGGCCACGGCCATCGTCGAGGCCGGCGGCGTCGAGGCCTGGAGCCGCGTGACGACCGAGCAGATCCTGGGTGCCGAAGACGCGCCGAACTACACCAAGAGCAGCGACATCCTCGAGGTGTGGTTCGACAGCGGCAGCACCTTCTGGCACGTGCTGCGTGGCCAGCACCCCGAGGGCTGCCACACCAGCGGCCCCGAGGCCGACCTCTACCTCGAAGGCCACGACCAGCACCGCGGCTGGTTCCACAGCTCGCTGCTGCTGGGCTGCGCGCTGTTCGACCGCGCGCCCTACCGCGGCCTGCTCACGCACGGCTTCACGGTCGACAGCCAGGGCCGCAAGATGAGCAAGAGCCTGGGCAACGGCATCGAGCCGCAGAAGGTGAGCTCGAGCATGGGCGCCGAGATCATCCGGCTGTGGGTGGCGGCCTCCGACTACTCGGGCGACATCGCCGGCGACGACAAGATCCTCGCGCGTGTGGTCGACGCCTACCGGCGCATCCGCAACACGCTGCGCTTCCTGCTCGCCAACACCTCCGACTTCGACCCGAAGACCGACGCGGTGCCGACCGCCGAGCTGTTCGAGCTCGACCGCTGGGCGCTGGCGCGCGCCGCCGAGTTCCAGGCCGAGGTGCTGGGCCACTTCGAGCGTTACGAGTTCCACCCGGTGGTGGCCAAGCTGCAGGTGTTCTGCAGCGAGGACCTGGGCGCGTTCTACCTCGACGTGCTGAAGGACCGGCTGTACACGACGGCGCCGAAGTCGCTGGCGCGCCGCAGCGCGCAGACGGCGCTGTGGCAGATCACGCACGCCATGCTGCGCTGGATGGCACCCTTCCTCAGCTTCACGGCCGAAGAAGCCTGGAAGGTGTTCGGCTCGGGCGAGACCATCTTCACCGAGACCTACTGGCAATTCCCGGAGGGCGGCGACGCCGATGCCGCGCTGCTCGACAAGTGGGCCCGCATCCGCGGCGTGCGCGACCTGGCCAACAAGGAGATCGAGGCGGTGCGCACGGCCGGCGGCGTGGGCTCGTCGCTGCAGGCCACGCTGACGCTCACGGCACCCGAGGCCGAACACGCGCTGCTGGCCTCGCTGGGCGAGGACCTGAAGTTCGTGTTCATCGTCTCGGCACTGCGGCTGACCGCCGGCGAGGCGCTGGCGGTCACGGTGCAGCCGTGTGCCCCCGGTGGTTCGGCGACCAAGTGCGAGCGCTGCTGGCACTGGCGCGAGGACGTCGGCCAGGACGCGGCGCACCCCGGCCTGTGCGGCCGCTGCACCAGCAACCTCTTCGGCGCGGGTGAGTCGCGCCACGCGGCCTGACCATGGCGCGCAACAACAGGGCCGGCAAAGCCGGCAAGGCCAGCCTGATGGCCGGCCGCGGCGACTTCAGCCTGGTGTTCTGGCTGGTGATCGCGGCCATCGTCGTCGTCGCCGACCAGGTGACCAAGACCGCCATCGTCGGCGCCTTCCAGCTCGGCGACGTACGCCCCGTCACCGGCTTCTTCAACCTCGTGCGTGCACACAACCCGGGCGCGGCGTTTTCGTTCCTGGCCGACGCCGGCGGCTGGCAGCGCTGGTTCTTCGTCGGCCTGGGCGCCGTCGCCTCGGGCTTCATCGTCTGGATGATCCGCAGCCACCCGGGCGAGAAGCTGTTCTGCCTGGCGGTCAGCCTGATCATGGGCGGCGCCATCGGCAACGTGGTCGACCGGCTGATCCACGGCTACGTGGTCGACTTCCTGCAGTTCCGCTTCGCGGTGCTGGAGCCCATCTTCAGCGGCGGCTACTTCCCGAGCTTCAACCTCGCCGACAGCGCCATCACGCTGGGCGCCGTGCTGCTGATCACCGACGAGATCCGCCGCGTGCGGCGGTCGCGCCAGGGCTGACCGGCCAGGACGCATTCGGACAAGCCCGCTGGCAGCGCCGCGGGCTGCGGCCTAAGCTGCCGCGGATGGAATCGTCCGAGCAGCTCGCGCCGCCACCGCCGAACACGCCGGCGGCCCCGATCCGGCTGCGCAGCCTGGGTTTCGGCGCGCCGCTGCGCTGGCTGCGCCTAGGCCTTAACGACTTCCTGCGTGCACCGGCCATCGGCCTGTTCTACGGCGGCTGCTTCGTCGTGATGGGCTGGGCGCTGCTGAAGGTGTTCGAACACGCCCCGGCCTACACGCTGGCGCTGTCGGCGGGTTTCCTGCTGATGGGCCCGTTCATGTGCCTGGGCCTGTACCGCGTGAGCCAGCGGCTAGAGAACGGCGAGCCCACCGACTTCGGCGACTCGCTGCTGGCCTGGGACACACGCACCGGCCAGCTCGCCATCTTCGGCTTCGTGCTGCTGGTGCTCGAGATGCTGTGGGGCCGCGCGACGCTCGTCGTGTTCGCCGTCAGCTTCGACGGCATGCCCGACTTCAAGGGCTCGCTGCGTGCGCTGCTCGACCCCGAGAACCTGAGCTTCATCGTCGCCTGGGTGGCAGTGGGCGCGGTGTTCGCCGGGCTCATCTACGCGGTGAGCGTGATCTCGATCCCGATGATCCTGCACCGCCAGACCGACGCCATCACCGCCGGCCTGACCAGCCTGCGCCTGGTCCTCACGCAGACAGGCGTGATGCTGTGGTGGGGCGCCGTGATCACCGCGCTGGTGACGCTGGCGATGCTGCCGTGGTTCCTGGGCCTGCTGGTGGCCGGGCCGGTGATCGGGCATGCCAGCTGGCATGCCTACCGCGAGGCGGTGGAGGACTGAAGGCGGCTCAGCGCCGATCACTCATCGCATGCGCGATGGTCGACAGGTCCACGTACTCCAGCTCGCCGCCGGCAGGCACGCCTCGCGCCAGCCTCGTGACCTTCAACCCGCGCGCCTTCAGCGCCGTGGCCAGCGCTTGCGCGGTGACCTCGCCTTCGGCCGTGAAGCCGGTAGCGAGGATGACCTCTTCCACCACACCGTCGGCACAGCGCTCCAGCAGTGCCGTGGCGCCGATGTCGTCCACGCCCACGCCCTTGAGCGGATCGAGCCGGCCCATCAGCACGAAGTACAGGCCCGTGTAGCTGCCGCTGCGCTCCAGCGCCGCCTGGTCGGCCGGTGTCTCCACCACGCACAGCAGGCGCGGGTTGCGCTTCGCATCGGCGCAGGTGCTGCAGACGCTGTGTTCGGTGTAGGTGTGGCAGCGCGCGCAATGGCGCATGGCATCGAGCGCCCGGCCCAGCGCGGCGGCGAGCCGCCGCGCGCCGTCGCGGTCGTGCTGCAGCAGGTGGAAAGCCATGCGCTGCGCCGACTTGCGGCCCACGCCGGGCAGGCGCTCCAGCGCGTCGATCAGGCCCTCGAGCGCAGGCTCGGCCATGGCAGCGTGGCCTGCCCCGGGATCAGAACGGGAACTTCATGCCCGGCGGCAGCGGCATGCCGGCCGTGAGCTTGCCCATCTTCTCGGTGCTCACTTCCTCGGCGCGGCGCACTGCGTCGTTGAAGGCGGCGGCGACCAGGTCTTCGAGCATGTCCTTGTCGTCGGCGAGCAGGCTGGGGTCGATGACCACGCGCTTCACGTCGTGTTTGCAGGTCATCGTGACCTTCACGAGGCCGGCGCCGGACTGGCCCTCGACCTCCATCTGCGCCAGTTCCTCCTGGGCGCGCTTCATGTTGTCCTGCATCTGCTGCGCCTGCTTCATCAAGCCGGCGAGCTGGCCCTTCATCATGGTGTGATCTCCTGGGTTCTCGGATGGGTGGGGTCTCAAACGGGCCGGATCGAACCCGGCACGATGCGCGCGGTGCCGAACTGCGCCAGCAGCGCCCGCACCACGGGGTCGTTTTCGATGGTGGCCTGCGCCTCGGCCTGGCGGCGCGCACGCTCGGCGGCGTCGCGGGCCGCGGGTGTGTCGCTGGGCTGGCCGGCTTCGACGACCAGGTTCACCCGCTCGCCGAGTTTCGCGGCCAGCGCCTGACTCAGCTTGTCGATGAGCGCGGCGCCCCGCAGCGGCTCGCGCGCCACGGCCAGGCGCCAGGTGGCCGGGCCGCTCTGGCCGCTGGCCTTCTCGACCGCCACCAGCCCGGCCTGCCAGGCCAGTTCGCGCACCAGCGCGGCGATGCTGCCGGCGCCGATCATCTCCAGCACCAGCGCCTGCCAGCGGTCGGCCAGCGCGGTATCGGCCACCGGTGCGGCCACCGGCGCTGCCGCCACAAACGCCGGTTGCGCCGGCTCGGAAGCCACGACACGTTCAGTTGGCTCCAACTCCACCGCCGCCATCGGCGCAGCGGCTGGGGCGGGCACTGAGACTGGGGCGGGCTGGGCCCTCGGCAGCGGCACCGGCTTCGGCGGCGCCACCTTCAGCGCCGGCGGAGCGGGCGCGCGCAGCGGCGCCGTCGTGGCCGTGCGCGGCTGGGGCGGCGCCGGCGCGGCAGCGGCCCCGGCGGGCGGGAAGGCCAGGAAACGCAGCAGCACCATGGTCAGTGCGCCGTGCTCGTCGCTCATCAGCGAGAGCTCCTCGCGGCCGTGCACCACCATGCCGTAGAGCAGCTGCGTCTCGTCGGGCGCAAGCAGTGGCGCCAACACGCGGGCCGCCTCGGCATCGGGGTCGGTGGTGTCCAGCGCGCCGGGCACGGCTTGTTCCACCGCCATCTGCTGCAGCAGCTGCGCCACTTCTTCCAGTGTCGCGGCCGCGCTCAGGCCGGCGCTGCGCAGGGCATCCACCGTGGCCAGCAGCGCCGCGCCGTCACGCCGCGCCAGCGCTTCCACCAGGGCCTGCGCATGGCCGCGGTCGACCGCGCCGAGCATGGTGCGCACCACGTCTTCGGCCAGGCGGCCGCCGCCGTAGGCGATGGCCTGGTCGGTGAGCGACAGCGCGTCGCGCATCGAGCCGCGCGCGGCTCGCCCCAGCAGCCGCAGCGCGCCGGGCTCGGCGGGCACGGCCTCGGCCTCCAGCACACGCGCCAGGTGTTCGCGCACGGTGTCCGGCGCCATCGGCCGCAGGTTGAACTGCAGGCAGCGGCTCAGCACCGTCGGCAGCACCTTCTCGGGGTCGGTCGTCGCCAGCACGAACTTCAGGTACTCGGGCGGCTCTTCCAGCGTCTTCAGCAGCGCGTTGAAGGCGTCCTTCGAGAGCTGGTGCGCCTCGTCGATCATGAAGACCTTGAAACGGCCGACACCCGGCTTGTAGGCAGCACGCTCGATCAGGTCGCGGATCTCGTCCTTGCCGCCGTTGCTGGCCGCGTCCATCTCGACGTAGTCGATGTAGCGGTCGGCGTCGATCTCGGTGCAGGCCTGGCAGACGCCGCAGGGCTCAGCGGTGATGCCGCCCTGCCCGTCCGGGCCGGTGCAGTTCAGGCTCTTCGCGAGGATGCGGCTGACCGTGGTCTTGCCGATGCCGCGTGTGCCGGTGAACAGGTAGGCATGGTGCAGCCGCCCCTGCGTGAGCGCATTGCCCAAGGCCTGCACCACGTGCTCCTGGCCCACCATCTGCGCGAAGCTGCGCGGGCGGTACTTGCGGGCCAGGACGACATAAGCCATGCGGCTCATTCTAGGCGGCCACCCTTCCCGGCCCTTGCCCGGCCGCGGCCACCGGGGCGGGCTCAGTCGCCGGTGGGCGACAGGCGGAACTCGCGCACCCGGTCCATGGCCGCCAGCACCCGGGCCAGCCGACCCAGGTTGGCCGCATCGCGCGTGCGCAGCACCATGCGGTACTCGAACTCGCGCTCGTCGCCGGCCAGCCGGTAGCTCAGGTTGGCGACGCTGAAACCCTGGCTCAGCAGCAGCGCCCGCAACTCGGCCTCGCCCATCTCCGCGCCATGGCGGAAACGCAGCACGTGGTGGGCGAACTGGTGCGTCGGCATGCGCTGCTCGACGAAGCGGAACAGCGCCAGCACCCCCAGCGTCATCGCCGTGGCGGTGGCCGCCGCGAAGTAGAAACCCACACCGACCAGCACGCCGATGGCAGCCGTGAGCCAGATCGAGGCCGCGGTCGTGAGCCCGCGCACCGACAGGCCCTCCTTGAAGATCACGCCGGCGCCGAGAAAGCCGATGCCGGTCATGATGCCCTGGGCCATGCGCGTAGGGTCGATGCGCACGACGTCGCCGGCCTGCTCGAACCACTCGGACTGGTACAGCGTCACCAGCATCAGCAGGCTGGAGGCCAGGCACACCAGCGTGTGCGTGCGAAAGCCCGCCGGGCGACCGTGGAAGCTGCGCTCGAAACCGATCAGGCCGCCGGCCAGCACGGCACCGCCGAGGTGGATCAGCACATCGACCTGGACCGGGCTCAGCGTCGGCAGCGGTGGCATCGCCGCGCGAGCATAGCCGGGCCGGCGCGGGCGGCAACGATAATCCGCGCATCCGGTCCTGCCCTTTCCTCATGAGTGCCACGCCCGCCCCCGCGCCCCTGACCTACGACCAGGCCGGCGTCCAGTACGACCTGATCGACCCGCTCAAGGTGGCCGCCCAGCGCGCCGCCGCCAGCACCGCGGCGCACCTGGCGCGCCACGCTTTCGACGAGGTCGGCGCCTCGCGCGGCGAGTCGGCCTACGTCGTCGACCTGGGGCCTTTCTACCTGGCCAGCATCGTCGAATGCCTGGGCACCAAGACCCTGGTGGCCGACACGCTGTGGCAGACGCAGCGCGAGAACCACTTCGCGGCCATCGCGCAGGACACCATCGCGATGGCGGTCAACGACCTCGTCACCGTCGGCGCCACGCCGCTGGTGGTGCAGGCCTACTGGGCCGCGGGCGGCAGCGGCTGGTTCGCCGACGCCGAGCGCGCGCAGGCCCTGGTGCAGGGCTGGAAAGCCGCCTGCGACCACATCGGCGCGGCCTGGGGCGGCGGCGAGACCCCGGCGCTGGCCGGCATCGTCGAGGCCGACCGCATCGACCTGGCCGCCAGCTGCGTGGGCCTGGTCAACCCGAAGCCGCGGCTGACGCTGGGCGAGCACCTGGGCGCGGGCGACGCCATCGTGCTGCTGGAGAGCTCGGGCATCCACGCCAACGGCCTGAGCCTGGCGCGCAAGCTGGCCGAGCGCCTGCCCGCCGGTTACGCCACCGAGGTGGCGCCGGGCCTTGCCTACGGCGCCGCGCTGCTGGCGCCCACGCTGCTGTACTCGCCGGTGACCGAGGCGCTGTGGGCGGCCGGCGTGCGGGTGCACTACGCCGCCAACGTCACCGGCCACGGCTGGCGCAAGCTGCTGCGCCACCCGAAGGCGCTCACCTACCGCATGCACACGCTGCCGCCGGTGCCGCCGGTGCTGGCCTTCATGCAGCGCGAGGCCGGCCTGGACGCCGCCGAGGCCTACGGCACGCTGAACATGGGCGCGGGTTTTGCGCTGTACGTGCATGCCGACGATGCCGAGCGCACGGTCGAGGTGGCGCGCAGCTGCGGCGTCGCCGCCTGGGTGGCCGGCCGGGTGGAAGAAGGCCCCAAGCAGCTGTTCATCGAGCCGCTGGGCGTGCACTACGGGGCCGACGAGCTGCAGCTGCGCTGAGCGCATCAGGCCGAGGGGCTTGCCGCCCCTCGCCTACAATGCGCCTCGACGGGCCTCCCCGCATGGGAGCGCGCCCAACCGGGTCAGGTGGGGAACCAAGCAGCCCTCAGCGTTGCAACCAGTGCCGGGGGTAAGGCTCGTCACCCTCCCCGGCCGGCCTTGATGCCGCATCAGCCGGAGAGCGCCGCCACCGCCTGGTCGCGCAGGCTCTTCACCAGCGCCAGCTCCGCGGCCCCCAGCACCAGCGAGTTGGCCGCGGCGCGGTCGGCGTAGATCAGCCCCACGGGCCGCCCCTTCAGCATCATCGGCAGCAGCAGGAAGGTCGGTGCCTTCACCTGCTCGCGAAACCACGCCGGCAGGCGCGGTGCCACGGTGCGGCTGTCGGCGATCAGCACATCCGCCCCGCGCGCACAGCTGGCGGCGAACAGGTCGGGCTGGCCGGCCGTGCTGGGCGCGATGCGGAACAAGGCCTGCAAGCCGCTGGCGCCGTCGCCCAGCGCGGCGCGGCCGACGAGCTCGCCGGTCTTCGGATCGCGGATGCAGAACACCACCATGCGCAGCTGCAGCGACTGCTGCATGGTCTCCAGCACCAGGCCCAGCACCTCGTTGACCTTCAGCGAACGCGAGGCCACCGCGCTGCGCAGCGACTCGATGCCGGCCGACAGCCGGATCAGCGGCCCGCCGCCGTCCGCCGCCGACGGCACCTGCGCGACGGCAATGGTCGGCGCCTCGGCCGCCGCGCGGGCTGCGGCCTGCTGAGCGGCATCGGGCTCGTTGCGCAGCAGCCTGCGCGCCGCGGCACCCGGCGCCAGCTGGATGCCCATGGCCTGCGCCAGGTGCGCCAGCCGCGTGCGCGCGCCGGCAGCGATCTCCATCATCTCGCGCGGCTCCAGGCCCAGCGCCGCGGCGTAGCGGTCGACGGCCTGTTCGACGGCGGCGGTCTGCGCCGCGCCGTCGCCGGCCATCATCGCGTCGGTGATCTCGTTGGCGCCGCGACCCAGCCAGCGCATGCGTTCGACGCCCTGGTCGGCGCGCGGGTCCACGCGGCGTGCCGGCACCTCGCCGGTGGGCGTGCGCATGCCACGCGCCAGCGTGTCCGGCAGGCCCCAGGACTTGGCGACACCCTGGCCCAGGTCCTCGAGCGAAAGCCCGAGCAGACGCCGCGCCGCGGCGTCGCGCGTGGGCGGCTTCGGGCCGTCGACGAGCTGGCGGATCTGCTGCGCCTCTTCGGGAAAGTAGTACTCGGTGAGCAGCCGGCCGAGGTTCTGGAACATCGCGACGAGAAAGGCCTCTTCGCCTTCGCGCGCCCGCGGGGTCAGGTCGCTGGCCAGCGTGCCGGCCATCAGCGCGCGCAGGAACTCGTCCTTCAGCAGCGCCGCGTGGGCCTTGTCGCCCATGTGCTCCAGCAGCACCACCGACAGCGCCATGTTGCGGATGCCGGCCATGCCCACCAGCGCCACCGCGCGCGAGACCGTGCTGATGGCCTCGCCGGTGGCCGCCGTGAAGTGCACGGTGTTGACCATGCGCAGCAGCTTGTTGGTCAGCGCGACGTCCTTCAGGATCTCGTCGCTCAGCGCCTTCAGGCTCTCGGTGTCCGAGCTGGACAGCCGCTGGATGCGCACCACCGACGACGAGAGCGCCGGAAAGTCGGTCTTGTGGCGCATGCGGCGCAGCAGGAACTCCAGCGTCGCGTGGCTGGTGTCCAGCGTCGCGTGGGCCGGGTTCAGCCAGGCATCGAGCGCCGCGTGCAGGCTGCGCGCGCCGTCGAAACGTTCGCGCGGCTCGCGCGCCAGCGCCCGCTGCACGATGGCGCGCAGCGCCTCGTCGGCATCGCCGCCGGGTGGCAGCTGCAGGTCTTCGTCCTGCACGCGCTGGATGGCGCGCCAGGGGTCGCGCTCGCGCAGCAGCGGCTGGCCGGCGATCATCTCGGCCAGCATCACGCCGGCGGCGAACACGTCCATCGCCGGCCGTGGTGCCTCGCCACGCGCCGCCTCGGGCGAGATGTAGCCCGGCGTGCCGACGATGCGGCCGTCGTGCCGCGCCGTGTGGCCCGGTTCGTGGCGCGCCGCGATGCCGAAGTCCATCACGCGCGCGCGGCCGTCGCCACCAAGCAGGATGTTGCTGGGCTTCAGGTCGCGGTGCACGATGCCCTGGGCATGCGCGGCCGCCAGCGCGTCCAGCACGCCCAGCATCAGCGCCACCGCCTCGCGCGCCGGCAGCCGCGGCTGCGTGCGCAGGTGTGCCGCCAGCGTGCCACCTTCGACGTACTCGAACACCAGATAGGGCTGGCCGTGGTCCTCGTCGGCTTCGTAGACCGGCACCACGTGCGGGTGTTTCACGACGCCGGCGGCACGGCCTTCGTTGAGCCACTCGGCGCGCGTGTCGATGTCGGCGTCCGGGCTCAGCAGCTTCAGCGCCACCTCGCGGTCCAGCCGCGGGTCGTAGGCCAGCCAGACGGTGGCCTGCGCGCCGCGGCCCAGTTCGTGGCGCAGTTCGTAGCGGCCGATGCGGCGCGGGGCGGCCGGCCGTGCCGCATCGCCCACACCGCCGGTGCGCCGCGCTCCGAGGGAAGATGCCAGGCTCATGGTGTCAGCTTCCGCCGCGCTGGGCCGCCGTGCGGCGCAGGCCGCCCGGCGTGGCATCGCCAGCGGGTTCGTCCAGCGGGGCCGGCATCGTCATGGCAGCCGGCTCGCCGAGCCGCGCCTCGCCCTTCAACGCGTCCTGCAGCTCGCGCAGGCCGATGCCCAGCGGCCGCGCATAACGTTGCACCACACGCTGCAGCGCAGCGGCGATCTTCGGTGCCGGCAGGCCCAGTGCGTCGACGGCCTCGTTGGCGCAGCTGGCCACGAGGCGCAGCATGTCGCCGTCGCCGTCGGCCTGGCGCGGCGGCGTGGCCTGCGGCAGGCGGCGCATCATCGCGATGAGTTCGGCGTCCAGGCCCCAGTGGTGGGCCACGGCCAGGCCGATGGCGTCGATGTCGGCGCCGAGCACGGCATAGGACGCGGCTTCTTCGCCCATGCCGGGTTCCTCCGGCTCGCCTTCGCGCGCGGGGGGCGCCGGCAGCATCAGGCGGGCGATCTGCTGGGCTTCGTCGGCAAAGTGGTAGTGCACGACGAGCCGGCCCAGGCTCTGCAGAAGCGTGACGAGGTAGACCACCTCGCCGTCGTAGCCCGCCGGGCGCAGCGCCAGCGCGGTACGCCCGGCGCGGCGCACACGCTGCATCAGGCGGTCGAGCCGGTTGGCCTCGGCTTCGTCGAGCGGGCCGGGCCAGTCGCGCTGCGCCAGTGCGGAGCGGCGCACACCGTCCAGGCCCAGCATGGCGATGGCACGCCGCACGGTCAGCACCACGCCGCTGCCGGCCGAACGCGCCTGCGCGCTGTTGGCCAGCCGCAGCAATTCGAAGCTGAGCGCGAAATCCTCGAGCACCACCTCGGCCAGCTCGTAGGTGCGCTGGCTCTCCATCATCGCCAGCCGCGCCACGCGCGCCGAGGCGCCGGGGCTGGACGGCAGCACGCCGGCGCTGCGCAGCCGGTCGGCCAGCAGCGCGAGCGGGCCGCCGCCGGTGCTGCTCTCGGCCTGCAGCCAGCCTTCGAGCGCGCGCACCAGCGTGCGGGCGCTGCGGTAGCGCTGGCGCTCCTGGCGGTCGGTGGCGCGGTTGACGATGGCCCGCAGCGGCTCGGCGATGCGGTGTGCGGTGCTCCAGGGCAGGCGGACGATTTCGCGCGCCCGCTCGCCGCAGTGCGGCGGCAGGCGGTCGACCACGCGGCCGACATCGGGCTCGTCGAGCGCACCGCTGCCGCCGATCAGCAGGCCGTGCAGCAGCACGCCGGCGGCCAGCACGTCGCGCTCGGCGGCGCTGCGCTGGCCCTGGCGGGCCGCCGCCTCGCCGGCACCGGGCACCCGCTGCGAGGCCATCTCCGCCGCGACGGCCAGGCCGGCCAGGCGCAGCGCGCCGCTGTCGCTCACGAGCACGGTGAACGGCTGCAGATCGTGGTGGACCACGCCGCCTTCGTGCGCAAAGGCCAGGCCCTGCAGCAGTTGCTGCATCAAGCCGGCCGCCTCCGGCCCGGGCAGGCCGCCGGACGGCAGGCGCTCGGCCAGCGTGGCGTCGTCGAGCGGGTCGTAGGCCACATAGGGCCAGCCGTCCTGCACGCCGATGTCGACGGCGGCGGCCAGCTGCGGGTGCGTCAGGCGCGAGGCCTTGCGCACGGCGTCCTGCCAGGCCTCCAGCGCCGCGGCGTCGGCCGGCTGCACGCGCGGGATCACCAGCACCAGCTCCTGGCTGCTGCGCGGGTCGCCGACGCGCCAGGCCATCGTGCGCTCGCTCTTGCCGAGCAGGCGCAGCAGCTGCCAGCGGCCGAACCAGCGCACGGCGCGGGCAGCCTGGGCGGCTGGTGCGGCAGCGGGCGCGGCGGGGCCAGGATGGGGCATGGTCCGCAGATTGGAACGCGCGGCCGGCCGCACCGATTAGGGGAACAGCGGGCCATAGTCGGCCCAGATCGAACCGATAGCGCTTGCCATGCCCGGCCCGGCCACCCCGTTTCCCTGCTCGTGCCAAAATCAAGCCGCCTCGACGGCAGGCCCGGCACCCTGTGCATCCGCAGTACGCCGGCCGCCGTCCACGCGGAGCCAAGGAGCCATGAGCAGCGAACTGATCAAACATGTCACCGACGATTCGTTCAGCAGCGACGTGCTGCAGTCCGACAAACCGGTGCTGGTGGACTACTGGGCCGAATGGTGCGGCCCCTGCAAGATGATCGCGCCGATCCTCGACGAGGTCTCCAAGACCTACGAGGGCCGCGTGCAGATCGCCAAGCTGAACGTCGACGAAAACCGCGAAGTGCCCAGCCAGCACGGCATCCGCGGCATCCCGACGCTGATGCTGTTCAAGGACGGCAAGGTCGCCGCGACCAAGGTGGGCGCGCTGTCCAAGGCGCAACTCACCGCTTTCCTCGACGGCCATCTATAATGCGTGATCGCGGGCGGCCGCGGGCCTGAACGGCCGGCGGCCCGGCCCGCTCGATCCGCCCCTCGCAAGGCCCCGGCCGACCTCCCGTCGGCCCCGGCCGCCGGCCAGCCGGATCGCGACACGCGCCGATCCGGCCCTCTTCGGCCGCGGCGTTTCCCCACTCCCATCGCAGTGCAGCCTTCCGGCGCGAGTCCTTTCGAGGCACTCGCCGGTTCCGGCCAGCGGCAACGAAGGTGCCTTCATGCATCTGTCCGAACTCAAGCTCATGCACGTCGCCAAGCTCATCGAGATGGGCGAGGCACTGGAAATCGAGAACGTACAGCGCCTGCGCAAGCAGGAGCTGATGTTCGCGATCATGAAAAAGCGCGCGAAGGCCGGTGAACAGGTCTTCGGCGACGGCGTGCTCGAGGTGCTGCCGGACGGCTTCGGCTTCCTGCGCTCGATCGAAGCCAGCTACATGGCCTCGACGGACGACATCTACCTGTCGCCGAGCCAGATCCGCCGCTTCAACCTGCACACCGGCGACATGGTCGAAGGCGAGGTGCGGGTGCCGAAGGACGGCGAGCGCTACTTCGCCCTCGTCAAGGTGGACCGCGTCAACGGGGTCACGCCGGAGGAGAGCAAGCACAAGATCATGTTCGAGAACCTGACGCCGCTGTTCCCGACGCAGCAGTTCAGGCTCGAGCGCGACATCAAGGCCGACGAGAACATCACCAGCCGCATCATCGACCTGGTCGCGCCCATCGGCAAAGGCCAGCGCGCGCTGCTGGTGGCGCAGCCCAAGACCGGCAAGACGGTGATGATGAAGCACATCGCCCATGCGCTGGTCGCCAACCACCCCGAGATCCACCTGATCGTGCTGCTCGTCGACGAGCGGCCCGAAGAAGTGACGGAAATGGTGCGCGGCGTGCGTGGCGAGGTCATCAGCTCCACCTTCGACGAACCCGCCGCGCGCCACGTGCAGGTGGCCGAGATGGTGATCGAGCGCGCCAAGCGCCTGGTCGAGCTGAAGAAGGACGTGGTGATCCTGCTCGACAGCATCACCCGCCTGGCCCGCGCCTACAACAACGTGCTGCCCTCCAGCGGCAAGGTGCTCACCGGCGGTGTCGACGCCAACGCGCTGCAGCGCCCGAAGCGTTTCTTCGGCGCGGCGCGCAACGTCGAGGAAGGCGGCTCGCTCACCATCATCGGCACCGCGCTGATCGACACCGGCTCGAAGATGGACGAGGTCATCTACGAAGAGTTCAAGGGCACCGGCAACTGCGAGATCCACCTCGACCGCCGCATGGCCGAGAAGCGTGTCTACCCGTCGATCCAGATCAACAAGACCGGCACGCGGCGCGAAGAACTGCTGCTCAAGCCCGAGATCCTGCAAAAGACCTGGATCCTGCGCAAGCTGCTCTACAACATGGACGAGATCGAGGCGATGGAGTTCGTGCTCGACAAGATGAAGCAGTCGAAGAACAACCTCGATTTCTTCGACATGATGCGCCGCGGCGGCTGAGGCCAAATCAGGCTAGAATCCGCGGTTTCCTACGCCAACCAACCGCCACGGAAAGTGCGCCGAACCCTTCGGCGTGGCTCCCGACACCACCAGAGGCTCGCCATGAAAGACGGCATTCACCCGAACTACCGCGAGGTCGCGTTCCAGGACCTCTCCAACGGTTTCACCTTCGTCACGCGCTCCTGCGCGCCGACGCGGGAGACGGTCCAGTTCGAAGGCCGCGAACTGCCGCTGATCAAGCTGGAAACCACCAGCGAGACGCACCCGTTCTACACCGGCACGCAGAAGAGCATCGACAACCTCGGTGGCCGTGTCGAGAAGTTCCGCAACAAGTTCGCCCACCTCAAGAAGTGAACGCGGCGGCGCCCTTCCGGCGCCGGAGCAACCCCACGAAGGCAGCCTCGGCTGCCTTTTTGTTTGCCATCATCGCGAGTTCGTGAGCCCTCCTACCAGCCCCAAGCCCGCCATCGTCACGCAGGAAGGCGCCCGGCGCCTGCCGCGCATCCCGCTGCTGCTGCTGTGTGCGGCCTACCTGCTGCCCGGGTTGGTGGGCCGTGACCCCTGGCGCAGCGCCGACGTGCAGGCCTTCGGCTTGATGGCCGCCATGGCCGAGGGCCGCACGCCCTGGCTGGCGCCGGCGCTGGGCGGCGTGCCGCTGGAAGGCGCGCTGCTGCCGCACTGGCTGGGCGCCCTCTTCATCCTGGCCGGCCAGGGCTGGCTCGACGCCGCACTGGCCGCCCGGCTGCCGTTTGCGCTGCTGCTGGCGCTGACGCTGGCCCTCACCTGGTACAGCACGCTGTGGCTGGCGCGCACCGAGGCCGCGCAGCCGGTGGCCTTCGCCTTCGGCGGCGAGGCCGATCCGGTGGCCTACGCCCGCGCCATCGCCGACGGCGCCCTGCTGGCGCTGATGGCCACGCTGGGCCTGCTGCAACTGGGCCACGAAACCACGCCCGAGCTGGCGCAGCTGGCCTCGATGGCGCTGGCCCTGTACGGCCTGGCCGCGGCACCTTACAGGCCGCTGCGCTCGCGGCTGGCCATCGTGGCGGCCTTGCCGCTGCTGGCCGCCAGCGGCGCCCCGGCCATGGCGCTGGCCGTCGGGGCGCTAGGCGCGCTGGTCTGTTTCCGCTCGCGGTTGTCCGAGGTGCGTGCCTTTGCCCCCTGGGTGCTGGTGTCGCTGGCGGTGGCCCTGATGGTCGGCCTGTTCGCCCACACCTGGCGCTGGCGTGCCGGCGGCTTCGGCGCCGACCAGCTGCCGTCGTTGGCGCGCCAGTGGCTGTGGTTCCTGTGGCCGGCCTGGCCGCTGGCGCTGTGGACGCTGTGGCGCTGGCGGCGGCATCTGCTGTACCGGCATGTCTCGGTGCCGGCCAGCGTGCTGGCGGTGGCCCTGGCCGCCAACCTGGCCATGGGCGGCTCCGACCGGGCGCTGCTGCTGGGCCTGCCCGGCCTGGCGGTGCTGGCCGCCTTTGCGCTGCCGACGCTGAAGCGCAGCGCCAGCGCCGCCATCGACTGGTTCTCGATGTTCTTCTTCACCGCGGCCGCGCTGTTCATCTGGCTGATGTACGTGGCGATGCAGACCGGCGTGCCGGCCAAGCCGGCCGCCAACGTGGCCAAGCTCACGCCCGGCTTCGAGGTGCCCTTCTCCGCCATCGCGCTGGCGCTGGCGCTGGCCGGCAGCCTGGCCTGGATTGCGCTGGTGCGCTGGCGCACCGGGCGCCACCAGCACGCCCTGTGGAAGAGCCTGGTGCTGCCGGCCGGCGGCGTGGCGCTGTGCTGGCTGCTGCTGATGACGCTGTGGCTGCCGCTGCTGGACTACGCCCGCAGCGCCCGCCCGCTGGTGTCGCGCCTGGCGCCGCACGTGCCGGCCGGCACCGACTGCATCGCCGCGCCCGAGGTCGGGCCGGCCACGGTGGCCGCACTGGAACACTTCGGCCGCTGGACCATCGACGCCGCCACCTCAGCAGAGACCACGCGCTGCGAGCTGTTGCTGCGCGTGGCGCGCGACCGCGCGCTGCCGCCGGTGCCCGAAGGCTGGGCCGAACTCGCCGTGGTGCCGCGCCCGACCGAGCGCGACGAACTCACGCAGCTGCTGCGTCGGCGCTGAGCCGCTGCGGCAGCCGGCGCACGCGCAGCGCCGGCAGCACGAGGCGGAAGGCAGAGCCCTTGCCGGGCTCGCTCTGGATGTCGATCTCGCCGCCGTGGCGCTGCACCACGTGCTTGACGATGGACAGGCCGAGGCCGGTGCCGCCGGTCTCGCGCGAACGGCTGCCGTCGACGCGGTAGAAGCGCTCGGTGAGCCGCGGCAGGTGCTCGCGGGCGATGCCGGGGCCGGTGTCGCGCACCTCGATCACCAGCGCACCGTCTTCGCGCAGCTGGGTCGACAACTCCACCTGCCCGCCCTCCGGCGTGTAGCGCACGGCGTTGCCGAGCAGGTTGCCGACAGCGCTCAGCAGTTCGTGTTCGCTGCCCGCCAGCTCGAGGTCCGCACCCGGCTTCAGCGCCAGCGCATGCCGGCCGGCCGAGAGTGCCGTCGCGTCGGCCAGGGCCCGCTGCAGCAGCGGCGTCAGCGCCAGCCAGCGTTCGGTGCCGGGCCGCGGGCTGCCTTCCAGCTGGGCCAGTTGCAGCAGGTCGGACACCAGCGCCTGCATGCGCTGGGTCTGCTGCGACATCAGCATCAGCACACGCTGCCGCTCGGCCTCGGACAGCGGCAGTTGCTGCAGCGTCTCGACGAAGCCGGCCAGCACCGTCAACGGCGTGCGGATCTCGTGCGAGACGTTGGCGACGAAGTCGCGGCGCATGGCTTCGGCGCGCTCGCGCTCGGTCACGTCCTGCGACAGCAAGAGCTTGAGCCCGTCGCCATAGGGCCGGATCTGCACCGACAGCAACGAATGGCCCTGCGGCCCGCCAAAACGCACCGCCTCGCGGAAGTCGCCGGCCTGCAGATAGGCCACCAGCAGCGGCGAACGCACGAGGTTGGTCAGCCGCTGGCGGCGGTCGCGCCCCGGGTCGAGCCCGAAGTGCTGGGCGGCCACCGCATTGCACCAGTCGATCTGGTCGCTGGCGTCGAGCAGCATCACGCCGTTGGGCGAGGCTTCCATTGCGGCCAGGAACTGCCCGAGACGCCCGCGCTCCTGCTCGACCTCACGGTCCTTGAGCCGGAGCGCGCGCTCGATGCGGTAGGCCAGTTCGCCCCAGAAGCCGCTGTCGCGCGGTGCGGACTCCAGCCGCGGCCCGCGCAGCCACTCCAGCAGCGCCAGCCCGCGCCGGGCCTCGGCCAGACCGGCCAGGCCCAGGCCCACCAGCGCCCCGCCGAGCATGCCGCCGCCCACCGAACCGGCAAAGGCCCCCACCACCAGGCCCACGACCAGGCCCAGCAACACGGCCAGCACCAAACGGGGCAGCGAGATCGGCATCAGACCGCCCCACCGGCCGAGGGCTCGGCCACCAGCCGGTAGCCGGCGCCGCGCACGGTTTCGATCATTCCCTGCGCGCCGGCCGGCGCCAGCGCTTCGCGCAGCCGCTTCACGTGCACGTCGACCGTGCGTTCCTCGATGAAGACGTGGTCGCCCCAGACGCGGTTGAGCAGCTGCGAGCGGCTGTGCACGCGCTCGGGCTGCGTCAGCAGAAAGTGCAGCAGCCGGAACTCGGTAGGCCCGATCTTCAGCTCGATCGGCGCCGCACTCTCACCTTGTGCACCGTGCGTGACGCGGTGCGTGCCCGGGTCGAGCCGCAGCGCGCCCACCTGCACCGGCGCGTCCAGCGCCGTCGGCACGCGCCGGCGCAGCACGGCGCGGATGCGCGCCTGCAGCTCGGCCGGCGAAAACGGCTTGGTCACGTAGTCGTCGGCGCCGGCCTCCAGCCCGCCGACCTTGTCGGCCTCGGCGGCGCGGGCCGTCAGCAGGATGATCGGCAGCTCGCGCGTGCGTGGATCGGCACGCCAGCGGCGCGCCAGCTGCGTGCCGCTGGTGCCGGGCAGCATCCAGTCGAGCAGCACCAGGTCGGGCAGCTGGCGGTCCAGCTCGGCCTGCGCGCTGGCCGCATCGGCAGCCAGCACCACGTCGAAACCCTGGTGACGCAGATGCAGCAGCAGCAGCTCGGCGATCGCCGCCTCGTCCTCGACGACCAGCACACGGGCCATGGGCAAAGGCGCGTTGCGCGTCAGCGCACCACGTTCTCGACGTGCTCCATCGAGGTGTGGCGCACGTCCGTGCCCTTGACCACGTAGATGATGGCCTCGGCCAGGTTCTTCGCGTGGTCGCCGACCCGTTCGATGGCCTTCGCGACAAAGACTAGGTCGATGCTCGAGGAGATCGTGCGCGGGTCTTCCATCATGAAGGTGATCAGCTTGCGCATCAGGCCCTCGAACTCCTGGTCGATCTGGTCGTCCTGCTTCAGCACCTCGAGCGCCTTCTCGGCGTCGAGCCGCGCGAAGGCGTCCAGCGCCTTGCGCAGCTGCGCGATCGCGAGTTCGGCCTCGAAGCCGAGGTCGGCCACCGGCAGCCGCATGCGCGTGCTGACGCCGGTGTTGATCAGCCGCTGCACGGTGCGCGCCACACGCGCCGCCTCGTCGCCCACGCGCTCGAGGTTGGCGATGGTCTTGCTCACCGCGATCAGCAGGCGCAGGTCGCGCGCCGTCGGCTGGCGCCGCGCGATGATCGCCGAGAGGTCACGGTCGATCGTGACCTCGAGCTGGTTCACGCGGTCCTCGTGCGTCAGCACTTCGGCGGCCAGATCGCCGTCGAGCACCTCCAGGGCCTTGACGGCCTTCAGCAACTGGGACTCGACGAGGCCACCCATCTCGAGCACGTTGCCGGAGATGCCGGCCAGTTCGGCGTCGAACTGGGTGGAAAGATGCTTGTCGGTCATGGTGCAGCCTCTGGCTCTTCAGTCTGGATCGTCCGCACGCTTCAACCGAAGCGCCCGGTGATGTAGTCCTCGGTGTCCTTCTTCTTCGGCTTCATGAACAGCTCGCCCGTCGGCCCGAATTCCACCAGATCGCCGAGGTACATGTAGGCGGTGTAGTCGCTGCAGCGCGCCGCCTGCTGCATGTTGTGCGTGACGATCATCACCGTGTAGTCGGCCTTCAGCTCGTGGATCAGCTCCTCGATCTTGCCGGTGGAGATCGGGTCCAGCGCCGAGCACGGCTCGTCGAGCAGCAGCACCTCGGGCTTGACCGCCACGCCGCGCGCGATGCACAGCCGCTGCTGCTGGCCGCCGGACAGGCTGGAGCCGCTCTGCTGCAGCTTGTCCTTGACCTCGTTCCACAGCGCGGCCTTCTTCAGCGCCCACTCGACCCGCTCGTCCATCTCGACCCGCGGCAGCGCCTCGAACAGCCGCACACCGAAGGCGATGTTGTCGTAGATCGACATCGGGAACGGCGTCGGCTTCTGGAAGACCATGCCGATCTTGGCGCGGATCAGCGAGACGTCGGCCTTGCTCATCAGGATGTCCTCGCCGTCGACCAGGATCTGGCCCTCGGCGCGCTGCTCCGGATACAGCTCGAACATGCGGTTGAAGGTGCGCAGCAGCGTGCTCTTGCCGCAGCCCGACGGCCCGATGAAGGCCGTGACCTTGCGCTCGGGGATGTCGAGGTTGATGTGCTTCAGCGCGTGGAACTTGCCGTAGTAGAAGTTGAGGTCCTTGACCTGCAGCTTGATCTTCTCGCCGGCAACGGCGTCGACCTTGGTGTCCATGGGAATCTCTCAGTCCTTCTTGCGGAACAGCACGCGGGCGAGGATGTTCAGCGCGAGCACGCCGACGGTGATCAGGAACACGCCGGCCCAGGCCAGCTTCTGCCAGTTCTCGTAGGGGCTCATCGCGAACTTGAAGATGGTCACCGGCAGGCTGGCCATCGGTTCGTTGAGGTTCCAGGTGAAGAACTGGTTGGACAGCGCGGTGAACAGCAGCGGCGCCGTCTCGCCGGCGATGCGTGCCAGCGCCAGCAGCACGCCGGTGATGACACCGGCCCGCGCCGCCTTCAGCGTGACCGAGGCGATCACCTTCCACTTCGGCGTGCCCAGAGCGTAGGCGGCCTCGCGCAGCGCGTTCGGGATCAGCGACAGCATGTTCTCGGTGGTGCGGATGACGACCGGGATCACGATCAGCGCCAAAGCCAGCACACCGGCCCAGCCCGAAAAGCTCTTGAAGCGCGAGACGACGACGGCGTAGATGAACAGGCCGATCACGATGGACGGCGCCGACAGCAGGATGTCGTTGATGAACTGCGTGATGCGGCCGAGCCAGCTGCGCTGGCCATATTCGGCCAGGTAGACACCGGCCATCACACCGATCGGCGTGCCCAGCAACGTGGCCAGGCCGACCATCAGCGCCGAGCCGACGATGGCGTTGGCCAGGCCGCCGGTTTCGGCCAGCGGCGGCGGCGTCGATTCGGTGAACACCGACAGCGCCAGGCCACCGACGCCCAGCCGCACGGTCTCGAACAGGATCCACACCAGCCACAGCAGGCCGAAGGCCATGGCGCCCAGCGACAGCGTCAGCGCCGCCGCGTTGATCCACTTGCGCCGGCGGTGCAGCGCCAGCCTGCCGGCATCGAAGGTGGCGAAGCTCATGTGCGCGCTCCTTCGTTCTTCTTCAGCCGCTGCAGCAGCAGCTTGGACATCGCCAGCACGACGAAGGTGATCAGGAACAGGATCAGGCCGAGGTAGATCAGCGACGCCTGGTGCAGGCCCTCGCCGGCTTCGGCGAACTCGTTGGCCAGCGCCGAGGTGATGCTGTTGGCCGCCTCGAACAGCGACAGCGAACTCAGCTGGTTGAAGTTGCCGATGACGAAGGTGATCGCCATGGTCTCGCCCAGGGCGCGGCCCAGGCCGAGCATGACGGCGCCGACGACACCGGTCTTGGTGTACGGCAGCACGACCTTGCTCACCACCTCCCAGGTGGTCGAGCCCAGGCCGTAGGCCGATTCCTTCAGCATCGGCGGCGTGGTCTCGAACACGTCGCGCATCACCGAGGCGATGAAGGGGATGATCATGATGGCCAGGATGATCCCGGCCGACAGGATGCCGATGCCCACCGGCGGGCCGCTGACCAGCGCGCCGAGCACCGGCAGATCACCGAACAGCGCCTGCAGCGGCTGCTGCACGTAGGTGGCGAGGATGGGGCCGAACACCAGCAGGCCCCACATGCCGTAGACGATGGACGGCACCGCCGCCAGCAGCTCGACCGCGATGCCCAGCGGCCGCTTCAGCCAACCCGGCGACAGTTCGGTCAGGAAGAGCGCGATGCCGAAGCTCACCGGCACCGCGATCAAGAGCGCGATCAGCGAGGTCGCGATCGTGCCGTAGATCATCACCAGGCCGCCGAAGCGTTCCTGGGGTGGATCCCATTCGGCAGAGACGAAGAAGCCCAGGCCGAACTCGCGGATCGCCGGCCAGGCGCCGAAGAACAGCGAGACGATGATGCCGGCCAGCAGGGCCAGGGTCACCCAGGCGGCGCCGTGCGCCAGGAAAGAGAACGCGGCGTCGCCCCAAGGCGCGCGGCGCTGACGCGGCGGCGGCTCGCCGCGCGGTGCCGATCGGTCCATCGGTTTCTGATTGTCGTAGGCGCTGGCAGGCAGTGTAGCGGCCATGGGGCCCTCGCTGGTCGGCAAGGCTCTCGCAGGACCGCCAGGCGGGCCGGCTCGGCCGGCCACCTGGCGTGCGGGGATCAGCGGAACAGGATGTCCGCGATCAGAACGGGATGGCCTTGCCGGCCGCGTCCTTCAGGTTGTCGGCCCACTGCTTGCGGATCAGGTCCTTCACCGACGGCGGCAGCGCGACGTAATCCAGCTCGGCCGACATCGTGTCGCCGTTCTTGAACGCCCAGTCGAAGAACTTCAGCGAAGCGGTGGCGGCACCCGGCTTGTCCTGCGCCTTGTGCATCAGGATGAAGGTGGCGCCGGTGATCGGCCAGCTGCCGGCACCCGGCTGCTCCGTCAGCACCTGGTAGAAGCTCTTGGCCCAGTCGGCACCGGCGGCAGCGGCCTTGAACGCGGTGTCGTCAGGGTTGACGAAGGCGCCAGCCTGGTTGCGCATCTGCACGTGCGACATCTTGTTCTGCTTGGCGTAGGCGTACTCGACGTAGCCGATGGAGTTCGGCAGGCGGCCGACGAAAGCCGACACGCCTTCGTTGCCCTTGCCGCCGGCGCCCACCGGCCAGTTCACGGCCGTGCCTTCGCCGACCTTGGACTTCCACTCGGCGTTGACCTTGCTCAGGTAGTTCGTGAACAGGAAGGTCGTGCCCGAGCCGTCGGCGCGGCGCACCGGCGCGATGGCGGCGTCCGGCAGCGGCACGCCCGGGTTCATCGCGACCAGCGCGGCATCGTTCCAGCGCGTGATCTTGCCCAGGTAGATGTCGCCCAGCAGCTGGCCGGTGAGCTTGATCTGGCCCGGCTGGATGCCGCGGATGTTGACCACCGGCACCACGCCGCCGATCACGGTGGGGAACTGGATCAGGCCGTCCTTGGCCAGGTCGGCGTCGGTCAGCGGCGCGTCGGTGGCGCCGAAGTCGACCGTCTTGCCGCGGATCTGGCGGATGCCGGCACCGGAGCCGACGGACTGGTAGTTGATCCGGGCGCCGGTGGCCTTGTGATAGGCATCGGCCCACTTGGCGTAGATCGGCGCCGGGAACGAAGCGCCGGCACCGGTGACGTCCTGCGCCGAGGCGGCGGCGACACACAGGGTGGACGCGGCGGCAACGGCCAGGGCACGGATCAGGGAAGAGGTGGTCATCGAAAGAGTTCCTGTCGCTGTGACTTCGCCACGATAGGCGGCGTCCGTGACAGCAAGGTGACACACCAGCCTGGCCATGGCACCGTGCAACGCTGTCGCATCGGCGTCACGCCGCGCCGCCGCAGCTTCACGGAATCGTCATCGACGCCCTCTAGCGTGCCGTGTCGTCCCGAGCGGGCCCGCAAACCTGCCGGGCAGCCACGACGCCCAACCCTGGAGCTTCCCATGACGATGATGACCAAGCGCGGCTTCGCCGCCCTCCTCGCGGCGCCCGCCGCCGCGGCCCTGCTGGCGCTGGCCGGCTGCGCCGGCACGCCGAAGCCGGCGAGCATTGCCGACACCGCGGCACGCACGCCGCAGCTGTCGACGCTGGCCAAGCTGATCAACGACGCCGGCCTGGCCGAGACGCTGCGCGGTGCCGGTCCCTACACGGTGTTCGCGCCCAGCGACGAGGCCTTCAAGGCCCTGCCGCCCGAAACCCTGGCCAAGCTGGCGCAGGACAAGACGCAACTCGCCGCGGTGCTGAACTACCACGTGGTGCCCGGCAAGCTCACCGCTGCCGAGATCCAGAACGGCAACCTGAAGACGGCGCAGGGCGCCAACCTGGCCGCCGCCAAGGCCGGCACCTATGTGACGGTGGAAGACGCCATCGTGACGCAGGCCGACCTGCCCGCCACCAACGGCGTGGTGCACGTCATCGACAAGGTGCTGCTGCCGCCGGCACCTCGCCGCTGATCAGGCCGCTGATCAGGCCACGGCGGCCGCCGCGATGCGCTCGGCGCAGCGGCGGCCGGCCTCGGCGTCGCGCGCCTCGACCATCACGCGCAGCACCGGCTCGGTGCCGGAGGCGCGGATCAGCACCCGGCCGGCATCGCCGAGTTCGCGCTCGACCGTCTCGCGTGCACCGTGCAGCGCGGGGTTGGACTTCCAGTCCGCCCCGTCACGCAGCCGCACGTTGATCAGCGTCTGCGGAAACAGCGTCACACCTTCCAGCAGCGAGGCCAGCGTGCGGCTCTGGCGCCGCACCGCGTGCAGCACCTGCAGCGAGCTGACGATGCCGTCGCCGGTGGTGTGGCGGTCCAGCGCCAGCAGGTGGCCCGAGCCCTCGCCGCCGAGCAGCCAGCCGCGCGCGACCAGTTCCTCCAGCACGTAGCGGTCGCCGACCTTGGCCCGTACCATCGGTACGCCCTGGCGTGCCAGGGCCTGCTCCACCGCCATGTTGGTCATCAGCGTGCCGACCACACCGGCCACCGGCCGCTGCTGCGACACGCGGTCCATGGTCATCACGTACAGCAGCTCGTCGCCGTTGTAGAGCCGGCCCTGGGCGTCCACCAGCTGCAGCCGGTCGGCGTCGCCGTCGAGCGCCACGCCGTAGTCGGCCCGGTGCTGGGCCACCGCAGCCACCAGGGCGGCCGGGTGCGTGGCACCGACACCTTCGTTGATATTGACGCCGTCCGGGCTGCAGCCGATCTTGACCACCGTGGCGCCGAGCTCGTGGAACACCGCCGGCGCCACCTGGTAGGCCGCGCCGTGTGCCGCGTCGACGACGATCTTCATGCCGCGCAGCGACATCGTGTGCGGCACCGTGCTCTTGCAGAACTCGGTGTAGCGGCCGCCGGCGTCCTCGAGCCGGCGCGCCTTGCCCAGGCCCGACGCGTCCACCCATTGCGGCGGCAGTTCCAGCGCCGCCTCGACGGCGATTTCCCAGTCGTCCGGCAGCTTTTCGCCGCGTGCGGAAAAGAACTTGACGCCGTTGTCGGCAAACGGGTTGTGCGAGGCGCTGATGACCACGCCCAGATCCAGCCGCAGCGCACGGGTCAGGTACGCCACACCGGGTGTGGGCAGCGGGCCGGTCAGCAGCACGTCGACCCCGGCCGACGCGAAACCGGCTTCCAGCGCCGATTCCAGCATGTAGCCAGAGATGCGCGTGTCCTTGCCGATCAGCACCGTCGGGTGCGTGGCGTCGCGGCGCAGCACCTGGCCCACGGCATGGCCCAGGCGCAGCATGAAGTCCGGCGTGATCGCACCCTGCCCCACCGTGCCCCGGATGCCATCGGTGCCGAAATACCTGCGCGCCATCGCGTCTCCCTGTTATGCGGTTCGGCCGGCATTGTCGGCGCCGGCCCCGCGCCGACCACCCCAGTGAGAGGGGTCCGGCGTGAGGAAATGTTCAGTCGGCGACCCGTGCCGCCTGCCAGAGCTTCAGCGCGTCGACCGTGGCGGCCACGTCGTGCACCCGCACGATGCGCGCGCCGCGCTCGATCGCCAGCAGCGCCGCGGCCACGCTGCCGTGCACACGTTCGCCGACCGGCCGGCCGGTGACCTGGCCGATCGTGCCCTTGCGCGACCAGCCCACCAGCCAGGGCCGCGGCAGCGCCAGCAGCTCGCGCTGGCGCTGCAGCAACGCCAGGTTGTGCGCCGCCGTCTTCGCGAAGCCGATGCCGGGGTCGAGCACGATGCGACCCGCGGCCACGCCGGCCGCCACCACCTCGTCGAAGCGCTGCCGCAGCTCGGCCGCGACCTCGGCCACGACGTCGCCGTAGACGGCTTTCGACGCCATGTCGGCCGGCTCGCCCCGCAGGTGCATCAGGCAGACGCCGGCCTTCGGGTGCGCGGCCAGCAGCGGCAGCGCACCGTCGCGGCACAGGCTGCGCACGTCGTTGACGATGTCCACGCCGAGCTCCAGCGCCTCACGCATGACAGTCGGCTCGCTGGTGTCGATGCTGACCGGCACGCCCAGCGTCACCGCCGCCTGCAGCACCGGCCGCACGCGCTGCAGCTCTTCGGCCGGCGACGGTGAACGGGAACCCGGCCGCGTCGACTCACCGCCGATGTCGAGCAGGTCGGCACCCTCGCGCAGCAGCTGCTCGCAGTGCCGCAGCGCCGCGGCGGGGGCGTCGTGGCGGCCGCCGTCGGAGAACGAATCCGGCGTGACGTTGACGATGCCCATCACGCGCGGGCTGCGCAGGTCGATCTCGAAACGGGTGGTCTGCCAGCGCATGGGTCGTCGCGGGAAATCGCGGGAAAAACGAAGACGGGGCCGAAGCCCCGTCTGTTGCCGATCAGCTAAGCCGCCAGGCTCAGGCCGCAGCCGGTGCGCCGTCGGTGTTCACTGGCGGCGTCGGGCCGCTGGGCTTGCTGCTGGACGGCGTCCAGTCCTTCGGCGGGCGCGGCGGCTTGCCGCCCATGATGTCGTCGATCTGCTCGCTGTCGATGGTCTCCCACTCGAGCAGGGCCTGCGCCATCGCGTGCATCTTGTCCTTGTTGTCCTCGATGAGCTTGCGGGCGATGGTGTACTGCTCGTCGATGATCCGGCGGATGACGCCGTCCACCTTGCGCATCGTGTCTTCCGACATGCTGGTGGTCTTGGTCACGCTGCGGCCGAGGAAAACCTCGCCTTCGTTTTCGGCGTAGACCATCGGGCCGAGTTCGTCGGTCATGCCGTAGCGCGTGACCATGTCGCGGGCGATGGCCGTGGCGCGCTCGAAGTCGTTGCTGGCGCCGGTGGTCATCTGGTTCATGAACACTTCTTCGGCGATGCGGCCGCCGAAGAGCACGCTGATGGTCGAGAGCATGCGCTCCTTGTCCATGCTGTAGCGATCACCCTCGGGCAGTTGCATGGTCACACCCAGCGCGCGGCCGCGTGGGATCACCGTCACCTTGTGTACCGGGTCGGTCTTGGGCATCAGCCGCGCGACCAGTGCATGGCCAGCCTCGTGGTAGGCCGTGTTCTTGCGCTCTTCCTCGGGCATGACCATGGACTTCCGCTCGGGGCCCATCATGATCTTGTCCTTGGCCTTCTCGAAGTCGATCATCTCGACCACGCGGCCATTGCGGCGAGCGGCAAAGAGCGCGGCTTCGTTGACCAGGTTGGCGAGATCGGCGCCCGAGAAGCCCGGCGTGCCACGCGCCAGGATGTCGGCGCGGATGTCCTGGCCCACCGGCACCTTGCGCATGTGCACGTTGAGGATCTGCTCGCGGCCCCGCACGTCGGGCAGCGTCACGTAGACCTGGCGGTCGAAGCGGCCCGGGCGCAGCAGCGCGGGGTCGAGGATGTCGGGCCGGTTGGTGGCCGCCATCACGATGACGCCGAGGTTGGTCTCGAAACCGTCCATCTCGACCAGCATCTGGTTCAGCGTCTGCTCGCGCTCGTCGTTGCCGCCGCCCAGGCCTGCACCGCGGTGGCGGCCGACGGCGTCGATTTCGTCGACGAAGATGATGCAGGGCGCGCTCTTCTTGGCCTGCTCGAACATGTCGCGCACCCGCGCCGCGCCCACGCCGACGAACATCTCGACGAAGTCGGAGCCCGAGATGCTGAAAAACGGCACCTTGGCTTCACCGGCGATGGCCTTGGCCAGCAGCGTCTTGCCGGTGCCCGGCGGGCCGACCAGCAGCACGCCACGCGGGATGCGGCCGCCCAGCTTCTGGAACTTCTGCGGGTCCTTCAGGAAGTCGACCAGTTCCTTGACCTCTTCCTTGGCCTCGTCGCAACCGGCGACGTCGGCGAAGGTGGTGGAGTTGTTGGCCTCGTCCAGCATGCGGGCCTTGCTCTTGCCGAAGCTGAAGGCGCCGCCCTTGCCGCCCCCCTGCATCTGGCGCATGAAGTAGATCCACACGCCGATCAGCAGCAGCATCGGGCCCCAGCTGACGAGGATGCTCATCAGCAGCGAGGGCTCCTCGCGCGGGCGCACGTCGAACTTGACACCGTAGTTGATCAGGTCGCCGACCAGGCCGCGGTCCAGGTAGGTGGCGGTGGAACGCAGCCTCGTGCCGTCCTCGCGCTGGGCCTGGATCTCGGTGCCGCCGCCGGGGTTCTCCTGCAGCGTGACGGACTTGATGCGCCTGGCCCGGACTTCATCGAGGAAGTCGGAATACGCGACCTGGTTGCCCTGGGTGACCCCGCGGTCGAACTGCTTGAACACGGTGAACAGCACGAGTGCAATCACCAGCCAAACAGCGACCTTCGAGAACCATTGGTTGTTCACCGCATCTCCTTCTTCCGGTTCGACGGCATGGCGGTGCCCGTCGAACGACAGGGCCCGCGCACACGCTCGGGCCAGATAGGGTCGATTCTAGTCCTGTCAAGCCCTCGCAGACCCTCTTCCCAGGGGGTCTTGGTGAGCAGAAATGAACCCCGTTCGGGCCAGGCAGCAGGCCCGCACCATCTGGGCCGTCACCTTAGCGAGCCTTGAGTCCCATGCCGACCAGAAAGGTCTCTGCCGACTTGTCCCGCGAGGCCTTGGGCTTGATCGGCTTGACGACGCGGAAGTGGTCCTTGAACAGCTTGACGAGCTGGCTGTAGCCGCTGCCGTGGAAACACTTGGCGACCACCGCGCCTTCGGGCTTGAGGTGGCGCAGCGCGAACTCGACGGCCAGCTCCACCAGGTGCGAGATGCGCGCCGAATCGGCCGACTCGACGCCGGACAGGTTCGGCGCCATGTCCGACACCACCAGGTCCACCGGCCGGCCGGCCAGCGCCGCCGCCAGCTGCTCGGCCACCGCGTCGTCGCGGAAATCGCCCTGGATGAACTGCACCCCCTCGATGGGCTCGAAGGGCAGGATGTCCAGCGCCAGGATGGCGCCGTCGAGCGCGCCGGCCGCGGCCCCTTCGGGCGCGAAGCGGCGCCGCAGGTACTGGCTCCAGGCGCCGGGCGTCGCCCCCAGGTCCACCACCACCTGCCCCGGTTTCACCAGCCGCAGGGCCTCGTCGATTTCCTTCAGCTTGTAGGCGGCGCGGGCGCGGTAGCCCTCCTTCTGCGCCAGCTTCACATAAGGATCGTTGAGGTGGTCGTACAGCCAGGCGCGGTTGACTTTCTTGCTTTTGCTGCTCTTCATGATGTGCCCGAACGATAATCCAGCCATGCCCGCGATCCAGCTCACACCCGCCCAGCGCAAGGAACACCGCGCTGCCGCCCACCACCTCGACCCGGTCGTGATGATCGGCGCCGACGGCGCCACCGCCGCCGTCGAGAAGGAACTGGACGGTGCGCTCAAGGCCCATGGCCTGGTCAAGGTGCGGGTGTTCTCCGACGACCGCGTGGCGCGCGAAGCGCTGCTGGGCGAGCTGGCCGACAAGCTCTCGGCCGCGCCTATCCAGCACATCGGCAAGCTGCTGGTGCTGTGGCGCCCGATCCCGCCCAAGGAAAAGGCCGAGCGCGAAGACCGCGGCGCCGGGCCGCGCATCGTCAAGACCGTCAAGTTCTCGAAGACCGGCAACCACCGCGCCGTGGTCAAGAAGCTCAAGGTGCTGGGCAACGAACGGGTCACGCCAGGCGGGCTGGTCAAGCGCACCAAGAAGCGCGCCACCTCGCCCAAGAAGGCCGCGTCGGACTGAGCCCGGCTCAGCGCGCGTAGGCCGCGCGCGACTTCTCGTCCAGGCCCACCAGGGCCAGCAGCTCGGCAAAACGCGGCTCGCTGCGCAGCGGCTGCATGCGCGGGTCCACGTTCAGGAAAACGAGGCAGTTCGAGCGCTTCTCGACCGCCTCGCCCAGCAGTTGCAGCGCACGCGCCCGCTCGCCGATGCTCAGGTAGGCCACGGCCGATTCGTACGGGCAGGTGTAGATGCCTGCCGCGTCGGCCTCCTGCAGCAGCGGCAGCACGCGGTCCTTGCGACCGTCGTAGCCATAGGCTTGCGCCAGCATGATCAGCGCCACCGGCGCACGCCCGGTCAGCGCCGCACAACGTTCGGTAAGCGCCACGCCACGGGCGGTGTCGCCGGCGATGTAGGCCGACAGCCCCGCGCCGCAGAACACGAAGCCGTTGCCCGGGTGCTGGCGCATCTTCTCCTCGCCCCAGCGCCGTGAGGCCTCGCGCTCACCGGACATGAACAGCGCCCAGTTGCCCCAGTCGGCCAGCTCGGTGTTGAGCGGGTCCAACCGGTTGGCGGCAGCCAGCGCACGCTGGACCTTGTCGACCTCGCCCAGGCCGGTGTAGTACAGCGCAAAGCCCAGCTCGGTCAGCGCCAGCGTCGGGTCGATCGCGCGCGCCCGGCTCAGGTTGTCCCAGGCCTGCTGCCAGCGCCAGGCCATCACCTGCGCCAGGCCCAGCGAGGCCAGGGCCTCGGCGGAATCGGGCCGCAGCTTCAGCGCCTCGGCCAGCGAGGCCTCGACCCGGTCGAGCAGCTGGATCGGCGGCTCGATGTAGGCGAACAGGCTGCGGTAGGCGTCGCTGCGCGCCAGGTGGGCGGCAAAAAACGCCGGGTCCAGCGCCACGGCTTCGTCGAACAGCGCGATCGCGCGCCGCAGCGACTCGGCGCTGAACTGCTCCATCTGCTGCCAGCCCGCCACGTAGGGCGCATAAGCCCGCGGGTTGTGGGTCGGAAACTCCGCCAGCGCCCGCCGCTCTTCCTTCAGGATCTCCACCTTCAGCGCCACCGACACCGCCTCGGCAATGCCCGAGGCCATCTCGAAGAAGTTGCGCTCGTCGATGCGCGCCGCAAAAGGCTTGCCCCAGACGACGAGGCCGGAGCGCGCGTCCTCCAGCTCGGGTGTGAAACGCAGCGTGCCGTCCGGTGAGAGGCTGATCACGCCGTCGAGCACGTACTGCGCCTGCGGCAGCAGCGCACGGATGTGCGGGCGCGACTTGTTCCCTTTCAAGGTGAAGGCCGAGGGCCGGTCCAGCACCTCCAGGCCGGAGATCCGGCGCAGCTTGCCGATCACATCGCGCGTGAGCTGGTCGGCAAAACGCTCGCCTTCGACCTGGCCGCCGGCGGCCACGTCGAAGGGCACGACGACGACAAAGGGGCGGGTGGACAGCTCGGCCGGGTCGGGTGCCAGGATCTTCCAGCCCAGCAGCAGCGCCGCCACCACCAGCGTGCCGCCGGCCAGCACACGTTGCCAGAGCGGCCAAGACAGCCGGCGTGGCGGCTCCGGCTCCGCTGGCGGCGCGGCCGTCGAGGCGGCTGCCGGCGGCGGCTCGGCGTCGCCCAGCTCCGTCACCGGCGCGATGAACTGATAGCCCCGGCCCCGCACCGTCTGCAGGCTGGCCTGGCGTTCGCCGCTGTCGCCGAGCAGCCGCCGCGCGCTCATCACGTGGTTGCTGAGCGTGGCGTCGGACACCTCGCGCCCGTCCCAGACCGTCTGGAACAGTTCCTCGCGCGGAACCACGCGGTCGCGGTGCAGGATCAGGTAGACGAGCAGGTCGAAGACCTTGGGCTCGACCGGCACCACCTCGCCGCCCTCCCGGGTGATGCGGTAGAGGGCGGTATCGACGGTGCAGCCGGCAACCTGGTACTTCATGCCTGGTGGGGTCCGGTCGCAGCCGGGCGCCCGGCGGCACTTGAACGAGTCGTCAAAACGAATCGTTATTGAAAGGTTAGCCAAGCTTCAAGCAGCGTGGCGCGGCGTTTTGATCATACGGGCCAGGAGCCGCACCCCTGCGGCCTGGAGCCCCCGCCATGATGAAGAAGCGTTCTCTGGCCTGTATGGTCTACATGGCCGTGCTGGCTGGTCTGGCCGGCCTGCTCGGCCTGGCCCTCACCAGCACGCTGTCGGCCAGCACCACCAGCGCGGCCACCACGACCGACAGCCGCGCCACCTACGACCCGCTGCTGTCCGACCCGGCCGGCTTCTGCCGCCCACCAGGCCCCGGCCGGCCGGCGCTGATGCAGACCCTGCTGCTGGCCCAGGGCGAGACACGGCCCTTCCCGCCCCAGCCCATCCAGGCCGCACCGGGCGACCCGCCGCTGTATGGCAACCTGGGCGGGCTGGGCCTGAAGGCCGGCACGAAGAGCGCCCGGGCCCAGACCTGGTTCGACCAGGGCCTGCGCTGGGCCTTCGGCTTCAACCATGCCGAGGCGCAACGCGCCTTCCAGGCGGCGCAACGCGAAGACCCGCGTTTCGCGCTGGCCTGGTGGGGCGAGGCCCTGGTGCTGGGCCCGAACATCAACGCACCGATGGAAGCCGAAGCGGTGGCGCCAGCCTGGGCCGCGCTGAGCCGCGCCGTCGAGCTGGCGCCCGGCGCACCGGCGCGTGACCGCGCGCTGATCGCGGCGCTGCAGAAGCGCTACGCGGCCGAGCCGCCGGCCGACCGCAGCCCGCTCGACATCGACTTTGCCGACGCGATGAAGAGCGTCGCCACACGCTTCGGCAGCGACGACACCATCCTCGCGCTGTACGCCGAGGCGCTGATGGACACCCAGCCCTGGGATTACTGGGAAGCGGGCGGCGTCCGCCCCAAGGGCCGCGGCGCCGAGATCCTGAAGACGCTGGAGACCGTGCTGGCCCGCAACCCGCAGCACGCTGGCGCCATCCACCTGTACATCCATGCCGTCGAAGCCTCGGCCAAGCCCGAGCGCGCGCTGCCACATGCGCGCCGCCTGGCCGCGCTGATGCCCGGCGCCGGGCACATCGTGCACATGCCGGCGCACATCTTCTACCGCCTGGGCCTGTACAAGGAGTCGCTGGAGGCCAACAAGCAGGCCATGGCGGCCGACGAGGCCTACTTCGCCACCTCGCCGTCGGACGCCATGTACAAGGCCGGCTACTACGCGCACAACATCCACTTCGTGCTGGTGTCGGCGCAGATGGGCGGCGACGGACCGACCGCGCTCGACGCTGCCGCCAGGCTCGATGCCGCGCTCGACGCCACCGTGGTCGGCCGCTATCCGCTGCTCGAGCCGCTCAAGGCAGCGCCCTACCTGGCGCACGCCCTGTTCAGCGAACCCTCGGCCACACTCGCGCTCGAGCCGCCACCACCCGAGCAGGTGCTGGTCTCGGCACTGGCGCACTACGCACGGGCGCTGGCCTTCACCGCCCGACGCGACAGCGACGGCGCGCGCCGCGAGATCGCGGCCATCGCGGCCATCGAACAGCGGGCCGACTTCAAGCCCTATGCCGAGTGGTTCGTGCCGGGGCCGGAAGTCGTGAAGATCGCGCGCCTGGTCGCCACGGCCCGCCTGGCCGACGCCGAGGGCGATCTGGCCGCCGCGGCCCGCGCCTACGAGCAGGCGGTCGCGGTCGAAGACACGCTGGCCTACATGGAGCCGCCGTATTGGTACTACCCGGTCCGCCAGTCGCTGGGCGCGGTCTACCTGCGCCAGGGCCGGCTGGCCGAGGCCGAGCAGACCCTGCGCGATTCGCTGGTGCGCATCCGCGGCAACGGCTGGGCATTGGCGGCGCTGGCCGAGGTCTACCGGCGCCAGGGGCGTGCCGGTAGCGAGAAGACCGCGCGCGAGGCCTTCACCCGGGCCTGGTTCGGCGGTGCCGCGCCCGAGCTTGCGCGGCTGTAGCGACCGGGAGGGGCTGCGCGCGCGGCTAGCCCAGGCTGCCATCGCGAGGCGCTGAGCTGCATGCCTGCCTCTCGGAGGCGGGCCGCAGCTGGAGGTCGTCCGGGAACAATGCCGCAGACAGCCACCGTCGGCGTGGCAGCGCGGGCCTCAGCGGCCCGATGGTGACCTTCTCGAGTGGTACTTGTAGCGCCGACCTTCGAGCCGCCCGGTAACGCCTCGACGTGCAGGCCTCCACCGTCGGTCAGCGTACAGGCCTTCTCGCGCGACTTGGCCGTGTTGACCTTGGCAGGGGTGAGGCAGTAGTCGACGTGTGGCGCTTCTGACCGATCTGGAAGCCAGAAACGGGGCCATGACCCCCGACATGGCCCCAAAAGTGGCCCCGTCATGCGGGCCTGTCAGTTCATCACAATTCAATGAACCAACAAAAAACCCCAGTGGAATCAACGCACTGGGGCTCCTGAATTCAACCCGGTTCATCACCGGGCCGTCCTTCACATGTGGTCGATCATGACCTGGCCGAAGCCCGAGCAGCTGACCTGCGTCGCGCCTTCCATCAGGCGCGCGAAGTCGTAGGTCACCTTCTTGCTCAGGATGGACTTCTCGAGCGAGCTGATGATCAGGTCGGCCGCTTCGGTCCAGCCCATGTGGCGCAGCATCATCTCGGCGCTGAGGATCTCGGAACCCGGGTTCACGTAGTCCTTGCCGGCGTACTTGGGCGCCGTGCCGTGCGTGGCTTCGAACATCGCGACGCTGTCGCTGAGGTTCGCGCCCGGGGCGATGCCGATGCCGCCCACCTGCGCGGCCAGCGCGTCGGAGACGTAGTCGCCGTTGAGGTTGAGCGTGGCCACCACCGAGTACTCGGCCGGGCGCAGCAGGATCTGCTGCAGGAACGCGTCGGCGATCGAATCCTTGATGACGATGTCCTTGCCCGTCTTCGGATTCTTCAGCTTGCACCACGGGCCGCCGTCGATCTCGACCGCGCCGAATTCCTTCTTCGCCAGCGCGTAGCTCCAGTCCCGGAAGCCGCCTTCCGTGAACTTCATGATGTTGCCCTTGTGCACGATGGTCACGCTGGGCTTGTCGTTGTCGATGGCGTACTGGATGGCCTTGCGCACCAGGCGCTCGGTGCCTTCGATCGACACGGGCTTGATGCCGATGCCGCTGGTCGCCGGGAAGCGGATCTTCTTGACCCCCATCTCGTCGATCAGGAACTTGATGACCTTCTGCGCCTTGTCGCTCTGCGCCTCGTACTCGATGCCGGCGTAGATGTCTTCCGAGTTCTCGCGGAAGATGACCATGTTGGTCTTCTCGGGTTCCTTCAGCGGGCTGGGCACGCCCTTGAAGTACTGGATGGGGCGCAGGCAGACGTAGAGGTCGAGCTCCTGGCGCAGCGCCACGTTCAGGCTGCGGATGCCGCCGCCCACCGGCGTGGTCAGCGGGCCCTTGATGCTGACGACGTAGTCGCGCACGGCGTGCAGCGTCTCTTCGGGCAGCCAGACGTCCGGGCCATAGACCTTGGTGCTCTTCTCGCCGGCGAAGACTTCCATCCAGTGGATCTTCTTCTTGCCGCCATAGCTCTTGGCCACCGCGGCGTCCACCACCTTCAGCATCACCGGCGTGATGTCGAAGCCGGTGCCGTCGCCCTCGATGTACGGGATGATCGGCTCGTCGGGCACGTTGAGCGAGAAGTCCGCATTGACGGTGATCTTCTGGCCTTGCGCGGGCACCTTGATGTGCTGGTACATGGTGGAACAGGTCTCCTCGAGGACTGCGATCGCCACGGCGCACCGGGGCATGGGGTAAGCCCTGAATTCTAGTTCACCGGGGGCTGTCAACCGCCGGATCGTGCCGTCCGTTGTGGCCGGGCTGCCCGGACAACCCGGGGGCGACATCTCACAACCATGCAAAGGACGATTCTCATGAACAAGCTGCTGGCCGCCCTGATCGCCACCGCCTTCGTCACCACCGGCTACGCCGCCGACGCCAAGAAGGAAGAGCACAAGCCGGCCCCGGCCGCCGCTGCCCAGCCGATGAAGAAGGAAGAAGCGAAGCCGGCCGCGGCCCCGGCCCCGGCCGCCAAGAAGGAAGAGAAGAAGGAAGCCAAGAAGGAAGAAGCCAAGAAGTAAGCCTCACGGCCTGCTTCGGGGCCATCTGCCTCGACTCCGACGCCCGGCCCTGCCGGGCGTTGTTCTTTCGGGCGCCGGGTTCAGACCCGGCCGCTTCAGAATCAGCTGCTTCAGACCCAGCCGCAGTACGCCGCCACCTGGTGCCACACGCCGTGGCCGAGCGCAAAGCCGGCGGCCAGCACCAGCAGCGCACCGGCGCCACGCGCCAAAGCCTTCTCGAGGCCTTCCCTGCCCGGCCGGGCGCGCAGCTGGCGCCACAGCCAGGGTGCGGCGATCAGGCCGCCCGACGAGGCCAGCGCAAACACCGCCATCGCGGCGCCGCCCGACAAGGGGTGGTTGGTCATGGCCGCCACCAGCAGCGCCGACTGCAGCAGCCCGCAGGGCCAGGCCACCCAGGCCAGGCCGGCCAGGCCCGCCGCCGGCGGCCTGCGCAGCACGCGCACCGGCGCTTCGCCCGGCCCCACGCCACCACCGCCGGCCGCCGCCACCGGCACACGGCCGATGGCCGCCATCCAGGCCGGCTGACGGCCCTGCCACAGCAGCCACAGGCCCAGCACCAGCATCGCCGCGTGGAACAGCACCCACAGCGGGCGCAGCGCCGGTGTCCATTGCGACAGGGTGGCCAGCAGCCCGACGCTGGCCGAGGCGGCCGCGCCTGCCGCGGCATAGCCCGCCACCCGCGCCCCCTGGAACAACCAGGGCGCCGGCCCCGCATTGCCGGCCACGGCCGCGCAGGGCGCGCCGCACATGGCCGCGCAGTGCGGCATGCCGGCCAGCCCCAGCAGGGCCGCGCTGGTGATCAGGGCGAGGTCCACGCCCGGATGATGCGCGAGAAGCGCTAAATGATGCGCGAGAAGCGCTCGCGCACGCGGTCGGACTGCAGCGCGCGGTCGAACACCATCGCGATGCCGCGCACCAGGTACCAGCCGGCTGGCGTGACCTGCAGCTCGCGTTCGCCGATCTCCACCAAGCCGAGCGCCGCGTGCTCGCGCAGCTGCTCCAGTTCTGACGCGAACACCTCGCGGAACTTCACCAGATGCGCGAGTTCGATCGACTCGAACTCCACCCGCCCCTGGCACATCAGCGCCATGATCACGGCGCGGCGCAGCAGGTCGTCGCGGCTCAGTGCAATGCCGCGCACCACCGGGAACTGGCCCTGGGCCAGCGCGTCCTGGTACTCGTCCAGCGTCTTGGCGTTCTGGCTGTAGGTGGCGCCAACACGGCCGATGGCCGAGACACCCAGCGCGATCAGGTCGCAGTCGGGCTGCGTGCTGTAGCCCTGGAAGTTGCGGTGCAGCCGGCCCTGGCGCTTGGCCACGGCCAGCGCGTCGCCGGGCAGCGCAAAGTGGTCCATGCCGATGTAGACATAGCCGCTGGCAATGAAACCGGCGATGGCATCGCCCAGCATGCTCACGCGCGACTCGCCCATCGGCAGCTCGGCGATGTGGATGCGCCGCTGCGGCTTGAAGCGCTGCGGCAGGTGCGCGTAGGCGTACAGCGCGATGCGCGAGGGCCGCAGCGCCGCCACCTGCTGCACGGTGTGGCGGAAGCCCTCGGGCGTCTGCCGCGGCAGGCCGTAGATCAGGTCGACGTTGATCGATTCGTAGCGCAGCGCGCGCGCCTCGGCCACCAGCTCCTGCACCATCTCGAAGGGCTGCACACGGTGCACGGCCTGCTGCACCTCGGGATCGAAATCCTGCACACCGAAGCTGATGCGGTTGAAGCCGAGTTCGGTCCAGCGCTTGAGCCGGTCGCGGTTCGCGGTGCGCGGGTCGACCTCGATCGACAGCTCGGCGCCCGGCAGCAGGCGGAAGGCGCCGCGCAGCATGGCCATCAGGTCGGCCAGCTCGTCGTCGGACAGGAAGGTGGGCGAGCCGCCGCCCAGGTGCAGCTGCGACACCGCCGGCGGCCGGCCGAGCTCGGCGCGGTGCAGCTCGATCTCGCGCGCCAGCCAGCCGAGGTACTCGCGGCCGCGGCTCTTGTGCTTGGTGATGATCTTGTTGCAGGCGCAGTAGTAGCACACCGATTCGCAGAACGGGATGTGCACGTACAGCGACAGCGGCGGTGCCCCGCCCACCATGGCCCCCTCGGCACGCTGGCGCAAGGCCTGGCGGTACTGCTCGGCGCCGAAGGCCTCGACGAAACGGTCGGCCGTCGGGTACGAGGTGTAGCGCGGCCCGGGCACGTCGAGGCGCCGCAACTGCTCGGCACTCAGCGGCATGTGCGGCTCGGCAGGGTTGGAGGCGGCGGCGGCCGCGTCGTCAATAGCCACGGGGTTCATATGTGGCATCGTGCCCCCAGGCCGGGATCCGGGCCTTGATCCACCTCAGATTGGGTCATACTGCCGCTTGGAGTCCCTATGCAGCCAGCCCCCTCCCCCGTCCGTCTCGAGCCCTTCAAGGTCGCTTGCTCGAGCTGCAACCTGCGCGAACTCTGCCTGCCGGTTGGCATCTCTAACGACCAACTGGAAAGGCTCGACGACATCGTGGCCAACCGCCGCACGCTGGCGCGCGGCGAGGCGCTGTTCCACGCCGGCGAGGCCTTCACCTCGCTGTACGCGGTGCGCACCGGCTTCTTCAAGACCTGTGTCTCCAGCGAAGACGGCCGCGACCAGGTCACCGGCTTCCAGATGGCCGGCGAACTGCTGGGCCTGGACGGCATCGGCACCGACCGCCACACCTGCGACGCGGTGGCGCTGGAGGACTCGCAGGTCTGCGTGATCCCCTACCACCAGCTCGAAGACCTCTCGCGCGAGCTGTCGGACCTGCAGCGCCACTTCCACAAGATCATGAGCCGCGAGATCGTGCGCGACCACGGCGTGATGCTGCTGCTGGGCAGCATGCGCGCCGAGGAGCGGCTGGCGGCCTTTCTGCTGAACCTGACGCAGCGGCTGCGCACACGCGGCTACTCGGCCAGTTCGCTGATCCTGCGCATGACGCGCGAAGAGATCGGCAGCTACCTCGGCCTCAAGCTCGAGACCGTGAGCCGTGCCTTCAGCCGCTTCCAGGACGACGGCATCCTGTCGGTCAAGCAGCGCCAGATCGAGGTGCTCGACCCGGACGCGCTGCAGAAGCTCGTCAACGGCAGCCCCTGCTGAGCCACCGAAGCGCTCAGCGGTTCAGTTCGTCGGCGCTGCGCTCCAGCAGCACCGTCAGCGCACAGGCCGAGGCCACCACCAGCCAGAAGCCGAAGAAGGCCAGCGAGTAGATCGTCGTGGCCGACAACGCCAGCGGCGGCTCGACCAGCAACCGCAGCTGATCGGGATCGACGAGCGCGAACACCGCGATCTCCAGCACGGCCGCCACCAGGAAGGCCGGCCAGACGATGGACGCGGCGCGGCGGGCGATGCGCTTCATGCTCGGGCTCCGTGCGGGCTCGGTGCGGAGGGCCGCGGCCTCAGTCCGGATCCGGCGTCGCCGCGTGGTTGCGGCCCTGCACGGCCGGCATCTCGGCCTTGGTGGCGGCGGGTGGTGCGGTCAGCACAGGATCCGGGTTGCGGATCGCGATCGCCAGCGTCGCGAAGCCGGCCACGACGACGGCGGCCGGGCCGCCGATGACCATCCAGACGATGGGCAGGCGGTACCAGGGCACGGTGGGTTCGGGGTTCTGGGCTTGGGGCATCGGGGCTCCTCGGGTCGGGGCGTTCGTGGCCTGGCTCAGCGCGGCACGACGAAGGTGGATTTTTCGCTCACGGTGGCGGCCTCGTCACCCGGTGCGTCGGGCTCCAGGCTCACCATGAACTGCATCGGATGGGCACCGCTGCCGGCGGTTTCGGCCACCTCGGGTGGCACACGCACCGCCACCGCGATCCAGCGCGCCTCGGCCGGTGCCAGGCTCAGCGTGCCGCCGTCCTCGTGGCGCATCTGCGGCAGGCCGGCCACGGCGATGCGGTAGCGCTGCGTCTTCTCGGTGGCGTTCATCACCTGCAGGCGGTAGACGTTCTCGATCCAGCCGTCGTCGACGATGCGCGCCAGCGCGCCGCGGTCGCGCACCACGTCGACCTTGAACGGCGTGCGCAGCCAGATCGCCGCCAGCAGCGCCGCGCAGACGAGGCCCAGGATGGCGGTGTAGACCAGCACCCGCGGCCGCAGCACGCGGCGCCAGCGCTGGGCCGGCGTGAGCTGCAGCTCGATCCCGCGCTCGGTGTCGTAGCGGATCAGGCCACGCGGGTAGCTCATCTTGTCCATCACGCCGTCACAGACATCGATGCAGGCCGCGCAGCCGATGCACTCGTACTGCAGGCCCTGGCGGATGTCGATGCCGGTGGGACAGACCTGCACGCACAGCCCGCAGTCGATGCAGTCGCCGACGCCCTCGGGCTTCAGGCCGTCCTTCTTGCTGCGCTTGGCGTTGTGGCCACGCGGCTCGCCGCGCGCGCGGTCGTAGGTGATGATCAGCGTGTCCGGGTCGAACATCACGCCCTGGAAGCGCGCGTAGGGGCACATGTACTTGCACACCTGCTCGCGCATCCAGCCGGCGTTGCCATAGGTGGCAAAGCCGTAGAACAGCGTCCAGAACCACTCCCAGGGCCCGAGGCCCAGGGCCAGGACCTGCTGCCCCAGCGTACGGATGGGCGTGAAGTAGCCGACGAAGGTGAAGCCGGTCCACAGCGCGATGGCGATCCACGCCAGGTGCTTGCCGCCGCGGCGCCAGAGCTTGGTGAAGGACCAGGGCGCGGCGTCGAGGCGGATGCGCGCGTTGCGGTCGCCCTCGAAGCGCTGCTCCACCCACATGAAGATCTCGGTGTAGACCGTCTGCGGGCAGGCAAAGCCGCACCACAGCCGCCCTGCCACCGCGGTGAACAGGAACAGCGCGTAGGCGCTGATGATCAGCAGCGCAGTCAGGTAGATGAAGTCCTGCGGGTACAGGACCAGGCCGAAGATGTAGAAGCGCCGCGCCTCCAGGTCGAACAGCACGGCCTGGCGCGCGTTCCACTCCAGCCACGGCAGGCCGTAGAAGACCAGCTGGGTGATCCACACCAGCGCCCAGCGCCAGCCGGCGAACCAGCCGCTGACGGCGCGGGCATGGATGGTCTTCGTCGCCTGGTACAGGCTGACGGCCTTGGCGGCGGCGTCTTCGGGCGCCGCCGCGGCTGGCGCGGGCGCTTCGCTCACGGGCGACTCGGGGCTCGGTTCGGCGCGTTCAGGGCTTGGTGGCCGCCACCCGCGTGTCCTGCGACAGGCTCAGCACGTAGCCGGCCAGCACATGCACCTGCTCCGGCGTCAGCAGCCGGCCCTGCGGCGGCATGGTGTTGTGGATGCCCTGGGTGATGGCCCGCACGATGGCCTGCTCGCCCCAGCCGTGCAGCCAGACCCGGTCGGTGAGGTTGGGCGCGCCCATCGCGAAGTTGCCCTTGCCGTCGGCACCATGGCAGGCGGCGCAGGTCGCGAACTTGGCCTTGCCGAGCTGGGCCGCGATGTCGTTGTGCGCGTTGCCCGACAGGCTCAGCACGTAGTGCGCGAGGTTGCGCACGTCCTCGCCCGAGCCCACCGCGGCGGCCATCGGCGGCATCACGCCCTGGCGGCCGTCGACGATGACCTTCTTCACGTAGTCCAGCGTGTCGCCGCCCAGCCAGTCGCCGTCGGTGAGGTTCGGGATGCCCTTGGCACCACGCGCGTCGGAGCCGTGGCACTGCGCGCAGTTGTTCAGGTACAGGCGCTGGCCGATGCCCATCGCGGTGGTGTCCTGCGCCAGCTGCTCGGCCGTCATGGCCTGGAACGGCTCGTACACCGCCGCCATCGAGGCCCGGGCCTTCTGCTGCTCGTTCTGGTACTGGCCCTCGCTGGTCCACTGCAGCATGCCGGGCGCCGTGCCGAAGCCCGGGTAGAAGGCCAGGTAGACGGCGGCAAAGACCACGGTGATGACGAACAGCCCCATCCACCAGCGCGGCAGCGGGTTGTTCATCTCCTTCAGGTCCTCGTCCCAGACGTGGCCGGTGGTGTTGTCGTCGGCCATCACGCGCCGGCGTGCCGCGATCAGCAGCAGCACCAGGCAGAACAGCAGCGACAGCGCCGTCACGATGGCGACGAACAGGCCCCAGCCGCTGTGCACGAAGTCGCTCACGGCATCACTCCTTGGAAATCTTCGAGGGCGCGACGCTCGGCGCGCTGCCCGGATTCGTGTCGTCGAGGAAGGGCAGCATCGCCGCGGCCTCGTGGTCGGCGCTGCGGCGCCGGCTCCAGGTGTGCGCCACCAGCAGCAGGAACAGCACGAGGCCGGCCACGGTGACGACGATGCGCAGGGTGTTGACGTCCATGTTCAGTGCCCTCCGACTTCAGTGGCGCGCGGTGCCGAGCGACTGCAGGTAGGCGATCAGCGCGTCCATCTCGGACTTGCCGCGCAGCTCATCACCGGCGGCAGCGATCTGCTCGTCGGTGTACGGCACGCCCAGGCGCTGCAGCGCCTTCATGCGGCCGCCGATGCCGTCGGCGTCGGCCATGCCCGTCACCAGCCAGGGGTAGGCCGGCATGTTCGACTCGGGCACCAGGTCGCGCGGGTTGATCAGGTGCGCGCGGTGCCATTCGTCGCTGTAGCGGCCGCCGACGCGGTGCAGGTCCGGGCCGGTGCGCTTGCTGCCCCACTGGAAGGGGTAGTCGTAGACGAACTCGCCAGCCACCGAGTGCGGGCCGTAGCGCAGCGCCTCGGCGCGGAACGGACGCACCATCTGCGAGTGGCAGTTGTAGCAACCCTCGCGGATGTAGACGTCGCGCCCGGCCAGCTGCAGCGGCGTGTAGGGCTTGACGCCTTCGATCGGCTGCGTGGTGCTGCGCTGGAAGAACAGCGGCACGATCTCCACGAGGCCGCCGACGGCGACCGCGAGCAGGATCAGCACGATCATGAGGAAGTTGCTGGTCTCGATCTTCTCGTGACCGCGGGGGGCTTGGTTCTGGGCCATGGTGTGAGCTCCCTCGGGATCAGGCGTGCGCCGGTGCGGGCAGCGGGATGCGGACCTCGGTGGCGCGGCTGCCCTTGACGGTCATCACCACGTTCCAGGCCATGATGCACATGCCGCCGAGGTACAGGATGCCGCCAAGCAGGCGCACCACGTAGTACGGGAACGTCGCCTTCACGCTCTCCACGAAGGTGTAGACCAGCGTGCCGTCCGGGTTGATGGCGCGCCACATCAGGCCTTGCATGACGCCGGCGATCCACATCGCCGCGATGTACAGCACGATGCCGATGGTGGCCACCCAGAAGTGCAGCTCGATGGCCTTCACGCTGTGCATCTGCGTGCGGCCGTACATGCGCGGGATCAGGTAGTACAGCGAGCCCATGCTGATCAGGCCCACCCAGCCCAGCGCACCGCTGTGCACGTGGCCCACCGTCCAGTCGGTGTAGTGCGACAGCGCGTTGACCGTCTTGATCGACATCATCGGACCTTCGAAGGTCGACATGCCGTAGAACGACAGCGAGACGATCAGGAACTTCAGGATCGGGTCGTCGCGCAGCTTGTGCCAGGCCCCGCTGAGGGTCATGATGCCGTTGATCATGCCGCCCCAGCTGGGCGCCAGCAGCACCAGGCTGAAGATCATGCCGATCGACTGCGCCCAGTCGGGCAGCGCGGTGTAGTGCAGGTGGTGCGGGCCCGCCCACATGTAGGTGAAGATCAGCGCCCAGAAGTGCACGATGGACAGGCGGTAGCTGTACACCGGCCGTTCGGCCTGCTTGGGGATGAAGTAGTACATCATCCCGAGGAAGCCGGCGGTGAGGAAGAAGCCCACCGCGTTGTGGCCGTACCACCACTGCACCATCGCGTCCT